>BNJU01002756.1_pt1 | contig 155404 bp, 189 predicted proteins | sample 8539281 | NCBI WGS metagenome assembly BNJU01 (sample SAMD00202456, study PRJDB9452) | human saliva metagenome | isolation source: human saliva | place: Japan
AGAACTGAGGCAGCTAAGGCTTTAACGTTGCAGCTTTTGGATGCGGCGGCGGTTTCATCGGCTATCTTGATGAGGCACTTTTCATCGGCTCCATCATGTACATGCTTTCGATTTCTAGAAATTTTTGAAAACTACACTCAAAAAGAAAAGTGCCAAGATTACATTGGCCAAAAAGCATAGCTATCAATGTCGATAAAGTTTGGCTATCAGGGCGCAGCGAAAAAGAGGTGCCGCTCAGCAGCGTAGGAGACATGATAAGGGTGCGAGCAGGCTGCATGGTTCCGGTAGATGGAGAAATTTGCAGCGGAATGGCTGATGTAAACCAGTCCACCCTCACGTGGAGAAGCATTAGCAATCCCTTTAGAGGAGGAAGGCGACACGGCATTTGCGGGAACTACGGTAGAAAAACGGGGACATAATAATCAGTGACCGACAAATTACCGTCCGATGCAAGAGAAGCAAGATTGTAGACCTAATAGAAAATTCCAATGACTTGAAAGCAAACATTCAAACTAAGGCGGAGCATAGCGAATAAAATCGTACCGTTTAATTTTTCTCGGGCGGACTTGTATTGTTGTTCACACGAAACATCACCAAGGCGGCGGCTGTGCTCATGCGTCGATTATTCATGCGGCTCAAAATCACCACGCCGGTTTCGGCAGGTGCGCTATGAAACAGGGCAACCACGGAAGCGAATGATGGCAAGGGCGGTAAGCACCTTGAAACATTGTCCGAGGTGGACACCGTAGTATTTGATAAAACCGGTACTCTTTGCAAAGGTTAACGCTGGTACTTGAGCGCATCATATCTTTGACAGATAAATATATCTGAAGATGAATTGCCTAAGGTGGCAGCCTGCATTGAAGAGCATTTCCGCACAGCGTAGCCAGAGCGATAGTAAAGGCAGCTATGGACAGAGGAATAGAGCATAGAGAAGAGCATACCGAGGTAAATTATAGTTGCGCACGGCATCAGCACTCACGCTTTAGTGGGTGAAAAAGTGGTGATAGGAAGCATTTCATTTTTGTAGAGGATGAACAATCAGATGTCAGCAATGAGGCAAGGAAATTATTGCAGGCATACACTACTGAATTCTGGTGGTTTACCTTTGCTATCGGTGGAAAACTGTAGGGATATGGTAGAGGATCCGCCTAGGGAAGAGGCAAGAGAAGTGATAGAGAGCCTTCGAAAAAGCGGTATAAAAAGCTCATCATGCTGACGGGAGACAGCGAGAATGCGGCGAAGGCGGTTGCAGAAAAATCGGAGTTGATGAATACAGGTCTCAGGTGTTGCCGGATGATAAAAACAGAATCATAAAAGAATTGCAGGATGCGGGGCAGCACGGGTTATGATGGTGGGAGATGGAATTAACGATTCGCCCGCATTGGCGGCAGCGGACGTTTCGTTGCTATGAGGGACGGCTCTGATATAGCGAGGGAAGTGGCGATATAACCCCGCCCGGGTGATCTATATCAGTCTAACTGTATATATAGGCAATGCATTGATAAAGAAGACTCAATAAGAATCATATGGCGATCATAGGCTGTAACAGCCTGTTTATGCTGGGCGGAATAACATGTGAGTAGGACTCTAACACTGCGGCGTTTTTGCATAACGCATCAACCATGGCGATGAGTGTAGACAGTATGAAACAATTGATATAAAAGAGAGTCATAACAAAGAAGGAGCTGAGCATGAAGATAAAATTTTGCGGAGCTGCAACAGGGGTAACAGGACTGCGTCATTTGATAGAAGGTGAAGCGACATAGGATCCTTGGATTGCGGGCAGTTTTCGCGAGGGCGAGCCCAAGAAAAGCTCAATGCGGAGCCCTTCCCTTTGACATAGATCAGATAGAAGACGTCGTATTGTCGTACGCACATATAGATCATTGCGGCAGGTTGCCGTTATTGGTAAAACGTCACGGCAGGATATTCTGCACGGATGCAACAGCTGATTTATTAGGAGTGATGCTCGTGACAGTGCACATATATACACCAGATGGAAGCGGAGTGGCAAAATCGCAAAAATGAAAGGGCGGGAAGACCTTCAGGACCCCCTTTTATACCATGGAAGATGCTGAGCTTGCGCTAAAGCGTGAAAAGTGCCGATATTGTATGATCAGCTTTGTAGATACCAATGACGAAGATGTAGATAGTCTTTAATGATGCCGGACATATCTTTGGCTCGGCAATTACGGAAATCTGGGTAAAAAGAACGGGACAAAAACCAGCAAGATAGTTTTTACGGGAGACTTTAGGGTAAAAGACCGTCCTATATTGCGAGATCCGACAATCATCAAAAAGGCGGATTGTGGATTGCGGAATCGACCTATGGAAACAGAACCCACCCGCTTAGAGATGCAAGAATCGATAAACTCGTAGACGTAATTATAGACACGGCGAAAAAGGTGGCCTGCAGTGATCCCATGCGTTTGCCGTAGGCAGACACAGGAATTCGATATCATGAGCTTAAGCGATACATTAGCGAAGGCGGTAAATGGGGAAAGAGGTGGAAATACCGTTTTATGTAGACAGCCCTGATGGCGACATCTCGCAACGGAAATCTTTAAAAGAAACGCTCAAACATTTGACAAAGAGGCGAGGGACTATATTGAACGTATGATAATCCGCTCACCATAGAAAATCGGTTTACGCTCAGCAGTAAAGAGTCCAGGCGATAAACTTTTAACAAGGATCCGAAGGTGATTATTTCGCCAGCGGTATGTGTGAAGGGAAGAATACATCATCTCAAGCACAATGCATGGGACCCCAAAGCATCCATCGTTTTTGTAGGATATCAAGCCGAGCGAACGCTCGGCAGGAACCTTTTAGACGGTGTTAAGGACATAAAATCTGGTGAGAAGATCTCACGTCAATGCGAAGATATACAATTTGAAGGATTTTCAGGCATGCTGACATGTTGGGGCTCTTAGATTGGGTTAGCGGTTTCCAAAGAAAGCTCAAAAAATATTCCTTTGTTCATGGAGAAAATGAATCAAAGGATTATTTGAAGGTGGAAGAGAAAAAGGTATGGATATGATGTCGAGGCGATTCACTGAAGGGAGTGAATATGAGCTAGTGGAGACAGCATAGAAGGAACACCGAGCGCGGTGCACGAAAAGACGGATGAAGAAGGAATAGAAGTGATGCGGAAAGGTTAAATCAAAATACATAACAGCATTGAGGATATACTGATAATCACCGATCTCATGATAGCCAAAAATGCCGAACGAACACGTTGCTCGAGATAAACAATGGTATTGAGCTTGAAAAGAAAAAGCTTTTAAAACTGTCTGATAGTGACGGATAAAAAGGTTGCTCAGCAGATGCCGGACCAACAAGAACAGAATAATGTGGTATAATGAGGGATATTTTAAATACATATCTTGTGGAGGAATGAATGAGAATAGATGTAGCACCCTGAGAAGGAACATGTATGAGAGATTTCTATAAGGATAGCGAGAGCCTGCAAAAAGAATTAGGAATCAGAAGCATTGCTATATATTCAGAAGAGGATAAAATCGCTGTTTAGAAACCAAGGCGGATGAATCATACGTCTGATAGGAGAGGGCAAACGCCTATAGGAGCCTACCTTTGCAGTAGATGAAATCATGAAATGGCAGCGGCTAAAGGAGCGACGCCATACACCCGGGATATGATTCCCGTCTGAAAACGTTGAATTTGGTAAAGGCATGAGGATGCAGGGATTGTATCTAGAGGCTCGACTATAAAATGATGGGACAACTGGGAGATAAAATACAATCAAAGCTTGTCGCGCAAGAAGTGGAGTGCTTACAATCCCCCGGTGTTGAGGAAGCCATACTGTTCGAAAAAGGCTGCAGTGAATTGCAGAAAATGTGATATCCGTTATGCTCAAAGCTGCGGCAGGTGGAGGTGGAGGAATGAGGATAGTGCATTCTGAAGAGGAATTGATTCCAAGCTTTTAGAAGTGCACTTAGCGAAGTGAAAAAGGCGTTTGAAATAGATGATATATTTATAGAAAAATATTGGAAAGCCCTACATATTGAAGTGCAGATACTGGGAGACAACTACGGTAATTTAGTTCACTTGTACGAAAGAGATTGTTCATACAGAGAAGGCATCAGAAGGTAGAATTGCACACCGGCACTTTGTCTGATGATGCAAAGAAAGGCGATATGGAAGATGCACTTAAGATAGCAAAGCTTTGTGAATTACAGAAGTGCAGGAACTGTGGAATTTTTGCTCGATAAAACATGGAAATCATTATTTTATCGAGATGAAACCTGAGAATGACAGGTGAGCACACGGTTACTGAAATGACTACCGGAATAGATATAAAGTATGCCCAAATAATGATAGCCTCAGGGTGCAAACTCGGGGATGATGAAATCGGAATAAAAAGTCAGGAAGACGTAAAGCCTATAGGTGCGGCCATCCAATGCAGAATTACAACAGAAGACCCTGCCAACGATTTTGCCCTGATACGGGCACTGATCAACTGTATAGGAGCGTCTAGGGTTCGGTATAAGACTGATGGAGGCAACGGACTGACAGGCGCCGTTATCTCATACTACGACAGCTTGCTTGTTAAAATTACATCTACGCAAGGACATTTGAAGAGGTAAGGAAAAATCCTTGAGAGCGCTTAGTAGACCAAGATCATGGGCGTAAAAACAAACATGGCCTTTTCTTGCCAACGTTTTGAATCATGAGAAATTCAAGGAAGGTGAATCGTGATACAGTGATCTGATAGCCGAGAATCCTGAGCTGTTAAATATAAGACCAAGAGGATAGGGAACGCAAGTTACCTCACATTTATTGCAGAGAAGGTGGAAATGATACAAAGGAGTAAAACCTGATTTTGACGTTCTGCATCCTAATGGATGAATCCAAGGTGGCTGAGCTAAAGGAACAAAAACAGCTTTTTGATGACATGGGTGCTGAAAAAGTTCAGCGCGGATAACGGGTCAGGAAAAAGCTGCTAATTACGGACACCACATGCGTGATGCGCAGCAATCACAATGGCTACGAGGGTAAGAAGCCTTGATATGGAAAAAGATTGCAACGGCAACTGCAATTTATGAAGAGATTTATTTTCATGAAATGTGGGGCGGCGCAACCTTTGATGTTGCTTACAGATTCTCAAGGAAGATCCGTGGGAAAGGCTTGATATGTTAAGACAAAAGATGCCGAACACTTCACACAGATGCTGATAAGAGGTGCGAATGCGGTAGATAAGAATTATCCGGATAACGTAATAAGAAGATTTATACAGGAAGCCGCAAAAGAGCATTGACATATTTAGGATATCTCGACTCTTTAAACTGATAGAGGGCATGACGGTATCCTTGGATGAAGTGCTAAAGCAAGGCAAGATTGCAGAGCCGTGCTTGTGCTATACGGGAGATGTGCTTGACGGTAAAAAGGACGAAATACAACCTGACTATTAGTGAGAATGGCAAAGGAATTGAAAAGAGAGGGCATATACTCGGCATAAAAAGATATGGTGGAGCTTATGAAACCGCATGCGGCGAAGGTGCTCGCAGATGCGCTTAAAAACGCCATAGACATTCCTATACATTTCCATACTCATGATACCAGCGGCAATGCCGTAGCGGCAGTGCTTATGGCAGCCGAAGCGGGAGTGGATATAGCGGATGCCGCATACAGCAGCATGGCGGGGCTTACCAGTCAGCCGTCACTCAATTCAATAGTGGCAGCCGTGCAAAACACCCCTAGGGACACAGGTATAGATCTTGATGAATCACAGAGGATATCCGATTACTGGAGTGCGGTGAGACCTATTTATTCACAATTTGAATCAGACCTCCTATCACCGACTGCGGAAATCTATAAGTACGAAATACTGAGGCCAATACTCCAACTTAAAGCCGCAGGTTGAAAGTTTGGCTGGGGCATAAGTTCTGATGAAGTTAAGGAAATGTACAAAAAGTAAACGAGATGCTCGGTGATATAATCAAGGTAACACCGTCTTCAAAGGTGGTGGGCGATCTTGCCATATTTATGATTCAAAATGAACTGACACCTGAAAACGTAGTGGAGAAAGGAAAGAGCATAGACTTCCCGGATTCAGCAGTTTCATATTTTGAAGGAATGATAGGACAGCCTGAAGGAGGGTTCCCTAAAGACTTGCAGGAAGTAGGTCTAAAGGGAAAGAAGCCGATCACATGCAGGCCGGGAGAATTGCTTGAGGATGAAAATTTCGATGAAATCAAGAAAAATTACAGGATGAATACGATTTAGAAGGCAGCGAAAGAGAAGCGTTGAGCTATGCGCTCTATCCTAAGGTGTTTGAAGATTATATCAAGTCCATGAATACGGAAGGCAGTTTCAGATACGTTGGAAGCGATGTGTTCTTCCATGGAATGAAGGAAGGCGAAGTATCGGATATAAAGATTGCGGAAGGAAAGGAACTTACTGTAAAACTCATAGAGATAAAGGCGCCTGACGTAGAAGGATTTAGAGAAGTGCTTTTCGAGGTAAACGGCAACAGGTCGAACATCAAGGTGTTGGACAAGGATGCAGGCGTTGCGGTAGCCGGACAGTCGGTGGTGTTTGCGGGGAAGACGACCCATACGAGGTGGGCGCAAATACCGGGAAAAAATAGTGAAGGTATTGTTGCCGACAAGGATGAAGTGAAGGAAGGCGATCCTATAGCGATTATTGAAGCTATGAAGATGGAAAGCAATATACTCGCAACGGCTAACGGAATCATCGACAAGATCTATGTTGAGGAAGGAAAGGAAGTCAAGGCGAATGAGCTTATAGTGAAGATAAGTTAGGAATAGGATGTAATATATGAGTTTTACGCACTTACATGTGCATAGTGAATACAGTTTGTTGGATGGAGCAGCCAGGATACGGGATTTGAGTAGCCGAGGCTGCTCGTTTTGCATGAAAAAGCTGGCGCCTGGCAGATCACGCACGATGTTCGGGGTTGTTGAGTTTTATAAGGAATGTAAAAGCAAGCGAATTAGCCCTATCATAGGCTGCGAAGTTTATGTTGCAAGAGGATCTATAGAGGCAGGAAAAGTCACCGAATCATCTTATACTTGTAAAAAATGAAGAAGGCTATAAAAATTCACAAAACTCGTATCTATAGCGAATAAAGAAGGATTTTATTATAAACCGAGGATAGATGAAAAATTTAATGGAGCGCTTTTCAAAGGGTTTTAATTGCGCTTTCCGCCTGTCCTGCAGGAAGGATTCCGAACTCATATTAGAAGGGAATTATGAAGAAGTTAAAAAGACGGCCATAAAGTATCGAGATATTTACTGCGAGGGGAATTTTTATCTGGAAATTCAAAAATCACGGGCTTGATAAAGAACAGATTATAAACAGGGAACTGACGAAAATGTCTGAGGAAACCGGCATAAAGCTGGTAGCTACAAATGATTCGCACTATGTGAAAAAAGAAGATGCAAAGATGCACGATATGCTTTTATGCATTAAGACGGGCGCAAGACTTTCGGATGAAGTGAGGATGAAGTTCCTCGAGCGATGATTTTTATTTAAAAAGTGAAGATGAGATGAGAATGCTCTTTCCGGGGCAAACAAAAGCAATAGAGAATACCCTGGAAGTAGCAGAAAAATGCAATTTTGACTTTGATTTTAATTCGCAGCATTTGCCGGATTTTGAGGTTCCCGAAGGGGAGACGAAGGAAGGATATCTAAGAAAATTATGCTGCGAGGGGCTTGAAAAAGATATAAAAACGTTACGAATGAGCTCAGAGAAAGGTTGGAATTTGAACTCGATACTATTCATAATATGGGGTATGACGAGTATTTTTCTGATTGTTCATGATTTTATTCATTATGCTAAAACAAGAGGCATCCCTGTAGGCTCCCGGCAGGGCCCACTGCGGGCAGTCTGGTTTCTTACTGTCTTGATATAACCTGCGTAGATCCTATCAAATACAACCTGCTTTTTGAGCGGTTTTTAAACCCCGAAAGGGTCAGCATGCCGGATATAGACATAGACTTTTGTAAGGATAGAAGGCAAGAGGTAATAGACTATGTAATCGATAAATATGGAGACGATAGAGTAGCTCAAATCGTTACCTTCGGAACGCTAAAGGCAAAGGCCGCAATAAGGGATGTGGGCCGAATTATGAATGCCGGTTACGGCGAAGTGGATAGGCTTGCAAAGGCCGTGCCTCCGGGGCTCGGGGTTACTCTCAGCGATGCGCTCAAGGACAGCAACTTCAAGGAATTGTATGAGGAAGGTGAGGACAGCAAGGAAGTAGTGGACATGGCGTTGCAGCTTGAGGGCATGGTTAGGAATGCAGGTACCCATGCTGCAGGAGTGGTGATATCAAAGGAGAGCATAGACAGCTACGTTCCGATCTATAAGTCCGACAAAGGTTTTTGCACGCAGATGACCATGACTACAATAGAAGAACTGGGACTTTTAAAGATGGACTTCTTGGGGCTTAAAAATCTTACGGTTATAGAGAACTGCAAAAACATGGTATACAGGAATCATGGAATAAAGATAAATTTCGATGATTCAAACTATGACGACAGCAAGGTGTACGAACTCATTTCCTCAGGCAATACGGAAGGTATATTTCAGCTCGAAAGCGAAGGCATGACTGAATTTATGAAGGATCTAAAGCCCGATTCAATAGAGGATATCATAGCGGGTATATCGCTATATAGACCGGGTCCCATGGATTCTAAGGATAACTACATCTTCAACAAAAGACATCCTGAGCGGATAAAGTATAAGCATCCTGCCTTAAAGCCCATTCTGTCACTTACATACGGATGCCTTGTATATCAGGAACAGGTAATGCAGATCGTTAGAGAGCTTGCAGGGTATTCTTACGGAAGAGCGGATCTCGTAAGGCGAGCTATGAGTAAGAAAAAGGCGGATGAGATGGCAAAGGAGCGGGAGATATTCCTGTTCGGTACGGAGGATGAATATTGGGCGGAAGAAAATGAAAAGAGCTGCAAGATAAGCGACGCACCGGTTACAGACGATGAGGAAGTAGTAGAAGGATGTGTGAAGAGGGGAATACCTAAGGAAGTCGGGAACGAAATTTTCGATGAAATGGAGAGTTTTGCTTCCTACGCTTTTAACAAATCACATGCAGCAGCCTATGCGGTCATCTCATATCAAACGGCATATCTAAAGGCGCATTATCCCGTGGAGTTTATGGCATCGCTCTTAGCGAGCGCAAGTGGAAATGATGGCAAGATGGCAAGATATATCAAGAATGCTCGAGATATGAATATAGAAATATTGCCGCCGGATGTGAATAAGAGCGGCGTTACGTTTGAAGCAAGGGGGAATGAAATTTTATTTGGGCTTGCAGATGTAAAAAATGTGGGAGATAGTGCTGCGGAGCATATTGTAAAGGTGAGAGAAAACAGAGGAGTTATATACAATAATCTGTATGCTCGTGCAGGATATGGATATCTCAAAGGTGAATAAAAGTGTACTTGAGAATTTGATTCGTGCAGGTGCGTTTAGAGATTTTGAAGGACCATGGCCGCCAACCTGTCTATTTACAATGATGCCTTGGAACAGAAGAAAAAGCAATAAAGGCATTACGGCCGATCAAATGAGTTTATTCGAAGAGGGTGAGATAGAGGAGAGCAGTTTTTCAGAAAATCCCAAATATTCCGGAGTTTAAAGATGCTCAGAAAATGAAATTGAGAAGGAGGCTCTGGGCATGTATTTAACCACGCATCCCATGAAGGAGTATGAACAATATCTTGAGGGAAGGATTACCGACGTCTAGGAAATATCAATCCTGAGGCCGGCAGCGACGATGAGGAAGATGTAGCGAGCAAATCGTCAGCTTATAGGGAAGGACAGAGAGTGAAGCTTTGCAAGTTAATTACAGCCATCAAGACCATCGTTACAAAAAGGGTGAGATGATGGCATTCGCAAATCTTGAAGATATGACGGGAAGGATGGAGATGGTAATTTTTCCGTCGATCTATGAAAAATACAGGAGAATCTTGGATGAAGACATGGTCATTATCGCAGAAGGCAAGTTGTCTTCAAGAGATGGCGTGGAGTACATCTTTTGGTTAGCGATATAATTCTTCCAAGTGAAGAAAAAGCGCCGGAGGATATGGTAGTCAAGCTCAGGCTCCTTTGAAAAAATTGAATTCTGAAGAGGCGAATAAAAATAGAGTTTTTTGAAATCACTTGAATCTAGCGAGCCGGGAGCGATGGAGTTCTTATTATATATAGAGGATAAGGTTTACAAAATGAAGATCCAAGGTGATGTTTGACACCGGAATTGGAAAGTGATTTAGGAGATATCTTCGGTAGCGAAAATGTCAAGGTGATGAAGGCGGGAGAAGATGCATAGCGATAGGGTTATATTACACTGTGATATGAATTCTTACTTTGTTTCCGTGGAGCTTTTAAAACACTCGGAGCTTAAGGATCTCCCGGTAGCTGTGGCGGGCAACCCCAAGAATAGGCACGGCATCATTCTTGCTAAGAATGAAATCGCAAAAAAATACGGTATAAAAACGGGCGAGACCATATGGGCGGCAAAAACAAGTGCAAGGATTTGGAACTTTTGAGCCCGCATTATGATGAATATATCAAGTATCACAAAGCTTTTCAATGATATTTTTACAGGTATTCGGACAGAATAGAAAAATTTAGCGTTGATGAATCGTGGATAGATGTCACGGAGAGCAGAAAATTGTTCGGCACGGGCAAGGAAATCGCAGATAAGATAAGAGGCGAAGTGAGAGCGGAGCTCGGAATCACGCTTTCCGCAGGAGTGAGTTTTAATAAGGTGTTTGCAAAAATGGGTAGCGAATATAAAAGCCCGACGCTACCACGGTAATAAGTCGGGACAATTATAAAGAAGTGTCAGCGCTGCCGGTTTCTGAGTTTTTCGGGTGGGAAAGAAAACGGCAAAGCTGTTGAACCTTACGGCATATATCAATAGAAGATTTAGCTGTAGCGGAGCCACAGATTCTTAAGGCTGAACTCGGCGTAAAAATTTATGAGCTCATAGATAGTGCTAACGGTAAATCAAGCGATGAAGTAAGATACTACAAAGACAATGAAGATCCTATGAGCATCGGGCACGGCAAAACATTCAAGGTAGATTTGGTCACGAGCACTCAGATAAAAAGAAGTTTGGAATCTCAGCGAAATGGTTGCTAAAAGCTTAGAAGCCATAATTTGTTTGCAGGCGGTGTAAAAGTCGTCTATAAGGACAGCGATTTTAAAACATACTCTAAGCAAAAGAAATTAAGGCTTCCGACAGATGTGACCGGACATATAGCAGCAGAAGCATTTTCACTTATAAAGACAAGTTGGGATTTTTCAAAGAAGCTGAGAGCTATGAGTATAACGGGAATAGATTTGAGACCGGATTGTAAAGACGTAGGTAGCCAGTACAGTATCTTTTCACAGGGCGAACAGGAAGGGATAAAGGAGCGAGAGGTGGACAAGGTCATGGATGAAATAAAACAAAATTCGCGATCAAAGTATGAAGCTACGGTGTAAAAACACAAGGAGAGATTGACAAACTAAAAAGTTTGATAGCATAAATCTTGAGATTAGCAAGTGCTAGCCGAGTTTTAAAGTTATAAAGGCGGCGAAGAATTAGGGACGCATCGATTCAAAAAGAGCAAGAGCAAATGGAGCGTCTTCCGGCTGGAAAAGCTAAAGCCCCTGATGCGTATGTTGAAAAATTTATTGGAACTGGCACTGCAAGATGTTATTGGGATTGTAGGTAATTACTTATTAAGATGTACTGAGGTTAATGGCAGTGAAAAATTTTTATGTAGAAATCTTATAGCTATTGTGACAGTAGTCCTTGTTTTATCGCAAGGACTACTGTTTTTCATTTATATATGTCGAAACAAGCTCAAGCATATACTAACAGAAGTAGAACAAACGGCATTTGAAAAGGGTCAGAAATTTACAATAGCAAATATACCGCAACAAAAAAAGCAAATGGTTAAATCCAAGTTGTTTTCGCTTGTGCATAAAAACAATTTAGCAATTTTAAGGATATCTTCTTTATCAAATGACAGAGGGGTACAGGTCTCAATATACGGCGACATACAGTGGAGTACTGATAATTTTGATTATGAATTTTTCGGGAAAAAGATATTTAACACCGGGGAATTGCAAAAATTATTAAAAAGCAAAAATGACGATGCAACGCTAGGGTTAGACCAAGGTTCAGTAAATATGCTGAATGATTTGCCGCATTTTAGATATGGTGGCAAGGTTGTTATAAATAAATTAGCGGCGGTTTTACATGATGATGAGCAGATAGAAGGCAAATATATAGTACTGGGGCTTAAAAGTGATAAACAAAAGAATCGATTTTTCAAGGAGTTAACAAAGGTCACAGGCATTGACAAGGAAGCGCTGTCGGCTTGGAAAGAAGAGCATTCTTCTAATTGGGGCAATGAAGTAGCTTGCTGGTGTTGGTTGCAATTTTTGAAATTTCTTTTGTTGATAGCTGTTTGCTTTGGTGACTGTAAAAAGAGTTAAAAATATGGGGAAATTTATCTGCTCAAGGATGGTCAAGGAGGAGTTTTGCACTTAAAAATATATTCTCCTATTTTAATTGCAGGCTTCATATCTATATTTTTGTTTGTGGATATGGGCTTGTTTTTACAGAAGGCTCTTTTTTCTCATCTATGTTTTTCAGCACTATGCTCTTTGTGGGACTGTTAGATTTCATATTGGTTTGCATAATTGTTCTGATCGCTTCGACATTTATTTTTATGATATCGCCTATAGATGCAATACGTAATAGGATTTCTAAAAAGGGCATCATGATAGCAATGATTGTTTTGTTTTTTGCTGGCAACGCGGGTCTTGTAGGGGCAGGAGGTGCTATAGACGGGCCGATGAAGGAAGTATCTAAAAATGAGAAAATACGGCAAGCGTGGGAAGCTGTAAAAGATATTCATATTCTTTCAGGCACAGCGCAGGGAGATGATGAATTATCGATGCAGGGAAATTCTGATAAACTGGATGAAGATATGTATAAATGGTATAAGTCGATAGAAGGCAAAGATGGGGTATACATAGTCAGTTCGGATATTTATGATAACAAAAACTTTGAGAAAAACAGACAACGGCGAGATAAAATATGTACCTAACAATCCTTATTGTGAATTTGCATTATCTCCTCAATTATCTAAAGGATACAGGCAACAATGTAGATCCATCGTTGGTGAAAAAGGCAAATGAAGGTACTAGAGTTTATCTTGTTTCAAGCAGTATAAATAAACAAGATAGAGAACTTATTAAAAAGAGCATTAGAGAAGATGTAGATAAAGAGAATCCTAAAAATAGAATTTGTAGAACATACATTTGAAAAGAAGCTGGTTTACATGGAATGCAGATTCAGATTATGAAAGCTATACGGATAAAGCCGTGGTTCTTTTTATCGACACCCGAACAACATGATATTTATGGAAAAAGGCAGCTTGTTTGCATCGGACCAAAAATTCACATTTAAAATTTACGAAAGAGTAAAACAAAAGTATATAAATGGTAGTGCTCTAAAAATATCATTTTGTCTGATAACAAATTGACATTTAAGTCTGTCAGCGAACATGTTGACTGGTATTCAAAAAGATTGTCTGAGACAATACAGTTATTTACTTTCGGCATTATATTATTAATGGTTAGTATTTTTAATTTTTCATGGTACATACTTTCGCTAGCTACAGGTGACCTTTGAAGAAGAAAATAATAATTAAAAAGATTTATGGGCATAACAGAGCATGTGATATCACCTCTTGTGATATTGTGCATTCTGTGCGTTGATTGGATTTTATAGTGAGTATATTGATTAGATGTGAGGATTAGTAGTGCGTTGGTGCTTATTATGGGTATATTTGAAATTATATTGTTTTACATAGCCATCGAAAAGGGTGCGTATAAGCGTATAGTCAGTGGAAATCGTAAGAATAGGGTGTCGTATGAATAAAATTGAATTTATAAACGTAAAAGAAAAGTTATGGGCATAGAGATGTTATTAAGGGTGCTCAGTTTTTCAATTAAGGAAAAGAAATAGTATCTATAATAGGCTCGTCCGGCAGTGGTAAATCTACGCTTTTAAATATGCTTTGGAATGTTGGAAGCAATTGACGGCGGCAAGATACTAATAGACGGACAAAGACTCCAAAGATAAATAGCAAAAGAGCGACACAACTTTAGAAGAAACAAGATAAATTATTTATTTCAGTCCTTTGCACTTATATCAAATGAAACCGTGGAGAAAAATTTGCTTTGGTTGCAATGAATCAGTGAAATCTTCTAAAAAGAAAAAGAAAAACGTATTAATGAAGTCCTTACTGGGATTTCAGGTTTAAAAAGATGCAATGCAACACTCTGTCAGGAGGGAGCAGCAACGTGGCACTGGCGAGATGTATATTAAAAGCCGGGCGATATCGGCTTTGCGGATGAGGCCGACAGGGTCGCTTTGATCCTAAGATGAGTGATACGGTGTTTGCAATGCTTGAGGATCTGAGAAACAGTTTCGAAAAACTATTCGATAGTGACTCACGATATGAATCTGGCAGCTCAAACAGACAGACAATTAAAACCAAAGACGCAAATTCCGTAGTGTCTAAAGAGGAGAATAACGATGATAGCATTAAAAACCACAGATATTCGGAATGATTTTTAAAAAGATCAGCAATCTTGTTCGTACCAAGCGAAAAAGATTTTAGTTTCTCGACCGCACAACGAAAACCTTGTTATTTTTAAGCGAAAAAGAATATAACGAACTTGAAAAACTCGCAGGAATAATGAGCATCTGGCTAAAAATTGAAAGGTCGATTGAACAACTTTTCTCAAGGCCACACTGTAGTTAAAAACTATTGAGGAAACTCTGAGGGATATGGTGCAAAGTGAAAGTCACATTTACGGAAAAATGCTTTAATTGAATATATTTTTGGCAACAGGAAGATAAAAAGACACTTAAAGCCAGCAATCCCATTTTTAGTCTAAGAAATGCTACTGCAAAAGGGAGCGACTACAATTTTAGTATGGACATTTTTTCATGATACTAGGTCCCCTATATGTTTCCATGGAAGTGTGTGTGCAAAAGGTTTGACATGCCAAAAATTAGTGATAGTAGTAATGCAGTGGAGAGATCCACTGCAGCTGCTAAAAATCTCGATTTTAAAAATGTTTTGCAAGAAAGGAAGGATTAAAATGAAATCGTAAATTTTGGTTTTCGCTTCAGCGTTAATGCTACTCACATCGACGGCGATTTTGATATTTACTAAAATTAACGAGAAAGAGTTTAAAAGGATTACCGTATGAAAAGGGTTTAGGTTATAGGTAAACTTAGATACAGGAAATCAAGATGTAGAGCCTCTAAATTACGACAGTGGATGAAAAGTCTCGGTGGCAATGGAGACATGGTGTAGAGACTATTGCATGGTGGTCCATTATGATCCTGAAGGAAAACTCATAGGACAACTGTCCAAGGAGCAGGAGGAGGCAAGCACTCTGGTTGGATAAAAAGAAAGAGAAGGGCTTTCATCTTGAGAAAAGAGTCTTTTGGGGAAACAAAGCGTGGGCTAATACTAAGAAGATTTGAATCACAAAAACGGTGCTGATATCCTAGGGTTTAAATAACAGCACCGTTTTTATAAAAACAAACAGGGTAGCAATAAGTGAAAAGATAATAAGTTTATTGTGTGTTTTGCAATCGGAATGATAGTTGGTAGGACATAATGTGCGATGATTTGTTACGAACAATTCTGAGGATGTTTACATACATCAATTAATATATTATCTGATCCTACAAAGAAAATACAAAGAAAAATATTTTGGAGATACAAAAATTAGCAAAACATAATGTGTGAGTTTTATTAAAGATGATCTATTCAAAAGCTTGGAAATGATGATAAACGCAAAGTAATGATATTTGTATTTTTGCATGAATCAAAAGGTGGTTTTGAAAAAGACTTTTAAAAACATAGAAATGAAGAGAATAAAGCAGGCAATAAATTTTCAAAAAGCGAATCACTAAATTTTATTAACCACATGTCGAAATTAAAGCGTTTGATAAAATCAGACAATATGGTCAATGATTTATCATTTAAAAGGAACTGATGAAGATGCAAAAGATTTATTGTGCCTGATAAAACTTTGGGTCTTGAAAAGCAAAAAGAAGATAATGAATTTACGGTGACAGGAGATACACATGAGCACAAGGGATTTTATATATATGATGATGATAATAGTGTATTATAGCATTAGTTTTTGCTACATAATATATGACAGTTCACTATCTAGAAGTTCGCATTTCATCTCTTTTAGAGGGACTGTAAGCTGAGTTTTGTGAAAAGACATTTAACCTGATGTTACCACCCTTATTATTTCTTTTTAGTTATAAATGTTATTCTTTGTTAACTAAACCGGAAGGTATGTAGATATTTTACAATGTGAGTGGCACAGCTTTTCATTTAACTGAATTAATAGTCATGATAGCTATTATAGAGCGATAAATTTTTACTATTGTTTTTAAGATTCATAAAATAAATTTGATAAAATATTTTAAGGGTTATAGAAAACGCATAGGAAAAATCAACGCCGTCTTTAAAGTCATATCATTTACTGTGGTTTTGTATATGTTGATAGTTACGCTATTTAGTTCGAATCAATATTTAGATTTCAAAACCCAATATTAAAAATGGGACGCGCAAAAACTATGTGAATATTGGTTGTACGTGGACAAATACAGAAGAAAAAGATGATATGAGAAGACGGTAGTACCCAGATTAAATAAATTATGGATAAGCTAAGATGAAAGGGAGCACTTATGGCTATCCTCTTGATGAACTTGAGGGAGACCTGCAGATGAAGAATATAATAATAACAAAATGTTTAAAGGAAATACGCATATAAATAAATTTTTCTTGATTATGCGAAAATAATCGCACAAGACGGGAAACCGGTTAAAATTTCAAAACCTATGGAGTGGATTGCATTGGTTCCTGAAAATGTAAAATATCCAAACTTGATAAATGGGAACTCAATGATACGCATAGCTTTATGTGGGTAAAAAGAAGTCAAAAATATAAAAAGAAAGGTATTTAACTATTAAATCCGATCAGAATTTATTTACGCTAGATAGTGATAAAAACTCTGGATGCACCTTATATTACGGACTATACTTTAATACTTGCAGGAGGAGCACTTAAATGACGTCTTTCTAGTAAATGGGAAATTCCATCCTTATGTTAAAAATCCGGATAAAGCTATGATGAATTAAAAAGCGTAATTAAAGAAACAAAGTCGGAGTCGTATATAAATGACTTAAGGAGCGTACACAGCGAAATCGTTAAGGCATATAGACAGGTTTTCAAAACTGTAGCCATGGTAAATTTTATAGGTCTGTTGTTAGCTCGCTGATGGGGACATTACTTCAAATTGGCAAGGAATCATACTTCTATGATCATGGGATCGAGGGATAAATGTTTCAAGATTATTTGGTTATGGTTTTTCTCCATCCATAAGAAAAATATTTGGAAACATTTTTAGCTATTTAATAAGCATAATGATGTTGTTTGTTGTGATATTTTTCAACAAATATTTTTAGTGGAGGAATACTTTATATACCAAGATTCGGATGGAGCATAACATACCTTTTGAGTAAGTTTGTTAATAGCGATAGTTACTTCATTAATATGTGGCATAGCAGAAATTTTTCAAATTAAAAAAAGGTGAAAGAGAGTTGGTAATGCAATTAAAAGAAGGCTGTTAATATAGATTAATCTTAAGTACGAAGATATAAAAATATTGCGAAGAATAAGGATATTGCGGCGAGGCTTAGGAGGGAAGTTGATGAGTAATGAAGTACAGATTTCACTTAAGAATGTGAATAAAAGTTTGGGGCATCATGTGCTAAAATGATGTGAATATAGATATAAACAAAGGAGACTTTATATGTATCTTCGGCAAGAGTGGCGGTGGTAAAACTACACTTTTGAATATCTTGGGTACATTGGAAACATACGACAATGGAGAGATGCGTTCTTTCGAGAAACTGGATCCTATAAAGAAAAAGAAGGAATGTGAGCTTTTAAGAAGAAATAATATTGCTTATCTCTTTCAAAACTTTGCACTTGTAGAGAAGATGACGGTAGAGGATAATATGAAGCTTGCCGTGAAGTACAACAAGGCAAAGAATAAAAAGGAGCTCATTCAAAATGCTCTTGATAAGATGGGAGTAGGCGATAAGCTTAAGTCTAAAGTATACGAGCTTTCGGGTGGAGAGCAGCAGAGGGTGGCGATAGCTAGAAATATGGTAAAGCCTTTTGATATAATGTTAGCTGACGAACCTACAGGATCGCTCGATGACGAGAACAAGTCTATCGTTATAGATACCTTGCTGGCTTTGAATAAGGAAGGTAAAACGATTGTAGTGGTGAGTCACGATAAGGACTTTAAGAAGATTGCGAGCAAGAGTTATTTGATATCGGAAGGCAAATTGGAGGTTTTAAATGAAGCGTAAACATGTCATAGGGATAATAGTTATAGTGTTATTGGTAGCTGCGGTTTTTGCGGGGCGATATATATACAAGGAACGTTATTCCGATGAAATGAAAAAGTCTCTTGTTATAACAAATGGAGCAACCACGAAATTTAAAGCCATAGGCATAGCTTGGAAGAATAATGTTGCACTGCAGAAGACAAATAAAAAAGACTACTTCATACCTAAGATACTCGAAATAGAAGAAAGCAAGGTAAGGCTTGTAGCTCTTACAGAAGATAATAAATTGCTCAAGTCGGATGAATTCCTATTTGAACAAAAGCTTGTAGATCCTGATAAACCCAGAGAGGTCACTATAAAAAATGTAATGAATCAAAAATTGATCTTAAATGTTGTCACAGGGAAGAGTGATATCAAGGTGCTTAAGATGCCTAAGGAATATAAATGGGAATATACAGACAAAATGTCCGGCGATCAACATACCAACCGAGTTTTTGTTCAAAGCAAAAACCAAATATGCATATGAAATTACACTTCATGGGAAAGGCGGTAAACATGGCTATTCAGGGAAAAACAGAAGGTGGTAAAGAGGCAGTAGTTGAGTGGGAACGGCCTGCTGATAATCTGCAGAACAGTTAGGTACGACTTATAAAAATAGCAAGATTATATTTAGTATTTTTAAAATTTGCTATTTATGCATTGCTATTTGCAATGGCGCTTTTCGGAGAATAAAATTCGTAGTTTTTGATTCTATTATAAACATTGAAATAAAAACAACCCGATGCGGGTTGTTTTTAACCTTGAATGTACGACAAAAAGAATATAATAAGAAGAGTTGGGTAAAACATGATAAAAATTGGGTTTTTAATGGGATGGTTAAACTACTAATAACGGAAAATGATGCAGGGGCAGCGGTTAGACAGGTTTTTAAGTATTATTGCAATGCGAGCCTGGCATACATATAAGCTGATAAGAAAAGGATGTGAAGGTAAAACGGCAAGAAGTGCAAGCAGAATTTTTGCTGAATGCCGGTGATGCAGTGCATATATACATCTCGGATGATGAGCATAGAGGATGATTTTTAAAGGACAAGGGGTGCAGATAAAACCTTCGTTTAAAATTATTTTTGAAGATGACAACTTATTGGTTGTATACAAAAAGGGCAGGGTTACTTACACACGGGAGCAGCACGGAAAAAAGAGGACGCTACTAAATGAAGTGAAAACCTATCTTATTCAGAAGGGCGAATATGATCCCGGCTTTGAAAAAACCTTTTCGCTTGCAACATCAAACAGGCTGGATAGAAATACCGAGGGACTTATAGCCGTCGCAAAAAATGCTGCAAGCCAGCAGGGAGCTTAATGCGGCCTTCAAAGAAGGTCGTATTGAGAGGTATTATGTAGCGGAAGTTGTCGGTGAAGTACGGGGTGATGTCACTATAGATTATCCATTATATAAATCTGCAAAAACCAATACGGTTTTCGCAGATAAAGATGGCAGCGTACCTCCGGATGTTACCAAGGAAGCAATTACGAAGGTACATCCGATACGTGTAAATAGAATAGATAAAAATGGCAGTGAATTCACATATACCGTAGTAAGGGTGAAGCTCTTGACAGGACGTACGCATCAGATAAGAGTACATCTTGCAGCCATAGGGCACCCGCTGGTAAATGATCGAAAGTACCTGAAGTATGCCAACGTTTCGAGCAAATATCTAAACCCGGATAGAGAGATAAATATAGTTTGATTGCCGATAAAATAGCCTTTTTAAGATGAATTCTCCCGCTTGAATATATGTCAAATACATACCTCGATACATCTGTGGTAAAATAGTTTCATCTGTAAACGACTTACTTTCGTGAGAAAGAATGGATTATGAGCGGCATTATGAGCGATGAGAAGAGAAAAAATCAAAATTATGATCAGGAAATGCTGAAGTGCGCAGCACGTGCCATCGCAAGCACTAAGGGCGTGAGCAGAGTGAAAAACAAAACCGTAGAAACGATACTATCGGGCTTATTGAATAAGAGATTTAAAAGTAGCGGCATAAGAATAAAAAGGCAAAAGGGTGCGATAGAATTTGATGTAGCGGTAGTACTCGAATATGGTGTCAATATACCTATTATCACTTGGATGATTCAAAACAACGTGAGAAGAGCCATACTGGAAGAGTTTGAGGAGAAGGTGATTGCAGTGAATATTTTGGTAGATGATATAGATTTGCCGCAGGAAACGGATTTTATCAGGAGTAGAAATTGATTATAAACAGAAGCAAGGCAAGAACAATAGCGATGCAGATTATTTTCCAAATCCCCGTGCACAAAACGACAGATAAGGTGCTGGTGGATAAGATACTTTCGGATTATAAGAACATAGGTAAGGAAGAAACATATATAAGAGAGGTGTTTTCACTCGTTACGGATAATATAGATGCAATAGATGCGGAGCTGAATTCCAAGATGAAGGGCTGGACTATAGACAGCATCCCGAAGGTGGATCTTGCGATACTGAGGCTTGCGGTGGCAGAAATCTGCTATGCAAAAAGACATTCCTAAAGTGGTGGCGGTAAACGAAGCTGTGAGGATAGCAAAAAAATTTAGTGACGATAAATCCGCGAAATTCATAAACGGAATATTGGCAAATATAGGTAAGGATTATAAATAGCATAGGGAGAATTGCACAATGGCATCACACATTACAGTAACAGCACTAATAAACTATATTAAAACCAAGATGACAAAAGATGCCCTTTTGAGGGATGTTGCAGTAAAAGGACAAATCAGCAACTTTAAATACGATCCTCGCAAAAACTATGCGTTCTTTTCACTTAAAGATATCGGGGCGAGTATAGACTGTGTATATTTTGACGTTCATGACATCGATTCAAATGCGCTCGATGTAGAAGATGAAGAAGTGGAAATCACGGGAAGCTTGACGTTTACCAAAAGACCGGAAGGATGCAGCTATATGTAGAAAGACTTAAGCGTTGCGGTGAAAGTGAAAAGGCGAAGCAGCTTGAGATGCTCAGGCAAAAGCTCGAAGAGGAAGGCCTCTTTGATAAAGAAAAAAAGAGGCACATACCTCTATATGCAACAAAGATAGGTATAATAACGGGAAGAAGGACAGTTCAGCTCAGGCCGACATAAAGAGGTAATAGAGAAGAAAAATCCATATAAATACGGTGATAGAAGAAGCATATGTACAGGGAGATGAAGCGATAACATCCATTTGCAGGGCGTTTGACGTTTTTGAAGGGATGGATGAACCGCCTGAGATAATCGTGCTCGCAAGAGGTGGCGGTGCGAAGACGGATCTGGATGCATTCAATACCGAAGAAGTTGCAGGAGGGTCTTCGCCTCTAATATACCGGTGGTTACGGGAGTAGGGCATGAAATAGATGTGACGCTGGCGGATATGGCAGCTGATCAAAGAGAATCAACTCCTACGGCTGCAGCAGACAGAGCGGCCTTTGACTGGGATCAGTTAAGTGCTGAACTTTTAGGGATTCATTTAAGGCTTAAAAGCGTGCTCGAAAGAAAAACCGAAACATGCGGCAACCGGTTGCTACAAAAATTTTTAAATATTGAAAAGAAGGCAAATATAGGAATGCGAATATCAAAGATGGAGAATACGAGTTGAAGTTTTGGGGAGTTGCAAACGCCAGCATGCAGATGAAGCTCACGAATCTTTAAAAATGAAATAGCTAAGATGAATCAAAAGCCTTGAAAACAACGACATTTCACTGGCAAAAAGGCTATGTATTGCCTCTTGTAAACGGGAAAGGTGATAACTACTGCAGCAGAGCTGAGAAGGCAAGAAAGCTGAACTTCTTATGAAAGACGGAAAGGTAGATTGCGAAATAACGGCATTATAGAAGTTGCTTATATATACAAACTAGACGGTGTAATGGAGGAGAGGAAATGATGACGAAGGAAGAGCTCAAGGAATTAAGTTTAGAAGAAGTAATGAAAAAGTTAAGTGATATAGATAAGAATTGGATTTCGAAGATGCGAGTATAGATGAAACCATAAAGTAAATTTGAAGAGGCAAAGCTTTGCTACGAAGTGTGCCAGGAGAAATTAGAAGAAATCAAAAAGCCATGTGGACGAAATAACGGAGATGAATAATCTCATGGATGATATGTTCTATAAATACAAACATGATATAGATACGAAAATGCGCGAAATACTTCTTTCTAAGGAAGAGATTGCAAAAGCCTTTAAGGGAAGCCATGGAGTACTCGTTATGATGCAGGAGGAAAAAGGGTAAGGCCGGTATTGCTTATGGAAGCGGCGAGGGCTGTAGGCGGAGATCCCGGTAGCGTGCTCGACTATGCTGCAGCTATAGAATTCATACACACATATTCTTTAATACATGACGATTTACCGGCACTCGACAATGATGAATACAGAAGAGGTAAGAAGACAAATCATAAGGTGTTTGGTGAAGCTATGGCAATACTTGCAGGCGACGGGTTACAAGCATTGGCGTATGAAGTGATGCTGTCCTGCATTGAAGAGTCCGCTAAGCGGAGTGAAGAAACCTCTAAAAAAATACGTGCTGCTAATGAGATCGCAAAGGCGGCAGGCACTGAGGCCATGGTCTCGGGGCAGGGTTATGGATATCAATTCCTGCAAAGACGAGGTGAGCCTAACGAGACTCGAAAAGATGCACAGGATGAAAACGGGGGCGCTCATCACGGCGGCTGTAGTTGTAGGTGCGATTCTTGCAGGTGCAGATGAAAAGCAGGTGGCTGCCTTTAGAAAATATGGCGAAAATATAGGCCTCGCATTTCAAATGGTGGATGATAAGCTCGATGTTTCGGGTGACAGCAAGAACATGGGCAAGGATATAAATGCAGATGAGCGAAATGAAAAGATAACCTATACAATATTATTATCACCTGTTGAATTGGATGATCTTATAAAAAAACATACGCAGGATGCTAAAGATGCCATAGAAGGGATGTGTGCTTGTCCGCAAGGGCTCATGCAGCTTGCAGATGATCTTATGTTAAGGTGCGGGTAGATAACGGGGCATATGGATATAGAAAAATAGATTTTAAAAAGAATTAACCAATATGGATGTGCTCTCAGATGCAGGAGCTTTCAGAAGAAATAAGAAAGTTCCTGGTGGAGAAGGTTTCCGCTATGGGTGGGCATCTGGCATCAAACCTCAGGGTGGTAGAACTTACCATCGCATTGCACAAAGTCTTTAACTTGGATGAAGATGCCATAGTATGGGACGTGGGACACCAAACATACGTCCATAAGATACTCACCGGGAGAGCGGATAAATTCGACACGCTCAGACAAATGAACGGTATTAGCGGTTTTACAAGAAATGAGGAGAGCGAATACGATTTGTTTGACACGGGACACAGCTCAGTATCGCTTTCGCTGGCGCAGGGAATCGCTGAAGGAAGAAGACTGCAAAATGAAGAAGGCGCCGTGATTGCGGTGATAGGAGACGGAGCGCTTACAGGCGGAGTGGCATATGAGGCGATAAACAGCATAGGCGACCGCAAATCCAAGGTGATAATGATTCTTAACGATAATGAAATGAGCATATCTCCCAACAGCGGTATTTCCAGTCACCTTAACGATATTCGTGAATCAAAGGGATATTTCGCATTTAAAAACAAGGTGAAGAAATTTTGCGAAAAGGTGCCGCTTATAGGGAAGGGCATTGCAAAATTTTTGATAAACACAAGAAGACTTTTAAAGTACACGATGCTTGACGGTATTATATTTGAAGAGCTGGGAATGAAGTATTACGGTCCCATAGACGGGCATGATATATCGGCGCTCATAAATATCTTGGAAAAGTCCAAACTCATAGAAGGCCCACTTTGCATACATGTAAAGACACAAAAAGGAAGAGGTTATAAACCTGCGGAAGAAGAACCCGATAAGTTTCACTCGGTACCGGCCTTTGATGCGGATGAACCAAGCAAAACTTTGATTACAAAAACCCGCTATCAAGATGTTTTCGGCAAGGCTCTTATTGAAAAAGCCGGAGAAGACAGCCGTATAGTAGCGATATCTGCAGCCATGATAGACGGTACGGGGCTTACGGAATTTCAGCGAATGTATCCTACAAGGTGTATAGATGCCGGGATAGCGGAGCAGCATGCGGTATCCCTTGCTGCAGGGCTTGCCAAGTCGGGGATGAAGCCTGTAGTGTGTATCTATTCAACCTTTCTTCAACGAGCATACGACAATATTATAGAAGAAGTATTTTTGCAGGGGCTCCCTGTTGTGTTTGCTATAGATAGAGCAGGCATAGTGGGAGGGGACGGCACCACCCACCAAGGGCTTTTGGATATTTCTTACCTGGGTTCCATACCCGGCATGGAATTACTTGCACCATGTTGTGATATAGAGCTTGAAGAAATGCTTGAATATGCGCTTTCTAAAGATTCGCCCGTTGCGATAAGGTATCCCAGAGGAGAAGCATTTCAGGGTAAGGAAGATAGCATTTATGCGAGCGTTAAATCGAGAGTAACGGGCATGAAGATGTTCGTAGAGGGCAGGAATGCGTGCATACTGGCTACCGGCAATATGGTTCAAGAGGCTTTAAATGCGGCTGCCTCACTTAAAAACGAAGGAATAGATGTTGCGGTAGTAAATACAGGAAGAATATGGCCTTTTCCCGTATCTGCCGTAAAAAAAATAGCGAAGGAGTACCTGCAGTAATCACGATAGAAGAAGGTGTGTACAACGGGAGCTTCGGAGAATATGCAAAATCAATTTCAGGCAAAGGTCACAGCAATGACTTACCCTACGAAGTTCAGAGAGCACGGCAGTGTCAACGAAAATCAGAGCAAAATACGGTATGGATGCGCAAGGAATAGTGAACACTGTAAAGAATGCGATTGGGGAATAGTGAATGAGGATAGACAAATTATTGGTGGAGGAAGGCTATTATGAATCCAGAGAAAAGGCGCAGCAAGCGATATCTGCCGGGGAGGTGGAAGTCGAGGGTAAGATCTGCCTTAAAAGTGCAAGCCAGGTATCGAGCAAGGCCAGAATCAATATCAGGAATGACAGGTTGCCGTATGTGGGGCGAGGAGGGTTAAAGCTTGAAGCTGCTATAAAACGGTTTGGGCTTAATCTTTATCATAAAATCTGTGCAGATATCGGAGCCAGTACGGGAGGATTTACAGATTGTATGTTGCAAAACGGAGCGAGTAAAGTATTTGCCATAGATGTAGGCTACGGACAGCTTGCGTGGAAACTTAGAAACGATAAGCGGGTAGTGAATATCGAAAAAACCAATGTGCGTTACTTTGATCCTGCAGGTATCGAAGCTGTGGATTTTATAAGCATAGATGTATCGTTTATTTCACTCGGACTTATTTTGCCGGTGGCATCGAGGATACTTAAGGATGAAGGAGAACTTGTGTGTCTTATAAAACCGCAGTTTGAAGCCGAGCGGAGCGATGTAGGCAAAAACGGTATAGTCCAGAGATGAAAAGGTGCATGAGAAGGTAATAGAAGGTTATAAATTTTTTCCGAGGAGTTTTATCTTCTTCCGCAGGATATTACCAACTCGCCTATTTTTGGAGCAAAGGGAAATGCGGAATTTCTCATTTATTTTAAAAAATCTGCACAAAGTGATGTCCTAAACATCCGAAAAAGAATGGATGAACTTAAAAGAAGTGATATAATTAAAAAGTGTAGTAAAACGAGCGCAAATCATAAATTAAAATTTAAGGAAAAGGGGGGCGCTATGGATATCGCAAAGAGAATGGGTGAGATTAATGATTCGCCTATCAGGAAGTTTTATGGACTTGCAAATGAAGCGGAAAAAAACGGTAAGAAGATTTATTATCTGAATATCGGACAACCGGATATTCAAACACCGAGTGAATTTTTTAAAGCGGTAAAGGGATTCAACCAATCGGTACTTGCTTACGCACCTACAGAGGGGATACCGGAGCTGAGAGAAGCTATATCTAATTACTCATAAAAGACTCGGCATAGCGTATGAGCCGTCCGATGTCTTAGTTACAACAGGTGGCAGTGAGGCGCTTGTTATGACATTCATGAGCATACTAAACCCGGGTGATGAAGTCATAATTCCTGAGCCGTTCTATCCTAATTACTCGACATTTATAAAGGAAGCGGGGGGTAAAATCACTCCGCTTACTACAAAGGTAAATGAAGGCTACAGTTACGCCGACAGAAAAAAGATAGAGGCTGTTATAACGGATAAGACCAAGGCCTTCTGTTTAGGTTCGCCTGCAAATCCGACAGGCAGCGTGCTCAGCAAGGAAGATATGAGACTCATATGTGACATCGCAAAGGAAAATGATATGTACATCATTGCAGATGAGGTATACAGAGAATTCTTATATGACGGCGCAGAACTTTCAAGTTTCGGTATGTTTGAAGATATGTACGATCACGTTATTATGATAGACAGCGTATCCAAGAGGTTTAGCCTATGCGGAGCGAGGATCGGTTGCTTGGCTACCAAGAACGGCGAAATAATGAAGGCGGCAGTGAAGCTCGCTCAAAGCAGACTCAGCGTTGCGACGCTGGATCAGGTGGGCTCGGCAGCATTGTATAATCTCGATGCATCTTATTATGATAACGTAAGGAAGAATACGAAGAAAGAAGAGATGTACTATACAAGGCACTTAAAAAAATAGACGGTGTAGAGTGCAAACCGCCAAAGGGAGCGTTTTACATAACTGTAAAACTACCCGTGCCGGATGCTGAAGAATTTTTAGTATGGCTGTTATCAAAGTTTTCTTACGATGGAGCCAGCGTGATGTTTGTCCTGCCAAAGATTTTTATACTACGGAAGGCTTGGGTAAGGACGAGAGTGAGACTTGCCTATGTATTGAATAAGGAAGACTTATTGAAGGCGGCGGATATTCTAAAATACGGTATTTCAGAGTATAATAAAGAACAGTAGAATGAAGGCGAATCGAGTGCGGAGGTGCAGAGAGCTTAAGGGTGGATAAGAAGAAAACACTAACGCCTATGATGAGGCAGTACATAGAAATCAAAGAAAACAATCCCAGCTGTATTTTATTTTTCGGCTGGGTGATTTTTATGAGATGTTTTTCGAAGATGCGGAGCTTGTCTCCGCGAATTGCAGTTAACGCTTACAGCAAGGATGAGCGGTAACGGAGAAAAAGCTCCTATGTGCGGAGTGCCGTACCATGCAGCAGATGCCTATATTGCAAGGCTTTGTAAAAAGGCTATAAAATAGCTATTTGCGAGCAGATGCAAACGCCGGAAGAAAGCAACGGGAAGCTTGTAGAGAGAGAAATTGTAAAGGTTATTACGCCCGGTACGGTTTTTAGACGAGGAAGATTCTATGGGCCGGCAGTAGCAATTACATACTTTCCATAACTCAAAACAACAACAATACCTTCAGCTTGCATACAGCGATATCAGTACGGGCGAGCTCTCAGTGCTTGAGGTTTACAGCACATCCGATCTTGAGAACGAAGTGGTTATGATAAACCCTGTAGAAATCATAATGCCGACAGCTTTAAAGGAAGTATCGGGTGTAGTAGAGGCTGCAAGCGGATTTTATATAAGTTATTTGGATACGGACTACTATAAGCAGAGCAATATAAATGAGGCTATTTTTTCTCAGTTTGGGATCAAATCATTGCTTGGGATAGGAATTAGAGGACAGCGCCTGTGAACGCCCTCGCGCACTTTTGATATATATAAGGAGAACACAGAGGAGCTCTCTCGGGCATATAGTGGAGGTGCATCAGGAGACACCGAGCAACTATATGAGCTTAGATAAATCTACTATGCGAAGTTTAGAATTGCTCGAGCCTCTGTATGAAGCTGACGGCAACTATTCTCTAGTCGATATTCTTGATAAGACAAAGACTTCAATGGGAGCACGGCTTCTCAGAAGTTGGTTAAAAGACCGCTCAAAAATCTACAGAATATCACGAAGAGGCATGATGCGATTGAAAAATTTATGCAGCATAAGGAAGAGATAAAACCGATACGTAAGGCTTTCGGTAATATTTACGACTTTAAAAGAATCTGCGGAAGAATAGGGGCAGGCAGGGCAAATGCGAGGGATCTCATATCTATGAAGTTATCTCTAATGCGAATTCCCGAATTAAAAAGCCTGCTCACAAATGTAAATACGCAAGGGGAAAGAGCAAAGCGCACTTTTTAAACGAGCTTTTGACGACAGAATTGATGACTTTGAAGATGTCAGCAGTTTAATTGAAAATGCATTGGTTGACGAGCCGCCAATTACCATAACCGAAGGCGAAATAATAAAGGACGGGTTTGATGAGGAACTGGATTCCATGAAAAGAGCCATTGCAGATGGCAAGGCATGGATAGCGGGTCTTGAAAATACTGAAAGGGAAAGAACGGGCATAAAAGCTCTGAAAGTTGGATATAACAAGGTGTTCGGTTATTATCTTGAAGTGAGAAATGCGAGCAAAGATCTGGTACCGGATGAATACATAAGAAAACAAACTTTAGTAAACGCCGAAAGATACATCACGCCGAAACTTAAAGAGGTGGAAGCGGAGTGCTCGGAGCGCAAAATAAGATAAACAAAAGGGAGTATGATTGTTTTCAAAATATTAGGGATATGATATCTGAAAGGATCCTCGAGCTCATGCATACGGCAGACGCCATAGCGGAGATAGATGTACTCGCAGGACTCGCAAAGGTGGCAATTGACAACGGATATACAAAGCCGAACATGCACGACGGAAAGGATATAGAGGTGGTTCAAGGACGGCATCCTGTAGTGGAGGCCGTCATGGAATATAATCAATTTACAGGTAATAATTTCAGTATAGACGCAGACGAGAAGTCATTGCTCCTGATCACGGGACCCAACACTGGCAGGAAAGTCAACGTATATGAGACAAAATGCGCTCATGGTGCTCATGAGTCAAATAGGGAGTTTCATTCCCGCTGAATCTGCGAACATAGGAATAGTGGACAGAATATTTACGAGGATAGGTGCAGGCGATAATCTGGCTAAGGGGCAGAGTACCTTTTTCCTGAGATGTCGGAGCTTGCATATATTCTTAAAAACGCAACGGATAAAAGCTTTGTGATACTGGATGAGATAGGGAGGGGTACGAGCACGTCTGATGGATTGTCCATAGCGTACGCACTTTGCAACTTCTTGCTTCAAGGTGATAACCCCTAAGGTGAGGACGCTGTTTGCAACGCAGTATCATGAATTATCGGAGCTTGAAGCGTGCTTCCCGAGCTATTGAATCTTACAATTGCAGTGTTTGAAAAGAACGGCAAAGTGATTTTTTCGCATAAGATTAAAAAGGGCAGCGCAGAAAAAAGTTATGGCGTGGATGTAGCAAAATTGGCAGGAGTGCCAGACGAACTTCTAAGAAGCGCAAAGCAAAAGCTAAGGAACTTGAATTTGAGGCGGAGATACAAACAGAAGTGATATGATGTAAATTTTGATGCCCTCAAGGCGCAAAGAACCATAGACGATATAACAGACGAGCTTAATATCAATGCGGAAAACTGGAAACATTGGAAAAAGATAAGCAAAAATTGCAGGGAGCTGAAAGACAGGCTTATGCAAGTGGATATCATGAATGTAACACTGCAGAAGCCATCAGCCTACTCGCAAAAATAAAGAGGAGGTAATCTCTGATGATAAGGATATTGGATAAAAATGTATCGGATAAAATTGCCGCAGGCGAAGTGGTGGAGTCCCGCTATCTGTAGTGAAGGAGCTTGTAGAAAATTCCATAGATGCAGGGGCAAAGAGCATAGCCGTACAAATCAAGGGAAACGGCAGTGATTACATAAGGGTTAGCGATGACGGGTGTGGCATTGCAGGCGATGAGGGTGGAGACAGCTTTTTAAAAAGGCATGCGACGAGCAAGCTTTGAAAAATTTTCAGACCTTAATAATCTTCATACCCTTGGATTTAGAGGAGAGGCATTAGCCAGCATTGCTCAGGTATCAGGGGTGATCATGTACACTAAGAGAGAGAGACTCTTTAGGGACGGAGCTTGTCCTTGAAGCCGGAGAAGGATAAAAAGGAAGATATAGCCGTGGATGACGGCACCGGAATTATAGTGCAGGATTTATTTTTAATATCCCGGCGAGGAAGAAAGACCCGTCATACAAACGTGCGAAGAAAAATGAAATAGCGGAATTCATAAATAGGATGAGTATATATTACTCTGATATAAGCTTCAGATTGAGAAAGTAGATGAAGAGCTGTTGTCGTAACTGAAGGCAACGGAAACAGGCGAGATGTTTTAGCGCAGATTTATGGAGCGGACTATGCTGCAAGGTTGGTGCAGGTGGATGAAGAAGTGTCAGGGATCACCGTGAGCGGATTGGTTTCGCCTCAGGGAGACAGTTATAAAGATACATCGCGGCAGGTGATATTCATAAACGGAAGGGCTATTAGAAGCGCTTTTTTGGAAGGCATAATTAAAAAAGAATATAGCGACATCATAATGGGTGAGCGATATCCGTCGTATTTTCTTTTGGTCAATTTGCCGGGAGCGGATATCGATGCAAACATTCATCCGAATAAAAAAGAGATCTTGTTTTTAGACAAGGCAAAGGTTAAAAACGCAATTGTAAAAACGCTTGAAAAAGCCTTTTCGGGCAAGGAAATAATACAGTCCACTCCGATCAATGCGGATTTCAAGTCGTTTGTAAAAGATGATTATGTTGATATAGGCAGCAGCAAGCAGAGCAACATAGCAGAAGTATTCGAAAAAGACAGTTCTGAGGGATTCTCATACTCTGCTGCAAGTAGTGAAGCGGATTTTAGAAAGCTATAAATACAGGCTACCGGGGACATGAAGGCCGGAATCCGCCTTCCCGCCGGCAGATAAGAATGTACCCGAAGAGGAAGCCTTCCGTGAAGCCATAAGATGTGAACGGCAAAGGGAGAGTTTGCGGGAAGAGGAGCACGCAGCAGTAGAGGGAAAGCCTGTTAACCTGCCTTATGATATAGCTGCGCTTGAACCTATGGGCGTAATTTTTGATACATATATTTTTTGGCAAGAGACGGTGAAGCGTTTTACATGATAGATCAGCATGCCGCCCACGAAAGAGTGTTTTATGAAAAGCTTTTTGGGTGAATTTTTGAGCAAGGATAAAGATATACAAAGGCTTATCGCTCCCATTATCAAGAGCCTCAGCGCAGAAGCAGACAGCAACAGAAAAATATAATGTTGAGGCTGTCTGAATTGGGCTTTGAGGTGGATGACTTTGGTGAGAAAACGCTCAGAATTTTTGGGATTCCATCATTTATGAAGGAGGAAGAGGCGCAGGGATTTTTAGATGACTACCTCATGAGCACGCAAGGGTTCGGTTATGATGAAGATGAAAGGCAGCTTGACAGGATCGCATCCAAGGCGTGTGGCACGCAGTGAAAGGAAGAGATGTGCTGAAGGGTGATGAACAAAGGCATTGATTTTAAGTCTTGCAAAATGTAAGCAACCGTTAGCGTGTCCACATGGACGCCCCTACGATGATAAGGATGCGAGAATACGATATAGAGAAGATGTTTAAGAGAGTGCTGTAGGTGAAGATTGAATAAGGTAGTGATAGTAGCAGGGCCTACAGCGAGCGGGAAAAGCGAAGTCGGCATAAAACTTGCAAAGGCATTAAACGGAGAAGTGGTTTCCTGTGATTCGGCTCAGATATATGAGGGGATGGACATAGGCACTTCAAGGTATCAGATATGCAGGAATAGAACATCATTTGCTCGACATCTGTAAGCCACAGGATGATTTTACGGTAGCGGACTTTAAAAGAGAATGCGAAAAAGTCATTGGTGATATTCATAGTAGAGGGAAATTGCCGATATTATGCGGTGGTACGGGTTTATATATAAATGCGATAATGTTTGACATGCAGTTTGAAGGTGTAAAAACCGAAAAAGAAGCCAGGCAAAAATTCGAAGAAATGGCGAGGAAATATGGCAATGAGTATCTTTACAAAGGAGCTTAAAGAATAGGATCCGAACGTTGCGGAAAGAATACATCCTAACAATACGGTTCGGGTTATAAGAGCGCTGTCCGTGCTGGAAAGCGAAGGCGGTGGTAGTAGGAGCAGCAATCTTGGAGATCTAAGTTTAGCCGAGAAGAGGGAAAGTGCATTCGACTTCATCAAGCTGGTAATTACGTGGCCTCGTGATGTATTATATTCAAGGATAAACGAACGCGTGGATACCTTCTTTGATGAGGGACTTATTCATGAGGTACAGGGTCTGCTCGAAGGCGGAGTGCCGCAAGAAGCGAATTCATTGAAGGCGATAGGATACAAAGAAATAGTCGCTTATCTCAACGGGGAAATGGATTTGAAAACTGCGAATGAACTTATAAAAAGAAATACGAGGAGGTTTGCAAAGAGGCAGCTTACGTGGTTTAAAAGGTACGATGATTTCCGCAGGTTTGATATGAGCGAAACGACAGACGAGGAGATAGTGAGTTGGGTAGCAAAAAATATGTAAAAATAAACAACAAGAGCGATAAGCCCGATAATATAGTTCTCTATGAAAATGAAATCAACATAGAGTGTAAGGAGCTTGAACGTGAGCTCCCTAGCTTTCTTACGGATTATTTCATCTATATAAAGGCTGCGGTACTTCCCCTATCGAGGCTCAGATATTTAGAGGAAGTAAAGAGATTTTTTGAGTAGTTGATAGAATCCACACCTTTTACGAATGCTTCAGACATCAGAGAAATTTCAGCAAGCGATATAGATAAGATAAAGGCACGGGATGTAAACGAGTATCTTGATCATTCGAGAAGGTATAGCAAGGAAACGGATAACGGAATCTACATCTTCGAAAATTCCAATAAAACGCTGGCTCGTAAGAAGTCGGCATTATCCGTGCTTTTCAGGCAGTTATACAGAGACGAAATAATCGAGAAAAATATTTCAGAAAGGATTCAACCTGATCAGATTGCAAAAAGCAAAGCGAGCGGGAGATCAAAGCGCTTTGAAGATAACGAGGTGCTTAGGATGCTGGATATCGTTACAACGGGCGATGGCCTCACGGGTGCTCAAAAAGGTATTGAAGGTTACGAAGTATAGAGACAGAGCGATTTTAATCTTCTTCCTCACATATGGATTGAGGCTCCAGAGTGTGGCAGCTGAATCTTTCATCGTTTAATTTTCAGAGGAAGAATTTAAAAATATACAGAAAGAAATAAAGAATCCATAATGCATTTAAACGGTACTACCGCAGAAGCTCTCAGAGATTATTTGATAAATGAGCGCAATGATGAAAAGGCGAAGAAGTACATTGATGATGATGCACTCTTTTTATCGTTGCAGCACAAGAGAATAACGAAGAGGCAGATAAGAGACTGGTAAAAATATACCTCGCTTACGATAGGTACGACACAGCACAACGGCTACAGCCCCATAAGCTTAGAGCTACTACGGCGACGAGCCTAATAGGCAGGGGGGAATCCATCTATGATGTTCAGCTGCTTCTGGGGCATGAACAGGTTACCACTACTCAGCTGTATGCAAAGCATAAGAGGGATGTGCAGAGGGATCTTATAAGGTCTCTCGAATGGGAAAAGGAGAGAACGAAATAGGAGAGACAATGAACGACAGTAAAGAGGAAGTTAAGCAATTTTTGGCGCAAAATTTCAGTATTTCAGAAGGAGTCAGGGATTTTGTGGAGCTGTGAGCAGGAGCTCTTTGAGCGTTTTGATGAGCTTTCAGACATAAAGGAATACAACCAGTACAAGGTGATCAAGGCATTTCAAAAAAACAGGATATCCGATAGTCATTTTGCGTGGAATACAGGCTATGGGCTTGATGATGCCGGAAGGGATGCCTTAGAAGCGGTGTATTCGTCTGTTTTCAATACGGAAAAGACGTTGGTGCGCCCTACTATCGTAAGCGGCACCCATGCAATAACCATAGCGCTTATGGGGCTGTTGAGATCCGGTGATAAGCTCATCTATGCAACAGGAAGGCCATATGATACGCTGGCGGGAGTGATAGGTCATTACGGCAATGAAAATGACGGTAATGGAATTAACAAGGGTTCGCTTAAGGATTTCGGGGTAGATTATGATGAAGTTGAGATGAAGGACGATACTACGATAGATGTGGATGCCCTTGTAGCCAAGTTGGGCGAGGATACTACCATGGTAGCGATTCAGAGAGCGACGGGGTATGCCTTCAGGCAGGCATTATCGATAAGCGAAATAAAAAGAACTATAGATGCGGTAAAGGCGTATAATGAGAACATCATCGTTATGGTGGATAATTGTTATGGAGAATTCTTGGATTTCAGTGAGCCTACAGATGTCGGAGCTGATATCGTAGCGGGGTCACTAATAAAAAACCCCGGAGGCGGACTTGCGCTCTGCGGGGGTTATGTTACAGGTAAGAGTAAATATGTAGAAATGGCATCATACCGAATGACATCTCCTGCAATAGGTGGCGAATGCGGGCTCATGTTCGGGCAAACACGTGCGATGATGCAAGGTTTATTCATGGCACCCGGCATTGTAAACGCTGCGGTAAAAGGGGCGGTGCTCTGCGCAAAAGTATTTGAAAATCTGGGGTATGATGTGTGTCCCGGTTCTAAAGATAAAAGAAACGATATTATAGAAGCCATAGAGCTTGGCAGCAGAGAAAAAAGGTGATTGCCTTTTTGTGAGGAATACAGGCTGCTGCCCCTGTGGATTCGTTTATAACGCCCATCCCGTCACCCATGCCGGGATACGAAGATGAAATAATAATGGCTGCAGGTGCATTTGTGCAGGGTTCATCAATAGAGCTCAGTGCCGATTCGCCTTTGCGTGAACCGTACATAGCCTACTTTCAAGGTGGCCTCACCTACGAGCACTCCAGGCTTGGAGTAATGAAGGCGCTACAAACCCTCTGCGATAAATGCGACCAGAAAATTAAATTTTAGAGACAAATTAACCAACGCAATATTTATTTATATTGCAACATCATATCAAGATACAGGAGTCTTTTCGCTAATAAATTGTTTATATTCGATTGTATTTATCGCTGATTAATTTTTAAAAGCGAAAAAATGCTGTAATGTAAGGTTTATTCAGTCTTGTTACTTTCTCTTATGAGATATGCTATCCCTGCAAGCGTAGCAGCGGATGCAAATATAGATAATCCGAGATGTATCTTCCTTAATGTGGATCTTTTCTTGCAACTCACTGATTCTCCTACCTTTCTTATCTATTGGTTTCATTATAAACCGCCTATTAAAATCTTGCAAGCATTATCATTATATTCCCTTTACTTTGTAATGAGAAATGCAATTGAACAACTCTCGCAGCGGGCAAATTTCATTGGGAAAGAAAAATTTTTCCGTGGGAGTATTAGGACGAGTATCATGGTTAAAGTAAGCGAAACGGAATGCTTTAAATAATTGACAAAAGACTGATTACGCAATACAATGTATTACGTGAGAGAAAGGGGTGTTCTGAATTTCGGCTCTTGAAACGGGACATAAAAACTTTCAGTGAGATTTAGTATTGAAACTTAAAAGGAGATGAATATGTCTGACAAGGTTATATTGGATTTGATAAAGCAGGAATATGAAAGGCAAAAAAATACTATAGAGCTTATAGCTTCGGAGAACTATCCCAGCGTAGAATCTTCGAATGCCATGGCATCGATACTTACATGTAAATATTCGGAAGGATATCCCGGCAAGAGATATTATGGCGGCTGCGAAGTAATAGATAAGATAGAAAGCTGGCCATCGAAGAGAGTGTGTAAATTGTTCGGTGCAGACCATGCAAATGTGCAGCTTCACAGCGGTTCGCAGGCGAATATGGCGGCTTATGCAGCTGTGCTCAATATAGGAGATAAAATTTTGGCGCCTTCAATGCAGGCAGGGGGACACCTTACGCATTCTGCGCCCGTAAGCTTCGTATCAAAGCAATATGATGTACATACATATGAAGTAAACAAGGAGAGTTTTACTTTCGATTATGAGGAAATAGAAAAACTTGCGATGGATATAAAACCGAAACTCATCATCGCAGGAGCTTCTGCGTATTCAAGAAAGATAGACTTTTAGCGCTTTAGTGAAATCTGCAAAAAGGCGGGAGCGATACTTCCTGTGGACATGGCACATATTGCAGGGCTTGTGGCTACAGGTTTTCATGAATCACCGGTGCCTTATGCTGATATCGTAACGAGCACGACCCACAAGACATTGAGAGGTCCTAGAGGAGGGTTTATACTGTGCAAGGAAAAATATGCGGCAGCGGTGGATAAAGGCGGTGTTCCCATTATCAGGGAGGAGCGCTTCAGCATGTAATTACTGCAAGGCGATATGTTTTCGCTGAGGCCGCCCAGCCCGCATTCAAAGAGTATAGGCAAGGTGGTTGAAAATGCCAATGCGCTGGCTAACGCCATGCAAAAGAGAGGCTTTAATATATTGACAGGCGGAACGGATAACCATGTATTTTTAGTGGATCTCGAGAAGCGGGAATCACAGGTAAGGATGCGCAGGCCAGAATGGACTCTATCAACGTAACGCTCAATAAAAACGGTATACCGTCTGATCGGTATCACCTTTTTATGACATCAGGCGTGAGGACAGGTACGGCCGCAATGGCAGAGGGTTTTGCAGCGTCCGAGATGGATGAAACAGCAGGCATTATAGAAGACTGCTTACAGAACCCGAGCGAAGCGGAGCTAAAAAGCTTTTATCCGAAAGAGCGGTGAAGCTGTGCGAAAAGCACCCGCTACCTGAATATCTAATGAGTAAATAGGAGACGAAAGATGAGTAAAAACGGTTTTGAACATTATACGATGAAAGAAATTTACGGCACACCGGGAGTGATAAGAAAGATCACGGAAAAGCGCTTTTGTAGATTCTTCAGCTCCATGTTGCAATTCAAAATGGTTTGATATTGGAATAGATAAGGATTTCTTTAAAGGTATCAAGGATGTCTGTATAGCGGCATGCGGCACGGCGTACCATGCAGGGGCTTATAGGGCAGTCCATAATAGAAAAACCATGAAGATTCCGGTGAGGGTAAAAATCGCATCGGAAGCTGCATACGATGAGCCACTCATGGATAAGGATACGTTGTTTATCTGTATCAGCCAGTCAGGTGAAACGACAGACACCATAGATGCATTAAACATAGCAAAAAGCGGGTGCAAGGACGCTCAGAATAGTGAACGTTCCGGGATAGCAAGATGACAAAAGATGGTGGATAAAGTTATCTATACGGATGCGGGAGAAGAGGTAGCGGTACCATCGACGAAGGTATACGTGGCTCAGGTCGTATATATGATTTTTGCTGGGACACTTTTATAGCTGCTTCTTGTGAAAAGGATTTAACTTATATAAAAGACGGGCTAAACTCAATAGCTGATGAGTATGAAAAATTCTAAAGGAGAAAGAGAGCATTTCAAAAATAGCGAAAAAGCTTGCAGACAAGGATAAGATATTTTTCATAGGCAGAGGATTGGATTGCAGGAGTGCATAGAAGGCTCACTTTAAATTGCGCGAGGTGACATACGTAAATTCCTTTTGCAATGGGAGCGGGCGAATTCAGGCACGGATCCTTGGCATTATTGGATGAGGAAGCAGGTTTGGTGGCCATAGCGACTCAAGACGAGACGGAAGATGACATGCAAAAGAATGTAGAAGAGTGCACATTGAAGGATGCTACGGTGGTGCTTATAAAACGAGAGATTTGGGATTAACCTGCGAAAATACGATAAATGTAAAAGCGGTTTGAGCCTGAATTGATGCCGGTGTTATCCGTACTGCCGATGCAGCTGTTGGCATATTATATAGGAAAGGAAAGAGGCTGTCCTATAGATACTCCGAGGAATTTAACAAAAGCAGTAATTTAGTGATGAATAAGATAAACGAGAAGCGTAAAAGTCTAATAAACATAGGTAGTGCGACGGTATATATAGAAATTTTCGTTCTCTCGGCTATATTGCTGGGAGCTTCGCTCTGAAGGATTACGATGCATATAGAGCAATTTTTTTGATAAGAATTATATTAATTGCAGTAGCTGCACTTTCGTTGATTAAATGGGCGAAGTTAAAGCGTGCGGAAGCCTTTGCTTTCTTATGATTCGTATGACGGCGGCATAGGGCTTGAGGTAGCGAATAAACTCATGGATAGGGCACACATAGATGACGGCGATAAGGTTTTGGATGTAGGTGCAGGTTCAGGTCTCCTGTCGATAGCTATTGCCGGCAGATTTAGGGGATCGAAAAGTAGTTATGTTTGATTATGTGAATAATGATGATGAAATTATAGCGGCGAGGGAAGGGCGATTGACAGAAGAAGAGATTCGGAATGTGAGTAGGCGAAGCGGGAAATTTCTGCCACTGCCTTTTGAAAACGGCGAATTTGATGTAGTTGTAAGCGGATTTTCACTTCATACGGATGAGGATAACAGGGATAAATCCGTATTGATAAGGGAAACATTGAGGCCTTTAAAAAGGGTGGTAGGTTTGCGTTGATGGATATTTTTCAATGAAGCTCATGGGTTTAAGGACATAGATAATATGCTGTATGAGCTTGAAAATAACGGTGTGAGTGAAATATCTACGGAGTATATTTTTAGGGATTTGGAAAAGGCTGAGGGAATTTAAAAAGCAGGCATTCGAGATGCCCGCTTAATATATGGTGTCAAGTAATTCATAATATAACTTTTGATTCAATATTTTCATTAAATGATGAGTATGATATGTTTTTCCCGCAGTTGCTCTCAATAGTTTTAAGGAAATATGTTCCTTGAATGAGGGAACATATATTATATTTAAAAAAATGAAGAATGGCGTCTACCTGCAGGCGCAATGCAGGTGTTGTTCGGGTTAAACTTCTAAGATGTGAATGGATTGGCTGTTCATAAAGGGCACATATCCGGGAAGGTATTGAAATAAAAGGTTGTCTTATTGTCCTTTTGTACGGCTTTAAGACCTTCCATCTCAGCAAATTTTTAGGGGCTTCTATTTGAATGTTATGCGCAATATGTGACATCTCATTTTTCTTATTTCCTGATCGTTGTTTTATAAGGAATTCTATATATGCCTATAGGATACTTGCCTTTGCATTTTCTGGTGATTACCCGCTATGAACAGGTTTTTATCGTTTAAGTCGAAACTCTGGAATGCGCCGGTTACACCTGTGGTGGGTTTGAGGCTCGTTCTAACGTTTGCATACTGGAAATTTTCAGCCTTATTCAGAGAATACTATGCGGTGCTTCTTTTTAGAGCTTTATCGAGCGCAAAAATTTAGTTTCTTATAGTCATAGATGACGTAGTTGCATCCTTGCCCCGGTTTAAAGCAAAACCCCTAAATGCAATCCTGTTTGAAGCTTGATTGACGCCTATGCCCTGCACGCTCGAAGGTGTGAGGGAACTTCTTGGAAACGCGTATCTTTTGGTGATCTTTTTCTTCTTTATCTTCTTTTTGATTTTTGACTTTCACGATTGAGTGGTTCAATTTATCGATGGTTATTCTATCCGTGATTTTGAATTTATCATGTATTATTTTTACAGGTGAGCCTTGTGATAGTGGTACCGAAAGTCTTTTTGTTTGCGCCGCTTATCACCCAAACGTAGTGGACGTCTTTTTTATTGTCAGGCGTCGTTACGGATACCGCTTCTCCGTGTCCGTAATTTTTTAAAACCACGGAATTTGTTTTGCGTGCGGTCACGCCATCGTGAGACATCTTAAACATGGTGAGCCCTGTGTGCAGGATTCTTTTTCTTGTAAAGGCTCGGGAGTCGCTTCTTGAGTAGCGAATATATATTTGTTGTCATTTGTAAATGCGATTGCTGTATCACATGAAACTTGCAGTTATTGACGATTCTATCAGCATCCTGAAAGAATATCTTTTCACTGCTTCTAAACTGATCAGCAGACACATAGGTCTGTTCCGTTTTTGCCGTTACAGTAAAGCTGCCTAATATTACAGAGAATGTAAACAATGCAGCAATAGCGATTGAGACAGCATTTTTAAAATTTTCATAACTTATTCCCTCCCATTATTTCACATATTTTTATCCGCAACCTTCTTAGCGCTTTTCCTTCTTCATGACCTCTTGCCTTCTAAAAAGTCAAGCGATTTTTCGGTAGTCCGCATCATTGAAGTCCTTAATATTTTTCGATGAGTTCGGAATCCGTAACAGCTATAGGGAAGGGGTTTCATCGAGGTGATAATAAAAACCTCGCAGATTATCGAACATATCGATGTCTTTCGCCAGGATGAACAGCGGTTTTTCAGTCAATAGAAAATCGTATGCCCAGCTTGAATAATCGGTTATGCCGATGTCTGCAATAGATAGCAACTCCTGCATTTCGGGATACATGGGTGACGTCGTGCACGAACGGATATGGGTTATTGAATATTGCAAAGGCTTCGGTTTTGAAATGCAGCCTTGAGGATTTCCCAGTTGCCTCGAATTTTTCTTCAAGCGATTTTTAATGAGGGTAATTCAGCTGTATTGCGCTGGTATCGCCGTTATCCCTGAATGTCGGAGCATAAAGTGCGATTTTAGTATCCTTGTTTAGACCCAGTGCAATGCGTGTATTTTTCATCGAGCTGTGCTTTTTTATGAGCATCCAGAAGAAGATCGTTTCTTGCATGACCGTATTTTAAAAATTTGCCGTCCTTCCAAAAGCTGTTTTTGAAGACGTCTTCTTCAAAAGCACTGTTTGTTACGAGGTAATCCGTAACGGCATTGCAACGCTTCGTCTTAGACATCCAAAAATCATCGCCTCCGAGCTTTTTGATGCCGAGACTTCCGTGCCAAGTGTTTATATACACCTGGTTTCCTTCTTCGGCATGTCGAACCGCACTGCAGTTTAGCCCGTTATCGAGCCCGAAACCTTTGCCGACCTTGCTCCTTAAACATTTCAAAGGTACCTCTAGGTACTAGAGTTACTTGCTTTGGGAAGGGTGTTGTTATCTTTTTGTTTTTATTTATTACCCATACGATTTTTATGGGCGCTTTTCTTGCGAGCAATTCTTCCACTATATAGCGTGGATTACATGTAAACTGATTGTCATAGCTCATCACAAAGAGCTTTTTTTCATCGACTTTGTTGTTTCTATATCTTATTCTTTTCCCCAGATTCGAAAGCTTATTATCCAAGGTTTCCCTCAGCCTGAGAAAAAGAATCCTTCGATGCAATTCTTTTCTCCAATGTATCAAATAGATCTCCTCATCAAACATGATTTTTGCATATCGAGTAGTATTTTAGCATACTTTTTAGTAAATTCAAAAATCGCAAAGACATTGTGTTATAATGTTTCTCAGCTTTAATGTACAAAAATATTGTGATGTATCAATTGAGGAAGATACGATGAATGAGTGCTTAAGAAAAATTATATTTAGCGATGTAAAACAGGCTGCAGAGTACGAAGAATTGTATGCAGCCAGAGGTGAAAGTGCCAAAGGTAGTTACAAAGGTCGAGCCAAGCCCGACAGGATTCATACATTTCGAGGAATCTGTACGGAGCTTATCAATGAGCGCCTTGCGCATAGAAACGATGGAATTTTTACCTTAGAATTGAGGATACTGACAGTAAGAGGCAGGTTGAAGGCGCAAAGGAAGAGATAATCAAGGCTCTAGATCACTTCGATATCACATTTGATGAAGGCGCTATGGCTACGGGAGATTTGGGGAACTATGCGCCGTATGAACAGAGCAAGAGGCGGGACATATATAGAAGCTTTGCTGCTGAACTATTGACAAAGGGACTTGCCTATCCTTGCTTTTTGACTGAAGATGAAATCGCAGACATAAGGAAGAAGCAAGAAGAGAACAAGCAAAATACAGGGATATACGGAGAGTACGCCCTATATAGAAACTTGAAAGAAGAAGAGGCCGTAAAAAAAATAGAGGACGGCTGCGAGTACGTATTGAGGTTGAAATCCACTGCGGATATAAAGGTGGATATAGAGGATGGAATCCGTGGTAGGCTTTCAATGCCTGCAAACGATATGGACGTTGTGATACTTAAAAAGGATGGAATGCCAACGTATCATTTCGCACATGTTATAGATGATCATTTAATGAGAACAACGCATGTTATCAGGGGCGAAGAGTGGTTATCCACCTTGCCTGTTCATATTGAGCTGTTTGCGCATTTCGGTTGGGAGCCTCCGATATATTGCCATACTGCGCAGCTTATGAAGATTGAGGACGGTAAAAAAAGAAAGCTTTCAAAGCGAAAGGATCCTGAACTTGCCCTTTCATTTTATAGAAAGGGCTATTTCAAGGAAGCTGTTATGGAATACCTCATGACGCTTATCAATTCTTCGTTTGAGGAATGGCGCTGTGAAAATCCGAGCGAAGATATAAACAGTTTTGAATTCAGTCTTGAAAATATGAGTAAATCCGGAGCGCTGTTTGATATCGTGAAATTAAACGATGTGTCCAAAGAATGTCTTGCGAGGATGAGCGAAAAAAGCATTACAAGGGAGCTTAAAAGCTGGGCGAATGAATACGGCGCTAAGCAGCAAGGTGTAAAAAAAGCCGTCATAGATGCGATAATTCATGAGGATGAAGACAGGCTTGCCAAGATGTTATCCGTAGGAAGAAACGGTAACAATCCGAGGAAGGATCTTGCCTACTGCGAGCAGATAGCGGAGTTCATAGCATTTTTCTTCGATGAAGGCTTTGCGGTGGAAGATGAGTTACCTGCGGAAGTGCCTAGAGAGGATGCTGTCAATATTCTGAATGATTATTTGCAAAAACGACGTGGTAAAAACACAAGCGAGGGATGGTTTTCGGATATAAAGGATATAAGTGAGAGATATGGATATGCGCTTAAACCTAAGGAATACAAGAAAAATCCCGATATGTACAGGGGACATGTGGGGCATGTCAGCACGGTGCTGAGGCTCGCACTCGTCGGAAGATCCAATTCACCGGATATAGGAGAGATCCAAGACATTTTGGGAAAAGAAAAGGTAGAAGAGCGGATTAGAGAATATCTTTCATAGTATATTCTTTTAGATATTTTTAACGGAAAGTTTATAGAGGCGGTATGCAACTAGGTATCGATGTAGGATCAACTACTGTAAAGTTGGTTATGTTAGATGGTTCACAAACAAAGTATAAAGAATACAGGCGTCACCAGTCTGATGTTTTTAATGCCGCCATCAAGATGCTGGGTGAGCTTATTCAGCAGGTGGGCGATATAGATGTAAATGTAGTAATTACGGGTAGCGGCGGGCTCGGCATGGCGCAGGTTATGGATGCGAAGTTCGAGCAGGAGGTAATCGCCTGTACCAAGGCCATAGAAGAGATAATCCCGCAAACGGATGTGGCGATAGAGCTTGGGGGTGAGGATGCGAAACTTACCTCCTAAAAACAGTGTAGAGCAGCGGATGAACGGTACCTGCGCAGGAGGAACGGGTGCATTTATAGACCAGATGGCAGTGCTTCTCGATACCGATGCGGCAGGTCTTAACGAGGCTGCGAAAAACTACAAAACCATATATCCGATAGCTGCAAGATGCGGCGTTTTTGCAAAAACGGACATACAGCCGCTTATAAACGAAGGTGCAAAAAGAAGATTTAGCGGTATCCATTTTTCAAGCGGTGGTAAACCAAACGATCAGCGGACTCGCTTGCGGCAGAACCATAGAGGGAAGGTCGCCTTCCTCGGAGGTCCGTTATCTTTCAGTTCGGAACTTAGAAAACGTTTTATTGAAACTTTAAAAATAAAGCCCGAGGATGTGATATTCCCTGAGAACGCAAAAGTATTTTTGTAGCGCTGGGTGCCGTATATCTGGCTGCGAAAGAAGAAAACCTTTTCACTGTCTCACATAGTGGATGCTTTGAGCAATATAGATCACAGCAAGTACAGCGCAAACGTAAAAACGCTCGAGCCGCTCTTTAAAAATGATATGGAATACGAGGAGTTTAAAAAGAGGCACGATAAGAGTAAGGCGGTAAGGGCAAATATAGAAGAGGCGACAGGACCTGTTTACCTTGGAATAGATGCGGGTTCCACCACCACCAAGGCAGTGCTCATGGATGATGAGAGGCGCATAATATATTCATTCTATGCGAGTAACGAAGGAAAGCCTCTTGAAGTGATTCGAAAAATTTTGACCGAAATATATCATAAGCTGCCCGGGACTGCGTATATCGCACGATCAACCGTCACAGGTTATGGAGAAGCGATAGCAAAGGAAGGCTTCAAAATAGATGACGGGCTCATAGAGACGGTAGCGCATTACACCGCAGCCGAGAATTTTCTGCCGGGAGTGGAATTCATACTGGATATAGGCGGGCAGGATATGAAGTGTATGCGCATTAGAAACGGTGCGATATACAACATAATGCTAAATGAGGCGTGTTCTTCCGGGTGCGGATCGTTTCTTGAAATTTATGCAAAGTCCGTAGGGCTCGACGCAAAGCAGTTTGCGGACAAGGCGGTAAAGGGCGATGCTCCTGTGGATCTCGGTACGAGGTGTACTGTATTTATGAATTCCAAGGTGAAGCAGGCGCAAAAGGAAGGCGTCGGGGTAGAGAATATTTCGGCAGGACTTGCATATTCCGTAATCAAAAATGCCCTTTATAAAGTTATAAAACTGCGTGATTCCAATGAAGCGGGCGATAAGATAGTGGTGCAGGGCGGAACGTTTTTAAGTGATGCCGTTCTGAAAAGTATAGAAAATATTCTCGGCAAAGAAGTTGTAAGACCTGATATTTCAGCCTTGATGGGCGCTTTCAGGGCAGCCATATACTCTCAAAAGAGGGCAAAAGGAATCTGTAGGGAAATGCGTTTCCGATATCATAAAGCGTGATGAACTAGTGACTTTGCGGTCAGTAGCTATACAAAGAGGTGTAATCTGTGCTCAACAATTGCATGCTTACAATAAGCGAGATTTAACAGCGGTAAGAAATTTGTCATGGGGAATAGGGTGCGAGAGAGGAGCGCGAGAAGCGCTGATCGAGCGAGATATAATTTATATAAGTATAAGCAGACCAGATTGTTCAGCTATAAATCTTTAGGAAAAGAAGCGAAGAAGGGCGATATAGGAATCCCTAGAGTGCTCAACATGTATGAAAATTACCCGTTTTGGCATGCTGTGTTCACGGAACTCGGTTATAATGTTGTAGTGTCGCCGCCATCTAAAAAGTCAATCTATGACCTCGGTATTGATACATCTCATCGGATACCGCATGTTATCCGCAAAGCTCGTGCACGGGCATATTAAGTGGCTGGGTGAGCACGGGATAAAAAGCGCATATTCATGCCGTGTATAAACCATGAATTTAAAGAGGATGTGGGTGCAAACAATCACTTCAATTGCCCGATAGTAGCTACCTATGCAGAGGTAATCGGAAATAATATGAAGGATTATTTCGAGCATAAGGGTATAGAATTTCATTCGCCGTTTTTGCCGTATATAGATGATAAGAAGCTTTTGCGAGAACTTAAGGGAGGATTTTTAGGGGCTGACGGAGCAAGCGCAAAGGAGATAAAAGCGGCTATACAAAGGGGACGAGCCGTCATAGCAAAATATAAGCATGATGTCATGGCGCAAGGCAAGAAGGTTATAGATTATGCAAGGAAAAACGGCAAGAAGATCGTGTTGCTTGCGGGAAGGCCATATCATATAGACCCTGAAATAAATCACGGGATAGACGGCATCATAAATTCTGTGGGCATGGTGGTTATAAGCGAGGATTCGATTCCGAAGATGCACAGCGTGGCAAGGCCGCTCAGGGTGCTGGATCAGTGGACTTATCACTCCAGAATGTATAGGGCGGCAGAGTTTGCCGGCAAGTATAAGGACATTGAACTCGTGCAGCTCAATTCGTTTGGATGTGGGCTGGATGCCGTAACCACGGATCAGATAGAAGAAATTTGTGAAAAGCACAATAAGCTGTATACCGTTCTCAAGATAGATGAAGGTGCGAATTTGGGCGCTGCAAAGATCAGGATCAGGTCATTACTTGCTGCGATGGAAGAAAGGGAGAAGACTAAGGTTCCCGTTATAGAAAAAATAAAGGGGTATGAGAGGCGCATTTTCGATAAGGATATGAAGAAGAACTATAATCTCATAATTCCGCAGATGTCGCCTATTCACTTCAGGTTTATCGAGCCTCTGTTCAAAAGAGAAGGCTTCAGACCGATTTTACTTCCGGATGTGGATAAGGAAGCTATAGATGTGGGGCTAAAATACATAAATAACGATGCGTGTTATCCTACCATCGTATCTCTCGGGCAGATAATTTCGTATATTCAGTCCGCGGATTTGGATCTCGATAAAACGGCGATAATCTTTAGTCAAACGGGAGGAGGCTGTGAGCCAGCAATTACATAGCGCTCCTTAGAAAAGCGCTTGAAGACCTCGGGCTTGCACATATTCCCGTGGTTTCCTTTAATACGGTAGGGCTTGAAAAAAATCCGGGATTTAAGCTAAACCTGCGCATGCTGAAAAGCGTGGGGCTTGGGCTCATATACGGTGATGTACTCATGAGGCTCATCAATGCTACGAGGCCATATGAAAAGGTAGCGGGGAGTGCTGAGGATTTGCTCGAAAAATGGATAAAACAGGCGGAAACCACCATATTTAACGGCGGTTATAAAGATGTAATGGCAGATATAAGAGCGGCTATAGATGATTTCGATAATTTAGAGCGAATAGATAAGAAGAAACCTAAGGTGGGCGTAGTAGGCGAAATACTCGTAAAATATCATCCGAATGCGAATAATCAAATAGTCAAAACGATAGAAGCCGAAGGAGGAGAAGCCGTAGTTACAGAGCTCATGGACTTCATGCTGTATTGCGCGCACAACGATATATTTAATTATGAAACACTTGCAGGTAAGAGGAGTAAGGCGTATATAGCGAGGTTTATAATTTGGTTCTTGGAAAGGTTGAGACGGGATGTGAAGAAGGCGTTTGCAGAAAGCAAGCACTTCGATCCTCCAAAGTCCATATACGATATTGCAGGCAAGGCAAAAGCAGGTGGTGTCCCTCGGGAATCAATGCGGCGAAGGTTGGCTACTCACAGGTGAGATGGTTGAGATGCTCGATGAAGGTATAGAGAATATAGTCTGCCTACAGCCGTTTGCCTGTCTGCCGAATCACGTTACAGGAAAGGGCGTTATGAAGATTCTAAGGAAGCGAAATCCTAAGGCTAATATAGTCGCTATAGACTATGATCCGGGAGCCAGCGAAGTGAATCAGCTAAACAGGATAAAACTCATGATGGGTATAGCTCATAAAAATTTAGAAGCGGAAGGTAAATAGCATGAGAATTTTGGGGATAGATCCGGGATATGCCATCATGGGGTATGGTCTAATCGATAAAATAAGCAATTCTTTTAAGCCTGTGGATTACGGGGTGATTAAAACCAAGGCGGGAGAACCGCTACCTGAGAGGCTTCTTAAGATTCGCATGGAGCTGTCTTCCATAGTAGAAAAGTATAGACCCGATGAAATGGCGGTAGAGGAACTGTTTTTCAATACGAATTCAAAAACGGTAATCATGTAGCGGGAGTCAAGAGGTGTGGCCTTGGTGGAAGGTGCGGTAGAGGCATCAATGTAAATGAATACACCCCGCTTCAGGTGAAGCAGGGTGTTGTAGGTTACGGTAGGGCCCAAAAGGTGCAGGTAATGCAAATGGTGAAGGTGCTTTTAAATCTTGAGTCCGTACCGAAGCCCGATGATGCGGCAGATGCGCTTGCCGTTGCGATATGCCATGCAAATTCGGGCAGAAAGTTAATTTAGGCTTTACATTGTAGCTGCCGTTACTATTGCAAGCTCATATACGTCTTTTTCATTGCAGCCTCTGGACAGGTCATTGATAGGTGCATTGAGTCCCTGAAGGAGAGGTCCTATTGCGGCAAATCCTCCGAGCCTTTGTACCAGTTTATATCCTATGTTTCCTGCTGCAAGGTTAGGGAAGATGAATACGTTTGCCTTGCCTGCCACCTTGGAATCAGGAGCTTTTAATGCGGCTACCTCAGGTACGAATGCCGCATCGAATTGTAGCTCGCCGTCTACATCAAGATCCGGCGCTTTTTCTTTTGCAAGTTTTGTCGCTTCCTGTACCTTGGTTACTTCATCGGATGAAGCCGAGCCCATTGTGGAGAAACTTAGCATCGCAACCTTAGGATCTATCCCGAATTTCTTTGCAGTTTCTGCAGTCTGGATGGCAGTTTCTGCAAGGTCTTCTGCGCTCGGATCGAGGTTTACTCCGCCGTCCGCAAACAGGTATACTTCTTCGCCCTTTCTCAGTATGAAGCAGCCTGCTACTTTGTTGTACTCAGGTTTTGTCTTCACTATTTGAAGGGCAGGTCTTACGGTATCGCCCGTAGAGTGAATTGCGCCGGATACAAGTCCGCCTACTTTATCTGTGAATATGAGCATGGTGCCGAAATAGTTCACATCATTTGTGAGCTTTTCTTTAGCTCCTGCTTCATCTATCTTGCCTTTACGTCTTTCTACAAACTTTGCTACGAGTTCGTCCATTTCAGGATATGTAGCCGGATCCAGTATCTCAAGATCCGTAACGTCTATTCCGTTATCCGCTGCAGTTTTTACGTCTTCTTCCTTGCCTACGAGTATCGGGTTAAGTATGTTTTTCTTTTTAGCTTTGCGGCAGCTTCGAGGATTCGCTTGTCCGTGCCTTCCGGGAATACTATGCTTTTTTTCTCGGCTTTCACCTGTTCTTTTAGAACATCGATAAGATCCATTTTCACACCTCTTTCATTATTATGGATACGTTAACAACTTCATCCATTATATCATAATGAAGAACCTCACTTTTTGATATTATTAAGTAGATGATTATTTTTGAATATTAGGCAGGGTTTAATATGGATGAACATAGATTGAGGCGGTGTTTGCGTGACGAAGGTGCGCAAGTTATGCTTGAATGCCATGAAAGTTTGGATTCTACGAACATCAGGGCGGCAGAGCTGTGCAAGGAAGGGCGCACGGATGCTTTGGTGGTGTCTGAGGAGCAGATCAAGGGCAGGGGCAGAAGGGGAAGGTCGTTTTGTTCTCCTAAGGCTTGCGGTGCATATTTTTCCGTATTGTTAAAACTTAGGCTTTCAAAGGAGGGCTTCGGGCTCATCAGCCTTGCCGTTGCAAATGCGGTGCATTCAGGAATCACGGCTGTTACGGGCATAGATGTAGAGATTAAGTGGATCAATGATATATTCTTAAAAAAACGTAAGGTTGGGGGCATAATGGTGGAGGCGCTTGGAGAGATTTCATCAGGAAAGGAAGTGCCGGTTGTGATAGGGATAGGTATTAACTGCGTTGATAGCCCGGAGGTTAGTAGTCTGGATATTGATGCCGGAGCCTTAGGTATAGCAGAGGATATGAGGGAAGCCCTTATCGCTAAGATCGCAAAGAATGTCATGGATTTAAAAAAGGGATGTAACGTAGAGGATGTAATTGGAAATTATAAAAAGCATTGTATGACCTTAGGGGAGTGATATAACGGTGTATGAGGGATGCCGAAAGTGCATACCTGTATACACTGCTAAAGCCACAGATATAGCGGATACCGGAGAGCTTGTGGTAAAAACCGAAGCGGGTGAGCTCAGGTTGCTTAATAGCGTGTGAAGTAAGTACAGGGTTGAGTTTATAGTGTATATTGATTGGGCGATTGTTTAAAAATATTTATAACGTAATGCACACATAATATATAAATTGAGAGTATGTAAATATTTTTGGTATATAGTGCGTTTTGAATGCTGTATTATAAAGTCAATGGCATTTTATTATAAAAATAAGATTTTGATCTTGTGATGCTTTTTCATATGATAGAAAAGCAAAAATATTACATAAAAGATAAACTGAAAAAGCGGACGAAAGCCAACATTTTTGTCTCATAAAACAAAAATCATATCGAATTCTGAAATTTCTTGGGGGAGGACAAATTAGCCTTTTTAACAATTCTTGAATAAATTAATTCGCTTTCCGACAATTTCATATACATTTCATGATAACATAGCTACACTTATTATGTTTTTGGAAAGTCATTGGGAGGCGAAAAAATGAAGAACTTTGGTAAGAGCAAGAAAAATTTTTAAGGCAGCGAGCGCTGCATCTAAGATGTTTGCATGGGTGTTAAGTATCATGCTGGTGGTTACGGGCATCGCACCGAGCTTTGCGGAAAACGGCAAAGTGGGTAATGCAGGCGTAACGAAAAAGGCTGCTGCATCTGAGCGAGGCGGGTATGAAGAAGACATACGCCAATAAGGGCAACTGCTCGTATCTAAAGAGAATACGCAAAAGAATAACAATAATAGCGTAAATATTAAAGTAAGAGCAAAAAAGAAGAAGAGCGATAAAACTACGACTTTCTAAAGAAAAATCTTCAAATAATAAAAAGGAAAGAAGTCTGCTTTTTAAGAAAAAGTTTACAAAGATGAAGGGAAGGATGATGATGAGGCAGCCCCGAGCCGGCAGAGGATATCTAGAAAAAGAAGGCCAAAGCGCTGAAAAAAGAAGATGTCGCATACGATGCGAATATAGCTGTGCAGGATGGTTATGCGGCATACTATAAAAATCTTGATAAATCTTCAAAAACTCCTAAAACCCAAAATACAAACCCAAATGATTCTTTAAAGATGAGAGCGTAAAGAGCCTTGCAGGTTCTTTAAAAATTTTAAATCCCAAAAACATAAAGACGTTTCAAAATGATAAAACGGCAAGAAAAACAAGTTTAAAAATAAGCGTGAGAAGAAAATAGTAATTCCATTAAACACTTCAGGCAATGTAAAGGCGACTATTTTTGAAAACAATACCAGCATGGCTTTAATCTCTGTTGATAGCACTTCGGGAGATATGAGGATAGAGCGTGAAAAATGGGCGGATTTAGTAAAAAATAGAGGAGGTAATTATAACCCGAACGCCCAGGGAGACGATCCTAGCATTGATTGGAGCGGGACAATGAACATTAAATTTGATGCAAAGGGGATACGTCTTCCGAAGGACAGCTCATGTTTTTTTAATAACCTGGGGGGATATGTATATAACGCTGAAAATATAGATACATCTGATGTGTTGGATATGAATCGTATGTTTAAACAAGCTAAGAATTTCACATACTCAGCAAGTACGTTTGATTTATCAAAATGGAATACACGTAAAGTATTAGATATGCATGGAATGTTTTACAATGCCGGCTTGAATTTTCGATGATGAGTCAGCGATGTTTCCGGATATATCAAAATGGAAAACAAACAACGTCACGGATATGAGCGAGATGTTTAAAGAATGTTACAGATTTAAAAGAACAAAAATTTGATGTATCGAAATGGAGTGTATCAAAAGTGACCAACATGAGCCAAATGTTCTATAGGCTTATATGTTGAAAAAGCTGGATCTTAGCAAATGGGAGTTGAATTCAGCAATTAAAAATGCAAAATATGAAACTAGTGCGACTAAAAATATGCTTAGAAGTACTATGGATTGAAATACCTAAAAACTCCATTCGGTCTTACTACAAAAAGTAAACCAAGATGGAAAATGGGATGTTGACGTTGTCAAAAAAGGAGAACAAGTATGTCGATATAAAACCGATTCATACATGAATACCGATAATAGTAATGTGCTTACGTATTATTATGATAACGATGAGAAATATGGTCCAGATACTAGCTTCTTTTTTGTGAAAGTCGGTAATAGCGATGGTAAATACAGCCTTGTAAGATTTGATAAGAACGGTGGAGACAGTGAGGCTTGGGTTAATGATGAGATAGTAAGAAGGGTAAATCTTTTAGCGAGTCAAGGGAGTGCTGCCGCAGGAAGAGCCCAAAAAGGCGGGGCATCAATTTGCAGGCTGGGCATATAGTCCAAGTGATAAAGCACCGACGTTTAATAAAGATCAAAAGATAAATAACAGCATGACGCTATATGCCGTATATATAAAAGACCAGGAGTATCCGCTAAATGAAAGCGGCAATGTATATGCAAAACCTGCAGTGGATGCAACAGGTAAAACCATAATCGAGATAAAGACGAAAAAATCAGGCGAAGACGATGATGTGCAAATAGATAGAGCTAAATGGAATGCCATGGCGGTGGAATTCGGAGCGAAAAATATAAAGCGATCTGTCATGGGCAGAAGCGGGCGATAAGAAAAGCATAAAATTCGTATCAAATGTAGAAGCGCCGAGTGATATGAGCCGCATGTTCTATGCCTTTGGAGGTGATATAACAGGCCTTGATAAACTTAATACAAAAGTAACAACCGACTTTTCATATGCCTTTAGCAATGTAAACGGGGAAGTGGACAGGGAGCGACTTTTAAAAATTGGAATACGGGCGCTGCTTTGAAGTTTACAGGAATGTTTAAAAGCTCATCTATAAACCCTGGTGCAGGAGAGTGGAACACGCAAAAGGTAGAGGATATGAGGGAGATGTTTGCAGATGCGGCATCTGCAAACCCTGATGTAACAAAGTGGAATGTAAAAAGCGTAAAGAAGATAGACAGCATATTTAACGGCGCTGAAAAGGCAAATCCTGATATAAGGAAGTGGGCATTTACAGGGCTTGAGAGCATGAGAGAAGCGTTTACAGGAAGTAATATTGAAAAAGGCAGACCTTAGCAAATGGAAATTCAGCAGCGTAGGGCTTGCAAGCGCAGAAGATGCATTTACAAGTTGCGAAAACATAAAATATCTTAAAACATCTCCGGGGCTTGCAACGACGATAGGAGGCCCGAGCGGTGATTTTAAGGTTGTAAGGCTTGAGAAGGGATCGCCTGCCCAGACAGAAGAAGAGAGTAAAGATATCAGCAATGATTACAAGGTAAACTCAGGCGGCAGGCAAGATGTCGCATACAACGTATACCAAAAAGATTCGTATGCAGGAGTTACCTTCGATATAAACGGGGGCGATAGAGAAAGCTTTAGAAACCATGAAATAGTAAAAATCGGAAAGTCAATAAGGGCAAAGCGAAGGTACGCTTCCTGAGCAGGAACCGCAAAGAACGCAAGCCGGTTTAAAGGCTGGAGCAAAACCAAAAGATGCAGGGCAAAGCGACTTTACGGTAAATGAAGCGGTAACTGAGGATACCACGGTATATGCTGTGATGAGAAAAAGAGTACCTGCAAAGGTTAGATTTCACGCTACAGGCGGGAGCCTGGGCGATGTACCGCCTGAGCTTGAAGGCCTTACAGGAAATATTCTTGGAAGCAGTTTCCCTACAGAGCAGCCTACAAGAAAGGGATATGACTTTGTAGGCTGGAGCTTAAAGGCAAGCGATGCAAATACAGGAGCCATCACTCCGGGATCTGAATTTACAAAAGATACACCTATACCCGATGCAGAGACTGAAGTGTATGCAGTATGGAAGGAAAGACAAAAGATAACGATAAGATTTAACGCAAACGGCGGTAATCTTGGAAGCCTTTCTGAGAGCAAAGAAATATATGAAAGGGAAGCATTGGGAGATGAATTTCCGCCTCATCATCCTACGAATGTAGCGAACATGGATCCTAAGAGGGAAGGCTACACCTTTATAGGCTGGGGATACAACAAGCATTCAAGAGTCCCTGAAGCTACAAAGGATACCGTATTTACAAAATCACAGACGCTGTATGCAATCTGGAAAGAAGGAACATCAAGCACCATAGGTGTAAAATTCGATGCAAACGGCGGAAAATATAAGAATGCTGAGCCAAGCGTAATGCTTGAAAAAGGCACAGCGCTAGGGGCCAGATTCCCTATGGAAGTTCCTGAAAGGGCAGGCAAAGCATTCTTCGGATACGCAGATAAGGCAAGCGCAGACACCCCTAATATAACAGCAGAGACCGTATTTAATGAAAGCACGGTTGCATATGCATTGTGGAAGGATGCAGGCTCTGTGTATAAGGTTGAGTTTGATGTAATTGGAGGATATCCTGTTATGCAACCTGTGTATGTGGAAGCGGGAAAGAAACTTGGAGACAGATTCCCTAAAACCCTTCCAAGAAAAGCGGGGAAAATGCTTGTAGGATTTACAAGCAACAGAGCAGAAGCTGAGCTTGGCATAGTAACAAGCGCAAATGAAGTAAATAAGGATACTGAAATAAACAAGGATACGGTAGTTTATGCGGCGTTTAAGAAAAAGGATGTATCGACTGTAACATTCGATGCAAACGGTGGAAGCCTTGGAAGCGTACCTGCGAAGGTGAGATACGACATATAACACGAACCTTGGCAATAAATTCCCTGCAGCTCAGCCGAAAAAGGACAACTATGAGTTTAAGGGCTGGACGATGTCAAAGGCGGAAGCTGACAAGGGGATCGTGACAGATGAAAACAAGGTAGATAAGGATACAGTAATTACGGATGACATAACAGCCTATGCAGCATGGAGCAAAAAAGAACACGAGGTTCATTTCATAAGTGATAATAAGGAAGTAGAAGAACCGTTTAAATCACCTATAAAGTGCTTACACGGAGAAGCGCTTAAGGATAAATTCCCTACAGGACACCCTGCAAAGCCTGATTACACCTTCATAGGATGGAGCACATCAAAGACGGAGGCTGAAAATGGAGTCTTAACTCCGGCGCATAAATTTGACAAAGATACAAAGGTCACAGGCGAGACGACAGCTTATGCAGTGTGGAAAGAACTTGCAGAGGTAAGCTTTAATGCAAACGGAGGAGACGCATCATCTGTGCCTGATACTATAAAGGTAGTGAGAGGCGAGAAGCTTGGAGATAACTAACCTACTAAGATCCCAACAAGGGCAGGACATAAGTTCCTAGGCTGGTCAGATGATCCGAATGCATACAGCCCTAACATTACTAGGGACAGCGTAATACAATACAGAACAACTCTGTTTGCAATCTGGCAGGAAATGCATACTGTAACATTCAATGCGAACGGCGGAGAAGAAAACAGCGTGCCGAGCCCTATATACCTACAAGATGGTGAGAAGATGGGCGCAAATATGCCGGGACAAAGACCTATCAGAAGAGGCTACACATTCAAAGGCTGGGCGAGTGAACCGAATGCCAAAACTGCAAATATTACAGAAGAAACGGTTGTAATATCGAATATGACAGCCTATGCAATATGGAAACCTGTTACGTGTGCGGTGACATTCGTAAACGGAATAAAGAAGTATGCTGTAAAATATGCAAACTACGATACTACTCTAGGCAACAACATGCCTGAAGCGCCTGATAAGATGGGTTATACATTTGCAGGCTGGAGCGTGAGGGCGAACGACCCTAACCTTGAATATGAGTTTACAAAATACACAAGAATAACCGGCAGAATGAAGGTGTTTGCAATATTGAGAGGGCGACGCACAAGCAAATAACAAGGATAACGCTAAACCTTTCAAAGAGCATGATAAGAGTGGGCGAAATGGCGGAAGTGATAGCGGAAATAGAACCTACGGACGTTCTAAACAAAGAACTTCTATGGAAGAGCAGCAACAATAACGGTCTTGAAATAAGAAATGCAGGAAACAGCAGAACGTACGTAAAAGCTCATAAGAGAGGCATCTACACAATTACGGCGAAGGCAAAAAGACGGATCGGGCACTGAAGGAAGGCTCAGAGTAAAAGTAGAAGGCAAACAGCCGGGAGTACCTACGACGGATGCAAACGTAATGTTCAACGCAGGATCTGCAGCAGGATTCCCTAAGATAGTAAATGTCAAAAAGGGCGAAGCACTTCTAGGTAAGATGCCTAAGAATCCTAAGGTATACGGACTTAAGTTCCTCGGTTGGAGCACGAAGATCCTAGGCAAAAAGGCGGATATCAACTTTACAGAAGATACGGTGGTTAAAAACGACATGTCTGTATATGCGGTATACGAAGAAGACACCACTGTAAACGTAGAACCTAAGATCCAAAAATAACGCTTGAGAGCAATAAGAACGAGATCAAGGTAGGCGAAGAAACAGATGTTATAGCGAAGGTAGAACCTAATTCAGCTAAGCTTAAGGATCTTGAATACTATGTGGATGCAGGACTTACAGTAGTAAGCATTGATGGCAATAAGTTGAGAGTCAGAGGAAATACTGTAGGCAGACATAAGATAAAGGCATCTGCAAGAGACGGCTCTAATAAGAAGGCGGAGCTTGAAATAAATGTAAAAGAAAAGACGCAGGGCAAAGTATATGTATGGCTTATGGCAGAAGGCGTTCTTGGATATCCGGATCTTTTGGAAGTGGACGAAGGAACCGCATTAGGAGATTTGCTTCCTATGGGATTATCAAAGCCGGGTATGGAATTCCACGGCTGGAGCACGATGGGCTATGCAGGTGATCCGGACTTTACAAGCAGTGATATTGTAAATACGGATATGACGCTATATGCGGTATTCAAATCGGTTGTCCCTGTACCGCCTGAAAAGCAGGTAAAATCTATAGACCTTAAGTTGTCAAAGAGTACGATATATGACGGGGATGAAGTAGATGTAATTGCTGATGTAGAACCTAGCAGTGCGGAGAACAAGACACTTGAATGGAGCATATCGCCAAGCAATGCAAAAATAATAAACATAAATGAAAGAGCTATAAAGGTTCATAATCTTCGTGAAGGAAGCTGCACGGTAACTGCAAAGTCAACGGATGGTTCTAACATAGAAAAGACAATAGAAATAGACGTACTTAAGAAGGGTGCGCCACCTAGCAATAAGGCAACGGTAAGATTCATGGCGCCGGGTGCGGCAGATTATCCTAAGGCTGTAGAAGTTATGAAGGGTAGCTCGGTAGGATTTGATATGCCGGATGATCCGGACATTGTAGGCTTTAACTTCCGTGGTTGGAGCACAAAGATGAATCCTGTAAGTGCTTCCGATGTGAACTTTACAAAGGATACCAAGGTAGATAAGGATATGAGCGTATACGCCGTATTTGAAAGGGATCCCGGTATACAGGCAGAGAACAAGATAGAGAAGATAGTTCTTAAGGCGGCAAAGAGGGAAGTAGAAGTGGATCCGGAATTAATATACTGGCAGCGATAACGCCACCTGATGCGGACATAAAGCATTTGACATTTGAAAGTGAAAATGCGGATAAATTCCCTGTAGAGCAGATGACTGATACGACGGCACGTGCATATGCTAAGGAAGCGGGTACGTTTAAGATAACCGCAAGGGCAAACGACGGTTCAGGTAAGTACGGTGAAATCACTATAAAGGTAGTACCTAAGAATCCTGTACCTACAATGCACACTGTAACCATGATGAGCGATGCGGTAGGATATCCTAAGACCGTTGTTGTAGAAGACGGTAAGGCTATAGGCGATAAGCTTGATATGGATCTTACAAAACCGAACGCAGTGTTTAAGGGCTGGAGCAGAAATACGGCCGCAGGACCTGTGGACTTTACGAGGGATACCTTGGTTTATGCAAACACTATAGTATATGCGGTATTTGATTATCAAAACCCTAAAATGGTGGAGAGCATCGATCTTCAACTTTCAAGAACCAACATAAATGCAGGAGACTATGTAGATGCGCTGGCATTGGTAAATCCTGTAGATGCAAGCAATAAGGATATAAGGTTTACAGTAACACCGAGCCTTAATGTTGAAAAGACTTCATTGACAACAGCAAGGATATACGCAGCAAGAGAAGGCAGATATACTTTGAGGGCAGAGTCAACTGACGGATCAAATGTGTTCAAGCAGGTTGTATTTGAGGTGAATGACAGCGGCACGGGACCTATACCTTCCACCCACGCTAAGGTAGTATTTAATGCCGACGGTGATAATAACTTCCCTAGGGTATTGACGGTTAAGAAGGGTGAAGCGCTTGGCGGTAGAATGCCTGCAGACCCTGTAAGACAAGGTTTTAGGTTCAAGGAATGGAGAATTGTAGGAGGCGCAGGTGCCACACTTACAAAGGACACCAGAATAGATCAGGATACGGAAGTATATGCAAGATATATTAAGGAAGGCTTAATAAGCAAGAAGATAAAGAACATTACATTGCTTGCAGGAAGCACGTTACTGGAACTTAATGATCAAACAGCGATAGGCGCATTGATAGACCCGGAAGATGCTGATTATAAGGATCTTACATTCACATCGCTTAACCCAAGTGTTCTAAAGGTTGATAAGACCGGCGAGATTGCGGCAAGGGCAACAGCCAAGAAGCGAGGAAGCGCAGTAGTAAGGGCAGAGGCTAATGACGGATCAGGAGTAGCGGCGAGATAACAATAAATGTAGAGCCCTAAGAAGGAAAGCGTGAAACTTACTATGGAAGCTCAAGGAATAGCGGATTCCCTAAGACCGTAGATGTAACCAAGGGCGAAAGTTATGCGGATCTTCCCTATGGATCTTGTAAAACCGGGTCATGTATTCATGGGTTGGAGTACGATATCAAGCACAGGAAGCGTAGACTTCAATAAACACACCAAGGTAATGACAGACAGCAAGATATATGCGGTATTTAAAAAGGATATAGTACATGTAACGGTAAGAGCTGACGGAGTAGACGGATATCCTATAACGGTACCTGTTCAAAGAGGAAGCGCTCTATTAAACTTACTTCCAAAGAAGGTAGAGAAGGACGGCTTTAAGTTCAAAGGATACAGTACGATTTCACCGACGGAGCTGTAAACTTTACCGAGGATACGGTAGTAAACGAAGATACGGTGGTATATGCAGTGTTCGAAGCAACGCAGCAGCATCCACAAAGATTAAAACATAACGCTTGCTGTTACAAAATCAAGCATAGAAAAGGGAGATACCTTCGATGTAATAGCAAGTATCGAGCCTGATAACGCTACAAACAAGGTGCTTGAATTTACATCAAGCAATAACGATAAACTAAAAATAACCGGCATCAAGGATAGAATGATAAGCCTTAAGGCACTTGATAAAGGCAAATACAGCGTAAGGGCAAAGGCAACGGACGGCTCGGGAGTAAAGGCTGAGACGAGTATAGAGGTTAAAGAGAAGGATATTAACGCACCAAGGAAGGCAAAGGTAACACTATATGCCGATGATGTAGCGGGCTACCCTCAGGTTATTGAAGTGATGAGAGGAGATACGCTTGCAGACAAGTTGCCGGCTAGGATAGAGCGAGCAGGATATGACTTCCTAGGATACAGCAAGGAAAAGAACGGTCCTATAAACTTCTTCTCAGATACCGCAGTAAAAGAGGACATGAATGTATATGCGGTATACAGAAAACAAGGATTTATACTTAAGAAGGTAAACAGCATAAAGCTGGCGGCAGGAAGCCTAAGGATGCAACTTGGAGACATTACGGATGTACTTGCGATAGTATCTCCAACCGATGCTACGGATAAGCGAGTAAGGTTTACACTTGACAGAGCCGACATCTTAAAGATAATAAACGCGGATGATTCTGCAGCAAGGGTAGAAGCTGTGGGTGAAGGAGTTGTAAAGGTTAAGGCGGAAGCTTTAGACGGCTCCGGAGTTACTAATGAACTTGCTATGGAAGTTATCAGAAAACCGGCTAAGAAGGTAAAGGTAACTCTAAATGCTGAAGGCATAACAGGATATCCTAAGGTAGTTGAGGCGGAAGAAGGAACTTCTCTTGATGCAGGGCTTCCGATGGATCTTAAAAAACCGGGCTACGTGTTCCGTGGCTGGAGCTATGAGAAGGATGGCGAAGTAAACTTCACAAAGCATACTCAGGTAAGCAGAGATACTGAAGTACATGCGATCTTTAAAAAGGATGAAGTAAGTGTATTGTTCATAGCGGATAGAGCGGCAGGTTTCCCTAAATCCGTAACGGTAGAGAGGGGCAAGGCAATTCTTGATAATATGCCTGCAAACCCTGTAAGAGACGGATATACGTTTAAGGGCTGGTCAACAGAGTCAAGCCTCGGAGCTCTAAATTTAACTAGAGATAACGTGATAGATAAAGACACAATTGCATATGCGGTATTTGACAAGCAAGGAGCAATCGCAAAACCTATCTCTGAAATAACTCTAGGAGTGACTAAGTCGGACATTAGAGAGGGAGATGAAGCGGATGTAATAGCGAGCATATCTCCATCCGATGCAGATGATAAGCGACTTAAGTGGGAAAGCAGCGCTCCTGATAAGCTTAAGATAGAGCAGACAGGTGACAATTTCGCAAGAATAAAGGCTGTGACCCCGGGAACTTACACCGTAACGGCAAAGGCTAAGGACGGATCAAACAAGCAGGCAAGCATAGAGATAAAGGTGCTCAGCAAAGGTTCCGGATCCGTGTCCAATAAAGTAAAAGTTATGGTATCGGCGGATGGAGTAGCGGGTTATCCAAAACTCATCGAGATAAATAAGGGCGCAACGCTTAAGGACAAGTTACCTGCAAATATTCAAAAGACAGGTTGCGAGTTTAAGGGATACACAAAGGTTATGGGTAATCCTGCGGACTTTGATGAAAACGAAGCGATAACGGAAGACCTAAGACTATATGCGGTATTTGAGCAGAAGACTGCACCTAGCGTGAAGGTACAGAGCATAGAGCTAAATAAGTCAAAGAGCATTGTAAGAGTAGGCGATGTAGTTGATATAGTTCCTACTATCACTCCTGAAAATGCCGACAATAAATCTCTTAACTACGTGATAAACAAGAAAGGACTTGCTTTAATTCAGAAAAACCCTGACGGTTCTCTAAGACTATATGCTAAGAGCAAGGGCAAGGTAGTCGTAACGGCTAAGGCTACAGATGGCTCCTGATGTTACTAAGTCGATCGAGATAGAAATCGAGAAATGCAAAAGGCAAGGGTGCAGATATAACCTTGAATGCAGATGGCGTGCAGGCTATCAAAACAGTTGACCGTAGATAAGGGAGAAGCACTGGGAATGCATTGCCGAATGTGCTTGACAGAACGGACTATGACTTCCGTGGCTGGAGTACGTCACCAAACGGCATGATAGATGTAAACAGGCTAACGCAGATGACATCAAGTATTCCGATATATGCGGTATTCACTAAGAAGCAGGTAAATGTAAGGATGCTTGCAGAGAGTGTAAACGGTTATCCTAAGAATATGAGCTTTGACATCCACAGTACCTTAGGAGCAAACCTTCCTACAAATCTTGATAGAGAGGGCTATGAGTTCAAGGGCTGGAGCAAGGATTCATTTACAGGCGATGTAAACATAACAAGTGCAAGCCAGATCGACGAAAGCCTAACTATATACGCAGTGTTTGAGAGAAAAGCGCCTGTAAATCATAAGGTAACGAAAATCAGTTTGGAAGACTTAAGCACAGAGAAAAAGGTTACAGACAAAGAATTTGGACTACTTGCAAATATACTTCCTGCAAATGCTGATGATAAGACGTTAGAGTGGAGTACAAGCGATTCGTCGGTTAAGATAGTACAAAGACAGAATAATTTTGTGAAAGTACTTGCTACTAAGGTCGGGAACTACAGTGTAACAGCCAAGGCAAAAGACGGATCGGGCGTAGAAGATACCTATTCGTTCACAGTAGAAAAGGCAGTACCTGAGACCAAAGCGGTAACGCTTGAAGCGACTGATACAGCAGGATATCCTAAGGTTCTTAGAGTAAATAAAGGCGAAGCGCTTGTGGAAGACTTCTATGGGACTTGAAAGAGAAGGTATACCTTCCTCGGTTGGTCAAACGTACAGGGATCACCGGTAGCGGATTATGATGTGAGCCTTCCTGTAGTGGATGATCTTACACTCTATGCAGTGTTTAAGAAGGACATCAAGCCTGCTAAGTTCGTTGAAAAAGTTGAGCTTAGCGGTAAGGAAGACCTCAAGGTAGGTGAAAGTGCATACATAACGGCAAGTGTAATGCCTATGTACGCAGATAACAAAGAATTGAAATTTGAATCTTCAGATTCCGATAAGCTTACTGTAAAGAGAGCCGGTAAGAATGAAGTCTTGGTGGTAGCCAACAAGAAGGGAACGGCATACGTAAAAGCAACCGCAATGGACGGCTCAGGTGTAACAGCTGAGCATAAGATAACGATCACAGCTGAAATGAGGAAGATAACCTTTTAGAAGTGGTGAAGGTACAGGCAGTATGCCTATGCAGGAAGTAGAGCAGGGCAGCGAATTCAGGCTTCCATTAAACGGATTCACAGCACCGAAGGATAAGGAGTTCGATGCTTGGGAAGTTCAGATGGGTACAAATACGCCTGCACGATTCATGCCGGGAAATACAGTGCCTGTATATGAAGACATAGTAGTGACTGCTAAGTGGAAAGACGTTGAGGTTGATCCTAACAAGAAGGTAACTGCAAGATTTGAAAAGGGAGATCCTGATGCAAGCGGCAGCATGCCGAATGTGACAGGTATAGTAAGAGGAAGTGATTATACATTACCTGATAACGCCTTCACAGCACCGACAGGTCTGATGTTCGATAAGTGGAAGGTGGAAGTAGGTACGAATCCGGTTCAGTTTAAATCGCCGGGCGAAAAGGTAAAGGCTCTCGATGATATGACGATTACAGCTACATGGAGGAATGCAGAAAAGAGAAAGGTAACCTTTAAGGATAAAGACGAGAGCTTGATAGAAACCAAGGAAATTGAACACGGCAAGGCATTCGGCACTTCAATGCCGGCATACACCAAGCCATTGGATCCGGGATACGCCTTCCTCGGTTGGAGTAAGTCCGCTGAAGATGCAAAGAGGGGCACGATAACGCCGGGCAACGAATTCACTAAAGATACCTTGGTTAAGGAAGACACAACCGTATATGCAGTAGTAGGCAAGAATGTCAGCATGTATAAAGTAACTCTCGACGGTAACGGAGGAGTGCTTTGCAGGAGGAGCTACAGCGGTATTCGATGTAGCTGCAGGAAATACGGTAAAGGCACAGCTTGAAGCTGCAGTGGCAAATGAGATATTTACAAAACCGGGATACAAGTTCGTAGGATTTTCAAAGAGCAGATTCGCTGCACTACCTGATTACAACTTGGACAGCCCTGTATATTACAACACAACGCTATATGCAGTGTACGAAGAAGCGCACGAGGTTACAAAGGTAACTATCAAGTATACTGAGGTGGGCATGCAAGAAGATGAAGTGATAGAGAACGTTCCTCTCGGTAAGGCAATAGGATCTAAGCTCGATGGACATGAGAAACACAGAGACGGCTATAGATTCTTAGGATATTCCAAGGTAAACGGTGCCGTTAAGCCTGACTTCTTCAAGAAGAGCATAGTAACTAGAGATATGGTTATATATCCGGTGTATAAGAAAAATGCAAATGATGATGAGGTAGTTGTAAGCTTCAATGCAAATGGAGGCGAGAAGGCACCTAAGGCGGAGAGAATACCGATGTATGATTCATTGGGTGCTCAGATGCCGGGTAAGGAAAATGCACCTGTACGTGACGGATATCTATTCACAGGTTGGGCTAGGAGTAAGGCTGCTAAGTATCCTGATTTCTTTAGAGGTACAACGGTTAAGGGTAACATTACTGTGTATGCTGTATGGAAGAGCTTGTATGACGAAAAGCTTGGTCAGACAGCGCTTAAGGTGTCTGCTAGGGCGAAGGGCTATGAGCTTACGATAGAGCCACCTAAGGCAGATCTACACACGGGCTTTGAAATCTTCAGAAGTGAAGATAAAGACTTTAAACCAAGCAAGGACAATAAGATAGCAACTATAAACAGAAACACTTTGAAATACTTGGATGACAAGGCTGACAATAGCAAAGCATATTACTATGCAGTAAGAGCTATAGATGCAGATGGAAGTTACAACGGTACAAAGGTAACGTTCATAGGAAAGTTGTCTGAAGCAGTACTTGCAGCACCACTTCCAAAGGATAAGGGAGTGACGGCAACGATAGCAGGTAAGGGAGCTGTGACTCTTGAGTTTAATAAGACCGTAGCGGCAGCTAAGTACAAAGTAACTGTGACAGCGCCTTACGATAAGAAGTTTAAGGAGCGAGTAAAGGAGATCGAGGCAAATAAGCTTATGCAGGCAGCTGCAGGCAAGGTTAAGGCAAACATAACCGGGCTTCCAATGGGTAAATTCTGGCATTCAAACTCGAGGCTTTTGAAGCTGACAATGCTAAGCTTTGTGGAATACGGTAACAGCTTCGCATTCATGCTGGGTGCGCCTGAAAAGCTTACTGCAAAGGTGAATAAGAAGAAGAGAGTGCTTAACATTAGGTTCAAGGCTATGAAGGGTGTAAGCGGCTACGAAGCTAAGATAGTTATTAACGGTAAGGTTAAGACTATAAAGCTTAAGAAGGGCAAGAAGAAGCTCAAGAACTTCATGGTAGGAAGCATCAAATTGCCTAAGAAGAAGGGTAAATACACGTTCACCATACGGGCATTCAAGAAAATCGGCAAGCTTAAGTACTATGGACGTACGATAACGAAGACATTTAGATAAAAAATTCGGTTTATCCTCAAAACCTTAAGAAAGCTCCCTCACGGGAGCTTTCGCTATTTGATTGTGATTTAAATTTAAGCGCGCAGCGATAATGCTGCAACCTATATTTCAATATTTTGAGGGCTTTTCGCGTTTCTTGATTAATAATTATTGTTTAAAGGGTGAGGGTGTACGCAGCACACACTGCGACGACTTGGATTTGAAGTTATATGGTATAAGGTGGGTAGGATGCATTGGCAGTCGAACGTCTTTTTAAAATTAATTAATTTATTCAATTTTGGGTACAGGTAAAGTGAGCATCGCAGCGCATACTGTGGCAACTTTAATTTGAAAAGGCATTTTGAAAGTGATAAAATATTTACGAATAAAAACGTGACAAATCACATGAATTATTTGTAAAGGAGAGCATAGTGGTGAGCGGAATCAGTACTTAAATGAAATTATTAAAAAGAAGGATAACGGAAGGGTAAAGATAATCACAGGTATACGCAGGTGCGGGAAATCGTATTTGCTATTTAACCTGTATAAGGGTTATCTTCTGCAGAATGGAATCAATGAGGAGCAAATCGTTGAGATAGCTCTCGATGAAGTGGAAAACATCCAATATAGGGATCCGTTTGCTTTAAATGAATATATAAAGAACAGGGTAAATAGCGACAAAAATATTACATTTTCATCGATGAAACTACAATTTTCAAAGCGGTTCAGAATCCTTATCTGGATGAACATAGTGAAAAAGATTACATTTATAGATGTGCTGCTTTCACTTATGAAGCAAAAATAATCTGGATATTTACGTTACGGGAAGTAATTCAAAAATGCTTTCAAAGGATGTTTTGACGCAGTTTAGGGACAGAGGGGATGAAATACGGATTTATCCGCTATCCTTTTGGAAAATGCAGCAATGCTACGAAGATAAGGATAAAGCTTGGGAAGATTTCATAGTTTGCGGTGGCATGCCACATGTGCTTGAGCTTGACACCTTCGAAGAAAAAGCAAGTATCTTAAGGAATTGTTTGAAGAAACCTATATTAGGGACATTATCGAAAAGGAATAGGATAAAGAATCAAGGTCATGTACTTGATATTTTGCTTGATTTTATTTCATCTGCTGTAGGTTCGCTTACAAATCCCGGAAAACTTGCAAACAGGTATATTTCTCAAACGAACATAAAAATTTCGAATACTACTATTTTCAGGTATTTAACCTATTTTGAAAGAAGCGTATGTTTTGTACTCTGCGCAAAAGATATAATGTTAAGGGTGGAAGATATTTTTTCACGCCTCTTAAATACTACTTTGCGGATATAGGACTTAGAAATGCCAGACTTAATTTTAGGCAGGTTGAAGAAAAATCATATTATGGAAAATATCATTTATAATGATTTGATAAGGCAAGAGGCTTTAACGTGGATGTAGGCGTTGTGGATTATTTCCATAACGAAGGAGGCAAAAAGGCGAACACAGCTTGAAGTTGATTTCGTTGTGAATAGGGGCAATTTAAGATATTATGTTCAATCCGCATTTGCGATAGACAGTGAGGAGAAGCGAGAGCAGGAGAGGAACTCGCTTAGGCGGATAGACGATTCTTTCAAAAATTTATAGTTGTAAAGGATAATATGGTCCCGAGATATGATGAATATGGTATTTATTATGTCGGGATCAAGGATTTTCTGTTAGCTGATGATTTGTCAAAATTGTAAAATGCAGGCACCATGAAAATATGTTGAATATAGATGAAGGCTGTTGTTGCTTGTGTTAGCGAGCTTTTGATATAATAGTTGATGTTCGTTCAAATATTTGGCGTAAGAGAATGTTTAGTTGTTAAGGTGAAGTTTATCATGCTCAGAGAAGAAGATAGGGAGTACTTAAAGTCATTATCGCCTGAAGAAAGGTTTACAGGATGTCTGCTCGGAAGTGTGCAGGGACAGGATGCGGAATGCACGTATAGACTCGGCGATTGTTATATGGACGGTGAGTTTGTAAAAAAAGACGAGAACGTAGCATTCACTTTGTATTACAAAGCCTATGATTATGCGGTCTTAAATGCGGAGGAGTTAGATATCGCCGAAAGCTGTTTGAGGCTCGGCAAGTGTTATCTTTCAGGAGTAGGCATCGATGAAAACATAGATTTCGGATTAGCGAGGATAGAAAAGGCGGAGAGACTTTTTAATAAGTATAAATCGGATGAGAAGGTTGCGCAAAGGTTGCTTGAAATTTCCGACTTATATGATAAATACGATGAATTATAACGACATTATTTTTATAGTATTATTTTTATTTAGGAGTGTTCAGCTATGACGAAAATTACAGCCGGTGTTTTGATGGTTATGGCTGCGTATCTGGTATTCATGGTGCTTGTAGGAGTGTATTATTCAAGCATAATTCGGATACAAGCGATTTTTATTTAGGGTGGCAGAAAATTAGGGGCCGCTTGTAACCGCTATGAGCGCAGAGGCTTCAGATATGAGCAGCTGGCTTTTGATGGGGCTCCCGGGGGTTGCATACCTATCGGGGATTGCTGAAGCCGGATGGACGGCTATAGGGCTTGCCTTGGGCACATACTTAAATTGGTTGCTAGTTGCAAGGAGGCTAAGACATTATACGGCGGTTACGGGTGATGCAATTACAATACCGCAATTCTTCAGCAATAGATATCGGGATAAGAGCAATGCCTTGTTGGCAATAGCAGCGCTTTTGATCGTAATTTTCTTTTGTGCCGTATACAGCATCGGGATTTGCCGCATGCGGAAAGCTGTTTTCCGTTATGTTCAATATACCGTACGTTTATGCAATGATAGGGAGCGCCGCTATCATCGTTGCATATACCGCACTTGGCGGTTTTTTGGCTGCGAGCACTACGGACTTGATTCAAAGCATTATAATGACGGCTGCACTTATAGTTGTGAGTCTTTTCGGGCTGTATGCAGCCGGAGGATTCGACAATGTAGTCACAAATACGGATAAATTACAAGGATATTTGAGTCTGTTGAGCAGCTATGATTTAAATACGGGAAAAGGGAATTCCATGTCCATACTTACTATTGCATCAAATTTCGCATGGGGGCTTGGATACTTTGGAATGCCACACGTGCTTCTCAGGTTCATGGGCACTAAAGATCGTGACAAGTTAAAGCTTTCAAGAAGAATCGCTACAGTATGGGTAGTGATTTCAATGTTTATTGCTATTTCAATCGGAATAATCGGGCTTGGAATGACAAAGGCGGGAGCAATAGAGACCTACACGAAGCCCGGCGAATCGGAGAAGTTGATTATAGATATTGCGCTGCTTCTCAGCAAAAACGGCTTTTTTGCAGTTCTCATGTCAGGACTCATACTTTCAGGGATACTGGCTTGTACGATGTCCACTTCGGATTCGCAGTTATTAGCGGCATCTTCGAGTGTTTCCGAAAACATCGTAAACGATTTCTTCGGTATAAAGTTATCAAAGAAGTCGGCAATGCTGATGGCAAGGTTTACCGTGCTTGTGATTGCGGTGATAGCAGTGTTTTTGGCAAGGGATCCTGAGAGTTCGGTATTTAAGATAGTATCGTTTGCGTGGGCGGGGTTTGGAGCCACGTTCGGACCCACCGTATTGTTTGCGCTTTTTTGGAAGAGGTCGAACAGAAACGGTGCCCTTGCCGGCATGATAAGCGGAGGCATTATGGTGTTCGTGTGGAAATATCTAATAGCACCGCTTGGCGGAATTTTTGCAATTTACGAACTGTTGCCTGCATTTATAGTGGCTAGCCTCGTTATAGTGATAGTAAGCCTTATCACGGAGGCTCCGAGCGAAGAGATTATAGCGGAATTCGAGCAGGTGGATAGAGATTTATCGGATTGATAATGAATAAGGTACTGATATATGTGGTAACATAGATGTGACATCGATATGCAGGATTGTTTTGGGGATGTCATGGTTTCGACAGGAATTTTGAAGCAAGATAAGCGAGCCGAAGATTGCTCAGTCTTCGTAAAAATGGGCACGTTAAGAATAAACGGAAAAACAAACAAATTAGCATTTGCTGCCTAAGCAGCTTGCCACTTCGTATGAGTCTCCTGCAGCTTATGCATGAAGTGTCAATTATGCAGGAAAGCATTTTTGTAAGTGTTCGGTAGCAAAATGTTCATTCACGGACTAGCGATCTTTTACCTTGCCAACACGGGTAAGGGATCAGCGAAATAATAAAGTTTGGCTACGCTCGAAGAAAGTTTTGTGGATAGGTTTTTGGACAGGAGTTCGACTCTCCTCATCTCCACCATTTAAAGGTTCGAGCTTCTGCGATTAGGGAGCTCGATTTTTTTGCTTTTGTCTGCAAATTTTACGAGAAATTTATATTGGTTCCCGTCTTTCTTTGGTTCGGTATGTGCACATACGTTCTGCAAGTGAAAAATAGTAATTCATTTTCGCTTATTGGTAGAACTACATTTGAAAACATATGATTGCAAGTGTAGGCGTCATCTGTTATAATATGCGTAGATAAAGGAGGTGCTGATCATGGCAAGTGCATTAGTACAGTTCCGCACAGATGAAGCGGAAAAAATGGAAGCCATTCAAGTTTGTGAAAAATTAGGGATGAATCTACCATCATACCTTAGGATGTGTATGTCTCGTTTGGTCAAGGAACAGGGAGTGCCTTTCAGTATGAAGTTGACGCCTGCAGAGAATCCGGGCATTGCAGCAATGAAAAGAGCAAGTCAGATAGCTTCAGAACGTGGTATATCTGATATGACACTTGATGAGATAAATGCGGAAATAGCAGCAGCAAGAGAGTAAGCTATGAAGTTGTCATGGAGAAACGTAAAGAGGAGGAGACATATCTTGTTACCGGAAATATCAAGCATTTTCCTGATGAACCATTTATAGTGACACCGAGGCAGATGTTGGATGTTCTTTTGAAAGAATATGATGCTTAGGGAGCTCGATGGAGAAAATTTTATGCATAAGGATGATAACAATTTGCACGGTCTTTGGTATAGGCCCTGTATATGTGCTTAGTTGCTTTGTTGTGACGGCATTGGGATTGGCATTGGATTATAACGGCAAACTGGGCTTCGGTAAAGTATCCGCATGCAAAACGGTTGCGCTCATAATAGGTATATTATTGATAATAGTAGGAGCTGCATTGTGGGTTTGTACCGTCCTGATACAAAGGATAGGGAATTCAATAAAGGAGGGCAAGCTCATCACTACGGGCGTATATTCTTTCGTGAGAAACCCTATCTATTCGGCATTCATCATCGTATTTACAGGGGCTTTGATAACGACGGCCAACTTAGTGCTGCTCATATTGCCTGTAATATTTTGGGCTGTGTTGACAGTGGTACTAAAGCGTACTGAAGAAAGATGCTTGCTCGAAAAATTCGGAGACGAGTATGCATGTTACTGCAAGCGGGTAAATAGAATAATACTGTGGTTCAGTTTTGCCGGGCACAATAAGTAGAAGCATATCCGCGAACGAAATAGACGGATTTATTCGGTGTATTGTTTTCAAATGTAGATTTTTGATTTTCGACGGGTTTTTCAAAGCAGTTAAATTCAATTTGTTTTCTATATTCAGATGGAGGGATGCCTGTCTGTTTCTTAAATGAGGTGGAAAAACCGGCGACGGTGTCAAAACCTACCTTCTTTGCAAGTTCTTCTATGGACAAATCGGAATCAGCCAATAGATGCGAAGCGTAGTCGGTTTTCTTCGATAAAAATATATTCGTAATGGTGCATCCTGTAAATTGCCTGAATAAGTCAGCTTTTGTTGCGCGCTCTATTCGCTAATCTTGAGAGCACTGCCAATTTTATAGTTTGCGATTATCATCTATGGTTGAATCACACGCACGATACTCTTATAGTCCGTGCTCTTTTTGGAGAGTCTCCCATTTCCCATTTCAATCACCGCCGACATTAGAGCATAGGCACCGGCGATGTAATACAGTTCTGCAGCCATTCCTTTTAAAGAGCAAGCGTATATTTTCTTAAGAACGTTCATAATTTCGGCTGACCAATTGTGATCACCGCCCATGTTTTTCAAAATTTCGAGCGGACTTGCATTCTGAGCTGTAAACAGATTCTAAGCTGCATTTTTATAGAACGACGGAGAGTATAAAACTTCAGTGTAGGCAACCCGACTCCCCTTAGGCATTAAGGTGTGTATGGGGGTGCCATTTTCTTCGAGGTAGGCCATGATTTTGCCCGGAGGAAGATGTTTTGCATACTCAAGACGAAGCGAGATATAGAGGGAATCATTCGGCATTGTAAGCTTGGTATCTTTCAGAAAGTAAAAATCGCATTTTGTAATTATGAAATTATCTCCATGAGGCAAAAACCAAAAATACCCTTGGGTAGTACGACCATTCCCTTGAAAGAAGGAGCCGCAGCCAAGGTTGATTATCATTATTCTTTATCATTCCATGTCATTGCACATGGAATTTATTATATCTATCATAACAAACCGCCTCTTTTTCTCTTAGACATATTTCTTTTGAGACCGGACATATACACAACCAATCTATTGCTCAAACGGATGAGGGTGTAATATACTTTCGATGTAGCCATGGTTAACTAATGTGATTTTAGCATTAACACGTTAAATTTTCAAGGGGAATGGGCGGTTTGAAACTCGATGTGCGTCATAAATTTTTTCTGTTAATATTCATCAGTGCGGTAGCGTTTGCCGCAAAGGATGTTGTATATGGAAGCATTGTATTCGTCATAGTGTGCCTGCTTTCTTTTCTTCTCGGACAAGGGAAAAAGGTGGTGAAATTCGCCGGCGTCTATGTTTTACTATTGTGTTTGTTGCTTTTTCAAAGTATGTCCCCGCCATTTTTGAGCAGCATGATTTTAATGGTTGTTTTATGTATAAGGATGTGCATGCCAATCATGCTCTACGGTCAAACGTTTCTAAAGACTACGCCGGTTAGTGAAATGGTTACAGGTCTCTATGCGATGAAGATGCCCCGTGCATTCGTCATCACCTTTGCGGTTGCAATGCGGTTTTTCCCTACAGTCAAGGGAAGAGGTCTCACATGTGCGAGATGCTATGTCGCTTAGGGGAATAGGGTTTTCTTTAAGGAACTTAAGACTGCGCCCCGCACTCGTTTTTGAAGGGTTTATCACACCGCTTTTGGTGCGCGCGTCCACAATTGCAGAGGAACTTTCAGCGGCATCGATTACTCGAGATTGGATAATCCGGCGCCCAGAACGGCATTCATAAAGCTGGGCATAACTTTTAAAGACATCTGTTTGACCTTTATATTTGCAGCTATGCTGATTTCCGTGTTGCTATTTCGAGCAAATGTTTGGAGGTGGTGAATTGGTTGAATTGGATAGAGTCAGTTTTCGCTATACAGAGATGGAAAAAGAAGCATTGCAAGATATTTCCCTTAAAGTGGATAGAGGCAAATGTTTGGTGCTTTCCGGCAGTTCAGGATGTGGCAAAACGACCATTACAAGGATTATCAACGGATTGATTCCAAGCTTTTACCAAGGAGAGCTTTCAGGAACTATAAAAATAGACGGAGAAGATATTTCCGGACGAGAACCACATGAGTTGGCCGCAAAGGTAGGCTCTGTATTTCAAAATCCGAGAACACAATTTTTTAATACGGACACTGACAGCGAAATCGTTTTTGGCATGGAAAATTGTGGAGTCGTATATGAAGAAATGCATATGCGTTATAAGCAGACGGTGGATGATCTTAATTTGGAGAGTTTGTGCGGGAGGGATATCTTTGCACTTTCAGGGGGAGAGAAACAGAGGATCGCATTTGGCAGTATATATGCATTGTCGCCGGAGGTATATGTTTTGGATGAGCCTTCTGCGAATCTTGATATGATTGCAACTTCAAGGCTTCGCGACCTTCTTTTACAGCTTAAAAATAGCGGTAAGACTTTACTAATCTCTGAGCACCGCCTCTATTATCTTAGAGACGTTGCGGATCAAGTGGCATTAATTCATGAGGGGTAGGGTTGATTGGCCTTTATGAGATGGATCGGCTTGCGGACGCACCTGTGGAAAGGCTTAACAGCATGGGGCTTCGTACGTTATATGATGTTGAGGCTCAGGCTTCGCTCATAAGCTGTCCTACAAAAATACCGGCATTGGAGGTAAGGGATCTTACGGTTAAACGTAGCGGAAAGGTTGTTCTCAGTAGCGCCAATATTTCGGCAGACTACGGGGATATTGTTGGGATAATCGGCGAAAACGGCATCGGGAAAACTACGTTGGCAAGAACGATCTGTGGAGCATGAAAGAAAAAGAAGGAGATATTTATTTTGCGGGCAAACTGATGGACGTTCGCATGAGGAAGCAGCTCGTTTTTCTTGTGATGCAGGATCCGAACTATCAGCTGTTTAGTGACAGCGTAGTCGGAGAAATGGCGCTCACAGCTTCCGGCGACACTCCGGTTCTGATGAGGTACGGAGGATATTATCAGTTTAGAACTTACAGATGTCAGGGATAGACATCCACTTTCCTTGTCGGGCGGGCAAAAGCAACGCTTATGTATAGCGCTTGCGGCTTTATCACCCGCAAGGATATTACTTTGATGAACCTACAGTGAGGGCTTGATTTTGGGAATATGAACCGTGTAGCAAATATGCTAAGGAACTTTCTAAGAAAAAGCCATTATCGTGATTTCTCATGATAATGAATTTCTGAATCTCGTTTGTACACGAATCATGTCCCTGTAGATATAAATTGGAAATAAAAAGTTAGGAGGATTTCAAATGAATCAAAAACAAAACTACTGTCGGTACTAAACCGAGCGGCCGTGATTTTATAAATCTTGGCATTTTTACCGTTATATTTATCGTGCTTTTATGGCATGTATCATGGTCATGAGTATGACCATCTACACCTTACCGTTTGGTGTTGCATTGGGTTCTTTCATATCCGCTTCCGTGTACATGTTGCTTCGGGCAAAGGTTCCTAAAACCGGGGCGACTCATATTGTTCGGGGTTTTGTTCGGGCTCGTTATGTTCGTTATGGGTAGCGGTTGTCATACTTGTAGCGGTAATCATAGGTTCGATTATCGCAGAATTTATCGCAAGAAGCGGACATTACAGGAGTTATGCCCGAGAGGTCATAGGTTACTGTATTTTTAATGCTCAGGGACGGCCATCGGCTCGTATATACCGTTCCTCGTCATGAAAGATTATTATCTTAAAGTTGCTGAGGGGAATAGTATTAACGAAAAATTTATGGCCAGATTAATTGAATTTATTAGTGGATCCTATCTTGCCGTAGCCTTAGCTACAACAGTCGTTGCGGCCATATTGGGAACGGTATTGGCTCGCAGTGTTTTCAAAAAACATCTTGTTAAAGCAGGTTTACTTAAGGAGATGAAGTGATGAAAGAGAAAAAACCAAAGAGTGGAATGTCTCGCATTTTTGAACTGGCTTCAGATCACAAATGGCTTCTTGCGGTCAGCGGCGTACTGGCGGCGCTGGCTGCAATTGCTTCCTTTGTTCCCTATGTTGCCGTTTATTATGTCATTCGAGATGTAATTTCCGTTTATCCGGAATTTAATAAGCTGAATATTGAATCGGTCTTGGGATATGGGGTGATTGCGATTATAGGTATTGCGGCCGATGTGATTTTATTTTTAAGCTCTTCAATCTGCGCACACCTTGCTGCGTTTGGGACGCAGTATAAACTAAAAATGATATTGACGGAACATATTGTAAAAATTCGCTTAGCTTCCACCTTAATATTGGAAGCGGGCGATTTCGCAAAGTATTAAATCAGGATATTGAAAAAATGGAAAACTTCCTGGCTCACACATATCCTGACATGGTGGCCGCCTTTGTTGCACCGGTAGTTTTGCTTGCGATTTTATTTGTATTTGACTGGCGCTTCGGTCTTGCTTCTTTCATAGCGATTATAATAGCTTTCGGCATTCAAATGATAGCTATGGGTTCTTCAAACTCAGAGCTCATGTCAGTTACAAAAAAACACCGCCGATATGACGGAAGCTACTGTTGAATATGTAAGAGGGATGCCGGTTCTCAAGGCTTTTGGGCAAACCGCACATTCCTTTAAGCAATTGAAAGGTGCAATCACGGCATACACAAAATTTATGTTGAAGTATACGATGAAGTGGAAAAATTCAACAGCATCCTTTATGACGCTCATTAATAATATCTATCTTTTCCTCATTCCTGTGGGGATTTTAATCGGGAAAGCGGCAAGTGATTATAATGATTTTTTGCTGAATTTTATCTTTTACCTGATACTTGCGCCCGCTATAGCTTCCGTACTTCATAAATTCCTATATGTATCCTCTTCCAGCATGAGGGTTTCAGGCGGAGTCGAAAGTTTTGATGAAATGATGGCATTACCGGAATTAGCTGAAACAAGGCAAGGTAAAGAGCCAAGTGATGGAACGGTTTCGTTTCAAGATGTGTCGTTTTCATATAGCAGAGACGATACTCTCGCTTTGTCAGATGTAAGCTTTACCGCACGGGAAGGGGGCGTTACCGCCATTGTCGGTACCTCCGGAGGAGGTAAAAGTACAATAGCCCACTTAATACCCAGGTTTTGGGATGTATCAAAAGGCAGGATATGTATAGGGGATGTGGACATACGTGAAATGACGGAACGTGATTTAATGCGTCAGGTTAGCTTGGTCTTTCAGGACGTGTATCTCTTCAACCAAAGTATTCGGGATAATATCAAAATAGGTATTCCTGAAGCATCGGATGAAGAAGTTGTCAGGGCGGCGAAAGCGGCTTGCTGCGATGAATTTATCGAGAGCCTTCCTAATGGTTATGATACGGTGCTCGGAGAAGGAGGGGTTCATTTGTCAGGGGGTGAGGCTCAACGCATATCTATTGCTCGCGCGATTATTCGAAAATACCCTATTTTGGTTTTTGGATGAGGCTACAGCTTTTGCGGATCCTGAAAACGAGAGGGCTCATACAGACGTGCTGCGTAAGCTCATGAAGGAAGAACGGTTATTATAATAGCCCATAGACTCGGAACCATAAAAGATGCTGATAATATTTTGGTGATGGATAAAGGAAAGCTCGTTGAAAGCGGAACGCATTCAGACCTTTTACAGAGCAAAGGGTGTGTATTCGGACATGTGGATGAGATACACGCAATCCTTAGAATGGGGGATAGGAAAGGAGGAGGTTGCCTTATGAAGATGTTTAGAAATTCATTGTTATTGGACAAAGATGCAGAAAAAGGGCTGAGAGCTGCAGCGGTATCCTGCTTTTTACAAAGCCTTTCGCTGATGATCCCTTTCATGATTACTATAGAGGCTCTGCATAGAGGGTTTTAAAACCTCTAACAGGAGAAGATGTTTTCATGGAATAAAAATCTGGATACTGTTTTGAGCCGGTATAGTAGCCTTTATTATAGTCTTTTTGCTTTTCAAAGCATGATTATTTGAAAACATATGTATTTTCTTATAATCAGTCAGAGGCAACCAGACTTCGTGTAGCGGAGAAAATGCTGAAGCTCCCTATGAGCTTTTTTAACGCAAGAGATTTGAGCGAGTTATCTTCCAATATTATGACGGACTGTACGAATATTGAAACGGCTACCTCAAGTATCGTGCCGCAGCTTCTTGCGAACATAGCATCCTCAGTGTTTGTCTTAATATGTCTTGCGTTTTTTGATTGGAGGATGGCGTTATCCATATTTGCTATGCTTCCGATTGCGGCGCTCGTTTTTTGGATGAGTCGTAAGCTTCAAAACCGCTTGTTTGTAAAACATATTTCCGCAAAGCTTGCATCGGAAAAACAATCCCAAGAGTATCTGGACGGTATTAAAGTGATACGTTCCTGCAACCTAGGTGGAGAGAAATACAAAAAGCTTGATGAGGCTTTCACAGAATTGCGAAAAGTGGCTATTCGCATAGAGCTCGCTTCAGGTTCTGTCATGGCATTGTCATCAATGTTGCTTAGATCGGGCATCGGTATCACTGTTTTCGTAGGTGTGCATCTGCTAACCGCAGGGCGGATCGATTTTCTGGTCTTGCTTATGTTTTTGATAATTGTAAGTAGAATTTACGGTCCTATCCTTACAGTGCTGACCTTGTTGCCGGATATACTTTATTTGAAAGCTTCTTCTAAGCGCATTCGTGCTTTGATGGAAAGCCAAGCAATGACGGGAGAAGTCGGTATTCCGATTGAAAATATGGATATATCTTTTGATAATGTGAGTTTTGCATACGGTGAGGAAAACGTGCTCAATGAAGTGAGCTTCACGGCAAAAACCGGGCAAATTACAGCGCTTGTGGGGCCTTCAGGTAGCGGTAAAAGTACTATTTCGAAGCTTGCAGCGAGATTTTGGGATGCAGATGATGGAAGGGTTAATGTAGGAGGTGTGAATGTAAAGGATCTCGATCCTGAATATTTAATGAAGCATTTTTCCTTCGTATTCCAGGATGTTATTCTTTTCAATGATACTATAGAAAATAATATTCGTATTGGAAACCTCAATGCAGGTGAGGAAGAAATAAAAAGCAGCAGCCAAGGCGGCTTGTTGCGACGAGTTTATAGAAAAACTTCCGGACGGGTATAAAACCATGCTCGGTGAAAACGAGACAACACTTTCAGGGGAGAAAGACGAGCGTATTTCAATAGCAAGGGCTTTACTTCAAAAAGTGCGCCCGTTGTAATACTCGACAAACGACCGCATCGCTTGATCCTGAAAACGAGGTGTCCGTTCAAAAAGCGATTAACAGGCTTGTAGCCAAAAAGACCGTTTTAGTAATAGCGCACTGGGCTACGTACCATTCTCCATGCGGATCATGTTGGTGCTTGAGAACAGGGAAGGTTATAGAAGAAGGGAAAGGCGAAGAACTGCTTGCAAATAACAGGTTGTTTTTCGAAAAATGTATAATACCCAACAAAGTACTGCGAGTGGGGAGTTTGACAACATGCATGTAAGGATAGAGGATAATAATAATAATTTGATATGGTGTCAAACCTTTAATAATGGTGAGATTATTCTCGCCATATTGACTTTTTATAGTAAAATGTACATAGTCCTACTGAGGCGGGAGTTAAAGTTTACCGAGAAAAGAAAAGCGGACAAAGCACGAAATAGTTCTTCTCATTAGTAGTATAATGGAAACATAAAAATATTTAGAGAAAAATGAAGGAGGTAAATGGAATGGATGAAAATAAGTAAAGATCAAAGCAATACATAAAAAAAGGATGAGAAGTAGGGATGAACAACTTGGTTTGAAGTGGGGTACAGTTTGTACCCCGGTAAAGATAGTTGCGGCAGAAATGTCAAAACTTATAGAGGATGTTGTAAGGAACCCATGGGTAAATTGTAGAGGAGGAGAAAAATGACCCGCAGGTGTAGCAAAAATGTGGTATACTTATTGGGATATATAAGTAGTTTCGGAGGAAGAATGATGGTTGTACTGGCGGCCGGATCGTGGAGGACAAACGCTAAATAGGTTGGCTGCGGTTCTTAGAGATAAGAGCTGCAAGACCTTGATCTCAGCACGAATGATGCTGAGAGTCTCCGTTGACTATCCTGTATATGCGAAGGAAGCGGCGTTACTTGTAGCAGAAGGCAAAGCTGATAGAGGCATAGTGTGCTGCGGGTCGGAGTATTGGCGTGAGCATCGCATCCAACAGGTGCGAGGGTGTGAGGGTGTGCGCTGCATGGATGAAAACTTATGGCAGGATTGTCAAGGAGGCATAATGATGCAAACATGCTGCGCTGGAGGACGATTGTTAGATGTCGAAAAAGCTAAAAAGAATCATGGAAAGCTAATGAAACGAAAATTCGAAGGCGGCAGGCATAAAAAGGCGAATAGATATGATAGATGGTATTTAAGGTAAACTTAAAGTACCATTATTATATATGGAGAAAAGTTATAGGTAGAATGCATTAAATGCAACAGAAAGGGAAGGTGCAAAATGGGTAGAAATTACACGTTATGGAACATCCGCTATAAAACATAAGATAAGCATGTTGAGGGACGAATCTACAAATACTAATGCCTTTAGGATTTTGGCAAAGGAATAGCAATATTAATGGGATATGGAAGCGACTAGAAACTTAAGCTTAAATCCATAAACATCACCACGCCGATCTGCGATACGGTAGGTAGCGTACTTACGACGGGAGGATATTGCGGTGGTGCCCATATTAAGAGCAGGGCTTGGAATGGTGGATAGTATGTTGACACTTGTACCTACGGCTAAAGTTGGGCACATAGGACTGTATAGAGATCCGGATACGCACGAGCCTGTAGAGTATTATTGCAAACTACCTAAAAAGATTGAAGATAGAAATATTTGTGGTGGATCCATGCTCGCTACCGGAGGAGCGCTATAGCCAGCAATAGATTTTGTAAAAAAACACGGCGGCAAAAAAATAACGGCAATGTTTTTAATTGCTGCACCTGAAGGGATAGATGCGCTTCAAAATGCACACCTGATGTGGACATCTATGTTGCGGCAAAGGATGAAAAGTTAAATGAAAATACGCACATCGTACCGGGTCTTGGAGATGCAGGCGATAGAATTTACGGTACTAAATAATAGTAGGGATACGGATAGAGAAGTTAGCAAAGGAGAAAAATGTTTATTATACCTGATGAAGTGAGCAAACACGAAAATGTATTTGATGTACTTAAAGAAAGAGGCTTTATAGAGCAAACGACTCATGAAGATGAAATTAGAGAATTACTTGCAAATCAGAAAATCAAATTCTACATCGGTTTCGATCCGACGGCGGATAGCCTGCATGTAGGGCATTTCATGCGAAATAATAATCATGATGTACATGCAAAAATTCGGACATACACCTATAGTATTGGTAGGTGGAGGTACCGGCATGGTAGGCGATCCGTCAGGACGTACGGACATGCGTAAAATGATGACGGTAGAGACGGTGAGAGAGCACTGCAGAAAGTTTGAGAAGCTCTTTGAAAGATTTATAGATTTTTCAGATAACAAGGCTAAGCCATAAACAATGCGGACTGGATTATGAACTTAAACTACATAGATTTCTTAAGAGAGATAGGCAGTCAATTCTCGGTGAACAGAATGCTCGGCGGAGTGCTTTTAAGCAGCGTCTTGAAAGGGCTTGAGTTTCCTTGAGTTTAACCATATGCTGATGCAGGCGTCACGATTTTCTGGTATTGTACAGGAATCTGGATTGCAGATGCACTCGGCGGAGATGATCAATGGTCGAACATACTTGCAGGAGTTGATCTTGTGAGGCGTAAAGAGCAGGGACAGGTATTCGGCATGACATTTTCATGCTTACAAACAGTCAGGGGAAAAAGATGGGCAAAACGGCAAGCGGAGCGCTTTGGCTCGATGCAAATAAAACCAGCGCATACGGGTTTTACCAATACTGGAGAAATGTGGAAGATGAAGATGTTAAGAAGTGCTTTGCAGATGTCACCTTCTTACCGATAGAGGAAAGTGAAGCCATGACCTGTGAAAAGGCGAAAATATAAATAAAGGCCAAGGAAGTACTTGCATGAAGTGACTCAGCTCGTGCATGGAGAGAGGTTGCAAAAATACTGAAACAGCGAGTTAGCGGCATTTAGTGGGAAGGCGATCTTGAAAAGTACCTACGACTGTCATCACAAAGGACGAGGCGAAAAGTGGCATTGGGCCCATTGATTTGATGAAGAGGGCGGAGTTAATCTCAAGCAACAGTGAAGGTTTTAGATTGGTAAAAGCAAGGCGAGGTAAGCATAGGAGATGTAAAAGGTCGAGGACGGCAAGCGAATCATAACGGAAGGTGACTTTTCCGATAACAGCTTGGTTATAAAAAAGGGGAAAAAGGTTTACCATAGGATCGTCATAGAGTAATCTAACCGGCTAAGATGTGGATCAGGGAGAGTTCTTTAGTTTTTATAGTATAATTGGAAAACAATTATCGTTGAAATGGAGAGTTGTATGTTTTTGCACACATGCGTAGTGAATTACCGGAAAACAGTAAATTTTGCAATAAATGCGGAGCTGCGCAAAAGCCAAGCGTAGACGGAAACTTTATAAAAATGAAGAAAATAAAGACTTCAGACAAATAATGGATAAGATTTATGATGAGAGGGAAGGCACCGCTTCTGCGGCTGATGCGAAGGGTCTCCTGAAGGTAAGGAAGAGCATTATTTCAATACGGAACCTGCACCTGATACGGAAGGCGACGGATATGATCTGTCCGTCAGACAAAGAAAAATGTCGAGCACCCAGACAGCGCTTCCGAAAAAGAGCTTGCATTCGGTATTGACGATGTGGATGCAGGTGATAAAACCGGATAGCCTTTACGGACACTTTGATATTTGCACCGATCAGCAAACTGAAAAGGAAAGAAACCGTCAGCAACTCACCAGATGATACAGAGCGAAAAGTTTGATAATCAGATAGACGAGATGATGACAGCCAGGAAGGTATTTTTCGATGACAGGCAAAACCAAAACACGGAAGATGATTTCTTCGACGGACAGGAAGATATGGGATATGATATGGAAGCAGGAGATATGGCGGACGATTATTACGATGATGAGGCTGGAACCGAGGAAAGACCTAAGCGCAAAAAGAAAAAGGCAAGGGCGTTGTGGTTTTCAGAATAATAATTATATTGTTGGTCATTGCATTGGCAATGCAATGCACGCTCATAGGAGCTAAGATGTTTGCTCCGAAATCCAAGTTAGGTGGTTATGCGGATGCGTATTTCACAAAAGTAGTCGGAATGGTACAGAAGCTCACCGGTTCAACCAAGGAAAGTGAGCAGGTGAAAGACCAAAATGAAAATACTCAGAACAACCAGAATAATCAGGACAATCAAAATAACCAAAATAATCAGAACACTCAAAAACGACAAAACAAACGGTACTAATAATTCAAAGCCGACAAAAGAAAACACGCAGCAACCACAACAGCCTAATAATACAAATCAATAATATAATGCACGCATGATGCGAAAAAGAGCAGATCGCATCTATAGATAATGTAATCAAGGGTAGTTAGGAGCGGCAGGCGGAATCCCGAGTTAAGATACAGGAGAAAAAGTGAAGAGGCTATTTAGATCCAAAAAGGCAACGATCATTGAGCTGGTAGTTATAGCGATACTGTTAATTCTATTGCTTTTGCCACGGTTTATTACAGATTATTATTGGTTCGATAGCCTGGGATATAACAATGTCTTTTGGAAGGAATGGGTTACCAAGGCAATTCTAGGGGTTCCCATATTTTTGCTGGTATTTTTGGTTTCGAACGTTTGCCTGCGTGCATTGAAGTTCCAATTTATAGATAGTGGTAAAATAATAGATGATGTGAGAAAAAGGCTTGTAAAACGTGCGGAGCTTTTTATTACATTTGTATACTCCATCAGGGATAACGGTGTTTGCAATAGGGCAGCTTTTGGTTTAAATTTCTTAAGTTTTCACATGCAAAATCATTTTCAATCAAAGATCCGTTTTTCGGACTGGATATTTCATTTTTTGCGTTTAAACTTGATTTTTTAAAATCACTTGCAAACATAATTTTGGTAGCGATGCTGTTTATTGCAGTGCTCATAGTGATACATTATGTAATACTGATTGCAGTGGAAGCGGGGTCTTCGACTCGCTCCGATTATATTCACAGCGCATCCGAAATATTTGGCAACATGGGTCACAAGTTCAAGGAGCGTGTTAATATCCAAAGCTTGGATGATGATTATCAATCCCACAGCAGTGATGACCCTAAGATAAAGGAGCTTATACATTTTTCGAAGGGGCCTCTCATAATAGTTGGAGCTTTGTTCTTTGTGATGCTTTCGCTCGATTTTTTCTTAAGACAATTTGAGCTGTTATATTCAAGCAGAGGTGTTGTTTATGGGGCAGGATATACGGATGTTCACGTGACCCTTTGGATGTATAGGATATTATCCTTGTTATCCCTTGTTGCAGCATTCACCTTCGGGTTCGGGCTTAAAAGAGGCAGCTTTAAAAAGGCGATTAAATTGCCGGTAGCTTTGATCGTGATCTTTATCGTAGGAAACATTTCAGCGGCTTTGGTTCAGGCATTGGTGGTAGCTCCGGGAGAAATTTCTAAGGAGAGTAAGTATTTAAAACGAAATATACAATATACACAGAAGGCGTACGCTTTAGATAAGGTACAAACCAAGCAGTTTAGCGCATCTTCTAAATTGACTTCCGATGATATTAAAAACAATCAGTCCACCATAAAAAACATTCGAATAAATGATTTTGAAACGGCACAGACGTTTTACAACCAAACTCAGGCAATAAGACAGTACTATACCTTCCCGGATGTGAATGTGGATAGATATAACATAGGCGGCAAGTATACTCAGACGTTCATAGCGTCGAGGGAAATAGATGAATCCAAGATTACGGATACATGGGTGAATAAAAAACCTTAAAGTCACACATGGATATGGCGCTACATTATCCAGGGTAGACAAGGTAACGGATAACGGGCAGCCCGATTTGTCTCATAAAATATTCCCCCTGAAACGGACGAGAAGGAAATCAAAATAAAGAGACCGGAAATATATTTCGGCAAAAAGACGAACGAATATTCACTTGTAAATACTCTTGAAGAGGAGTTCGACTATCCGGATGGCGATAAAAACAAGTATTGCAAATACAAAGGGAAGGCGGGAATCAAATTAAATCCATTTAAGAGAGCCCTGTTTGCATTGAGGCAGAAATCGGTAAAACTCATGGTTTCAGGAAGCGTTACATCTAAGTCTAAAATAATCATAAACAAGAACATAGAAAAGCGGGTAAAAGGAGATAATGCCATTTTAGAGTATGATAAATCTCCATACATAGTTATATCTGAGGGGAGACTATTCTGGATAATAGATGCTTATACTACGAATAACAGGTATCCATATTCAGAACCGTACGATGCAAAGAGCGGTAATAATTACATACGTAATTCCGTGAAGGTGGTAGTGGATGCATATAATGGCGATACCACTTATTATGCTATGGATAAGGATGACCCGGTGCTTGAGACGTATAGAGGCATATATCCGACGTTGTTTAAAGATGGAGATAAGATGCCCGGTGCTCTCAAAAAGCATATAAGATATCCGAATAAATTGTTTAAAATCCAGGCGGATATATATAGAAGATACCATATGAACAGCCCAAGCGTGTTTTATCAGAATGAAGATGTATGGGATATAGCCGAGCAAATTTTCGGAACCCGAGAGACAAAGATGAAGCCGACGTATTATATACTCAGACTGCCGGGTGAAAAAAAAGAAGAGTTTGTGAACACCTTACCGTATACTCCTAAACACAAGAAAAACATGACGGGTCTTTTGGTAGCCAGGAATGATAACGGTAATTACGGAAAGCTAGTGCTTTACAAGCTCCCTAAAAATAAGTTGATATATGGACCTGCACAGATAGAAGCGCAGATCGATCAAAATACCGAGATCTCTAAAGAATTTTCGCTTTGGAATTCGTCAGGTTCTACATATACTAGGGGTGACATGTTTGTAATCCCTATAGAAGATTCGCTGATGTATGTGGAACCCGTTTATCTTGAATCGACCAACTCGGCAATTCCTGAGGTAAAGAGGGTTATAGCTGTATACGACAATAAGATAGCGTATAAGAAAACTTTGTCTGAAGCAATGAGTGCATTGTTCGGATCATCGCTTGAAAAACAGGAAGCTGCAAGCACAAAGTCAGGTGCTAAGGGTAAGGAAGGCGATAAAGATTCCAAAAAGCTTGGAGAGGAAGCTAATGAGATCTTTAAAAAGGCGATAAGCGCTCAAAAAGACGGCGACTGGGCGGAATATGGGAAGTTACAAAAGAAACTTCAAAAAATATTGGCGAAATTAGCTCGTTAATGCATATCAGGTAAGTGAGGTAATTATGATAGATGTGAATTGGAAGAAAATGTTATTCGTATTGCCTGCCAGAGAGCATACACCCAGGCAGATAAAGGCTATTTTAGATTCGCATCCTGAAGTTAAATTCGTTTCTTTGCGGGGAGCGATATAGTAGGTAATGACACCGATGAAAAGATTCCTATTCAGCTTTTTCAAAAAAATATGGAAGATATCTTAAAAAACGGCATACAAACAGATGGTTCCAGCGTGTATCTTCCTGCGATAGCAGAGCTTAACGATGCGAAGGTAGATATAATAGCTGATATGGATGTAAACTGGTATGTTGACTATAATTTTTGCTCATATAGACGGTGATACGAAGCTTCCCATAGGTACATTGAGAATACCTTCGTTTCTTTATCATAATAAAGACAGGAGAGTAGGATCCAGAGCTGTGCTTGCAGATGCGGAGGCGAGTTTTAAGCGGCGTATCAAAAAAGCTATAGAAGAGCATCCTGAGCTGCTGGAATCCGTTTATTCTGCAGATAAAAACATAATGGCAAGCGATATAGAGGACGTTGAGATTACGGTTGCAACGGAACTTGAATTTTGGGTTAAGACGCCCGAAGATACGGCGGACAGAGACCAGCTGTCCACGGCGCAAATACTTAAAGAGCAGTATTGGAAACGGACCACGGGACCTGTAAGGGCAGCACTTGAGGCGTGCATGATTTTATTGGATCACTACGGCATAGAGATGGAGATGGGTCACAAGGAAGTGGGCGGCGTTAAGGCGAAGCTTGGAAATACGGGCTCGTATGATCACGTAATGGAGCAACTTGAGATAGATTGGAAATACTCAAGCCCGATGCAGGCATCAGATAATGAGGCCATGATAAAGTATATAGTCAAAGATGTCTTTTTAGAGCACGGCTTGGAAGTTACATTTATGGCAAAACCCATCCCTACCGTGTATCGAGGAAGCGGAGAGCATACGCATTTTGGAATGGCATTAAAACTAAAAGACGGTTCAAAGGTGAACCTGTTTTCACATAAGAAACCGGACAAGCATTTTATGAGTGCGCCCGGGTATGGAGCTTTGATGGGAATACTCAAAAACTATGATGTGATAAACCCATTCGTGAGTACCACAAATGATGCGTTTAACAGGTTGGAGGTAGGATTTGAAGCTCCCGTTTGTACGGCAACATCTCTGGGAAACAGTCCGGATAATTTATCGAGAAACAGGTCGGTGCTGATTTGTCTCATAAGAAGTTTTGAAAATCTACTTGCTACAAGGTTCGAGCTCCGCTCTCCAAATCCAAACAGCAACACCTACATGGTGGTAGCCGCTACGCTCATGGCTATGATGGACGGCATTGAAGCCGTGGCCGATTCAGGAAAGGTGGTCAGCGAACTTGAGGCTTCCATTTCCAAGAAAAAGGGCGAAGATGACTTCTACCTTATGAAGGAATATGAATATAGGTGCGAGGATAACGTATTTGATAATTACAGTCAAAATGAAAGAGATGAGCTGTTCGGTATGGCGCCTAAGAGCGTATGGGAAAAATATCAATAATTTAGCCTCGAGCGATAATTTAAAAATACTTAAGGTGGATGACGTCATGACTGATCAAACGCTGGAATCGCATAGGCAGGCGGTGCTCAGCACCTGGGCTACGGAGTTAACCAACAGGCTGGTTCCGGATATAATGGACTTCTTGGCAAAGTGTTCAAAACAACACGGTGAAGGTTCGACTGATTATGATTTAGCAAAACTGGAATGCGGTAGTGAAGCTCAAAAATGAAATAGACAAGACAACTCTCACATATAGATGCATGCTCGGAAGGATTACGGATGCCGTGAGGGCAGGTGATTATCAACTTGCATCGGACATTCATATAGAGATGAAACAAAAGCTTAGAAAGTTGGAGCAAATCTATAATAAGTATATGAGGAATCTTTTTAAATTTAGAGAAAGAGGCAAGGATGCTTGATATTAAAAATTCAGAATTGACAGCGAAAATTTTATAGCAGGTATAAAGCGACGAGGGAAGGGGATTTCGGTAGCGGATCCCTTGCAAAAGCTGGATGAGCAAAGAAGAGCAATCTTAAAAGTAGAGCATTAAAAAAATAAGAAAGAGACAGAATCTGCAAAGATTCCTGAGCTAAAAAGCAAGGTCAAGACGTAGACGGGCTTTTGGCAGAAATGAAAAAGATTTCGAGATAAGACTAAGGAATTGGATAAAGAGGTCGCTGAAATAGAAGATAAAATAGAGGATTTATTGCTTGGGATACCTAATATTCCACATGAAAGTGTACCGGATGGAAAGGATGACAGCGCAAATGTGGAGATTCGTAAAATCGGAGAAGTTCCTGTAAAGAATTTTAGGGAGCAGGCGCATTGGGAACTCGGCGATAAATTGGACATTCTCGATTTTGAAAGAGCAGGGAAGATAACAGGTTCGAGATTTACGGTATACAAGGGGCTCGGTGCAAGGCTTGAGCGTTCTGTCATCAACTTTATGTTAAATACGCATGTAGATAATGGCTACACCGAAGTTATGACCCCGTTCATGGTAAACCGCAGGGCGATGACGGGCACGGGACAGCTTCCTAAATTTGAAGAAGACCTTTTTGCAGTAAATGCCAAGGATTATTTTTTGATTCCAACAGCGGAGGTGCCGGTTACAAACCTTCATTCCGGTGAGATCTTAAATGTGGAGGAAGTACCTAAGAACTATGTGGCATATACGGCTTGCTTTAGGAAAGAAGCGGGCGCCGCAGGAAGAGATACAAAGGGGCTAATCAGACAACACCAATTTAACAAGGTGGAGCTTGTGAAACTCGTGCAACCTGAAAATTCGTATGAAGAGCTTGATAAATTACTGGCGAATGCGGAATCAATTCTAAAAAAGCTTGAATTACCATATAGGGTAGTGAAATTATGCACGGGCGATCTTGGATTTTCAGCTGCAATGACCTACGATATAGAGGTTTGGATGCCAAGCTACGGTAGATATGTGGAAATTTCTTCGTGCAGCAACTTTGAGGATTATCAAGCAAGGCGTGCAAACATCAGAATGAGAAACGCAGACAATAAACCTGTATTTGTACATACTCTAAACGGCTCAGGTCTTGCCGTTGGAAGAACTGTAGCCGCAATACTTGAAAACTGTCAGCAAGAAGACGGTAGCATAAAAGTGCCTGACGTCTTGCAGAGTTATATGGGCCGCGAACTCAGTAAATAATTGCAAACCATAAAACATACTTTATAGTATCTTAGGTATGAATTTTTGTGACAATAAAAAGGGCTGGCAAACTATAAAGCGTACTAATATGTGTTCAGGGGTTGTTTGTGTAGAGTTTATTAAATAATTGTAAATCACAGAGCATATGTATAAATAATACAGGAGTGATTATAGAAGCACTAAACCTACATATATTATGTTTAGCATGAGGTATAAATAGTGTAGAAGTGGCCATAGTGCGTATCTTACTGCTAAGCAATAGTATATTTAGGGAAGGCGGATTTATATATAAACATCAACCTTCAGATCTTCTGTAATGCCTAATACCGTATATTTGTGTTTCATAAGTTCGGTTAAAAAGGCGATGTCTTTTTCTGTAATTACCTCGAAAGGGCATAGAAGAGGAATTCCGGGAGGATATGGATTATTAGGGACTTGCTGAGGAAATCCTTCAGTTTGCTGAGCAGTACAGTGATCTTTGCCGTACCCATTTTTCTCTCATGAACTGAGTACAGCATCTTCGGCGATATTCAAAGTATTGTAGGATGCTTTGTCTTTATATTTTCCCTTGATTCTCATGAGGCTGCTTTTTAACTTCGCAAAATCATCGTCGGTATTTCCTATTCCGCTCATCAGCATGAGTATATCACCTGTATATAGCTCCGGTATGATATTATCATCAATCAGCTCTTTGTTTAGCATTTCGGCTGAAAGGTTTAGGGATCTTGTAAAAATATTGATTTTGGTCTTATCCAATAGAGGGTGGGGTACCAATTCAATTTCATTGTCTTTCGCAAAGGCATAAAAATCGTTAATCAAATTCTGCCAATTCAGCAGCAAGTCATACCCTTTGCTCGATTTCAATATGTTTAAATTAGCTGCGAGTGAAGATAGAAGCAGGTATGAAGGACTTGTGGATTGTAAATATGAAAGGTATTTAGTAATTTCAGATATATCTATGCGATCGCTCATTACGTTCAGTATCGCAGTTTGTGTAAATGAGGCTAAAGTTTTATGTGTGCTGTTTATCACTATATCCGCATAATTCTCTGCGCCTTCAAGTGGCAGAACAGACTCTTCTTCAAGTATTGTTTTAAAGACGGTCAGATGAGCACCATGTGCTTGATCAACGATTAATATAATGTCATGTTTTTGCGAGCCTTGATATTTTTAATATCTGAACAAATCCCGTAATAATTTGGACTTGGAAGAATTATGGCCGAAGCATCCGGATGGCTTTTAATTGCTCGCTCAACTTCATCGGGAGTTATGTTTGCCGATATATCGTATGGATTATCAGAATCAGGAGATATGTATATAGGTGTTATTCCGCCAATATCAATAGCAGCATAGATGGACTTATGTGAATTCCTTGCGACTATTATTTTTTTTGATTTCTTGCAACTTTGCGAGTATTGCTGATATTATTCCTACTGAAGATCCATTTATCAGCAAAAAGGTATGTTTGGATCTAGATTTCTTTATAGCCGTCTGCTATATCTTTAATTATGGATTCAGGCTTATGAAGATTATCTGTCCTTAATTTCCGTTATGTCAAACCCCAGAAAGTTTTCAAGCGACAATCTCCTAAACACATCATTAAAAAAGTTTCCTCTCTTTGCTCCGGGCATATGAAAGGAAACGAGGTTACTATTTTCATGGTTTCTTAAGAATGTTAAAAAATCGCAGTCGTTTTTCTTCATTATTTTTCTTTTATGCTACCTAATGCACGTAGTGAATTAGTTATAGCGATTACAGCAACACCCACATCTGCAAATACCGCTGCCCACATTGTCGCCATGCCGAGTGCTCCGAGTATCAGTACCAGACCCTTCACTCCCAGAGCAAAGATTATATTTTCTGTCGCTATTCGTTTTGTTTTCTTTGCAATTTTAACAGAAGTTAGGATTTTGCTCGGATTATCATCCATTATTGCTATGTCGCTGGCTTCGATAGCGGCATCCGTACCTGCACCTCCCATTGAAATCCCTATATCTGCTCTTGCAAGAGACGGAGCATCATTTATGCCGTCGCCTATAAAAAGCTACGTGTTTTCCTTTAGGCGTGTTATTCATAATGGATTCAAGTGCATGCACCTTTTCATCCGGCAGCAGTGAAGCTGTGAATCCTGTTAATTTTAATGTATCTGCCACTCGTTTAGCCCCGGCGTTGTTATCGCCTGTAAGCATGAAAGTGTTTATGTTTTTATCGCTCAGCTTTTCTATTGTATCATACGATGAGGATTTTATAGCATCTTCAAAGGCGATGTATCCTACATACATATTGTCAACTGCTACATGTATTACCGTGCTGTCGGCATTATCAGGCACCTCTTTTATAGAGTCATCATCCATAAGCTTTTTATTCCCTGCCAGTATTGTATGCCCATCTATAACTGCTTTGCAACCCTTCCCGTGAATTATCTGACCTGTTATTTCCGAGTTTACCGGTGTATTGACAGAGTTCTTTATTGACACAGCAAGCGGGTGAGATGAAAATGATTCGGCGAGGTTTGCGATGTGCATGAGTTTTTCGGCATTATCTTTTGGATTTATGTTTTCCATATAATTGCTTAATGAGTCGTAGGCGGAATCTATATTGGTGTTTGGGAGTATATTAGAGATGCTGAATTTGCCTTCAGTCAAGGTACCTGTCTTATCAAAGACTACAGCACCTATGTTTGACAGATTATCGAGGTAGTTGCTACCCTTTATCAAAATTCCTCGTTTAGAAGCGGATCCGATGCCTCCAAAATAGCTGAGAGGTACTGAAATAACCAGCGCACAAGGGCAGGATATTACTAAAAATACCATGGCTCTGTATAGCCATTTATGAAATTCACCGATTCCAAATAATACTGTAGGCAGTAATACCAATATAGCTGCAGCTATTACTACGGCCGGTGTGTATACCTGAGCGAATTTTGTAATGAAGCGCTCGCTGTGACTTTTTTTGTCCGTAGCCTCGCTCACAAGCTCCAATATCTTGTTTACCGTAGATTCCTGAGCTTCATTTATCACACGCAGGTGAATCGGTGACTCCAGTATTTATGTATCCGCTAACGGCGGTATCTCCAAGCTTTAAAGACTTAGGTAGAGGTTCACCTGTTATAGCGGAAGTATCAAAGGCGCTACTTCCACTTATTATTTCACCATCGAGCGGTACCTTTTCTCCGGGGAGTACCACTATTTCATCGCCCACATTCACTTCAAAGGGATCTACTTTTACAAGTTCATCGTTTTCACCCTTTATATTTGCGTAGTCGGGTCTTATTTTCATGATCTCCGTAATTGCCCCTCGTGACTTATTTACGGCAAATTCTTCAAACATTTCGCCAATAAGGTAAAAAAGCATTACCCCGACAGCCTCGGAAAATTCTCTCAGGAAAGCGCTCCTATGGTTGCGATCCCCATTAGGAAATTTTCATCAAGTAGCTGACCGTTCTTTATGTTTATTAAAGCGGTTTTAATCACGGGGAAGCCGAGGATGATATAACCGGCAATGAAGGGAACGGGATAGAATGCATTGTGGTATGCATGCTCCCATACAATGCCGGCTACAAACAGTATCACACCTATGATGAGACGTATAAAGTCCGCTTTTTTAATTCTGGCGAAAATATCCATGGTTTACCTTACTATCTTACATTCGTGCTCTATCTTACTTATTTCTTTTTGAGCGCAGTCCAACGTGTTTTCGAATTCTTCGTCCTTTGCATCGAGTGTAAGCTTTTGCATTAGGAAATTAACTTTTGCAGAGCTTACGTTGTCAAGATCGTTGATTGCTTTTTCCATTTTAGCTGCACAGTTAGGGCAATCTAGATTTTTCTAATGAATATACCTTTTCATGATAATCCTCCTCTTTGGATAAACATAACTTACATCTTGATTATACACAGATATTCATGCAGGTTAAATATAAATTTTTTAAAAATTTTTAAATAAAAACTACATTTTGTGAGCTTGCTAATGTAATAAATTACTTACACGTATAAAACATAAAATTAAGTTTAAAATTAAGATTGCGGGGGTAGAAATGAAGTGCAGAAATACAGGCAATACATTTTGTTTCATTACAGGATTGGTCGTATTTTGTGTTAGAATAAAGTAGGTTGTTTAATGGAAGGAAATAAGGAGAGTAGTTATGGAAAATTAGATGTGTATTTGGCAGACTTGATGGTGCTTAACGTAAAGTTCCACAATTGGCATTGGAACGTTGAGGGATTTACTTTTAAGGCAGTGCATGAGTATCTTGAAGCGCTTTACAATGATGTATTCGAAAAGTATGATGAGATAGCGGAATATCAGAAGATGACTGGGACTTGCCCTAATGCATCGCTAAAAGAATATCTTGCTATCACCGGAGTTAAGGAAATTGAGAGCAAAAAGGTAACTGTGAAGAAGCTATAGTAGCAGCTAAGAAGGAGCTTGAATATTTAAGAGATTCTGCGCTTGCTATAAGAGAAGAGGCGGATGACTTCGTTCTTGCTAATAAGATGGAAGACCATGTAGAAGGATATAACAAGCAAATTTGGTTCATGGATAGCATGCTTAAGGAAAGTTGCTGTAAATAAGCTTTAAGATTCAGGCATTAAAGGCAGTGAAGCACATCGGGCTACGGAAGCGCCTGATACAGATAAACTTTAAGCATTTGGATTGTAGTTAATTAAGAGCTCTCAAGTTATTGAGGGCTTTTTAATAGTTGGTGACGGTTTCAGGAGGAACAAATGGAAATTAAGAGGATTGAAGATGAACACAGAATCGTAGTGTTTTCAGATGGAAAGGAAGCAGGATTTTTAGAATATACAGAAGAAATGCGTGACGGTGAAAAATGTTGGGATGCCTGCCATACGGTGACAAGCCCCGAGTTTAGGGGACAGGGTATAGCTAAGGTGTTGGTGGATGAACTTGCAAAGTATGCGAGGGAAGAAGCGTAAAGGTGATTCCTACGTGCTCATATGTTCAGCGAAAGTTTTCCGAGGACGAAATTTATGATGATATAGCGATATAGGGAGTTTAATTTTTATCTGCGGAGCAGATATATAGAAAACTTCCGATTGGTACTACATTTTTGTTATCTTTGACAAAATGCTTACTCCATGAATTCATAATTTGTGTGACATAACTATTTTGCACAAAACGGTTTATGGAACTTATAGTTTTGCTCCTATTTGTGTGTTTAAAAACAGCAAAAATTTTTAGTTGAATGCATTGTTTAAACTATATATATAATATAAACAAAGGGAAGTCATTTTAAGAGAGTATCTAGATTTTATAAAAAGGAACCAAGAGAATTGGTAACGTTTACTACATAATAATGTAACTAATCATAGATACAAAGGAGATTTGCTGAAATGACAAAAAGTAGCAATAGCAATATTAAGGGTCATTAGGTTTAATTTTAGGAGACTTCCTTTTGAAAAAGTGCTTTATAGCGCTAGGATTAAATACAAATCATTCCACAGTGTATTATTTGCTGAATTAGGGGTTACTTTTTATTAGTTATGTGGATAGGAAAATTGCTTGTCAATGCACAGGTAGGAAGGAGGAAAGAGGATATTTTATAATATATTTTCTTTTAGGTATATCAGTTTACTTTATAAATAGCATCCCATTGTTTCCGTAAAATATGTTTTAAATTTTATCAAATACAAGATTGAGCTTTAAGGATGTACATAAATTTATAGCTTCGATTAATAGCAAGGAGGGTATTGTATGAAGAATGAAACTCTTTTGCAATTGTCTTTTGATTTAGAATAGGAGGAAACGATGGAGAACGTAAATGCGGAAAAAGCAGAGTAGAAAAACCAGAGTTTGCCGGTGGCTATCTTACCGTTTATATTTTTGATAGTGTATGCTTGTTGGAACGTTAAGTTTGAAGCACCTGCACAGCTTTCATTGATCGTGAGTATAGCATTTACCGCGTTAATAGGAAAGAGCTTGGGTTTATCATGGGGCGATATTGAAAAGGCTATGATAGAGACCAATAAGCTCGGTATGCAGGCAAATTTCATAATGCTAATAGTAGGATGTTTGATAGGCTCGTGGATACTTGGAGGTGTAGTGCCGGGGCTCATATATTATGGACTTAAATTATTTACACCTAAGGTATTTTTAGTAGTATTGCCCGTTATGTGTGCTATCATTTCGGTTTCTACAGGAAGTGCATGGACTACCGCAGGAACAATGGGTACAGCGGCCATGGGAATAGGAATAGGTATGGGAATCCCTGCGCCGATAGTTGCCGGAGCGGTTGTAACAGGAGCTTCTTTCGGTGATAAGCTGTCACCTTTATCAGACAGCATGAATTTGGCTGCAGCTACTGCGCAGGCAGGGTTGTTCGATCACGTAAGGCATATGTTGAAAACTACCATACCTTCGTTTTTGATAGCGCTCATCATATACGGTATTATCAGTACCACGTTGGATGCCAACGCAGGGGATCCTGAAGCGATAAACAAGCTTACTACGGTAATAGATGCAAACTTTAAGATTAGTCCGATAATCTTTATTCCACCGGTAATAATCATCTTGATGATCGGGCTAAAGGTACCGCCTGTGCCCGGCATGCTTGTGGGTGTTATAGCAGGTATAGCGATGTGCTTTTATCAAGGAGCAGATGTCGGAACCATTTTAACCACACTTTACTCAGGACCTACCATAGAGACTAAGAATGAAGTGGTAGACAAGTTGTTGGCTAGAGGTGGATTGTTATTCATGATGGAGACCATCTCGCTGGTAATATGTGCTTTGTCCTTCGGTGGAGCCATAAAGGCAATAGGAGCTGTAGATACGATAATTGAAACCATATTAAAGCATGTAAGACGAAGAGGAAGCATCATAGCGACAAATGTTGTTATGTCAATATTCTGTAACTTCGCTGCAGCAGACCAATACATGTCAATAGTAATACCGGGACAAATGTACAAGAAGGTATACAAGCAGTTAAATATGGCGCCTGAAAATCTTTCAAGAACGCTTGAAGATGCGGGGACACTTACATCAGGTTTGGTACCATGGTCTACATGTGGTGCGGTTTATTTGGCAACGCTTAACGTAAGTGCGTTTGCATATGGCAGATATCACTTAATAGGAATAATTAATCCTATAATAGCTATAGTTTATGCATACGCAGGCATCTTCTAAATCCTTTGGACAAGAGCAAGCCTATTAAAACAAGGCTTACAGATGAGGACATTGCAGAAATGGATAAAGCATAAGTAGCATAATATTTATATTGACAATTAATGTCTATTATTGGTGACAGTAAAGTCATAGGTTAAAAGGAGATAAAAGACAGCAACACTTCATGTAGTGAAGGGCGTTTTTATGTGCTTTTGAATGACAAAATTTTTAAAAGAAACAAAAAGATTTTTAGCGCTCTAACTGTTGTTTTTAATTCTAATGTTATACTTTAGTTATACCGTTAAGCAGTGGGCAATAGAATGTAATTCTGTATAAGGGAGGTTTTAAAATGAAAACATGGAAATTAGTATCAGGAATTCTATCAATTGTTTTGAGTATTTTTGTAATGTTTCAGTCAAGTGCAGCCGGACTTCTAAACGCCTTGGATGGCAGTAAAGAGTCTAGCGGAACTGCCGGATTGTTTGTGGCATTTCTTATGATCGCCGGTGGAATTGTTTCGATTGCAGTTAGATTAGTAATGGTGGCAATATTGCGCTAATAGTTATATTTGGACTCGCTGCATTGATTGGATTTGTAAGCGCAGCCGGAAAATTTAAGGATTTATATTTCTGGGCATCTTGGTGCTTGCTTTTAGCGGTTTTAGCCATTATCTGCATTATCAAAAATCGTAATAATACATCTAATGATATGGTTAATGAAGATTCTTCTAAAAAGTTAACTATTTTGTTTAGTGGATTATTTCCTAAAAACGCTTTTCGCAGTATTTAGTGAAGAGCGTTTTTTACTTTATAAAATCATAGCGCAGATTTTGCGTTTTTGCTCCATAAAAATTTATAGCGCAGATTTTTCTCATTTTTCTGCTCTATAAAAAAACTATAGCGCAAGTTTTTCCATTTTTGCTCTATAAAAATCATAGCACAAAATTTTTGCATTTTTGCGCTATAAAAATACAGCCTGAATTTTTATGTGTTTCAGGGAGTACAGATTTTTTAAAAGGCAATAAAAAGAAACAAAAAGATTTTTTTAGTGCTTCAAGTGTTGATTTTGTTCTAATGTTATACTTTCGTTATATCGTGAAGGGGAGGTGTAAGATGAAAAAGAAAATATTGATGATGTTTTGTGTGATGTTGCTGGCGGGTACACTTGCAGGTTGTGTTGATACTGAAGATACTTCTAAGAGCGAATCGAAACCTAAAAAGAAGCGACTAAAAAGTTATTGTGAACAATGATTTTATTAAGGCAACATACTTGGGGAGTAAAGAAAGAATATGGATTGGTTACATTGAATTTTTAAGTTTGAAAATAAAACAAATAAAGGAAATTACAGTTCAAACAACAGGTGGGTCTATTGATGATACTATGGTGTCAGAAATCAGTGGCATATCCGCAGACATGCAACCTAAAAAAATTGCCAAAAAGATGGATGATAGATAGGTTCCTAAAAAGAAGGTAGAGTTTAAGTTGAAAGTTTTGAACAAGCAATTTGACACAATATCGCAGACCAAGACTATAAAAAAATTAAAATGTAATTGAACATCGAGCGATGTGCTGTTGTAGAAAAAGTTTAGGCATTAGCGCCTTTTTAGAATTTATTTTTGTATAAGAAAGGTTTTAAAATGAAAGTATGGAAGTAGTATCGAGAATTTTATCAATCATTTTTCAGTGGTTGGGTAATGCTTAGGGTCAGGGGTGGCCGGATTTTAAATGATCTGGATGGAAGCAAAGCTGATAGCGCTACTGCTGTTGCAGCCGTGTGTGTCAATTCTTATGCTCGCTGGTGGAATTGTTTCAATCGCAGTTAGAAATAAAATAGATGAACGTAGCAACGGTGCACCTCGCAATTATATTTGGTATTGCTACAATTATTGGGTTTGCAGGAGGCGGCAAATTTGACATTCTAGAAATTTGGGCAGTTTGGTGCTTTAGCTTGTGCGGTAAAATGCCATTGTCTGTATTTTCACAAATCGCAAAAAACAAATCCGAGGATATAGCTAATAAAGGATTCTTCTGAAAAGTGAAACATATTGTTTAATGATTGCTTCTTAAAAACGCTTTTTGCAGTATTTAGTGAAGGGCGTTTTTTAATTTATATTGAAAATGTCGGTAACAAAGATATTTTTTTAAGAAAGGTAAATTCTCATAATAAGTGCAACTGATGTTAGAATAACAGTTAGAACACTTGTGAGAATGGTAGGTATTAAAGTGGAGAAGTATAAAAATAAAAATTAGAAAAGTTTCTTGATATGGGGTATGGGATTTTTGTAGGGCTTGAATAGCAAATCCACCAACACTAGAAGAACCTAGAGTAGGAAGGACGTATTTTTTGCTTGCTTTATGCTTTGTGGATGCATATATAAATTCGAAAAATAAACGCCGAAGAAATGTTAATATTGCAGTAATTGCTTTGCTTGCGATAGCAGTGGCATTAGTAAAGCTTTATGTTGTATATCATGCAAGTTAATTATTAAATTGCCTGTTTTGACAGGAGAAGGCATTGCGTGATAACATTTGTTTATTCGTTTGAAAGGTGATATTAATGGACATGAATACATTTCGTTCCGGTGTTTATCAAGACCGGGGTGACTACAAATCATTTTTGCCAACTCTAGTTAATCATTCTTGGGAGTGGACGGATGCTGAGCTTAACATACTGCTTGAACAAGCTAGTAGTGAGCTTGGCAGCTTAAATGCTTTCTCCGACTTGATACCTAATATTGACATTTATATAAGAATGCACATTAAAACAGAGGCGAATAAGTCAAATAAAATTGAGGAACAAAGACGAGTATTGAAGAAGACTTGCTCCCGGTTGAAGACATTGCTCCGGAAAAGAGAGACGACCAACAAGAAGTCCATAATTACATTAGGGCTTTGAATTATGGTATAAAGCGTATAGCAGATGATGATTTTCCTCTCTGTAATAGACTTATTTGTGAAATTCATAAAATATTATTATCCGGTGTCAGAGGTAAGTATAAAACACCCGGAGAAATACGAAAATCGCAAAATTGGATAGGTGGTTCAAAACCGTCAGATGCGGTATATGTACCACCCAACATTGTTGACTTGCCGGATCTAATGTCGGTTGGAAAAATTTATCAATGCGGATAACTGGAATGTTCCTAACTTAATAAAAATAGCTATTTTGCATTACCAATTTGAAACAATTCACCCCTTTCTCGATGGTAATGGTAGGATTGGAAGGCTCATAATTCCTCTTTATTTATTGGACAAGAATATGTTATCAAAACCGTGCTTTTATATATCGGATTTTTTTGAAAAGCATAGAACTGAATATTACGATGCACTTAATAGAGTCAGGTTAAACAATGACTTAATTGGATGGATAAAATTTTTCTTAAGGGCGGTAATTGGAAACCACTAAGTCTGCAAAGTTGAAATTTAAGCGTGTAACTATTTATGTTAAAAGAAACGGAAGAGAAGGCATTGAAACTGGAGGGCGTTCGGAAAAACACATTAAAAAGTGTTGCGCTTATTTTATGATGAACCGGTTTTAGATAGTTCTACAATTATTAATAAAACAGGAATATCAAGAGGACGCTGGACAGTATTATCAAAAAGATTTTACGAAAACAATATTTTAGGTGAACTTACGGGATATTCAAGGAATAGAGTTTTGTTTTTAGCGGAGTATCTCAAAAATCTTTATTTAAAATCCGAGTTTAAATTTGCATATATAAACCATCCGAAGTTTGTTAGTTATAAAAGGAATCGTAAATTATGTGTTTAGTGATGATCGTGATGACATTTTTGCGTGCTCTATAAAAATTTATAGCGCAAGTTTTTCCGCATGCCTTCCTATAAAATCATGCGTAGATTTGCGTGCGCTATAAGTGCAACACAGCCTGAATTTTTATGTGCTTTTGAATTATAGGTTTCTAAAATTGGTAGAAAAATTTTTAATAGCCCTTGACTGAAGATTATGTTAGTGGCGTACAACATACGCATATAAACGTGCAGAGGTAATTGTGAGCAGACCTTATAAAGTTACTTGAAAGGAGAAACTGGAATGTGGAATTTAAACGATCATGGAGACTATACCGATGTATATATGTAAAAGGTTCGGAAAGAGAGTAGTAGTGCGGCACGCAAAGAGACTGGATGAACGCTGCTTGCAGCAAAGCAATTATTATGAGGAGAAATGAAGTAAAATATAGGAGGTGTAAGATGAAAAAGTGTATCTCTATAATATTATCGAAAAGGGAGTTCCGATAATTACATTGTATGGCGATCGGATTTTCATATAAATACGGAAGGTGGTGATGAGAGGCATGGACTAGAAATGGCTAGGGATGCAATAGGCATTGTGGGAAGAATATGGAAGATGAAGATGAGGTCGCCAGCACCCAACAGACCTTGAAGGATAATGCGCAGAGCAGAAGCGTGATATTGTAACTCTGGTAGATATTGACTGGTAGTGTCATGCAGAGCGATATTAGATGGCTTGTAGAAAAACTGCACTATACCGTCGCGCGGCTTAACCAAGAGGCGGAGTGCTGGCCGGATTAATTTTTCTGCAGTCCCGCGCAGGCAGGAGCCGAGTTAGCGTTAAAGGAACTATAAAAACGCCAACCGCCGTAATTTAGTAGCGCGTTTTATTTCTGAGTACACCATCAGGGTTCGAAACCCTGAGACACCCTGATTGCGCGGCGAGTGCGCTACCAACTGAGCTAATGGTGTAAATTAATGTGCGTTTACTACTACCACGTAATCCCCGCGTTTTGTCAAGATTTGGTCTGATTGTTATAGCATCGCACGTGAAATTCGGACATCGCTGTTAAAAAGCAGTTTTAATAAGCTTTGGCAAGTCATGAAGTCGGTACAATGAACCCCGTAGAAAATAATGAAGGCTCCACGACACTCATAAAGTTTAGCAGTTGCAAAATCTCGGCGTGATCTTTCGACGAAATAGCTGAGGACTTACGGTGGTAAGTGGCTGAACCACCGCGAAAGCGGAAGCAATCTGAGTCACCAGCACAAATACGTCTCGAAATCTGAGGCAGATGATGGCCTGCGCGCCAGTTGAAAGCCGATCAATAAGCGCCTGTGGAGTTTAAACCACGTTACGATGCGGCTGCAGTGGTCACCTTTGTACAATGGGTGGCATCGACGTCTGCGAGAGATCTAATTTGCCGTTTAGAGACGAATTCGCGGAAAAGCGGCATATCATCACTACCAGCGGAACCTATACCGCATGACTGTAGCAGTTCCAGCCATTTTGGATGTAATCTGCCGATGGTGGCACGGCTCTAGACATGCGCTGACAGCGTTATATCAAAAACACGTTATTATAAATGCAGCATGTATCTCTGTTTTTGCTAATGTAAGTATTTGATTGCAAATAAATTTTGAACTCTATGGAGCTACATATGCAATGCCGATGTAAAAACCTGTGATATATACATGGTAAAAAGCTCCTGAAAGAAAGGGTGCATCTGAATGGCGCTGCACATATAAAAGCACTGCGCTATGCCCAGATATAACAAACAGTTAAGGGGTGTGCAAGATTGTTATATATTACATCAAAAACTCGTAAAATAATACATGCTTTAAAACAGAAGAAATGGAGCGGAAAAATGATATTTCTTATGGAAAATGTAAGATTGGGTATAACGAAAGTGGTGGTAGTTAATTTTCGTGCTGATATTGAAAGGAAGTGGAGTATAGGAAAAATATGTTTTAAAAAGCAGTAGTAATTTGCTTGTGTGGAATTTGGTGATTCCTACGGCAGGTGCTACTCAGGCGAAAAACTAAACGAGAAGAAACTCAAAGGTAAATTCTTCTGTGGCATCAAAGGTTATTGACATCAAAGGTGGACCAAGACTTTCCGTAAAAGGAATTAGACTTCAAGAGCAAATTTAAATCTTTTGAACAAGAAAGGGTGGCAACAGTAAACAAGAAAGGTATTGTTACAGGCAAGAAAAAGGGTAAGGTAAAAATCAAAGTTTACAGCGAAGAAGAGGAGTACATAAAGATTACGGTTAAGACTTAAAAACCATACGCATTGAATGTTAAAACAAAAGACCCAGAAGATAGCTAAAGGCAAAAAGCAGCTAAGCTAAATAAAAGTTGCACCGAGGGAGTGTGTTGCCCGTTGAGTTTTAGTTCTTCAATGCGGGTATAGCGCCAGTTGACAAAAGCCGGCGTAGTGAAGGGCAGAGGCGGATGGCGGAAGCGCAGATTGAGTAAAGACAAAAGAAAGAATAAGGCCGGTGAATTTCCCAACAAAAACAGTAAAAAGTCGTAGTTGGAAAAGGCAAAGCCGGATGATGGCAAATTTGTTGATCGGAACATGGTTCGGAACAGGAAAGAAGAAGCTTTGATTATTATGAAGCAAACGGTCCTGACATAGTTAAAACTGATAGCGAAGGCGGCAGTGTGGTACGTTGACGCAGAGATTAAGAAAAACGGAGACCCACTGAATATGACTACGGTGAGAGAAGCTCTTTGACTGGGTAAAGTAGGATGATAAAAGTAGACGAAAATGCTTCAAAAAGCATAAAGAAGAGATTGCAGGGAGGACCGCAGCCTTTAGATACAGTAACGGTGCTCAGAAACAGCAGTGGAAGTAATTTAAGTGCTATTCAGAATGTAATTCATCGTTCACTAGCAAGGACAACAAGAGAACAAAATATCAACTATATTGATTTTGTGAAACGACCTTCAGCGTCACAATTTTACAGTGATTCAGGAAAAACATTTAAATTGGATGATACCGTAATGAAGGTAGCTTTTAAAGACAGTACTACAAAAAGACGTTAAATATAACGATCTGGAAGCTAATGGAATTAATGTTTCACCTAAGCATGGAAGTCCACTTCTGCGATAGGGAGCTGAAGGGTTGATTCATTTCACCGTTGAGGATTCATTGATTGATATGCCCTACAAGGTATCAGGTTCAAAAAGAGAAAAAGCCTGCGTGGGCAACGAAGATAGTTATTACATTCAAGGATGCCACTAAGCATGAAATTGATCTAAATAAAAATGATTTCATATACAATTATAAGTTTGACAGGAAATCGATAAAACGGAAATCTTTTACGGAGACCGTAAATTGGCTGACGGAACTACTACCATACCGCTACAATGGGATTTAGATATTTCAAAGGCAGAGCTTCCTGAGGATGCAACACATTGGGGATTCAAATATTATCGTTTAGTTTTGGAACCTGCGAAGATAATTCAAATATCAAAAGCTTTTTGTCGATGAAGCCAGCCTAAAGAGAGAATACAAAGTGGGTGATGAGCTTTAATTACGATAACGTAAACATAACAGCAACTACTGAAAAAGGGTACTGAAAAGCATTTACTAACTGGAATGATTGCAGTACTTTTCGGAATAACCGCAAATCTTGCAAAAGGATATAAAACTTTACAGATGCAGATGCGGGAGAAAAGAGTTAACATGTTAGCTATAAAAATCAGGATAATACGGAAGTATCAGTTGCAGTAAAGCCTGATGATTAAAATGCTGATAAAAATATACCGGCTAGATTTTTGATGACAAGCAATGAACAGGAACCTTACGTTACGACTATAGACATCAGCGATGAAGATCAGACTAAATTTAAAAATGATGGAAGTATTGTATTGCAAGGCATTACTTTACCTAAAAAGTATGAGGCTAATTGAGACACGGCATTCACGTATAAGGTACTAAATAATGCAGGTCTTGAGCTTTAACATTAAAACAAGTAAAAAGGTAATATATTGGGATACATATTCTTGATTTCCCGTTACCGGATGATGGACAATTCGGCAGGATTATGTTTAGACCGCAGTTTGCTGATTAGTAGGTCGAAGAAATTTCTATAAAATAAAATAGAAAGATTTTTCGTAACAATAAAAAGTGTCGAGATTATCTCGGACACTTTTTAATAGTAGACTACTATTATTAATTTTGACTTCCTTTATAAAAACAACATATGCGTTTACCGTTCTCTATAGTATAGATGTCATTTTCATGAGGGGGATATATGTTGTGCTAATTCCAGTTTCCTTCTGCAACAATGCATGCACTGCCGCCCACCTCTATGGTGTAGTGATCGTTTTTAAGAGCAGCATGTACATGAAGAGAAGAAGGTCGGTTCATTTCTATACCTTGTTTTACAACATAATTCAGATTGTCTGAATTAAAGAAATTATGCTTCAGCAAATATCCGGCGAGTCCGCCGTTGGCGCTGCCTGTGGCGGCATCTTCTTTGAATCCTATGTCATCTACAAATACTCTTGCTCTTATGTTTCCGTTATCTTCTACGAATGCAAGAAGATCGCCCTTGCATTGATTGTCTATAAAGTCTTGGAAAGCGGGGTGATTTACACAGCATTTTTTTAATGCGTTTAAATCCTTAATAGGTATCATTATAGCCGATATCCCGGTAGAGACTTCTTCTATAGGGTAGTCATCACGTATGTCGCCTTCATCTATGCATAATATTTCAGCAAGTTGCTTTCGCTTGAATGTTTGTTTAAACTCCGGCTGGTTTGTGTCATTGTCAAGATATCTCCTTTGATGGCTACCGGTATTTGACCCGCCTTGAGATTTAGAATGATCTTATCGCTTGTTCCATCTTCTATTATACTGTTGATGATATAAGATGTTTCCCAAGGTAAGGTGTCCTGCAAATGATTTCTACTTCGGGTGTGAATATTCTTACATCATAACCCCCATTTACCTTTTTATCGGACATTATAAATGTAGTTTCAGAAAAGCCTATTTCCATCGCCATCTGCTGCATTTCTTCCGTCTTGAGACCATCGGTTGCCATGAATACTGCGAGTTGGTTGCCGCTGTACTTGTTATTCGTAAAAGCAATCTAAAATGTAAAATTTCATGATAAGCTCCTTTCAAAATATGGTACGTAAAATATTATGCTTGGATAATTAATTGATCGGGTTTATATTACCACGTAAGCGTATATTTTTCAATCATTAAGGAAGATGTGCCTTACATTGTTGCAATCTAATGCGTGAGGTGGAGTGCGGGAAGGAGTGGTGCCCATATGATTTATTGGAGATACATTTGATATAATGGTACAGGTGAATTTACAGTTGTCTATAACGGTAATTAGAAGATATGTGTAAGAGCGTTGATAAAATTGAAGTTCGGAATTTAAGGAAGTACATTATATCAGGAGTAATATTATTTCTTTTGGGAGCTTGGTTTCTATGATGCACAATAACAGCCTATATAAAAGGAAATTTTAAAGGTTACCAAGGTAGAGCAGAAGGTTGAGAACAAAGAATCGCATACTAAGGAAAAGAAGATAAGGCAAAAATATAAGTGGCGAAATACTAAATGGTACTAAAAGGCAAGCATTTGGAAATAACCCATAGGGTATTCTTCATCTCAGGTTTATGATGATAAATATTCTCAAGGTGATAAAGTATTTATAGAAAAAAAGCGAAGAAGGATATTCCATAACAGGTCTTAAAAGGGACTATTACACCGTGTTTATGATGTCCGCATTGCTTTCGCCATTTGTGATAGTAAACGCTTTAGGGTTTACTACGTTTATATCATTGATCATTAATTTGATTATACTGTGGCTTGCGTTAAAACTTCATCTTCAAGGCGTGAACTTGGTACTTGTGACAACTGTAAGTGTTATTTTATTTGCGTTTATGCTGCTTGTGTTTAATACAGGATTATCTAAGAAAACTTACAGCGCCATGATTTCGACCATCCTCACACTTTTTGCATCGATAGCTGTGATGCTTATAGTTATGAAGGTGTCAATGATGCCCAAATTATGAGTTCTTTTGAATATTTGCCCAACCCTACGATGTATACGATGCAGAGTTACTTCATATCGAGACATAATAACTCGGTCTTGAGCCGTTATGGATATAGCGGTAACAATGACTTCTCTCGTTTCCGAGATACTTAGGAAAAATCCTAAAGTTTCTGCGGGGGAACTTAAAAAATCGTGTACAAAGGTTGGAGATGATGTGCTCGGGACGATGATAAACGTAGTGTTTTTCAGCAATGTGGCGGCAGCAATACTGTTTTTCATGCTTTCATTAAAAACGACATAGATATAGACAAAGTAGCTATTACAAATGTCTTTTTCGATATAGTGCGGTTTCTTACGGGAAGCATCGCCACTGTACTTGCCATCCCCGTGGCTGCATTAGTTGCAGTAAAGATGTTTAGGAAGAGAGAAGAGCTATGATATTGATTTTGGGGATAATATTTTTGGTGCTCGTCTTGGCGGTTAGCGGTGATAGGGGTGCAAAGTCGTTGCTTACCTTGGTCGCAAATGCTGTTGCCCTTTCAGTACTGATACTGCTTATAAATAAAGGCGCACATCCGGCATTGGCATTTTTTATATCGTGCATCATAATTGTTGCGGTTACTCTTTTTTATCAAAACGGCATAAATTTAAAAACCATAGCCGCAGGAATTGCGATATTGGTTGTGATGCTGGTGTTGCTTCCCTTTTTCATTGGGGCAGGTGGGTGCTCAGCTTTCATGAATACCTAATTCCGCATATGAAATTACGGATGCAAATGGATATACAAGAAACATCGAGGTATCAATGAAGTGGCTATATACAGGGGTGATATTCATGATGCTCATAGGGGCATTGATAGATTCTGCGATAGCGGTTTCAACGGCGACCTATGAAGTGGTAAGACATAAGAAAAATATGGGAATGGGTGAAATTTTTGTCTCATCTATGAAGATGGGTGAAGATATTCAGCCACAATGACTACACGCTTTTTCATATATATGCGAAAATGCTTGCGCTATCATCTCAGTTTGTAGATGTCTACAGCTTTTCGAGGATGATAAATTCTAAAGAATTTGCTCAAGGAATTTTTGAAATAACGACGGGCTGTATAGGCTGCACACTTACAATTCCCTATTTGTGGTATAATTTGCGCCATATTTACAGCAAAATTAAGACGATTGAATAGATGACGATAAATTATTGAGATAAATTATAATATTATAAAAGAGGAATAGTAGGAAGCTTAGATTAATTGCTTTTGTATGTGCAGCATTGATGGCGCTTTCGCTTTTGCAGGGTGTAAAAAGGATTCGGGCTCTGATAAAAGCAGGCAAATGAGGCAAAAGGATAAGGTCATGTAGTAGAGAAGTTTTTCATTCTCAAATTATGGAAATTTATACAAAACGAAAACCGTATTTGGGTAAAGAGATAGAACTTGAGGGAATGCTTAAAAACCGGGGAAAGGCTTATATGCTGTCCTTAGAAACGGCCCCGGATGTTGCGGAAATGATTCGGTGCTTGGATTCGAGGTGAAACAAAGGATAAGAAGATGCTTAAAAATCCTCAAGTCCGGAAAGAAAGATGCATGGATTAAGGCATCCGGCATACTGAAAAATATAAAGAGGACGGGAGAACTGCTTTACTTTGAGCTTAAGAAGTGAAAATATTAAAAACTAGAGGCAAAGAAACTGTTAAAGGAATTAATAAATGTATTAACGAAGTAGTATAAGAGAATAAGATGATGGTCTGCTAGAGTGATGTTTATGTAGAAAAATTATGGTACATATTATATTTTTAGAAAAATGGAATGGTAGTAGGAAATGTTTAAATGATAAGAGGCGTGCCTGGTTGACTCAGCAAGCGGGTGATTCTGCATACTGTATACAGTTTTTAAGGAGGTTTAAATTATTAAAAGGAGCAGTAGATGGGGAAAACATTAGCGTATAAGATTTTAGAAAAATCATTTAGTAGACGGGAAGATGGTTAAGGGTGAGCCTATAAAGATAAAGATAGACCAAACGCTCACTCAGGATTCTACAGGAACTATGGTTTATTTACAGCTTGAGGCGATGGATGTAGATAAGGTAAAAACAGAGCTTTCTGTAGCATACATAGACCATATATATTCTACAGACGGGTTTTGAAAATGCGGACGACCATGCCTTTATAAAAAGCGTTGCCAAAAGGCATGGCGTATTATTTTCAAAACCCGGCAATGGCATCTGCCATCAGCTGCATCTGGAAAATTACGGCAAACCGGGAAAAACATTGCTGGGTTCCGACAGCCATACACCGACAGGTGGAGGACTTGGAATGATAGCCATAGGAGCCGGTGGCTTGGATGTTGCGGTTGCAATGGCGGACGGTACTTATACGCTAAACGTTCCTGCAGTCGTGAAGGTAAATCTTACGGGAAAACTAAGAGAATGGTGTAGTGCCAAGGATGTTATCCTCCACGTGCTGAGGCTCCTTACCGTGAAAGGCGGAGTTGGTAAGATCATTGAATACACAGGAGACGGAGTGAAATCGCTGTCTGTAACCGATAGAGCCACGATTACGAATATGGGTGCAGAGCTTGGAGCTACTACATCGATATTTCCAAGTGATGAAAATACAAGGGAGTATTTGAGGTTGCAAGAGAGAGAAGAGGACTATGTGCCTCTAAGTGCGGATGAAGACGCAGATTACGACGAAGTGGTAGAGGTTGATTTATCTGAGTTGGAGCCCCTAGCTGCTATGCCGCATAGCCCGGATAATGTGGAAAAGTGTATCTAAGATAGGTGAGATTAAGGTGGATCAGGTGGCTATAGGAAGCTGCACGAACTCATCTACACAGATCTTATGAAGGTAGCGGCAATACTGAAGGGCAAGAAGGTACACGAAGATGTAAGCTTGGTGATATCTCCGGGTTCTAGTAAAATTCTGGCTAAGATGGCAGAAAACGGTGCCCTTCGTGACATTATAAACTCAGGAGCCAGGGTTATAGAAAACGCCTGCGGCCTTGCATAGGCATGGGACAGTCACCGAAATCGGGGCGATATCTCTTAGAACTTTTAACAGAAACTTCAAGGGACGAAGCGGAACTCTTGATGCCGGTGTATACTTAGTAAGCCCTGAAACTGCAGCAATATCTGCGATAAAGGGTGTCCTTACCGACGGCATGAAGACGGGAGAACACATCCTGAGATCATTATGCCTGAATTTGATAAAATGATAATTTCATAGTAAAACCTGAAGGCGGCTCCACCAAAACACTGAAGTGGAGATGGGGCCTAACATAAAGCCGTTTCAGAAATGTTGAACTTACAGATACAATAAGTGCTACAGGTAACATTACATGGGAGATAATATAACTACTGATGACATAATGCCTTCTGACTCAAGATTGCTACCGTATAGGTCGAATATACCTCATCTTGCAAAATTACTGTTTTGAAAAATAGATTCGAATTTTCAAAAGATGTCTTGAGGCAAAATCATGTGATAATAGGCGGAGAAAACTATGGACAGGGAAGCAGTAGAGAGCATGCAGCTTTCAGCTGCTATATTTAGGCGTAAGGTTTGTAATTGCAAAATCATTTGCGAGGATACATAGATCCAATTTGATAAATAGTGGATTTTGCCTTTAGTATTTGAAAACTGATGACTACGAAGCGTTTTCACTTGGGGATGAAGTAGAGCTCGTGGATATAATGCAGGCATTGGACACCGGGAACATGACTGCAAAAATGCAACAAAAGGCGTAGGAATGTATCGGCTTTGGCAGAGTATTCAGATTATGATGCTTCTAAAGCCGGGCGGTAAAATTAATTCCATGAAAAAGTAAAAAGATGTTAATTTTAGGAGAGGAAGGACAATATGGATGCAAACTTAAAAAGTTCAATGCGATTATTGAGCAGCAGCTAAAGAGGGTGGAGGCACTTAAGAATGCACCTGCTCCCGTAGATTTTGCGAAGCTTGAAAAGGTGAAAATAGGTTTTGTAGACGGTGATGGCGTAGGTCCCATTATTACGGATTCATGCCGAAAGGTGCTGGGCGAACTTTTTAAAGGATTCAATAGTGAGCGGTAAAATTGAGTTTAGAGGATATGAGGGCTTACGATAGAGAATAGAGTAGAAAAGTTAAACACGCTGCCTGATGAGGTGCTTGATGAGATAAAGGATTGCAATGTATTCCTAAAAGGGTCCTACCATGACACCGGGAAAGGGAGATGGCTTCCTGAACTTGAAAGTGCAAATGTTGCTTTACGTAAGAATTTAGATCTGTTTGCAAATGTTAGACCGGTAACGGTTCCTGAAAAAAATATAGATTGGGTGTTTTTCAGAGAGAATACCGAGGGGGAATATGCGCTTGGAAGCCAAGGCATAGATGTAGGGCGAAGATTTGGCAATAGATTTTAAGGTCATTACATCGCAGGAACTGAAGGCTTGCGAGCCGCTTTAAATACGCAAAATCAGCTGGAAATAAAATGTAACATATTGTCAAAGGGCCAACATAATGAAGAAAACTGACGGCAAATTCTTGGAGATATGCTATGACGTGACGAAGAAATATCCTGAAATAAAGACAGACGATTTGTACGTGGATATATGTTCTGCAAAGCTTATAGACTATGCTTTCCAACAGCAGGTTCGGAGTGTTGATCCCGCCAAATCTATACGGAGATATCATAACGGATGAAGCGGCTCAAATACAGGAGGTGTAGGCACTGGCAGGAAGTGCAAAACGTCGGTGACAGATACGCAATGTTTGAAGCGATCCACGGCTCCGCCCTCGAGGATGGTAAAGGGAAGGAAGAGGTAAATATTCCAATCCGTCAAGTATGCTGAGAGCTTCCGTGATGATGTTAAGACATATCGGGCACGGCGAAGATGCAGACAGGCTTGAGAAGGCACTTGATGCATCTAAGGCAAGTTTAATATGACAGGTAGAGAAAAACGGCAACACGGCAGATGAACTTACAGATTTTTATAATCAAAAATCTATAGGAAAGGGTTAAGTGATTTATGGCTGCGGATATTGCAAAGCCTCGAAAAGACATATTGAGCGGAGAATTTACATCGGGAGAAAAGCTTTCGGAAAAATTTCTTTCAGATAAATACGGCGTGAGTCGTACACCTATCAGAGAGGCCCTCATCCATCTTACGGCGGAAGGGCTTGTCAGTAATGAGAAGAATTGCTGAGCTCGTGTTGCCGGCAGAGAAATGCAGCGGCAGCCCACGACGTTTTTGTCTTAAGAAAGGCTATAGACGAGATGTTTGTTGAGCTCGCATGCGAAAAAGGGCTTACAGAAGAGGAAGAGGCGGAGCTACAGAGATTATGAATATCGATGGGCTTTTATGCAGTAGCTTTGAAATCTCCAGGTTTAACTCAGGTCGCTGGTGGATTTTTACAGATTGATATGCAGCATAGCAAGAAATGATGCGAAGGAAGCTGAAAAGATATACATTTATACGGCGTTTTTCCAAACATGATAATTGAAGATGAGGAATATACAATGTGGCCGCATACGAAGAAAAATCTGGATGTGTATGAGGTTACCGAAAGAAATCGCAAAAAGGCACGAGAGGTGGTGGCATAAGATTGGACGCCGTTATTGAAAGCAAAGGGTTTTTAAAAATTTGCAGAATATATTTAGGAGGGCAAAATGAAGCAGATAGGTTTAGGACTTATGGGTCTTGGAAACATTGGAATCGGTACATGGAAGACGCTTGAGATGAATGGCGAAACGATTAAGAAAAATACGGGCATCGATTTTAAGTTTGTTAAGATTCTTGAAAAAAATGTGGATGCAAAAGAGATATAGACGTGGATAAAAACTGTTTACAGATGATCCACAGGATTTGTTCAATAACGCTGATATAGATATAGTTATAGAACTTCTGGGAGGGGTAGAGCCGGCGGCAAGCTTTATGCTGGAGGCGTTAAATCACGGCAAGCACGTGGTGACTGCAAAACAAAGCGGCGGTAGCGGCAAAACTATGATAAATTGCTTGAATCTGCGAAAACAACGTAATGTTTAGATATGAAGCGAGCGTTGGCGGAGGAATTCCTATTTTGAATCCATTGCTTACGGTGCTTAGAGGTAATGAAATAGAGAGCATAATGGGTATTTTAAACGGCACTACAAATTATATCCTCACTCAGATGACGGACTTCGGACTTGATTTTGACGCCGTGCTCAAGACGGCACAGGAAAAGGGATTTGCCGAGGCTGATCCTACGGCGGACGTAGAGGGAATTGATGTAGCTAATAAACTTTCCATATTGATGGCCATAGCCTTTGATACAAATATAAAACCTCAAGAATAAAACCACCGGCATTACCGGAATTACAAAGCAGGATATTGAAAATGCAAAAAGCAGGGTGCAAAAATAAAGTTGGTTGCCGGCGCAAAAAAACTTGCAAACGGAGAATTGGAATATGAAGTAGGGCCTATGGAGATTGCTGACGATCATCCTCTTGCATCCGTGAGCAATGAATTCAACGCAGTGTTTTTGAAAGGGAATGCCGTGGATGAGCTCATGTTTTACGGTAAGGGTGCAGGTCCTCTACCTACGGGAAGCGCGGTTGTAGGGGATCTGATAGACATAGCAGCAGAGAATTTAAAGGAAATTTGATATTATACGGATAAATTTAAGCTTGCCGAGACAAAAACATTAATAGTTGTTCAAGAGATTATATAAAGAGTTCCCGTTACGTGGCAAAAATACTGAATAACTTGAAAAAGTCAAGTTATATGGTTTAATAACTCTGTGTCAGAAATGCTCTGAGTATATATGAGGCTTAGGGTGTGTGGTTGGTTGAGCTTATTATGAGCGCAACTTTACAAGTATATTTTTAAGGAGGCAAGTTTATGGACTTTCAACTCACGAAGGAACAGGAATTCGTAAGAAAGATGGTAAGAGAGTTTGCTACAGAAGAGTAGAACCTCTTGGCGGACATCGACCAAGAACACAGATTTCTGAAGAGACTGTAGAAAAAGATGGCAAAATACGGTCTTTTGGGCGTTCCGTTCCCTACAAAGTACGGCGGTGCCGGTGGAGATTCAGTATCATATGCGATTACTGTTGAGGAACTATCTAAGAAATGCGCATCAACCGGTGTAATATGTTCTGCGCATACTTCACTATGTTGCTGGCCTATTTTCAAATGGGGCAATGAGGATCAAAAGATGAAATATCTTCCGGATCTACTTTCAGGCAAGAAATTGGGTGCATTCGGTTTGACAGAGCCTAACGCAGGTACTGATGCGGCCGGTCAGCAGACAAGAGCTGAGCAGGATGGAGATTTTTGGGTGTTAAACGGCGCTAAGGTGTTTATAACAAACGGCGGATATGCGGATGTATTCGTGGTTATGGCCATGACGGACAAGTCAGTGGAACTAAGGAATCACAGCATTCATCGTTGAGAAAGGCGATGAAGGATTCTCAATCGGAAAGACTGAAGACAAGATGGGTATATGCGCTTCATCTACTACAGAGCTTATTTTTCAGAACTGCAAAATCCCTAAAGATAGAATGCTTGGAGGGCTTGGTAAGGGCTTTAAGGTTGCGATGTCTACGCTTGACGGCGGAAGAATCGGTATAGCATCTCAGGCACTTGGAATTGCTCAAGGCGCTTTGGATGTAACTGTTGAATACATGAAATCCAGAAAGCAGTTCGGTAAAAATTATACAGATGCAGGCGCTTCAATTTGAAGTAGCGGACTTAGCTACAAAATAGAAGCTGCAAGATTGTTAGTATATCAAGCTGCTGACATGAAGGAAAGAGGACTTCCTTACAGCAAGCAATCTGCTATGGCAAAACTTTTTGCTGCAGAAACGGCAATGCATGTAACTACCAAGTGCGTACAGTTACACGGCGGTTACGGATACACTAAAGATTATCCGGTAGAAAGAATGATGAGAGATGCTAAGATTACTGAAATTTACGAAGGAACTTCAGAAGTTCAGAAGATCGTAATTGGCGCATCTGTTCTTGGTAAATAGTAGAGGAGGAAGTGAACAATGGCATTTAAGATAATTGTTTGCGCAAAGCAAGTTCCTGATACGAATGAAATTAGGATTAATCCGGAAACCGGAACCTTGATAAGAGACGGTGTTCCCAGTATTTTGAATCATGACGATGCTAATGCGCTTGAAGAAGCACTAAAGATAAAGGATACTTATCCTGATGTGCACGTTACAGTGGTAACAATGGGGCCTCCTCAGGCGTCAGACATGCTACTTGAGTGTATCGATAGTGGGTGCTGATGAAGGAATTTTTGGTTAGTGACAGAGCGGTTGGAGGTTCAGATACTTGGGCTACTTCAATGCAATCACGCTGCAATTAAAAAAATAGGCGACTTCGATTTGATTTTTGCAGGAAGACAGGCTATAGACGGAGATACTGCTCAGGTAGGCCCTCAGATTGCTGAAAAGCTCGATTTGCCTCAGGTTACATATGTACAGGAATTTAAGATTGATAAGGATCTTAAGAAAATTCGTGTAAAGAGAGCGTTGGAAGACGGTTACGAAGAGATCGAAATCGAGACACCTTGTATGCTAACGGCGATTAAGGAACTTAACCAGCCTAGATACATGAACATCAAGGGTATCTTCGATCCTGAAAAGAAAATTACAACTTGGAATGCTGCAGACATAGAAGTGGATCTTACCACTGTTGGTCTAAAGGCATCACCTACGAACGTATATCGTTCATTCACACCAAAGCCTAAGGGTAAGGGCGTGTTACTGGAAGGTGATTCTGAAAAGCAGATTGCCAAAGATTTAATCGTTAGCCTAAAGTCTAAGCACATGATATAAGGAGGAGTAAACTATGGGAATTAATCTTCAGATTACAAAGACATATGGGTTTATGCGGAGCAGCGTGACGGTAAGCTCATGAATGTCGCTCTTGAATTGCTTGGCGAAGGTGCTAGGCTAGCTAAGGATATAAGCGATGATACAAAGCTTTGTGCATTGCTGGTTGGAGATAAGATAGAGCATCTTGCCAAGGAATGCTTCGAGCATGGCGCTGATGTTGTATACCTTATTGAAGATCCACTACTTAAGAATTTTTCTACAGACGGATATACTAAGGTAATATCGGATGCTCTAAATGAGTACAAGCCTGAGATCGTACTATACGGTGCTACACATATCGGACGTGACCTTGCACCGAGAGTAGCGGGTAGACTTGATACAGGACTTACAGCGGACTGTACCAGCCTAAACGTAAGTGTTAAGAAGTACATAGAATTTGCAGAAGCAAATACTACACTTAACACTGCAACTCTAAAGCCGGATGATCCGGATAAGGGACTTAAGATGACTCGTCCGGCGTTTGGTGGTAACTTGATGGCGACAATCATCTGTCCAAATACAAGACCACAGATGGCAACGGTAAGACCGGGTGTAATGGATAAGATGGAAAGATGTGAAGGTCAGACAGGTGAGATTGATAAGGTTAAGCACGATTTAAAAGAGTCTGATATAAGAACTAAGCTGATTGATATCGTAAAATCTACTAAAGAGCTTGTTTCTCTTACAGATGCGGAAATTATCTGTTCCGGCGGAAGAGGACTTGGAGATGCTAGCGGTTTTGAGCTTATGAAAAATTTGCCGATAAGGTTGGCGGTGTTGTAGGCGCATCAAGAGCAGCAGTTGATTCCGTTGGATCGATCATTCACATCAGGTAGGACAGACGGGTACAGCAGTAAAGCTCTAAAATTTATTTCGCATGTGGTATTTTCAGGTGCTATTCGCATTTGGCAGGAATGCAGTCTTCCGATATCATAGTAGCTATCAACAAGGATCCTGATTCTCCTATTTTTGAAATAGCGACTATGGCATAGTAGGGCGATCTCTGCAAGGTGATTCCTGAGATCATTGAAATGTGGGATCAGGCTGATTCACTGGTAGATAGCGATTCTGCTTGTAAAGTTGGCTAAGCTTTTATATATAACATAGCAGGTCAGTTAAAGGCGCACTGTACAGTGCGCCTTTTTTAGGATTAAAGGGGGTAAAAATGATCTACAATAATATATCTGAAGCTATAGGGAATACGCCTCTTATAAGACTTGGCAAGATAGAAGAGATTTTTGATATAGATGCGGAGATTTATGTAAAATTTGAATCCATGAATCTCGGCGGGAGCGCAAAGGACAGGGTGGCGTTAAACATGATAAAGCGTGGGGCATCACAGAGGGCATGACCATAATAGAGCCCACCAGTGGAAATACGTGTATTGGACTCGCTATGATAGCTGCGTCATGTGGAATAAATGCAATATTTACAATGCCCGACACCATGTCACATGAGAGGATTAAATTATTCCATGCATACGGTGCTAAAGTCGTTACAACACCGGGCAAACTGGGAATGCAAGGGGCTGTTGATAAGGCGGAAGACCTTAAAAATGAAATAGATGGAGCAGTAATCTTAGGTCAGTTTGTAAACGAAGCCAACCCTGAAGCTCATGAGCTTTACTACAGGTCCCGAGATAGTGGAAGATCTCGGCGTTGCACCTGATGTTTTTATTGCAGGGATAGGCACCGGCGGTACAATTACCGGCGTTGGAAGCTTTTTAAGAGCAAGGGGCGCATCTACAGCTGTAATAGGAATAGAACCTGAGAGTTCTCCGTTGCTCACAAAGGGAGTAGCAGGGGCGCATAAGATCCAAGGGATAGGAGCAAATTTCATACCTGATGTACTCGATAGAAGTGTGATAGATGAAGTTGTTACGGTCAGTGATGAAAGTGCACTCAAGTTTATGGAGATTCTTGGGCAAGAGGAAGGCATTTTTACGGGGATTTCATCAGGCGCAGCAATTTCCGCAGCTGTAGATATTTGTAAACAAAAGAATTTAGCAGGCAAAAAAATTGTTGCCGTTTTACCGGATACCGGAGAAAGGTATGTAAGCCTGCTAGATTAGTTAGCATATTCGACCTCTCACCTGAAACTTGCGTCGCATCCGATGTAAGTTTCAGGTGAGGTGCTTGATTATTGCGATGCATTTGAGCATATTATTATATAGAGCAATCATTGCAAGAATTGAGAGGATCGGGAGATTTAGGTGATAAAACGAGATTTTATTTAAAACGTATGGTTAATTCCATGTGGAATGGAGAAGTTAAGGTACTTACGGGTATCCGAAGGTGCGGTAAATCCGTTCTGTTATTTGAATTGTTCTGAGAGTATCTACTTGCTCAGGGGTGCAGGAAGATAAAATTATTAAATAGAACTGGATCAGAGACGATTCTAAATATAGAAATCCTATTGTTTTGTGCGATTACGGAATCTTTGATTCAAGATAATAAAGACGAATCATTTTTCCTTTTATCGATGAGGTTCAGTTGACCCTAAAAGGTAGTAGATGAGAAAAACGGAGGCATAGAGGTTTCAATCTATGATATGTTGAATGAACTTAAGGCGTATAAGAATCTGGATGTTTACGTAACAGGTAGCAATTCGAAAGGCTTGTCGAGTGATATAGCAACAGAATTTAGAGGCCGTGCGACACAAATCCACGTTTATCCACTGTCTTTTTCAAGAATATTATTCTTATATCGGGGGCGATGAGAGGTTAGCCTGGATGGATATATGCTTTATGGCGGGATGCCTAGAATACCGGTTATGAGCAGATGAAAAAGATAGGAAAGACTATTTGTCATCATTGTATCGAGAGCTTTATATCTAAAGATATTGTGAACGCACATGAATCAAGCGAGAGGATATTTTAAAATGACATTTTAAATTTTTAGCATCACAAAATTGGTTCTAACGAATCCAACCAACATTGCAGATATGCAGTGGTATGCGTAAAAAGAAAAATTAGTTGCTCGTCGATTGCGAGATTATGTTGAGCACACTATCGACTCATTTTGATACTATGGCTAAACGGTATGACGTTAGGAAAACTTATTTTAATTACCCCAATAAATATTATTACACGGATTTGAGGACTTCATGCAAGGTTAAAAGTTACAGGCAATACGATCCCGGACATATCATGGAAAATATTATATATAATGAATTAATCAGGAGAGGATATTCTGTGGATGTTGGAGCGGTAAATGATAGAGCGGGAAAACAGAATGTTTCAAAGGAAATAGATTTCGTCGTAAATGATGGAGATAGACGTATATATTCAATCTGCATTCGGATGGACACGGAAGCGAAGAACAACAAATGAATTGGATTCTCTCTTGCTGACAAAAGATTTTTTCAAGAAAATTGTTATCAGAATGGATACTACTCGTAATTTTTACGACAACGATGGCATTCCATTTAAATTTTATAGATTTTTGCTTGAGAGGAGCGGAATTGTTTTAATCCGAGACATTTTTATTTTGTGTTATACTAGGCATGACAATTTTCGGTTCAGATTGAAGCTTGGAAAGTTGTTGGTGTTAGAAAAATATTAGCGAGGTTGAGTGTGATGGATGATAAAAATTTATTATAAGTAGAAAGAGCTTTGTAAAGAGTTGGGAGTTTTACTTGCCAGTTATGTTCTGATGTGTGCTTTTTCGAACATGAATGGATGTTTTGATGTTTTAGACTTGTATTCTAAAATAGGAATGGTCATATTATCTACAACAGCTGTATTGATTTTGTTGGTGTATAGTATAAAAATTTGGAAACTGTCTTAATAAGACTATGAAATCAGCGTTAGTTGGGAATATTTTGCTTGTTACAATGTGGAATGTTTTTGATTATTGTTGGCACGTACACAAAATAACGAACATTTTATATAAATGACGCGCAACTATATGCTGGAGATTAGATATATGAATAAAATACACCCCATCAATTGATGGGGGTATTTTTTAAACAAAAAGTAAAATGCGTAAATGTTTTGTTTATAAGAGCTTCTAAACCAGGGATCTAACTTTTCTTGTATCTATATGAAGGAAATAATCGAGGTGTAATTTATCCTTGATTTGAGAGGATAAATGTGTGTTGAATCATAAAATTTAAGGCTTTCATGTTTGATGATGGTTTGTGTTAGAACGGTTATGTGTAGGTTGAAGCTGAAAGCTGTGTGCTTGCCTATGTAGTCAAAATTAAGATATAATGTGTAGAGTTTTATTATAGAGGCAGGAGATGAGAAGTAAAGCAGAGGTAACAGCTGAATATGAAAGGTGGAAGCATGCCCTTCAGGGTAACCGGGCGTATGATGATTTATACCGTGAGCTTGTGGCTATAGAAGGTAAGGAAACTGAGATCTACAGAATGCTTTTATAAGGTTTGGAGTTTGGTACGGCGGGGATCAGGGATACTGTAGGTGTCGGCACAACGAGGCTCAATGAAGTTACCGCCTTTAAAATAGCAAGGGGACTGGCAGAATATATTATAGATAAGTATCCTGCATCACTTGGGGTGCCTCAAGACAATACATGTGGATCGGTAGGTTGTATGGATACAAGAATATTTACACAAAAAAGCCTTCAAGATGTAAGTTCATTTGATAACAATACTGATGTGAACAGCACAGGCTGGCAGTTTACCTAAAAAGCAAGGCTTTGAAAGTAGCTTTGGAAGATAGTAGGAACAAAAAGCGATGTGTTTGAGGGCATCATAAGAGATGTAAGCTGAGCCTTCGGTATAGGCATATATATTTGATGAGATTGTACCTATTCCGATGATTTCATACATGGTATGCAACCACAGTTTTGTTGCGATAATGAGTCGCAAGTCACAATCGATAAAGGAATATAACGGCATTAAAATATTTTAATGAGAAGACGTGCAGCTAATGGGGGAACAGGCGGCGAATATCGAGGATATATAGAAAAGAGTGAATCTGCTTGATTTCATAGATTTTAAAAACATGCAGCAATTAACGACATAAAATCCTATATCTATAGATAAGAGGAAATAGACGGTATTTTAATACCTAAAGGTGATATCAAGCAAATGGAGACTATAGCTAAAGAGACGCGATCAAAAGAGGGTTTGATATTTCAAAGCTAGGAAACATAAAATACTATATTCACCGCTTAACGGGACAGGGCTTAAATACGTGCTGAGAGCATTTGATTCACTGCAATTTAAAAACTTTGAGGTGGTAACCTCGCAGGAAAAGCCGAGCGGAGATTTCACAACCTGCCCCTATCCAAATCCTGAAATGGAAGAAGCATTTAACGAGGCATACAAGGTAGCAAATGACGGCTTCGATGCGATAATTTTAACGGATCCCGATTGTGACAGAATGGGCATACGGGTTTTGCACGAAGGAAGGTTTATTGAGATTACCGGCAATGAAATGGGCATACTGTTTTTAGACTTTCTTTCAAGATTTTCGGGTAGGGGCGATGGAGTTGTCATAAAAAGTATCGTTACTACCGGGCTTATAGACGAGATAGCGAAGGCACGTGATATAGAAGTGAGAAACACGCTTACGGGATTTAAATACATGGGTGAAGAGATTTCCAATTTAGAAAAAGAGCCTGATAAACGCTATGTATTTGCCTTTGAAGAGAGCATAGGGTATTTACCGGTTGCATCGCTTAAAGATAAGGACGGGATAAGCAGTAGCGCACTTGCTGTATTTTTACTTGCGTATTATAAATGGCAGGGTATGGATTTGGTAAAGCGTTTAGAAGAGATTTATGAGGAATTCGGAGCGTTGTACCGCTGGGAGACAGTACAACGGGTTCAAAGGACTTTCAGATCAGGATATGATAATGCAGCATTTCAGAGACAATGGAATAGATAAACTTTTAGGAAACTCCGTTATTAGGACTATCGATTATAGAGATAAAAAAATAACTCACGGGAAAGGTATAACTTCCGATGCAGATATTCTAAAAAACGGGATAAATATCGGCCTACAAAGCTTCCACAAAAGCGATGTGACTTGAATACGAGGGCGCAAAACGGCGATATACTGATAATAAGGCCATCCGGTTCTGAAGCTAAAATTAAATTTATGCTATGGCAAAACGAGATGATATACATGTGGCAAAAGAAGCATGCGGAGCTATCCTAAATGAAGCTATAGCTGCCTCGAAAGCTGTAGTAGGCTATAAATAAGGAGGACAGATGGGACAAATTGCTATAGGAGTAGATAAGACGAGGTCGTTTAGATTTTACATAGGATATCTTAAGGATTTAATAGAAGATGCAGCGGTTTATCATAAGCCGTCCTTGCTTGCAGCTACGATTTTAGGCAGGACGTTGGTCGGGGCGGCGCTCATGGGAGCTATGCTTAAGGGCGATAAGGAAAAACTTACGTTTATCATTAGAGGTGAAGGCGTTGCAAAGGAAGTGCTTGCGACCGCAAATGGAGAAGGCAAGGTAAAGGGCTATATAGCAAATCCCGATATCGATTTACCGAATAAGGTTGACGGCAGTATGGATCTTGAAGGGGCAATAGGCTTAGGCAATCTAACCGTCATCAAAGATGTTGGGCTGAAGGAGCCTTATACAGGAAGTTATAGGCCTTGTTAGTGGAGAGGTAGAAGGTTGCAGGCATATTTTTATATTTCCGAGCACACGATGGTAGCGCTTATCGGAATCAGCCGGTTATAATACAAATGATGCCCGAGGCGATGAAAAGGCAATAGAGCGGTCGAAACCTGGTAAAGATTTAAAACCAGCTAAAGGGCTTATGGAAAGCATTGATGTGTATCAGAATTTGTATCTAATGTATTCAAGGGAATAGGCGAAGAATTTCAGCCCATAGTATGAGGAAAGGGAATGCATATATGAATGCGATTGTTCAGAAAAAGATTTGAAAAGGCTAGTGTACGGGTAAAAATCTTTAGACGAACTTTGCCGATTCAAGGAAGATATTGAAACGGTCTGCCATTTTTGCGGTAAAAAGTATTATTTACCTGAAGATATAAAAAGATAAGAGAAAATGCGGAGGATGCATGATGGGAGAAATGTCGATCAGTGGCGAGTTATCTTTTGGAGGACGGTCGCCTGAGCATGAAATTTCGTGCATATCGGCAGGGTTCATAGCGAAGGGGCTGCGAGAAATATTTGGTCGAGTTGTAAATATCTATATAGATAAATCAGGAAATTGGCATAGGGTGGATGATGGCATTATAGATTTCACGAAGCTTGATGTAAAGAATGAGGCCGAATCCTGTACCATAGAGCAATACCTTACCGATGTGGATATCATGTATGGCTGCAGCTTCGCGGCCCGTACGGTGAGAAGATGGTAAATTCGAGGGGCTTTTGAAATGTGATGATGTATACCGTATGTGGGCTGTAATGTTACAGCTTCTGCCATAGCTATGGATAAAGTTATGCAAAAATGTATTTGAGCATGCAGGACTCAAGACGGTGAAATATGAGTTACTTCTGGAAAAAGAGTACAGGGATGACGAGGAGCGTGAGCTTGAGAGAATAGAGAAGCTCACATTCCCGATGTTTGTAAAACCCGCTAATATGGGATCCAGTTAGGTATAAGTAAAGCGACGGATGATTAAAAGAAAGCGATGAAGATGCCTTCCAATATGATTATAGATTGATAATTGAGAAAAATGTGGGAAGGGAAGTTGAGAGTAGCAGTTTTCGGGAACGGGACCTTGACTGGTAGCAGGTAGATTCGCCCTCGAGCAGAGTTCTACGATGTGGATGCAAGTATCATTCAGAGGAGATACGCAAATCATAATGCCGGCAGATATAAGTGAAGAACAGATGAGGATGCTTCAAGAAGAAGCAAAGATAGCAGCTAGAGCCATAGATTGTAAGGGCATTTGCAGGGTGGATTCGTTTATTAAGGCGGATAGCAACGAAATATTTATCAATGAGGTAAATACAATGCCGGGATTTACGGAGATAAGTATGTATCCGAAATTATGGGGAAGCAAGCGGTATTTCAAATAAAGGCTGTTAGAAAGGATAATAAATTATGGATACGAAACCTATAAAGGTAAAAGTAGTAGGGATGCAGCATTACGAAGGACAAGAAAAGTCTAAAATCGAGATGGTGGCAAGTGCTGAAATCACTCAGGTAGACAGTGTAATAAACCTTGTGTATGAGCGCTTTTGCCGGATAAGGAAGGCTGTCTACATTACTTGAGATAGTAAGCGGCAGAGTGTATTTAACCAGGAAGGATGATAAGGGGAACGTTGCAGAAAAGATTGTTTGATTTGGTAAGCAGATTGGTCGTGGATACTCAATGGAGATCTCGACATATATGTAGAAACAGAAAGTGGACAACAACATTTGAGTACCTGAAGGGCGAGAGTTTGATAATAGATTATAGAATACAACAGCAATGCTATAAGAGGATTTGCAAGGATGGGAAATAACCATATTATAAATGTTGCGACTTAAGGAGGCGAAATGAAAAATTATAGTCTTGTGGCAAAGGTGCTGGCAGTGCTTTAGACGATCATGCTTTTAGTATCGACATTGCTGGTGTAAGGTTGTAATAGGTAGGCTGATAATATGAAAAAGGTTTGATTCATATTTACAAGAGCAGACAGAAATTTATATTAAACGCATAGAGGCTACCGGTAGCGAACGATTGTACCTTGAATTTGGAGGCAAGCTTGTGGAGGATAGACATGCTGCAAGAGTGCTCCCGGGATATGATGAGAATGCAAAGATAAAGGTGCTTAAAACTTTAAAAGATCAGCAGAAATCATCATCTGCGTTTATTCAGGTGATATCACTACGAGTAAAACGAGGCACGACTTTCATATAACATACGACCTGAGTCATGCGCCTCATAGATGTATTCAGGAGCAACGGACTTAGTATAAACAGCGTTGTAATCACCCGATATCAGGAGAGCCCAAATACAATAGCCTTTATTAGGAAGTTGCAACCATATAAAAGTATATAAGCATACGGCGACGAAGGTTATCCGCGAGATGTTGATATTATAGTAAGCGATGAGGGATACGGCGCAAATGAAATGATTGAAACTACCCGCCCGTTGGTAGTGGTAACGGGGCCCGGCGGTGGAAGCGGCAAGCTTGCCACCTGTCTATCACAGCTTTACCATGAAAATTTAAGGGGAAACAAAAAGGCGTCATATGCAAGTTTGAGACCTTTCCCTATATGGAATCTTCCTGTAAAGCACCTGTAAATATAAACATAGAGGCAGCATATCTACTAGATTTGCAGGACGTGGTTATGGTTGACCCTTTTCATCTTGAAAAATACAATGAAATGGCTACAAATTACAACAGGGATATAGAAGTTTTTCCTATAGTAAATAGAATAATAGAGAAAATAACGGGCGAAGAGAGGCATATAAATCACCTACGGACATGGGTGTAAACAGAGCGGGCTTCAGTATAATGGATGAAAGGTTTGTAAAACAGGCTGCAACAGAGTGATAAGAAGATACCTCATAGCGAATATATATTATAAAAAGGATGATATTAGAATCTGTCTCGATAAACAAGTACTGCTGGATGAAATGGGAATCACGGTAGAAGATAGAGCAGTAGTGTTGAGAGCGCATGAAAAATTGCAAAGAAAAAGAAAGATCATAGGGAAAACATAGGCGCTTGCGATATCTTGTATAATTACCGGACGGCAAGATAATATACAGTAAAAGTTCCAGAAAAATGGTAGCATCTACAGCCGCGATCTTAAATGCGATAAAGTATTTAAGCAATATAGACGATGAAGTGCACATAATAGCTCCGGAATTTTTAGAAAGCATACAAAATTTAAAGCTAAATGTTTTAAACAGGCGTTCTGAAGTGTTAGAATGTGAAGAGATACTAAATGCGCTGGCAGTATCGGCGGTGAACTCGGAATACGCAAGATTGGCAGAAGAGTCTCCAAAGCAACTTAAGGGTTGTAAACTTCATTGTACAGCGATTTTCTTTGCCGAATGATGACAAAACCTTGGCGCAGCTTGGACTCGATGTTACTTGCGATCCTGTATACGAAGGCACAAATTTATATTACAGGTAGCTCGTAATACGATTAAATTAGGATTTTAATGTATGAGCGATAGGAGGATGTTATGAAAAAGATTGGTGTATTAGGAGCAGGCACAATGGGAGCCGGCATAGCTCAGGTGTTGCTGCAGGGTGGCTACGAAGTTGCGATGAGGGCAAGAAGAGAATCTTCTATTGAATCGGGGAAGGCAAAGATAGAAGAACTTCTCCAAGATGGTAGCGAAGGAAAAAATAAGCGAGGCTGATAAGACGGAATTTTTATCAAAGCTACAAATCTCCACAGAGCTTGATATATTCAAGGACTCAGACATCATCATAGAAGCGACTACGGAGAATATGGAGGCAAAAAAGGAATTGGCAAAACAGATCGATGAAATCTGCAAGGAAGATGCCATATTCGCAACGAATACATCTTCGTTGTCTATAACGGAGATAGCGGCGTGTATGAAACATCCTGAAAAAGTTATCGGCATGCATTTCTTCAATCCGGTGCCTGCGATGAAGCTGGTAGAGGTAATCAAGGGCTTTGCTACGGATGAAGCTGACAAAGAAATAATCGAGGATGACTGAGAAAATCAGGAAGACTCGTTCAGGGTAGAAGAAGGTCCGGGATTTGTAGTAAACAGAATATTGCTGCCTATGATAAATGAGAATAGGAATACTGGCAGACAGGCGCAAGTGCAGAAGTATAGACAAGGCGATGAAGCTTGGAGTAGGGACATCCATGGGACCTCTCGATTGGCAGACCTCATAGGATTGGATGTTTGCCTTGCTATAATGGAAACGCTGTATAGCTGAATTTGGGGATTCGAAGTACAGACCGCATCCGCTGCTCAGGAAGATGGTAAGGTCAAACAATTTGGGCATGAAAACGGGTAAAGGTTGTTTTGAGTACAGCAAATAAAGGCGAGCAAGATGTTCATGCAAGGATAGAGAAGCACTTGAGGCAAAGCGCCTGCGCATGCAGGCATTGAAGATGCACAAGGAGGCAGTTTGCCTCTTTGCTTGCCTGAGGAATAAGCAAAGTGAGCTTTGCTCCGGCAACACAAGCGCTTTCGCCAAGGCAGTAAGTCAGCTTTTCGGAGAAGATGTATGCAGGAAATACGATTCAATTATCGCACGGAGACTTAAACGAAAACCCCTACAACACATCCTTGGGAGCGTCAATTTTTTCGGATTTGATTTTAAGGTGGATGAGAGAGCTCTGATACCTAGATTTGAAACGGAACTGCTTGTAGAAAAAGACATTGGAAAAGATTGAGGTGCTTCAAAAACAAACCGTGAAAAATTCTATAAAAGTATTGGATCTTTGTACAGGCACCGAGTCATAGGATAACCGTAAAAAAAACCATTCTGGGTGTAGAATGCACGCTTTCAGATATAAGTAGCGACGCATTGGAGCTTGCAGCTGATAATTCGAAATCGCTGAAGGCTGATGTGCGCATCGTGCAGTCGGATCTTTTCGAGGAATTTTGCAGACGAAAAATTTGATATAATAGTAAGCAATCCGCCGTATATAAGGCGAGCAGATATAGATAAATTGCAGACGGAAGTGCGTGAGTTTGATCCGCATCTTTCGCTTGATGGCGGTGAAGACGGACTCGAATTTTATAGAAATATTGCGGATGAAGTGCAGAATTATTTAAAGCGCAGCGGCTATTTGATTTGTGAAATAGGAGCAGACCAAGGGAAGGACGTTGTTAAAAATATTCAAGGAAGCGGGGCCGTGACTGCTCGCATAATCAAGGATTTTACGGATAAAGACAGGATATTGGAAGCACGGTTTGACTTAATTGAGCCGGAGGAAGTATGAAACATACATCATTGGTAATTATGGCAGGCGGGCTCGGCAGCAGGTATGGGAGCTTAAAGCAGGTAGATAAATTAACGAGTACCGGCGAAACGATACTTGATTTCTCCATATATGATGCAGTTTTCGCAGGTTTCGACAAGGTAATACTGGTGATAAAAGAGGAAACGGAAGATATAGTAGACGAGCTTGTAAGAGGAAGAATTGATAAACATGTCGCTGTGGAATATGCTTATCAAGATATGGCTGATATCCCGGTAAAAATCAATGCAGTGCATAGAGAAAAGCCTTGGGGAACGGGGCATGCCGTATATTCAGCGAGGATAACAAGTGGAGCTTTCGCAGTGATAAATGCCGATGATCTTTACGGAAGAGAAGCGTTTGAAAAGATGCATGAATTTTTAATAGATGCAGGTAATGCCGATAGGCAGGTGATGGTAGGTGTAACCTCGATAACACATTGAGCGTCCATGGTTCCGTATCACGAGGGATTTGTGAAGTTGATAAATCAGGAAGGCTCATAGGCATCAATGAAAGGCTCAATATATATTCAAATGAAGAAGGAATTTTCTATAAGGAGGCAGGAAATGCTGTAGGGCTTAAACCCGATAGTATAGCATCCATGAATTTTTGGGGTTTTAACGAGGAATTTCTGGGTAGAATAGAAAAGGATTGCAAGGCATTTTTTATGCAGTTGAATGATGAAAGCATTGAGACGGCGGAATTCCATCTGCCTACTGCAGTAGACCGTTTTATAAAGGATGACGGAGGCACGGTGATGGTGCTTAAGACGGACAGCATTTGGAAGGGTATTACATATAAAGAGGATAGAGCAGAGGTGGTAAACTATTTGGAATCGCTCAAGGAACACAAACTATACCCTGAGCGGTTTTGGGAGTAGTGTAAGTGAGGGATACAGTGACAAAAAAAGGTAAAAATGTATATGATATATCGGAGGCTGCAAGTGTAGCTAGAGGTAAAAAGGCCGTAAGCCATAGTGCACGTAAGAAGAGAAGAATAGCCTTTGTCGTCATTGTGGGGCTCATTGCTCTGCTTGCAGGATCGAGTATACTAATATTTCGCTAAAAATGAACTTAAGGCTCAGAGGGAAATCTATGAAAACAGTTGGAAGCAGCGGAACTCAAGAATACCATAGAAAAATGAAATCCAAAAGGAATACATGAGGAGATGGCAAGAAAGAAACTCAAGTATATAAAGCCGGGAGAAAAGGTGTATGGAGATTGACGGCAAAAAGTTAAAGGTCGAAATCCCAATTGTAGTAGAAGGCAGGTCCGATACCAGAGCCGTGATGGAGGCAGTGGACGGTATCACTATAGAAACGCATGGATATGGTATATCGGAGGATACGTTTAGAAAATTGGATTCCGCATATAAGGAGCGGGGATTTATAGTCTTTACAGATCCGGATTTTGCAGGCAGAAATATTCGTAAAACGCTTAAGGAAAGATATCCTGAGGCGCTGCATGCATATATTGAGAAAGGTGAAGCTATATCAAAGGGAAATATAGGGATTGAAAATGCCGATGTTCGCAGCATAACAAATGCACTATCAAGAGCTTTAGCTAAGGGCGGGCAGGAGCAAACAAAGACGGAAAAGGTGGAGTATAGGGATCTATGCGTATTGAATCTTACGGGATGCGAAGAAGCTCGTGAAAACAGGAAGAAAGTAGGTAGGGCTTTGGGCATAGGATATGTGAATTCAAGGAATTTTTAAAGCGTATAAATTTTTACAGCATCACCGTTAATAGATTGATATTAGGACGCTGAGCGAAGAGGAGATATATGTTTGCAGAAGCGGATTTGACAAGTCCTGTTACTATAAAACAGCTGTGCAGATTGCTTTTGATATTCGTCCGAATAAAAGGTACGATTTTTGATAGATTATAATATAGTTCAAAAATTACGGACTCAGCAGGGCTTACAAGTTCGGACAGAGTACTTGAGATAGGACCGGGCATAGGTGCCCTTTAACAGAGGGAAATATCAGCAGGTAGCGGGGTAGCGGTTGAAGTGGATAAAAACTTATACCTGTACTTGACAGCACTTTATCTCATTGCAGCAACATAAAATTGTAAAATCAGGATATATTTAAGTATAATGTTGGGGACTTTTTAGATACGGTAAAGGTAATCGAATCTCCTGTACTACATTACTACGCCAATTGTTATGTGGCTCCTTGAGGAGGTGCCACAGGCTGCAGAGATCGTTATCATGATGCAAAAGGAAGTTGCAAAGATTTGCGGCAAAAGCAAGGGAGTAGGGACAGCAGCGCAGTAACACTAGCAGTACAGTATTATAGTGAAACAGAAGAGCTGTTTGATGTAAAGTAAACATTGTTTTTATCCTGCACTAAGGTGGAACTCTACATGGTCAGACCTCAAAAGCATACGGAGAATCCTGTAACTGTAAAGAGCGAAAAGTTGTTGTTTGAGTGTATTAGTTTTGAAAAGCGAAGAAAACATTGATAAATTCGTTATTCGGAATAAATGGTTTAGAAAAAGAAAGATTAGTTAAGATTTTAAACGAAGCAGGAATAGATCCTCGGCTTCGAGCTGAAAATTAACATTGCAGCAATATGCGGGGATAGTGAATTTGATCTATGATATGATAATTAGTGAGAAGATGAGTGAAATTTAGTAAAGTGAGTTTTAAAATTTTAGGAAGCGGCTGTATTAAAAGCAGCCTCGCAGTGGGTGGCTATTAGCGATTTTATAAATATGTACATAGAGATATTTGCAAGGTTTTCAGTAGTCAAAGCAATGCAATTTTTGTTAGCTAATCCGCTCATTACGCTTGCAGATAAGTACTCTCATATTTGCTGTATTATCTGCGTACGTGTTGTTTTAAAAGGTGGGTGTTTTCACTGGCAATCATCTCTAGCTTTTTGGATTATTTTAAATTACTGTAAACGGAGTGCTCCTTACAAAATCGAATGACACCGTTCACCACCAAAGATATTAGAAATGTTGTAGACGGATTTTCGATAGTAACCAATTATTTATCCGTTAAGGTGATTGCACTTTCGATAGCTGCGGTTGTGATAGTACTGCTATTTTTTATATTTTTATTCAAGAAGGGAAAGAAGCTGGATACAGAGGTTCCATACAGGCGAAATTTGGTGATAGTCATAATGATTATCGGCATTATGCTGGAAACGCATGAAGGGATTTACGGAAACGGAGTGCTTCAGACATTCTTTGGAAATCTGGCATACGCATATAGAGATAACGGTGTGCCATATGGATTCATGACGACGTGGGTGAACGATGGAATATCCAAGCCTGATGATTATTCAAAGGAATTGATAGATAAGATCATTAAAAAATCCAAGCCATACGGAGAGAATAACAAAAAGAAAAAGCCTAATATCATATTTTTACAGCTCGAATCTTTCATAGACCCTACAAACATAAAAGGGGTTAAGCTCAGCCAAGACCCGATACCATATTACCGCAAGCTCATGAAGGAATATTCATCAGGACTTCTTACCGTACCTGCGGTAGGTGCAGGTACGTCAAATACGGAGTATGAGGCGATTACAGGTAAGGGTGTTAGATTTTTCGGGCCGGGTGAATATCCGTACAAAAAGCATATTACGAGAAAACGTGTGAGAGCCTTCCGTATATTTTAAAGAAGCAGGGCTATAAATCCCATGCAATTCACAATCATAGAGGAGGATTTTATGACCGAAATAAGGTGTTCAGTAAACTAGGTTTCGATACGTTTACATCGCTTGAATACATGAACGGAGTCAGCAGTACGCCAAAGGGCTGGGCACGTGATGATGTGCTTTTAAAATCACATAATGAAGGCGCTTAAATCCACAAAGGGAGTTACATTTACACGATTTCGGTACAGGGCACGGTAAGTATCTGAAGAGAGGATATTGGGGCTCCTAAGATAAAAGCATTGGCTGCAGAGCCGGCTCAGCAAAAGTGGGCATACGAATATTATTCCAACCAGATTAACGAAATGGATGAATTTGTAAAGCAGTTAACTGCGAAATTAAAGAAGTTAAATGAAGATGTGGTACTTGTAATGTATGGAGACCATATCCCTGCAATCGAAGTGGATGAAAAGCAGATAAAACATGGGAATGTATTCAATACGCAGTATGTAATATAGGATCATGGGTTTAAAAAGCAGATAAAAACATCCATGCGTATAATTTAGCGGCGGATGTTTCAAAAGGATAAATGTATGAAATTCAGACAGTGTGGGGTTTAATTATATAAAGGCATTTTAATAATAAAGATTATCTTAAAAAGTTAAAAGCGCTCGCCTATGATGAATTATGCGAAACAGATATCTTTATGGGGGAAGCAGTTATAACCAGTGCGAATTTACAGATGGCATAGATAGAATTTTACATAGAAAAATAATAAAATAGATAAAAGTATTACATTAAGGAAATAATTTTACGCCTTAGCAAAGGTGTCTCTAAATGGAAAAGGTGTTAAACTTGATCTACTTGGATCGACTCTCCTAGAGACTTTTAGGAGGAGATAATCCCACGCATTATCAGGAACTTAAGATAAGTCAGGTGGAAAAAGGGAATAAGATATTGAGCACTACCAGGTAAGTTATGGGTGCTCGGTTTATGGTTCGGATCTGTGCGATATAGCATGAGCGACTTATCATCTATCAGAGTAGCTATTGTAAGCAATTGTGGTAAAGATTAAGGGCTTTGCAATTTGAAAGAGCGACATCTTTGTTTTATTCACCGTATAATCAATGTATAACTCCTGATTATGAGGACTGCGTTTTTCATAGAACATTGAAAATTGAAGCAGGGGATTTTGACGAAGGTCTTCCAGCGGTTTCAGGTATTAGAGATCGTTTGGGTTTGTCTTTATATGTATTACGATGCAACGTTTTGCAGAGCTTTTCATAAGAGCTTTGTTTCTACGAGTCCGCCTCCGGTATGCCATTATGGCCGTTTTGCGGAAGGGTTTTCTAGTGCTATCGATTCTTCTATTCCTGAAATTTTTATTCCTTTTCTCTATAATTCTTCATTTGAGATTTTGTGTGAGTTTCTATCTTACGGTCTATGTCAGTGGTTTGGACTTTCAATTGACCTGAGTCTTTTTGCAATTCTGCTCTTGCCGCATCCGAGCTACTATTATCAGATATTATATGCTTTAGCATAAGCTCTCCATATATATCATGGTTGGATGAGAGTGCCTAAGCCTTTTTACTACTTCATGGTGAGAAACTTCGCTCTTTGTAAAGAGAACCTAAAGGGGCTACAGAATATATTGAGCTTGCAATACCTGGTGTATGAGGGTGAAGACCGTTTATAATTAGCACCCATCTCTTTTGCGACCTGCATCAGGTTTGAATGTGCGGAGGAATAATTCATATCAAGTAGTAGTTTAACATCGGATAAGTCTTTAATTGAGGAAGACATGGTTTTCGTCTTCGAAATTGGTATTATAATTATCTACGCTTTTTGAGTGCAGAGATTTTTCGGAAATTTATGTAGCTTATGCGGTGATTTAAAATAGCGTTGTTATTTCGATTCATAATATAGATTTATCTGTACATATTTGAGTGCGATGCATACAGATTGCAAATTTTTTCATTTCAAGTATTAATGCAGATTTTATGGAGTCATATGTTTCATCAAGTGTGTTTTCGATTGTAACATCAGGTATTGAATCCATATCGAATATCGGTTGTTATCAGCGTGTTTACAGAATTAGATAATTCAGCATATTCACTTTTTATATTAGCAGCAAGGCATCATTTTTGAGATAGCATTAATATTTATCCTAGAAAGTCTTTATTTTGGATAAACTCAGATTTTTAAGTTATTCATATCAGATAAACCATATCCATATAGACCGAACAGTTCGATTGCAATTTGGGAGATAGACTTGAGAGACATGTTGCACCCTGCCAGTCCGTACCTGCAAGTTTTTCTGCATATCATGGAGTTCTTAGAAAGTGGATCGTAGAAACATGATGTGGTGTTTATGACGGCAGATAATTCGTCCTTAATGTAGAGAGTTCATCATCTGATTTTGCTAATTTTTCATGCGGGGTAAATCAGGATGGGTTTTATCATTTGCCGCTTTTGTGCAGCTATTTTCTCCCGCGTCCAGCCTTTTTTCACAAAGTTTTTAATGGTTTTCATCTATCTTATCTATTTCATCTCTATATGTTTCATGACTTATTTTCCTCATTATCTTTCTATTTGTGTATTTCATCCAATATGGCCAGTGAAATAACGGTTTTACCACAGGTATAGCTCATCTGCCTATAAATGAATCGTGCCTTCCTCGGCATTTCAGTTCAGAAGGCTTGCCGGTGTTTAGTTTAATGGTTTGGGTTTTGCTTTGATGCTCATTGCGGGTTTGCAAAAGGCTCTGAGTATAAGCATTCCGTTACTGAGCCCGCCTATTATGCCTCCAGGTGTGGTTTTGCTTCTTATTTTAAGCCGTTATAGGTGACCGTCTTTTGAGTTGTAATTTCTATCATCGTTTGTGCATGAGCGGTGGACTTGCTCAGTCTACGCTCCACCTATGTCTACGCTTTCACAGAGGTATGGCAAACGTGCAGCAGACGTGCAATCAGGTCTATCGAGAAAAGTGCTCACCGAGGTCCTGCGGGCCTTCGCAAGCTTCTATTACAGAGCCTGATGAATCACGGTGTTTGCGCTTCATATTTCATCCAACATACTTTAGCACTGCAGCTCCATAATACTTAGAAAGAATTTTTATTTACAGTTTATATTAGTTTGCAGGATGCACGAGAATCGTATCATTGCTGAATTTAAAATGTCGAGGATTCTAAATCGATTGCGTTTTATCTTTTTATCTTAACTCGTAGTTTCTACGCTTGAATGTCGCTCCGGTAAAGATGTTTTCCTTTTCAGCATTGATGGCTATGCACTCGACTACTACCACAGCAGCAGTCATTCTACAACGCCACCTCGCTTAAGTCTACATCGCTGCCATATTTTATCATTGCAGGAAGATCAGCGATGGGAGGTCTCAGTATCTCTTTCAAACAACTCATAATCCCGTTTGTTTATCTCTTTGTACTACCTTGCATACCTGCTGCCCGTAACGGTCAGCTCATGTATCTTGGCTGCCGATGATGCCCTTTTTCATAGGCGTATCTGTTAAAACGCACAGTTGAGCCTATTTTGATGACAAAACGACTGCTGACCAAAAAAGCTCTGATAAGTCCTTTATATGAGAATTGGATCCTACAGGGATTCCTCTGTAGAGACTCTTATGCAGTCTCACTGTGAGGCGCCGTCAATGCGTATTGTAGGCTTTTACCGTTATACGTAGATGTCCTTACTTCCTCGAGTGACTTGAATTCTTCTAAAAAGCTTGGATGCGATTTTCAGTGCATCCGCTCCGCAGATGTTATGGGCGTGTTCGTACCAAGACAGTATTATTGCACGGCCGTGCAGTTCTATGATCACCGTAGCTGTTTAAATGATTATGCCTTTGGGCGATCTGCGAGCGGTTCAGGTTTTGGTTGTGGATCGGCGAAAATAATTCATTTAAACAACTGGCGATATCATCAGTGCAGTAACTGTGCTCTGTCTTGCAGGCTTCAGCTGCCTATCGCTCAGCCAGCAGGCAGATCACTGTCACTTTTAGAAAATTCAGGAATCACTCGAGCGTAACGTGGCTGCCACAATACGCATTGACGGCGCGCTTCTGATGACTGGAAGTACTCTGTAGATGGGTCTGAGATCACCCAGCACTAGTATGGCGACTTATCCAGCTTTTAACGCGCGTCGCCAGGCTCATCAAAATGGCTCAGCGCTGCGAGAACTCGAACGAGACTGCATATTTTGAAAGTTCATCACGCAGCTCTTCTGACCGACCGTTACGACGACGCTCTGAATGAACTCGGATATGAGCAGACGGGATTATGATTGAATTTTATCGATGATCTTTCCTGCGATGATGGCGAACCAGGCGGTTGACTCTTTCAGACGGAACTGTTGGTTGCTGTGCGTGATGCTGAAGAACGGGCCGTGGCGTGAGGGCTACGGAGTTAAGATGAAGAGATGAACGCGGTCGGGGGCCTGGATCCTCGACGTCGTGAATGATGAGGGGTCGTGATGGCGGTCCGGCCAGACGTCTGTAACGGCGAAATGAGCCAGGCTGTGGTCGGGCATGGCTGGGCGAACGTGACGGTCTTGTAGTTCATCGGGTATGAGCCGCCAGTGACAGGCCGATGGTGTGAGACGCCGACGAGCGCTTCTGACGTGCCGGCACGGAACCGTTGTGGGCGTGCGGTGAAATCGTTGTTCGCGGCCGTATTGGATGATGTGACAAACAAAGGATATGCGAAGATAGCTCGTAATCATGGAAGATGAGATGGACAGATGAATGAACCATTAGACGGCGAAAAGGGCTGGACGCGAAAAATAACTGCAATAGCGACGAGATGATGAACCCAACATAGTTGACGCGGTACTCGGATCGCACGTGGGACGGTTATCTGGTCATGTTTCCGTCAGTGATGTTCTGCGATCACGACGAACTGGGCTGCGGTGCGACTGACGGTGGCGCGATCTGTCTGTACAGGCTGGTCTATGGGGCTGGTTTGTTCGTTGAATGACAAGGTCGGTTGTCGAAATAAAGGATGATGTTACCCGGTAGCCGTTCAAGGAACCGTAATCGTAAGGGGAACGGACCAATGCCGGTGTCTGATTCTTGCCAGCAAACGCGATAAATAGTCGGTGTTCTTCGTAGTTCGTGCCGTTGTGGGTGGATCGACACGCTTGATGAACAGCCGGTTCCGCAAAGTGCTGCGTTAATGCGGGTAGTGCGGCTTCGGAATGCATCTGCAGATAATCTGTATTACGAATCGGTATTAACGCTGTTTTAATCTTGCATAGCTGCATGAAATTTCCGGCGTCTCTGCGCTCAAAAGCGGCAGATGATTATGACCTGCACGAACTGAGCCGTATTCGCGATGAAGACATCGTGTGAAACTGCGCCCGATATGGTCGTGAAACTGATGCGGGTGCGGATGGGCGCTGATTCTGCTCGACGATGTTTCATGCCGGGGTGCGAGCTCAGCTGTGGCCTCACTGGTGCTCTTGCAAGGCAGGCCAGCTGCCGTGATGAGACTTTGAGCAATGTCAGGCGAGAAAATGTGGGAGGCTTGTGGCAAAAGCATGTAATGTGATGTGGGCATGCTTGGGATGCGGCAGGCAGAAGACACAGGTCAGTGGTGTCAGGCTGTGGTAGAAACTCGCACAAGCTCTCGGAAGATTCATGGTGAAAAAGAGAATGGTCGGGGAGTGGAAGATCGGGCCAGCTTCCTTTCACTGAGCGGCCGCGCGGAGGCGGGCTGAAAACAGAAGCTCATATGACATATGAGCCGTCGTACGCATGAGCAAACTGGGCGATCGTGCCTGAGCGGGCGTTCAAATCTGCTCCATTTCAGTAACCTGTAACGCGGTCTGTATGACTATGCGGCGCTACGGTGAATAAAGACGAGGCCGCTCTTCAAACAACCGCCGCGAACCAAGCCGTAACGGCTGCCACTGATAGATGAAGTCGCTCGTGCCTGTGCGTTCAACCGTAAACCGAGCGCCCATATTTACTCGACATTAACTCATATCTGTTCCCTTTCCACTGACTTATCTGGATTCCCTGATAATAGGATGCTCACTAAAGGGTCTGGGCCGATCATGGTTTAACTGCTGCGCTGAAGACGCCCAGCATGGGCGTGGTCACCATGGCGTGCTTTTTGTCTGTTTTTACTGTTTTGTCTGTGAACTACTGTACAATAACCTCTTAGTTCGTGCTGCTATACTCCCCATGAATGCCTGTTTCCGTACAGCGGTGACGCCTGGTACAGATAATCTTTATTGATGAGTAACGCTGACGTAATCAAACACGCGTCGCGAATTTTCCGTATACGTTGTCGCTTTTAAAACGTCACGCCGCTGAAATTCCGCCGCGTGGATATTTTTAACGCTGAAGCCATGTTATCATGTTATGCTGCGTGTGAAAACCGTTCATGTTTATCTTGCTTTTCATCGATGCGAGATATGATGCGCCCGTGCAATACCCGCTCTTCATTGCTCTTGTTCTTGATTATTGCTACAAATTCGTCATTTCGACCAATCTGGTGGGTAATATTCGTATGCTGCTGACCAGCTCTGTGCTTTGTGAGGGCTCCCAACTATCAGGATATGCCGTACTGCCGAAATCGTCAATGCTCGTCGCCGAACTGGCACATATCGTGTAATGTTTTAAGCACATCATCGTGCCCAGCCGCTATGCTGCTGACTCGTTCGTAACGATAACGTATCGACCTGGACTGACACCTGTTCGATGTATCACTCACTCTATGATATTGCGTGGGATTCTATTTCAACTGGGCTCTCACGTTCTCTTGCAATGTCTTTGTGCGGATGTTCGCCCGGCAGCGTCAACGCTCTTGCGCCTCGTACTCCGCGTGCGCCTGCGGGTACGTGAAGTCGTGTTCGCTGCGGCAACGTTGTCGGTGGCAACGACAACCGCGTTGGTCTAGAATATGTGGATGATGAGCTTTTCTTTTGTATTCTCCGGTAGCCAGCGGACACAATGATCTTGTCTATCGGTTCGCGCAGTGTCATCGGGCCGTCGTTCTGCGTCGTCATAATCATGTTTCACCATTATCTCTATAATAAGCCGTTTCAGATATCACTGTTGCTTCCATTCCGTAATGCTTTCGTGCGCATAATAACGACAATAAATATGACTGTCGCCATTTCGCATATATGTTTCTCTGTATCAACTTCGCTCTTGAGCAAAATATAGCTCAACGGTACTGCTCTGTGCGGCTATCATCGCGAATAAATGATTTTATCAATCGTCTGCGGCTAATATCGCGGTGATGAACGACGTCGACAAATTTGTGAGTACTCGTTGCAATACCTAAAATAATCAGCTGAGATGAACGCGACACTGCCTGACAACGCGCGTGACTGCAGTATGAGGGTGATCTCGCAGCGTAATGTTTCGGTTAAAGTGCATGGCAAAACTCGCTGCAGAATTCGTCATGTCGCTGGTATTTCGTGGATCGTGCGCTGTCTACGTATTGCTGCTGATGGGCCTCGGCTCAGGATCTATTCTGCTCGTTAAAATCTTCAATCTTTCTTTTCTGAACCGTTGCATTCCGGTGTTTAATTGCACAACTGCGCTTTTCGACTTTTAACCACGCTGAACGGCAACATATTTTGACACGGGATTATCCGTATGTACAATCGACGACGGGAACGCAACGGGGTGAATGGCAATCGTTTCGCCGTCAAACGGCTGGCTATGTTCGCTGTAATGTAACGCTGGCGTTACTCGCTGGCGCCGCAAATCTTTACGGCTTTCTTTGCATCATGACGATCTGCGGCCTGTGTTTACTCTCGAGGAGCCACGCGCGAATGACGTGACAATGCGGAAATTCTGACCGCCGCTATTTCTAACGATATGAAGCCAATCTGATTTACAGACACATGTTGTTTCGTGAACTGAGGGTGCTGTCCATGCAGGTATGATTTTTGTCCGCTTCAACCGCCCCGCTACCTGCACGATATTTCGCGCTTGTCTTGGTGCTCTGATCGAACGCAAGCTGCGAGAATCGTGATTTTGAACTGTGTGCAATCTGTCAGCGTTTGCCCGTACCCGATCGGACGGTCATCAAGCAATCGCGCTTCTGCTGACCAACCGGGACTTGTCGAATCCGCCTGCAGGTATCGCCTCTTCTTCTTCGCTCGGCTATCTCGGCCGCCGGTCGACCAACGGTGATGGTATGCGGCACTGAAACCGCGGTCGCGTCTGTCTTGGCTTACTGTTTCTGACTTCTTCGCATCATGGGCTCGGCGCATGAATCCTCACCTCGCGTCTTTGTTGCTCACTACCCGCTGTATTCTTGATGGTCATTTGTATGCGCGGCATCATTTTTCAATCTATATTCGCGCGATAGCCTACTTCTCCAATATGCGTGCGCGCATCTTTCATAGCGTTTACCTGTTTACGCCTGCCATCCGGATGCAGGAACCGCTCCTATGCGGAATCATTTCTAAACATATCCTCGATATACCGCTATCCATGCTGGTTGTCGATACTGGGCCACTGCCTCCATCACGACTCAGTGCCTACCGGTGGATTTCGACGCTGGCGTCATCTCATGCACTGCTTTCCCGGCGGTCTCTTTAACCGTCTCACTAAGCGGTTCATTTTTTCTGTAATTGTTGGCGGTTCTCGCTGTTGTGGCGTTTTCATGAATTTCACTCTGAGCAGCAAATTCATTTTGAGGAAATATTGTGGTGTGCCGATCGCGGTGACCCTAACGACGAAAACATTCTTCTTACGTGCTTTATGACGCGACGCACACCTCTGGCTTCGCTGCGGCCTCAAATGCTATCGCTGCTGTGCTGTCGCCGCTGCTCCCAAGGCACTCGAGGCGGTGACGTTCATGAGCGATTCCCAGTTGCTAACTCTGTCTCTTTGTATGTAATGCCGGCTGGCTGATAAGGTGGCGCCGTAAACCGCACTCCGTCATCTTTATAAAACGATTCTGCTGCGTGGTGATCCGCTAATCATTCAACTGCATAAAAATAGCCTTGCCCATCCTTTCGTGTCTGCCAATTCCTCGTTAAACGAAATGCATGGATATATACTATCGTTTAACCTACGGCATTCTGAAAAATTCGCTATTTCATTGAATATGATGAAACGCTAGATGATGTGACTTCTGTTGTCAATGCAAGTCACAAATGCGGAACCATCGGACGTCGGTTATACCGTCGCCTTATCGACATTACTGCGTCGTCAAGTTAAATGCCTTTTCAGGCTGTGGTAGTCGTCGGCGTTGCGCGGCTCGCCAGGCCGTCACTCGCTGTGCTGACCGTTGAGCTGCTCTGTGCGCGTGTTTATGTCGGCCGTAATGGCGGGCATATTCACGGCGTGTTATCAATTCTCTCTTGGCTCAAATCTTTCCGTTTTGTCGCCGGTATTCGCTGTCGGTACCGGCCGCCATATCAATCAGGCGTCGTGCTGTTATCTGCGCTGGCTTTCCGCCTGCTGTGACCGCCTGCGCGTACGGTGTTCATCTTCCGCTCGACCAGTCGGGCAGGTGCTTTCCAGCAATCTGATCTTTATCGTGAAGATCGCGGATTGTCGACCGCTCAGCGGTGTTTGACAACGATCCTCGCTGATATGCTCCCTGCAAATCGAAATAGCGCTGCGCTGCTTCATCCTGTGAATCGTGAGGCTGATGCGGATCAGGCTGCCCTCCTCTTGTTTATCCTCGCCTTCGACGGATGCTGCACTGTATCAGGTGCACTAGTCTGCAAGCCTCGGCGTGCGTCGGCGGCGATTCGGGTATCGCTGCAGCTCAGTGCGTGCTGCCAATCTTGGCTGCGTTCCCGGAATGGTTTTGCGGTGTGACTCGGTGCTCGGCTGCTTTGTAATTTTTCACCGGTTTTCGTTGCGACGCCTCGATCTTTCCGTGTCTGGCGGTTCATTTCAGGCGCGGGCAATCATAATCCACAGCAAATCGAGTCGGCGTGACGTGAGATGTGGGGAACAGACTGAGCTCGTGCGACTAATTGATCGTATTTCTGTATGCATCTGCTCGGCTTCTTCTGCTTAGCAACGGCGAAGCGGCTTTGCTTTTGCGAACAACTCGCACCTTCTGCGGCAAAAAAGCAAGAGACGAGCCTCTGCGTCTTCAGCTGTACCATGCGCGAGAACGCTCACCCGCTGTCACTGTCTGCATGTTGTCTTGCTCTTCCCATTGCTGTGCTCAAAACCTTTACTGGCTCCCAGAGTATTTGACACTACTCTGACGGCAGACCGATGCTGCTGATCTGGAACCGCGTTTCCGTATAACGGGACGGGCGTCATTTGAATAACCTTGATAACGGTCCGTGGATCGCCAGCTAAATGCGCGTCTGCAATGTTGCGCTTGCTGGCCCGTGTTCCTGTTCACCATCGTGGGCGACGTTTGCCTGGTCACGCGGTGTCCCGGGCACTGTCGATCGTCGTTCGGCTGGTTCTGACCGTCGCAAGCGCGAACCCTCTGTCGCGGGCGCCGGTTGGTGCCGACGGCAGGTGTTCATGCGCGCCGTATCCCGTTATGAACTGGCGGTGCGGTATGGCATCTTCCGTCGATCTGTTTGTGATTCACTTGCCGCCATTCTCGTCACCTGATGATGCGGTCGCAATGTCAGCTCTGTGATTGCCCGGCGATAAAACTAAGTCGCCGGCCTAAGCAACCGCAGCCGCCTGTCTTGGTTCTTCTCGCTCTTGCTTCCCGGTCGGCAAATTCTCTTCTTGCCCGTCGCAACCGTGACCGCCTGCAGCGCCTGACCTGCCGGCTCCCGGTGTGCCTGCTCTAACCACCAGTCTTTCGCCAACGTCCTCTATCGCTCGGCACGATAATCCTATTACGACTTACCTGACGGATTGTGCCTTCGTATACCGAGATCAGTAACGTCGGTCAACTGCTTGAGTTTGATCGTTCGACGAAAATGGCGGTAGCCACGACCTGGTGGCGAGAACTCTTCTGCTGACTCTTGCGTCCAGTTCGCCGACATTCTCTTCGCATTCTAACGCTCGGCGCCTGTTTAAGCATTTGTTTGAAATTTGTGCCTGAAGGGCCGAACTAATGTGCGCTTCATCAGTCTATGTCGTTGAATCGCGACTGCGAATCTGGAACGCATGTTGCTCGATTATGCAGATGTCGCGGCGCGCATTTTTCTTTTCTGCCGTGGCATTCAGCTGTCTTCGTTCCATTCATCCGGCGATATTCAACTGCAACTCGAGGACGGTGTCGTCGCTTTGCTGTGTATTCAGCTGGTATCTATCTTCCTGCGCATTGTTTCATCCGACCGCTGAAACCCGCTCTGTTCGCCCGTATCCGTGGTGTTGTCTCTTCGCCCGTGTTTATTGTTGCCTGGAAAAACTCTGCTCCTGTTGTAATTGTGGCCATTCTGTTTTCGGATAGTCCGCCACGTCTGCAAGTACTGATTGCTGCCTCATCTTCTGTTTACGGTGCTTGAGAGATCGTATGAGAAGACTTCGGCATGCTGTTCGCAGGTTAAGCGGTGGCTGTGAATGGGCGCTTTCCTGTAGAAACCGTTACCGGCAGGCGGGCGGTTTCAATCGTTCGTTGTATCCTCAAATAAACACTTTATAATGTCGGCATCATACAAGTCGCCGCTCTTTGCGTTGACTTCCCAATAAAGACTGTTGTGTTGAACTCTCGGTGGGCCGGCGCGCTATCAGACGGCTCTGAATGCGTCTGTGAGCGCGTGACTAAAGATTATGACCTGGCGCTGGACAGCGGTGTTCATGCGCGGACTTAACGCGGTAATTTGACGATCAGTTTAGCGCATTCATCTTGCGAGACGCTGCGGCGGCTTGCCAGGCCGCAATCAGATGGCCTGACCTTCATGGTTAACAGGCCTGGGTGCGCTGTGTAATGTTGCGAATCAATCACGGTCGTACCTGCGCCAGCGCGATATCGTACTAAGCGATGCTGGTACTGCCAGCCAGTTCTGTTTCATTCACTCATAAGGCTCGCAACGCCCTGTATCGGACCTTCATCGCCTGATATAACGGCAGCTATTCTCGTGTCAAATATGTTGTCCTGTCATTTCTTTCCGCTTATATGTCGAGATCTCCGATGGAGCGTCCATGTTCAGATCTTAACTTGCCAAATTTTTCGAGCAAATCTTTTCTTGATTCGCAATCGCTACGAGATGACGCTCTGCTATGATGAACCGGCAGCCGCGGCGCTTCGTGCATGCACGGGTTTGTGCGCCGTCACCTGTTCGGCGCCGCCGCCATCGTTGCCTGTGATGCGCTCGATGGCATCTACTGCTTTGCCTTTGTGAACCGTATCATCAATTCGTGTCACTGCAACGGCTCTTTGTTGAAATAGCAATTTCGGACCGCTGCGTATAAAATGTTTCTCGTTGAAACAGGTTGCTGTGTGACGCGGTCCGCCTGATAACGCTGCAATGTGGCTCTGGCTGCTGTTTCTGAGCATCTTTCTCTGGTTTAACTACTTGTATCTTCGCCGTATCTCCTCCTGAATGCGGCATCATGGGCTCTGTCGGTCTCTGCTGCTGGCTTCATGGTCATTCCAGCCACTGCCTCAACGCTCGCTTCAGTACTATTTTTCTCGATTATCATTAATCGCTGTTGAGCATCTTCTGTCGCTGGCAATTTTTTCGTCGATCACTGCTCTGCTGAATCGCGACAACGGGTTGACTTCTCTATTCTCAGCTCATCTCGTCGCCTCTGCTGAAATGTATTTCTGTTGACATCTCAAGCCCATTTTTTGCAACAACAATCGCATGAAACCGTAACGTGCAGCCACGCCTGACTGCATGCATTTCAAGCCGCAATTGTCTTCTCGTGCGGGCCGTGGCTTGAGCCGGTATCACGGCGTCGATGAGCGACTGCTCTGTGAGTTCGACATCGTCTTTACGACTCGTGATGTCGTCATCCACTTATGTGTTCTGATTTATCTATGGTGTTGCAACTCGACTTAAATATTTCTCATATTGCTCGTAGGGCTCTGCGGGCTGTGCGAGGCTTCATGTCGGTGAGTTTTCGCCGCGGCTGACGACCGTCATCATCCTCCGCATTCTTTGCTGTCTTTTATATCTTCGGGGGTAAATGCTTTTACCGCGAAATGACGAACCATTCAATGTCGCGGAATCGACGAAGTTCGTGCAAAATTTTTGCCGTAATGAGCCTTTTCTTTTCTTCAGAACAATCGCGTTCGCTACTCAGGTATGGGCTGAGGTAACTACAAATTCTGACCTGCTTTCCCCGCGGTTTAAATCTTTAGCAGGTTCGACCATATTACGCACTGCGCTCGCCTCGAGCATCATTATTACTCGGCATTGAAATGGCATGCCGTCGTGTTTTGCTCGAGCTGCCGTCTTCTGCTGCCTCTCCGCAACGAGCCTGCTTCGTAAACTCGCTTCGGCAACATCGCGATGACGATTATGCTAAGCAACCTTCGGTGGCTTATTCGATAAATCGTAATAAGTTTTATATAACCCTTGCCTTCCGGCCGGTCGCGAAACGCGGCAACCTTCACCTGGCCGATGAGCGTGAGTTTCATGTCGCGCCGCAAGCATGGCTCATGAGCGCGCTGACCAACGTCTGCTGAAGCCGCTGCATCTTGGAAATCGCAGGGTCGCTCTGTCTTGGTATTTCTCTCTTATCTACTCTGCTGTTGTCCCTCTGTCTCACTGACGCAGCCTGCCCGACGCTTCTGCTTTCCGTTGAACAACTCGCTCTTTTGCCATGTATCATCTTTCATTGCCGCCTTTAAAATTGATGCAACTTCGAAATTCCGGATAACCATCGTATGCCGTTTGCTGATGCATCGCTTTGAAGCGTAACCGACTTCGTTTTAAACTGTCTGCGTCGGGCTTTCCCATGGGGACCACCATCTCTATAATCGACGGTCCTCAACAACGGAGTTTTCCCAAAAGTTGTCTGTTCCGATAACATGCTGCGTCTGTCCCGATGACGTTGATAATGAAACTCGGTCATCGTCTTCTGGCAACTTTGCCATGCCGTTATGTGCGCGAAAATGAAATACGACGGGTGCATACTGTCCGTCATATGCAGGCGATGCAACCGACGAAGCTCTATTAACCTGTTCGAGCGTGCATGGCGTTTAATCGACTCTTTTGGTGATCTCTTCGCGTTCGTCGTCAGCTCGCTGCGGCGACATCGCTGGTGTGTTTGCTGTGGTGGCTCCGTCGCGCCGCGAAAATCAGCGAGAAGAGTCTGGCTGATGGCATTCATTATGACCAATGAAACCTTCGCTAGTGCTGGCGTATGGGATCGTGGTGTCGACAAATAATTTTAACACGCTTCTGTCGCATAGATTATTCCGGGCCTAAAGGACTGGATGAGGGCAGGGACGCCAATCGCGGCTTCTGCGAGACCCTGCCTCAGGCTGGTACTGATGGTCAAGTAACTCGGCATGTTCGCCCTGTCTCGGCGGTGAACCGCTAATGTTTGAACTCATCGACCTGCTGATCATTCTCTTTGTATGGTCTCCATTCTTGACAATTAAATAACCCGTCTCCTCATCTGTCGTTGATGCTGCATGTTTAAGTCTGAGGCCGGATCTGCACTCTTGTATGTTTTCACGTGTAAACGCAATTCTGTCGCCTCGACCAAATGATTTTTGTCGCGTTATGTTCGCGGGTTGACGAACTGCGGTGCCGACCGTCCCGCGACAACTGAGTTGCGGCGTGTGATCATCGAGACAGGCCGATGCTCGTCGACGCTGGCTGCAACCGGTCGGCGTTACGTCTTCATGATGGCATCAGCGCATCGGCGCTCACAAAGCTGCTTTCGAGCGCTGGCACCGGGCGACTGCTTCGACCTTATCAACCGTTCACGTCGTGTTGACCGTCGGAAATGAACACGTCTTCGAGCTTTATTATGGTATTTATTGTCGTACAGCTGCCGATCATCTTCGACATGTTTAGTGCGGGATGCTTATCTGTAATATTCTGCCAGTCCCAAGGCGGTGAAGTTGAGCTAGATTGTGCCGGCGCCCGGTATCTGATGCATAAACAACTCCAGGCTCATAGCGCCAGATCTCTGACAACAGCTGTTTCGCGATTCGTCATCATGCGCGGTTACTGATTTGTCTCCTGGCATTTCTGGCACTGCTCATGTCTGCCTCTATCGTCAAAACTCATACGATATGTGTAATTTTGACTACGTAAACAACGCAGAAACTGCAGTAACCCCATGCTCAACCGGACCTGGTAAATCGTTAATGTGAAGCCTTAGTACAGGATTCGCACACAATCCTCAGATCGGATCAGAGTGCACTCGAGATATTTCGGCTAAGCCATATTTGAGAGGGTGAGATCGGGTTTAAATAATAACGAACGTTTCGCGTTTACTGGCAAAATGCCCCGTCGATTGATCAGATGTTCGACCGTAATCTGATGTCGTATCGGTTGGCGCGATAATTTTATAGGTGTTCGTTGATTTTATATTGCGTTATCGACGACGTTCACGATGTGACAAACAGGCTGGCGCTGATTTCGCGCGATGGCGGTTTCGTTACCCGCCTCACGCGGCAAATCGGCTGCGGCTTCGATTGTGAGCCGTTCTGTTTCAGAATATGACCTGGCTGCCAGGCTGTCCGTTCATGTTCAGCGCATCGGGCTGTAACCATTTAATCAGCTCTGACTCTGTACCGAAAGCTCTTTCCTGCCCATAATAATTTTGTCGTCTTGTTCTCTTGTATTCTGCGCAGCTCAGCTTTGTCTGGTTTCCGGTGTATTAACCAGTATGGCGCAAATGTCTCCGGATGCGTGATTCCGCTCTCTCAAACAAATCATTAGAAATGGAAATGCTCGTCGTTAATGGTAAAGAGTACGGTGTCATTCTGATATTTTCTTGAAAATCTTTTGTCGACGAGAAGTCATTCACTGTTGTCAGCTCGTGTCATCCAGATGAATGAATATATGCGTCTGGCATCATTTTACGATATTTCGCTGAAACATTTTCCCGCTATCATTCAACATTATCTCCTGATCGAGGCCATTATGTTTTCATGTAAACTCCGGATCACTGACTGTACTGTGTTCAACCGTTACGAGTCGTCAAATGTGTTGTTGAGATGATAAATAAGTTTTCGCGCAACGTCATGCCGTTGTGCATGTCGAAAATGATGGAAGCCCAGCCGGCAATGCGATGAACGACGGTACTGTTTGCGCGCTGCCTGGGCATTCACCCGTGTTCGGACCCCAGAAACATTTATGATTAACTGAAACTGAAATGTCGTTTAAAATATCACTCTCAACTGATTCCATGGACTACAACTAATCTTCAATATGGCTCGACGATAGTCTGCCGCCTTTCGGCATTCTGGGCATCCGCCTCGCTGCTGTCAGGGCGGCGCCCGTCGCCAAATAACGAACGGTGGACAAACATGGTTGATCTTTGACCCTCTAAGTGCTGTCACTCGACAGCCTCGGTGCTTTACTATCGTCGGATTCTGTTCATTCGACATATCGTGAATTGACCTCTGTGCTCCGTTTCCTCGCTGGTCGTGGTGCCTCGTCGATGAAAGGTGATTGACAGCGGTCGGGTCACGTGTGCTGGCTGGCGGGATTTCTGTTGGGGCGTCTGATCCCGGTTCGGCCTGATTTTGTCTTCCTGCTCCTGACAGTGAATAACTCATGGGGCAATTCGAAACGGCAACACCGCAGCTCGGATGCCCGTATTCCATTCCCGCGTAATTAACCGTACGTTTAATAAAGTCTCGTTTATCGCCGTCTCCGATCTCTCGATTCTTCTGATGATTGCTCTGTATGTGCTCAGGCCATCGCGGCACCTCACCTGAGGCACGTCGGGATCGCGACGCAATTTCGGGTGGTCGGGCAGCGGGCCAGCCTCGGTATCGGCAAAGGCTGGCTGTTTGTACTATTCACGTTTACAATATCTTTGACTGCGGTGCTGCGCCTGATAATCCCCGTAAAACTCGCTTCCTCGCGGAATCTCGCCAAACAGTGCTCGTGCGACGTGGCTCATCATCGCATATCGAGCCATCGAGCGAGGCGCTCTGTCACTGTATGCTTCACTCGCTGACCGGGTGTTCTGTGCGGCTGGTGCGCCCCGCTCTTGGTTCTTCCGGCGCGCCGGTAATTTCATATCCTGCAGTAAAGCACATCGATTAACGCCGGTGTCTCGAGACCTGTAGCTCATGAGGTGACTTCGTTACAGCGACCTGAATACTGCTCCATCTGTTCATTTTGAGTCTTCACTTATCAACAGCCTTCACGTTGTTGCCGGTCGTGTTTGGCACCATGCGTAGATGACCTCCTCATGTGACGGTGATCGACGTGTGCGTTGTACATGAGCGCGCTTATAAGCGGTCCTTCCATGTTTACTGGTGGGCTTTCTATCGTGCCTGCGTGATAACCCCACGCTGTCATGTTTAACGCCGCCCTGTCTTCCGGATTAGTTCAGCCACACATGCGTCTCACATCTATCGAAATCTCTTCTATCTTCCAGAATGTATGAAGCGTGATATAACTCGAATATATTCGTGTGAATCGACACACCTTCAGCTAAAGGCACTGTACGGTCACGCGCTGGCTCAATTTGTTTATGTTATATGAAAGCAGCCAACACAACGGGGCGCTTATCTTCCGGTGAATCGACGATCCCCATTCAGCCGATCTCCGGGAATCACCTTAACAGATCGCCTTCATGACTCTGCTATTTCAAAAATGAAAGTCGGGGTCATGACCGATAACTGCTGTGACCAATGGAGCATTCCTGCTGAGCGCGGATAACGCAAAGCCGTATGATAAATTGCAGGCTTTGCCAGTGCTGCGTCTGTCTGATGGTGATCGGTCAGCCGGGGTGGCTGGCAACAATGGCCTGGCACCGCGCCATCGACGGGCACACCGTAATCAGGCCTGTCTCAGCTCGCCGGGCTGTTCCGCATCTGTGAAGAAACAACTCTTTAACAGACACTGCGATATCAATCGGCGGACCTTTATATCAGACTCTTTGAAATGGGTGGCCTTAACAATCGCCTGTCGACACAACCACATCTTCCGTCTTATCGTGCGCGATGTTACGAACTATACGGATGGAGGTGATAGCATCGAAGATACCATGACTTCGGCGAGTCATCTGAAATCATATCCGGATCGTCGACAGGGTGCGATGTTGGTGTTTCGCTGCTGGTCTGTAACTGGCAACGCCGTTTGAACTTTCGGTGCCAGGATCATGTGGTATCCGTCTGCCGCTGCTGGGTGCTGGTCCTGACAGTGCGATCTCGGGCGTTCGAAGCGTCGATGTTAGCAGTATCGATCGCGGCAGATTATTGGTCGGTGGATCGTGGGTATGCGGCGTCGGCGCCGTGCTGGTGACGGATGTGTGTCGCCGGCGAGCTTTTAACGTCGACGCGGCAGCGCCGCCGAAGCGGTTCGGGCGTTCGCCGTCGCGACGTATGTGATCCTGAAGATTGATTCCATCGGTTTACTCGCTCGCTTGCTGATGGCGGGCCAGATGACGGTGGAAACGACGGTCACGCACGGTGCTTTCCCGATAACGCCACCTGCCAATTTGATTATTGAATGATTGACCTGCGTTAAATGGTGTTAACGCTGAACGTGAATCATGTGCGGCATTCAGACGTATTTTCTTTCGGGATAAAGACCGCGCGATGTTCGTAATCTGGACGCCCGTTGTACGAGACGATAGATGTGGGCAGTGTTCAACTGTTTGCACGGTGCCTATTGGATCATGTCGATATTGATTCACTGGCCGCATGTGACACGGACCGTCGTTTCGGCGATCAGAGGACTACCTGAACATTGTCCGTGATGTTCTGCGGGGTCACGGTTGCGGCCGTTACGGTGGCCAGGTCGACCTCGGCCTCTGTCGCGAATTCACCGTCGGCGCCCGGCGATGCGCTCGTGGGCCTGGGGGCCGCTGTGACGTGCACGTCGGATGAGGTATCGCGCGTCTTGGTCAGCTGTTCAGCGCGTTAACGTCGTGATTCAGGCACTGAGACGCAGATGCTCTTGTTCCGGGACTCGGATTAATCTGGTCGTTCGTGTCGGGGCGCGGGCGGTCGTAAAAATGCCGTTCAGCGCCTGTTGCCAGACAGATGGCAATTACGATCTTCGAACTTCTGATTCGCTAAATAATTTCGATCTGGCATCTCTATCATTCTTTCTGATATCCATATTCCTGTTATGTACGCGCTGATGATTACGTGCATTATACTGCAACGAACTGCCGTAACCTGAAGTCTGCTTTCACTAAATAAATCGTGACATGGCTGATCTTGCGGCTTCTGTTCATGGCTGAGTCACTTCAGGTGGGCATGCCGTCTTGATTTTTGCCGGGCTTCTTTCTGAACTTTCGTATTCGGTTACGTGAAAACGCCTTGTTCAGTCGCTGAGATATTGCTGATATTTCATGGTCGAGCGGGCATCGCGACCGAAGCCTGGCGTCTATCTTCGGGATTACAGTTCTGAAAATAATGACAGATGAAACGCGCCATCTTGTCGTTCGATCTCGGGCCAAATCGCTTCGTCAGCGGCACTGCTCAACGATGATGCTGGCGATTCGCGGTTCGCTGACTTGTCATCTGATACCGCTCCGCGCCAGCATCGCTGGATTTAGCGCCGTTGCTTTGCTGAAGCCTCCGTCGCTCGGCTCTTGTCTTCTTCATCGGCTGGCTCTGTCCCAGCCAGATAGCAATTTCAACGCGCAATCGGTCGGAAGATATTTCGTCGATCTCGTGCTGGTGACCCTTATTTTATGGTGATGTGCGCGGGGTAACCCGCCGGGATGATGCGCATTCGATGTTCCTCGGCAATGCGCATGTGATCTTCCACCGGCCACTGCTCACTGTAAGGGGCAGGAACATGAACCATTTTGCCGTCTCGGTCTCTTCGAAAATCTGTTCTTTGGTCGTTCGATAAACAATTCTATATTGTTAACTCTCTTATATAATATTGCAGTTCGTTCGTCGATGATTGAGAATCCGTAAACTGCTCATGAAACCAATAGCGCGAGGATGGCTCATGACAGCTCGACCAGCTCACGCCCAGGCCTGCATGCTCGGGCATTTCTGTGCAGGTTAAACCGTGATGACGGGCGCCGTTATTCAGTGTTTTGCCGCGTAACGTGATGTGACGCTGTGTGTTTGCAATATGGGCAGCAGGGGTATCGTGCTGTGTCGATTTCGCTGGAAATTCTCGCGTATGTCTGTCGGTCCTGCAACTCGCGCTCCATCGCCGCAGGCTCTTGACTTCCTTTCAGCTTTTGAACCGTTAACCGCGGTGCAGAGGATGATCGCGTATGACCTCATGTTGATATCGTTCGCAGTTTTCGCCGACGGCTCAACATTTTGCCCATGCCCGTATCCTCTTTGTGTTCATTTTTCGACGGTTTGTTCTTGGGGTTTATGTTGTCGAGGCTGTCGTATAATTTATTGACGGCATCAATTCCTCTGCGTCATGGGTTGAAGTCGCCGTCGACGCGGCGGTGAAATCAGGTCAATCATCGTCTGATGATTATGTTGTGGTGCCGTTTAAACTCTTCATACTCATTATCTAAGCATATAGTAATGGATTCAAAATGGAATTCCTCCGCCGACGCTCATCATGTCTGAAACATTGCGTTGTTTTCGGCATGATTTGCCGCTGCGCTGCAGTCGCAAATGATTAACGCCTCGACGCAAACGCCCGAAGTTCTGTCTGTAATCGGCGTTAGTCTGTGGATCGTCTGTGGCGATTTTGTCGTCATTTCGAAGTCTTAACAAACTTTCCGGAAATCGTGCTTGTCCTGTGTCGTTAGCCATTCGTCTCAGCGTTTCCTGCCGACGTGTTTCCAGGGCCGGGATCTGAAACTGTCTTAGCTCGTTGCCTCTCGCAGGTACAAACCCGCTGCTGACAACGGCGTCGATGTTTCTGCCCACGCCTCTCGTGCCTTTGCATTTCTTTCGTGCTCGGCCTCATGCGCATCGGGTACTGTGAAACGGCTGCGACATCTTCGGTGTCGTAATTTTAACGCCGTATGCGTGGCATGTCTTCGCTCACTACTGCGCTGTGCTGCAGCCTTCTGTGGTACATATTTCGTTAAACCTGGAATTTTCAGCTCTGCGCATAAACCCATCGTGTCGCAATGCTCAGCTTTCCGCCTCTCTCTTCTGTAAAGCCTTTCGCAGCGCGAGCTTTCATTTCATCTGCGTCCTGTACTGTGGTTCAAAAACGATGTTGCTGCTGGCTGGTCTCATTGACAAGCCTAGCCGTGGTGGATGAGAACTACGATGGTGTGCATTTCGCCATGTTATCTCTGAAGAGGCCCTCGGCTTTCCGTTATCGCTCAACAATGTTTTCTGGCTTTGCGTGTCACGGCAAACGGCGCTTTCTATGGTGCGTTGTAAAATCGCAATGATTCATCTGCCGTGTTGCTATTTCTGCCGTCGTAAACGCGCGGGTGCGTCGGTGTCTCTTCATCTCGCCGTGTGATATCGTCTTAACGTCGTCGCGATGCTCGGCGCGACAGTTGGTGTTACCTCTTCCTCTTTGCCATCGCGGGCAAACGAATGCGCTGGCTGTGCGTATCTGTCGCCGTTTCGTTGCCTCACAAATGCTTCACCTCACCGTATTTGAGCCGCTGTCGAATGATATCTCGTGGGCGGGATATGCGCTCGGTACTACGACGGAGGTCGCAAGCTTTGCCGGTTGCTCAGCTCACGTACCAAATCGTCTTGTCTTCTCGGGATATCGCCGCCGTGCGCTGCATATCTTGAGTGCCATCAATTCATTATCGATGACCTTCAATTTCGATGATTTGCGTGTTGAAGCGACTCACCAAGCTCCGGTTCGCAACCGATATTATTGACGGCAAATCTGTTGCTTGATCAACAAACACGTCGTGTGACTCAATGTTGACCTCTGAAACGCGATCATTTTTCAGGAACCGTTACCGATCTGTTGACAGATCTGAAGTGCTTGCGATAAACGACGTTTGCGCTTTCGAGTTCGGGAAGCCATCTCCTTTCACGATGATGGAGCGCTGAGAATGCGTTAGCGATCGCTGATATCGTCGGGCGCACTCGTCGGGCGACGTCTTGTTTCTGCTCTGACCGTGGCCTCTGTCGTAGGCGTTTTCATGTTCGCCCGGCTGCGTGAATCCGCTGCGCCGTGCCGTCTTCCTGAAGACCCTGTTTTCTCGCCTTTTCGGCTTTCGCAGGAAATCGGTTTGATGCGTTAAGTCTCACCTCGCTGATACTGTTTGCCTCCTCGTGTCCCTTCCTCTCTAAAATCGGCATCCTTTGCTTTCGTGGTTTCCGCCGTACCGAAACGTTTTCGTGATCTGGGCTCTGTGAAACCGTGCGATCTACGCCTTTGATCGTATTCGGTGATCGCTGCCTGCATTATCCGCAGCTCTCATCACAGTGAAACGCTGGTGATCGTCGGTTTCAAATACTGAGCAAAGGCCGCTGTTGAATTGGTCTATGTAATCACGCGAATGATTTTGCGTCTGGTAGCCACGCTAAATGGCGTATCCGCATACAATCGTGGTTCTCGCCTGTTATCACGCGTGATTTGCTCAGGAACATCTTTGATTCCGAATATTTTTCGAAACGATGATTTACGTTCGACACTGTGCGACGGCAATCTTGATGAAGGTGGCAATCGTCGGTGGTTATGTTGTCTCCCGCGCTTATTGTATCTCGTAGTTCGGCATTTCTGAGAACATGTGGGCCGTCTCCGCTAGAGATGTTCATTTTACTGAGGTATCATTTTTAATATCAGTTGGCATGATCTCGGGATGATGTTCTCCATCTTCATGCCGTCGACGGGTTCCTTTATCACCGAATGCTGCGGTTCGGGAACTTTCCGCTAGATCGCTGATTTCTGTTAAGTTCTGAAACTGTCTTCGTTCGACGGGCAACTCCCGTACCTATGGGCGCGAACGTTCTATAACCTGGCTCCCACAATTTATAATGCGAAGGGCACCGTTCTGCCATCTTCCAGCCGGTACTGGGGCGGTCTCTTAACCCGTCGCTGGTGCCGCTTCGGTGTTGCCCGCTGCAGCAAAATCTGTATCGATGGTTCATTATAACCGCAATCACCTTGTCACGCGCACGTGTCGGGCTATGCGGCGCCAGCGGCAGAGCTCCAACTCAGACGGCCTCCGCTAAACAATCTGCGTTCGCTGGGCATAGTCTCTCTCTTGCAACATCAGGCTCTTTCGCCGCTGACACGTCGCTGAAATAGATGTGTTAACGAAGCCTCCTGCGCCTGTTCGTGATAAATTGACTCTGTCGATTTACAGACGGCATTCTCCGCTCCTGTGTGTTCGGTGCGCAACTCGCGCTGCGATGAGCCTCGCGTGAGAATGACATCATGACACTACGCCATTGATTTTCCGTAGTGCCTTCACGCTGCGGGCGACCCAGCATATGCAAATCGCCGATGCAACACCTTAACCGCCATCCCAGCTGTCATTCCAAGTCCTCCGCCTGTCGATGTATAACTGTCCGGTGTATGAAGATGCAGCGATGGCGGAGGAAATGCCATTATGAGTTTTAATGTGCATATGCCTTTAACGCTGCAAGGCGTGGTCACGTTGGCTCCGTCTGTAAATATTGTTTATGTGTCACTGCGAAACTCTGTTTCTCATCCATCGCCTCAGCTATGAAATAGTTCGCAACAAGTCACAGTGACGTTTGGTCTATCTTCATGAATAGCAACCGTCTTCCCGTCTGCTAAGCGATTCTCCGTCTTCACGTCTACTGTCGCTTTAATAATTTAAACGCTCGCCAAAACTGCGGTATGCGGAATCGCCCGCGCCGGTGACGTTTGCAAACATTCTGTTCGACCACAAAATAAAGGCAATATGTGCCATAATTTTCTATGAAACATCGCCACAACGAACCGTCATGACCATAACATGCTACTTCCGTTAATGCATTTATTAATGCGCTGGCGGTTTCTTTGTACTCTGATTTTAATATTTTCGTAGCTCGAGGTAAACGGTTCTTTTCCGTCTCTTTGCTCATTTTTCGATAACGGTCTGCCAATCGTGCGTCTTTCTTTCCGGACTTGATTTAACATCTTCTTGTCCTTTGTTTTACTCGGTCTCAACGCCGCAGCTGTCGAGACCCGTTCTCTGAACGGCATGGCTTCTCCCCGGCGCATTCCTCAAGGTCTATCTCTTCTTAATGCAGTTTTTCGTTGTATAGAGCTAAGCAATTGAATGAAAAACTCTACTACTGCGACATATCCTTTGCCTTCATTGCTGTCAGGCCAGCACACCCACGCGGAAACAGCGCCATCGCACGCCTGAAAACGATTAATCTGGCTTTCACCTGTTGTCTCCGGCGAACGTGGGTATTCAATCGGGCAATTTTGTGGTAACGGCGCAAATGGGTGACGGATGTTAACGACTGCAACCCGTCATCTCCAGGGATTCGCGGTGTTGAAATTGTCGTCATCGAAAACAACCAGACGTCTGGAAGCAGATGGTGGCGCGGCATTCCGCAACCGAGAAAAGCGGTATTGATGCGTGACTTGGGCGCCGTAGATGGACAAAGAATTTCGCGTCCGCATGTCTTCACCGCTGTAGTGCCGTTGGCACCGCGTCACTGAGATCTATCGTATGACATCTGTCACTGCGATGTTCTTGTATCCATTGCATCCGTGGTATGTGCGGGGCCGTGACCTGACGACCCTGCCAATGAAAGGCTGTTCAACATCTGACTCCAATGTCACCAATTCCCTGCGGCCTTCATCGATTTTGGTATGCCAGACCCCGACTCAAAAGAAATCAACCGCAACAATCTATGATGCGCGATATAAAATATCGTACCAGTGCGCTGTTATGAGCATCGGCTGCTGAGAGAACGGCGACGTTGGAAACCGTCGTGACGACTTCGCTATCGCCGCAACCACGAGACGAGCAAAAATCTGTCTGATCGTATCGTGGCTTCTGGGCACGCTGCGACTGTCCGGCCGCGAGATAATGCGATGACGGTCCGGGCTGCGCTGTCGAGACGTGACGCGGTTTTCGGCGAAAACGATGCCATTGAAACTGCGTTTATCCTCGTCGAGCACGTCATCTCAGTAACGTACGGGCTGAAGTTCCCCCGCGAAACAGGTTTTCTGAGCGGAGCAGTCGTTGTTGCCGCTGCTGTCAACGGCTGGTTTCGATTGACGTAATAGATGTGGTGGCTTCGCGTCATTGCATCGCGGGGTTGAACGTATTCGAGAACTCATTGGCTCTGTACCTTCATGACAAGCATCACGGCAATGTTCGTGAGGATCCGAGAAATCGCGGCATGTCAGAACTCAATCGGTGAAACACAGGCGGCGCATAATGCAAATGGCGCGGTGTCTGTTACCAGTTCACCTTGCTGAATGCATGAGCCAGTCAGTCAATGATCGAACGTGCTGAGCCCGCTGCTGTCGCAGGTGGCTTGAGCAGTGCAGACGTCATGAACGCGATTGACAGTCACGGACACTGGTGTCGGTGTCGCTCTGTAGATACTTTGATCGCAGCGGGAATGTTGGCGTCGTGAACAGGATGAGACCTGGGTTGATTTCGATAACTGGCGCTGGGCCTGGCCGCCTGTTTTGCTTGGCAATCGTGACAATGCGTTATTTCGTTCTGACATGTCTGCTGTGATGACAACTAATTTCGCTTTGTAGTGCGTCAAGACCAGGCTCCTGAGAAGTGCTCTGGTGTCAGCTCGTGGTTCCCGGATCGATTTGTCGGCGACATTGCGTAATCTTCTGATTGCTGGAACGTGAGATTCGCCGCGGTGCCGACCAGCCGTCGAATGGTGTCCCAGGCGGGCTGCTCCTTCCGCGCTCCCGCCTCGCGGTTGCTGACGACGGACGTCTTCATGACAGACCAGTGGCCGGCACGTGTGGGCCCGATCGGTCAGGCGTAATGTTGCGTGCCGCGAGAAGGACTTATCATGATTTACGTTTTTAGACAGCTGCAGACAACAGATGCGGCGACGGCTGTTTCGCAGTATTCTGACGACCGACTCGATCAGATGATCGCGGGCGGCTTTCGAACGTTGTGTCGATAAAAGATGAGTGGGGGTTATGATGTGGTGCGCCAGTGGTATTGCAGGACTACGCTGGGAACATCATATGTGCATCGACGGTATGTGGAAGATGGACGACGACCAGATAATTCTGGTCGGGCCGGTCAATCGCCGACGGCCGTCGAAAACTCTTGACGTGTTTCTGAAACCGGCGGTTAACAGACATTCAACGGCTGGCGAAATATGCGTAGATGAAGGGCATTTGCCAGTGTTACCTGGAAGATGTCTGCCAGGATATCGACAATGATACTGCAGTGGTTTGAGCGCGTTAAAATGTGTCAAATGCCCGCTCGAACATGAACGATCGATGCGGTCTTCTTTATTCGTGAAGACAACGGTACCTGGGCTGAATCGTGTGGGCGTAGACCAAGCAATCGCTGACTG
>BNJU01004285.1_pt1 | contig 155382 bp, 232 predicted proteins | sample 8539281 | NCBI WGS metagenome assembly BNJU01 (sample SAMD00202456, study PRJDB9452) | human saliva metagenome | isolation source: human saliva | place: Japan
TGCCAAAATGACCCAGCTTGACCTCACCAAAAAGAGTAAACGCGCAAGTGCTCAAGCACAGTGCATCATCACTTCCGCCGTCATTACTGTCATTGCCACACACACACACATTAATACCGTCATCAATATCATCATCATCACCGTCATCACCGAGCCCCGCGCAATCCCGCGATTTTTCCATGATAGAGCCGCCACCTGCGAAGCATGCCTTCATGACGCCCAAGCTCGCCGAAGGTCACCGACTGTCGCCCGCGATGGCAACTTTTCCATTTTACATGTCTTCCAGAAAATGCTCCAAGTCCTCCAATGCACGCCCTGCCAGCATCCTTTTCCGGCTTACGCGTGCGGCAAGTCCACGAGCGGCGGCAAAGCCTTCGAAGTTGATAAAGGCGTAATAGCGTTCTGGATCACAGGTCGTGATAGTGCGGAGGCGCCAGGTACTGGCGGAAATACGACAGGTGATTCCCCCGAACCAGCCGCGCATTTTCGCGACAGCCCCCGATGCGGCGGACCGACATAGCCTCCGGTCATCATGCCCCGCGAACAGTGACGTTCATCTCCTACCGGAACGTCGGACGCAGATGCCGCGGTGCGCTGATAGCAGCAGGTGCATCACAACGTGCGAGGAACCCGCCGCCGCCCCGGAATCATTCCTGAAAACACGCCGCTGTTCGCCACACTGAGATGGCTCAACCGACGATGTTAGATCGATCCCGCTGCGTTGTCCTGTCGCAGCTGCACCATTGCGCGTATGGACGCTCCCCGTCACGATGGTTATGCCGACGGGCTTCATGACCGTAGAGGAGTGTATCGCGCCCGCGCGATGCCATGACCTCGACCGGCATGCAGCCCGAAGAAAATCGCCAAAATCATGCGTCTCGCCGCCTCCGCCGTCGCCGTCAGCTTCGCCGAACGCGTCGTACCCGCTTCCGTTCATGCGGGCAGTTGATGGTGGCGGCTCACCCTTCCCATAGCGCGAGGCGCGGTACATTCATATCAATGTTGAGAAGTTGACGAGCGGTGCCGCCGCATCATAGAAATACAGCCCATCGCCGGCAGGCGTATATCGCCTCCGCAAGCGCCCATCCAGCGGTCCGAGGCGATGATGAGAACGGTCATCCGGAGGGCAGCCCTGATCTCTGCATGACCATGGACAGTGGATGCGCCAGTGCTCACATAGGCGCCTGAACGCTCATCACCGCCAGTGCGCCGCCGGCAGAACAGCCATGATCCGCCGCCTGCATGATGATGGAGTTCATCCGGCGCATCTCCCTTTGAGGACGCCGACGGCATTCATCGTCCCGCCGCCCGCAGGAGTTTGCCGCAGACGAGTTCGCTAGGCATCGTGCTGTGTGCCGGTGGTGACGCGGCGGACGCATCTCAAAAGCGCGCGGCAGTCCTGGCTGCAGCGCCTGCCTTTGCTTGCCTACGGCACCGGCAAGCGGCCGGCACCAGGTGATGCGTACGCCGCTCGCGAGCGTGTCGCTGCGCGCACTTGTCTTTCGTTTCGTTGCCGGCTCCTTTGCCGCAGCGTCCGTCTCCTTCGTCTTTGCTTTCAAGGGTTGGGCTTCCTGTGCACGCTTCTTCTGACGCGCCAGTTCCTTTTCAGATGGGGCTGCCGATGAAGCGCGAAGGGCACGTCTCGTTGCATGCAGTAAGAGGACGCGCGACCCGGCCGCAGCAGCGATAAAGCTTCTGCATGCCAGGCGCCGCAGGTGGTACGGTGCAGGTCTCCTCTCGCCTCCATCCCGCGTCGTATAGTCACATGCGGGATAGCGGTCACGAAAGCCGAGAACGCGCGCCCGCGTCGGCTCTTTCGGCTCGACGATCCGCCCGCCGCACTTGGGACATGTGACGCCCGTATCGCGCAGGAGCGAAGCTTTGCGTTTGGCGCACTCGGGAAGCTGACAGCGAACTTGCCAAAACGCCCCTGTTTGACGACCATCGTGCGGCCGCACTCGTCGCAGGGGATATCAGCGACCTCCTCGGAGTTCCACCGTACCGATGGCATCCTCCGCCTTTTTCAGCGTCTGTTCAAATGGTTTGTAAAAGCTGCCGAGCAGCTCATTCTTGTCGACGACCCGTCGGCGACGCCGTCCAGTTCTCCCTCCAGATTCGCCGTAGACTTCGAGCATCGACGTGTGAAATGCTCCTCGAGCATATCCGCCTGATGAAGCCCAGCTCCGCCGGACGGAACTGCTTTCCGACGTTCCACGTGGCCGCGCTTCTGGATGAGTCTCGACGATGGGCGGGCATTAGCGGACGTCCGATCCCCAGTTCCTCGAGGGCTCTTCGGCGATGCGACGCGTCATCGCTGCAGCGGCGGCGGCTCGGTAGAAAGTGCTGCTCGCTCAACGCTGCGTCGATCACCGTCCACGAGGTCGGGCGGGAGCGTGTCCTTCTCCTTCTTTGCTGTTTCCGCCCAACGCCAGGCAGCGGCGCTGGCGCTCGAACTTCAGCTGCAGGCCATGCGCGCGGAGGCGATGAATCTCGGCCGCAATCTGTGCCGCGATGGTGTCGTAGACGGCGTGCAGACGTCTCGACTGGCGGCAAAGCCGCTGCCAGATACGGAGAGCGTATAGAGGCGGAGCTGATCGCGGTTCGTAGTTCTCCACCTCCTGCGGGCGTGTGCGCAGGCAGGATACCTGGGTCGGACGGATTGCTCATTGCGCAGTCTGCCCAGCCTTCTTCAGACGCATCGCGCAGACGACTGACGAGACGGAACATATCGCTTCCGTCTCTTCACTGAGAAAACTGCGTGCCCATCCACGGCAAGATTTGAAATGCCGTCGAGTCGGTACGCATAGGTGATGAGACCGGTCGCACCGTGACGCCCGGACAACGCCCTCACAGAGCTGCTGGGCGATCATCATCGTGCGTCCCGATCGAAATCAGCTTACGCGCCGCATCCTGCTGCAGGAGAACTGGTCGTAAGGGCGGCGCAGCTTTCTTCCTGCGTTCACTGCGCTTGACCTCCTGCACGGAAAATTTCTGCTGTGCCAGATCATCCGTCAGTGCCTTCGTCTCTGCCTCGCTGTGCAGGGCGAGTTTCTTGCCGTGCGCATGTGTCACCCCGGCGATAAAGGCGTGCTTATCCTTTTCAGCTTCGCCTCGACTCGTCCAGCATCCTCGGACCGAAAGGCTCGATCTCGCGCTCACGATCGCAGATCAGGCGTACTGTGACCGACTGGACGCGTCCGGCAGAAAGCCCTGCGCACCTTGCGCCAGAGGAGCGGTGACAGCTGATAGCCGACGATGCGATCCAGCATCCGTCGCCTGCTGAGCATCGACCTGCGCCATGTGAATGGACGCGGATGATGGCACAGCTCCTCAATCGCAGGCTTCGTTATCTCGTGAAGACGATGCGACAGTCCGTCGCAGGTCAACGCCGAGAATGTGCGCCAAACGCCAAGCGATTGCTTCCTCGCGGTCAGGATCACTGCCAGATAGATTTTATCGGCGTCCTTTGCCTCTTTTTTGAGCGCACGAATCAGGTCCCTTGCCGCGCACATTGATGTATTTCGGCTCAAAAGTTATGTTCCACATCAATGCCGAACTGACTTTTCGGCAGATCTGCGCAGATGTCCATCGACGTACCCGAACGGTATACTGTTTGCCGAGGTGCCGCTCGATGGTCTTTTGCCTTGCAGGAGACTCCACACCTGTGAATCTGTGGTTTTTCCCGCCGTTTTCGCTGTTCTTCGTTTTCTTCGCTGTGCCGGCTTTCGCCTTGCGGGCAGATGCTTGCGTCGCCAATCCGTCGTTCTTTCGGCACGCCGATAGGCGCATTTCATTCTCTATGATAACGCCCTTCAGCTGCATCTGCAGGAGAAGGAGCGGGAGGCTCGTTGTCGTGCTCACGGGCAGACTGTCGATGATTTCGTCCATGGTCAGCGCATGATCGAAGGAGAGCACCTGATAGACGTGTGCTCTTCCGGCGTCAGCCGCGCAGGGCAGAGCGCCGCTGTGGTGCGGCGAGATGCATCTCTTCGAGAATTTCACGCGGAGATTCCACCAAGCGTGCCCCTGCACGGATGAGGTTGATGGCAGCCGCCGCCTGCGGCGAACAGATGCTGCCGGGAATCGCATAGACTTCACGTCCCCGCCGAGTGCCATCTCAGCGGTGATCAGAGAGCGCTGCGCCGTGCCGCTCAACGACGAGCACCCCTCCGCGAGTCCGCTGATAATGCGGTTACGCGGGAAAAACATGGGCAGCGGCTGTGTCCTGGGGGCATACCAGAGAGGACTCGCCCCGCCCGCCGCAGCGATCTCCGTCAGCAGGCGGCGGTTCTCGGGCGGATGGGCAACATCCACGCCGCAGCCGAGAACCGCAACAGTCCGTCCGCGCGCATTGCACCGCGATGCGCACGCGTGTCGATCCCGCGCGCCGCACCGCTGACGACAGTGACTCCTGCTGCCGCGAGATGCTCCGCAAACTCGAGTGCAGCAGCCTCCCCATAGCTCGAGAATTTGCGCGCACCGACGATGCCGATGCGCCGCGCGTCGGGCGAAGCGTGCCACGATAGTAGAGCACGAGCGGCGGGTCAAAGATCTCGCGCAGAACGAGCGGATAACATTCATCCTCCATCGTCACCATCGACACATCAGTGCGTCGGCAGTCCTCCGCGATGCGTTCCGGCAGAGTTTGATCCCCTGTATGTGCCGTGCAAGTGCGTCGGCAGCAGCATCCGTGAGGGGCTCTGTCGCACGCAGTTCTGCGGCGGTCATCGACCATACATCCTTTGCCGCAGGACATACCTTTTGCAGCCGCTGCATACGAACGCTGCTCACCTGCTGGACAGCGCAGAAGCGCCGCCAGATACCACCGATCTTCCACCTTCTACACGCTCCTCATCTTACCTAAATTTAGGGAAAGAATGCAACTGGCCTTAATCGTTTTCTTCATTAACTACTGCGGAAACAGCTCATCTCCAAAGACATAGTAGACCATCAGAAAGATGAGCAGGAGTAGAAAATATCCGCCATCCGTACCGCTCCTATTTCAAAAAGAGGGCTGAGCCCTCTCAGATTCTGCATCATCACATCACGCGACGTGCACCGATATAGCATGCGCTCCCAATAGCCGCCGTACAGATTATCAATCGCGACCCCACGGCTCGACGAGGCATTGATGAAGTTGCCCATCACCGAGGTAGATGCCGACGTGCGACGGACCATAGTCATACGTGGAGAAAAAGACGAGATCGCCGGGAACCATCTCTGCTGACGAGACGGATAGCTGACCCTCATACTGCGCGTCTGCCGTACGCGGGAGATAAATCCCGCGTTAGCGAAGACGTAGCGGACAAAGCCGGAGCAGTCGAACCCTCGCCGGTGTCGTTCCGCCGAACGAATACGGCACACCGAGGTACTGCATGGAGTCCGAAACAATGCGGCGCACGAAATAGTTCGAGCCGCGGCTGACCTGCGGCATCGCTCTTCCGAGAAGAGCCTCATAGGTTGACGGCCCCACAAGACCGTCCACAGCAAGGCCGTGCTGCTTGAACTCCTTGACGCCCTCTGCCGTTGCCGGACCGAAATCACCGTCCGCAGCGACATCGTATCCATACTGGAGAGCTGCCCTGAATCTCGGCAACATCCGTTCCTGATCACCGATCTGAATGACTCTGCGCTCGCGATTGATGCGGAGCAGAGAAGCATAGCGGATAACGCAAGAATCTTTGATTTTTCTTTCGCAAGCAAACACTTCCTTCCATCAAGTGCACAATTCATTGGCTACGAGAAACCAATAAGCTGAGTTCTGTTCCGCCCCCAAAAAGGCGGTGACAATCATTTATCTGGGACACCTGTTGCCAGGCATCTCAAGCGACGCTACCCGGAAGGCCGACGGGCCGCCGGAAATCCTTCCCTATTTGGTCTTGCTCCATGTGGGGTTTACCGAAGCCGGCCGGTCACCCGACCGCTGGTGCGCTCTTACCGCACCTTTCCACCCTTACCGACGATGTCGGCGGTTTAAATTTCTATGGCACTGTCCCTGAGGTCACCCTCGCTGGACGTTATCCAGCACACTGCCCTATGGAGCTCGGACTTTCCTCATCTGCTGAAACACAGACGCGATTGTCTTGGTCTCTCATACCAACGGGGAGATTATACCACATCTGGGGGAGAGGTGTCAAAAATGCCCCTACGCCTTGTAGTATGCGGAAGGAAACGATTTCATAGGAACAAAGCGACGATTTTGGATCAAATTTTTCTAAAAATTATTGGAAAAATACATCGATTACCATGCTTTTCCAACAAGTTCTTGTATATTCGATAGCGTTTTATCGTGCAGATACTGTCCAAGGCCGTCACAGATTTTCATCGTAATTTCGGGATCAGCAAAGTTCGCCGTACCGACAGCGACGGCAGATGCTCCCGCGAGAAAGAACTCCACCGCATCCTGCCACGAGGCAATCCCGCCCATACCGATCACGGAACACGGACGGCATGTGCCACCTCCCACACCATGCGCACGGCAACCGGCTTTACAGCAGGGCCGGAAAGTCCCCCCGTCCGATTGCCGAGAACAGGCTGCCAGCGGTGTATATCAATCTGCATACCGATGAGCGTATTGATGAGGGATATGGCATCCGCGCCCGCATCTTCTACAGCGAGGGCCATCTCCGTGATACTGGTCACGTTCGGAGACAGCTTGGCGATGACGGGATGTTCTCTCCGCGCAGACCGCACGCACGACCTCTGCCGCCGCACGCGGATCTGTGCCAAAGACAATCCCGCCCCTCCTGACGTTCGGACAGGAGATGTTGACCTCGGAGCGCTGCGACGCCCGCGACATTCAGCCGTGCGGCGAGTGCTGCATAGTCCTCCACGGAGCTGCCTGAGATATTGACAATGATCGTTCATACCATAGTCTGCGATGCGCGGCAGTGTCTCATGAGGAACACGTCTGCCCGGGGTTCTCGAGACCGATGCAGTTGAGCATCCCCTGTGGGGTCTCCGCGATCCGGCACTCTATCATTCCCGCGCCGCGAGGAGCGTCGTCCCCTTGACCATCACACCGCCGAGACGCGCAAGATCGACGAAATCCGCGAACTCCTCGCTAAAAGCCGAACGTCCCGGACGCCGCAAGCACAGGCGTCCGCATCGCGATGCCCGCAACATTGCGCAGAGCAGCGCGTCATACCGTGCCCCGGCACTATGAGTACATGTCCGTACACCTCGGCAGAGAACACGGGGCCGTCCTTGCAGACCTTGCGGCGTCCGCTGCTCGTATCCACGGCACAGGAAAGGCATGCCCCGAGGCCGGCACGCCATGCGGCGCTCCAACGACACTCACAGGGCAGCTCCAAAAGCGACGCCGCCATCTGAGCTGACGCGCTCCATCATGATCGGCGGGCCGCAGACGGCGACAGCATCATAGTCACCCTCCCTGCGAGCTCCGGCAAAAGCGTTGTCACAAAGCCCTCCGTCCCGTACGAACCGTCATCCGTCGTCGCGTGAACGGCGCGAACATGAGGGGCGGAAGAGCTCCTCCCAGAAGAGCTCCGCCCTTCGTCCGCCCGCCCATCAACACGGAGGAGCTGCCATGCGCCGCCGCGAAAAGAGAAGGGCGATCAGCCCCATCCCTCCTCCGACAAGCAGCGGATGTCGATACGTGACGTTAAAGCCATGCCCCAGAGGACCGAGTACGGAGATCGTCTCTCCGCGTCCGCCGCAGCGAGGAGCTCTGTCCCACGCCCGACAACGCGATAGATGAGGCGAATCTCCCCCGCCTCCCGCAGAGGTCTCGCGATGCCGAGCGGACGCCGCAGGAGTGCTCCGCCATGCGGAACAGCGACCTCAACGAATCTGGCCCGGCCAGCACTGCGGGCAATCGTCGGAGCAGAAAGCGTCAGATCATAGACCCCCGCCATCGGACTCCGCTGATGCAGAACGCGGGCCTCCTCGACATACCTTAGGCAAGATCATCCTCCGCCGACATAGTCCTGCAGTGCAAGCGCATAGACAAGGCGCCGCTTCTGCATAAACTCAAGGACACGGAGCACCTCCCAGCCGTATCGAGCGACGTAGACATGCAATCTCCGTGCTCGACCGTCGCGCGGCGAATCTTGAAGCCGTCGCGTGCCGAGTGCTTCCCCTGCGTCAGCGTGTTGATGACCATGCTGATGCGCCCGCTCTTGATCATCTCGATGATATCCGTGCTGCGCTCATGCACCTTGCCGACGACTCGACGTCGATGCCGAGCGACGCAATAACCTTCTGCCGTGCCCCTCCGTCGCCGCAATCTCGAAAATCGAACTCAGAGAATGCCTCGCGAGCTGCTTGAGCTCATCCTTATCCTTATCCGCCACCGTAAAGAGCAGGCAGCCCTTTGGTCGGCACATTGAGCCCTGATCCGACAATCGCCTTGTAGAGCGCACGGGCATAGTGATAGTCAATGCCCATGACCTCACCCGTGGACTTCATCTCAGGGCCAAGCGAGATATCGACGTCCGTCATCTTGGCAAAGGAGAACACGGGCGCTTTGACGGCGACATAGGGACGCGGCGGAACAAGCCCCGAGTGGAAGCCGAGTTCCTTCAGCGTATGCCCCATCGCAACCCTGTGTCGCAACATGAACCATATTGACGTTCGTAATCTTCGAAAGGAATGGAACGGTACGGCTCGAACGCGGATTCACCTCGATGATGAACACCTCGTCATGCGCCACGACGAATTGGATGTTGAGCAGCCCTTTGACATGCAGGGCGACGGCAAGGCGCTTCGTATAGTCGATGATCGTGTAGATCACGCGCGCAGACAGCGTCTGCGGCGGATAGACTGCGATACTGTCGCCCGAGTGAACGCCGGCGCGCTCGATGTGCTCCATGATGCCCGGAATCACGACATCCACACCGTCGGAGATCGCATCGACCTCGACCTCGGTGCCCTGCATATAGCGATCCACGAGCACGGGATGATCCGGTGTCACCTTGACGGCACGGCTCATATAGTCGCGCAGTTCTTCCTCATTGTAGACGATCTCCATCGCACGGCCGCCGAGCACTCAGGAGGGCGAACCATGACGGGATAGCCGATGCGCGCCGCACCCGTGACAGCGTCATCGAGATTTGTCACGCTGATGCCCCTCAGGGCGTGAAATCTCCGTCTCTGTCAGCACCTCATCGAACCGCTCACGATCCTCGGAGCGGTCAATATCGTCAACGGACGTACCATAGACGTGCAGACCGGCACGTTCCAGCTCCGCCGCAAGGTTGATGGCCGTCTGTCCGCCGAACTGGACAATGATGCCGTCCGGCTTCTCCTTGTCGGCGATGTTCAGCACATCTTCCACCGTCAGCGGCTCGAAAAGTAGAGACGGTCCGAGATGTCAAAAGTCCGTGCTGACCGTCTCCGGATTGTTGTTGATGATGATGGCTTCGATGCCCATCTCGCGCAGCGCCCATACAGAATGCACCGAGCAATAGTCAAACTCCACGCCCCTGACCGATGCGGATCGGCCCCTGAGCCGAGCACAATCACCTTTTTCTTGTTCGATACGGCGACCTCGTCCTCCGTCCCGCGGAAGGTGGAGTAGTAGTACGGCGTCATCGCCTCGAACTCAGCAGCACAGGTATCCACCATCTTATAGCACGGCAAAATATTGTTGCTGCGGCGCATCATGCGGATCTCATCGCGCGTCTTATGCGTGATCTCGGCGATGGAAACATCGGCGAGACCGACCCACTTTGCAGCGGCGAGAAGCTCCGGCGTGAGCGGTCCTCCGCAAGCTGACGCTCAACATCGGCGATATGCTTCAGCTTATGGATGAACCACTTGTCCACCTTCGTGATACGCGAGATGTCGTCCACGGACAGCTTGCCGCGGCGCAGCACCTCCGCCATGACGAAGATGCGCTCATCGTTGATGAGGGCAAGCTGCTTTTCCAGGCGTTCATCATCCCAGTCGGCAAAGCGTTCCAGATAGAGACGGTTCACGCCGATCTCGAGGGAACGTGCCGCCTTGAGAATGGCCCTTCAAAAGCTGCGGTCAATGGACATGACCTCGCCCGTCGCCTTCATCTGCGTCCCGAGCGTATGATCCGCGTAGACGAACTTGTCGAACGGCCAGCGCGGGAACTTCACCACGCAGTAGTCAATGGCAGGCTCAAAGCAGGCCTTCGTCTCTTCGTGACCGAGTTGACGATCTCATCCAGCGTATAGCCGATGGCGATCTTCGACGACACCTCGGCAATCGGGTAGCCTGTTGCCTTCGACGCGAGCGCCGAGGAACGGCTGACGCGCGGGTTCACCTCGATAACATAGTACTGATCGCTCTTCGTATCGAGCGCGTACTGCGCGTTGCAGCCGCCCTCAATGCCGAGCTCGCGGATGATCCGCAGACTTGCGCTGCGCAGCATCTGATACTCGTGATCGGTCAGCGTCTGTGCGGGCGCAACAACGATACTGTCTCCCCGTATGGACACCAACAGATCAAAATTCTCCATACTGCAGACGGTAATGCAGTTATCGTTTCCGTCACGAATGACCTCGAACTCGATCTCCTTCCATCCCGCGACACTGCGCTCGATGAGCACCTGCCCGATCATGGAGTAGTTCAGGCCCTTAATGACGATGGCGACGAGCTCTTCCTCATTCTCGGCAATGCCGCCGCCCGTACCGCCCATGGTATAGGCAGGGCGGACAATGACAGGGTAGCCGATCGTGTTGGCAAAGTCCACAGCAGCGTGGACATCCTCGACAATCAGGCTCTCCGGGATCGGCTCACCGAGCTTCTCCATCGTCTCCCTTAAAGCGCTCGCGATCCTCCGCCTTCTCGATGGCATCGAGAGACGTACCGAGGAGCTCCACACCGTACTCCGCCAGGATGCCCTTCTCCGCAAGCTGAACGGCAAGGTTCAGCCCCGCCTGTCCGCCGAGCGTGGCGAGAAGGCCATCCGGCTTCTCCTTGGCAATAATCTCCGTCAGGAATTCCACCGTCAGCGGCTCGATGTAAACACGGTCGGCGATATTGGTGTCTGTCATGATGGTAGCAGGGTTGCTGTTGACGAGGACGACCTCCAGCCCGTCTTCCTTCAATGCACGGCAGGCCTGCGAGCCGGCATAGTCAAACTCTGCGGCCTGTCCGATGATGATGGGGCCGGAGCCGATCACCATGACTTTATTGAGATTTTTCCTACGCGGCATCCTCTCACTCCCCTTCATCAGTGCCCAGAACTCATCAAAGAGATACATATTGTCGTCGGGGCCCGGCGCAGCCTCTGGATGGTACTGCACCGAGAAGATCGGCAGCGACGTATGCCGCAGCCCCTCAACCGTATCATCGTTGACGTTCGTATGCGTAATGACGAGCGGCGTCCCCTCGAGCGAGGCGGGATCAACCGCATAGCCGTGATTCTGCGCCGAGATATGCACGCGGTTCATCCGCAGATTCTTGACGGGCTGATTGCCGCCGCGATGGCCGAACTTCATCTTATAGGTCTTTGCCCCAAAGGCGAGCGCGAGCAGCTGGTGCCCGAGGCAGATGCCAAAGATCGGCTTCTTTCCCGCCATCTTCTGAATCTCCGCGACAATCTCAGGCACATCCTGCGGGTCTCCCGGCCCGTTGGACAGAAAGATGCCGTCGGGATTCAGCGCGAGTACCTCCTCGGCACTTGTGTACGCAGGCAGCACCGTGATCTTCGCACCAAGGCGGTTGATATTCTCCAAAATGCTGCGCTTGACGCCGAAGTCCAGCGCGGCAATATGCGGCGCGTCCTCCTGATCCGTCTCCATGACATAGACTTCGGGCGTTGTGACCATCGCCACGAGATCGCGCGGCAGCTCCTCCGCCTGCAGTGCAGCGATCTCATCCGGCTCCGTGCCGTCGGGGACGATCACGCCCTTCATCGAGCCCGCAGCGCGGATATGTCGTGTCACCGCTCGCGTGTCTACGTTATAAAGGCACGGGACCTTGTTCTGCGTAAGAAAATCAATCAGCTCTTCTCGGACTGCCAATTATTCGGCGCATCGCAGAGCTCACCGATGACAAAGCCGCGCACAAAGGGGCGGCGGGACTGCATACTTTCTCTGCCGTACCATAGTTCCCAATCAGCGGGTAGGTCATCGTGAGAATCTGTCCGCAGAACGACGGGTCGGTCAGACTTTCCTGATACCCTGTCATGGTCGTCGTAAAGACAACCTCCCCTACCGTCTTTGCGTTGCCGTCCAGCAGCTCTCCCGTATAGGACGAACCGTCCTCCAAAATCAGTTTTCCTCTCATATTGTTATGACTCCGTCCTTCATCACAATATTCCCGTCTACGACCGTCAGCACAGCCTTTCCTCGAAGTTCCCGTCCGACAAACGGCGAGTGACTTCCCTCGCGTGTAGAACTTTTTCTCGTCCACCGTCCAGACGCAGTCCGGATCAATGACCGTCACATCCGCCGGCGCCCCCTCGCGCAGCGTCCCTGCATCGAGATGAAAGACGCGCGCAGGCGCATAGGTCATGCGCTCGATCAGCGTCTCCAGCGGAAGCTTCCCTGTGAACCAGCTCCGTCATGAGCACGCCGAGTGCCGTCTCAAGCCCCGGGAAGCCGCTCGGCGCATAGATGTACTCGCGATCCTTCTCCTCGCGTGCGTGCGGTGAGTGATCCGTTACGACCATATCAATCGTCCCGTCGAGCAGTCCCTGCCAGCATTGCTGCTGTGTCTTTTTCCGTCCGCAGCGGCGGATTGACCTTTGTCGAGCTGTCCGTTGGATCGACGCAGTCCTCCGTCATCGTGAGATGATGCGGGTGACCTCTGTCGTCACGTGCACACCGCGCGCCTTCGCCTCGCGTACCAGCTGAACGGCACGTGCCGAGCTGATATGGGCGACGTGAACATGCGCACCCGCGTACTCAGCGAGCATGATGTCGCGCGCGACGGCAATATCCTCGGCGACAATCGGGCGTCCTTGATGCCGAGCATCGCACTGCGATGCCCCTCATTCATTGCACCCTCCTCTACGAGAGAGTATCTTCCTCATGATTGATGATCGCCTTATCAAACGGCGCAAGATAGTCGTATGCACTGAGGAGAACCTTTGCCGACGGGTCAAAATGACCATCGTCTGAGAAGGCGACCGCCCCTGCCTCAACCATATCGCCGAGCTCTGCCAGCTCCTTTGCCCTCCTGATTCTTCGTCACGGCACCGATGATGCGGATGTGCATGACCGCCGCCTCTTCGGCGCGTTTTTGCAAACTCGTCACCAGTGCCGCCGTATCGACGACAGGGCGCGTGTTCGGCATCGTCGCAATCGTCGTATATCCTCCTGCCGCTGCTGGCGCGCGAGCCGGAGGCAAAATCCTCCTTTGCCTCCTGACCGGGCTCGCGGAAAATGCGTGCATATCGATCAGACCGGGCACAACGACCTTTCCCGCAGCATCGTAAATTTCTGCGCCGTCGGCGGCAAGATTTGCGCCAACGGCGCGAATCACACCGTCCTCAACGAGGACATCGGCAACTTCATTTCGTTTGGAGGCGGGATCAATCACCCGTCCCCTTTCAGCAGCAACGCACGCATTCAGGCCTTCCCTCCCATCAGTACCAGTGTAAAGAGCGCCATCCGCACGGCGACCCTGTTTTTGACCTCCTCCTGGATCCGCGACTGCACGCCGTAGGCGACGGACTCGGAGATCTCCCATCCCTTATTCATCGGACCGGGATGCAGCACGAGAGCATCCTCCTTCGCCAGTGCGAGCCGCTCCTCACTGAGCCCGTAGATGCGCGCGTACTCACGCGTCGACGGGAACAGCCCGCCCTTCATGCGCTCGAGCTGTATGCGCAGCACCTGACCACGTCAGCCCCCTCAAGAGCATCCTCCACGCGATCATGGATCGTGACGCCCTCCTCCCTCACGCAGAAAGCGCGGCAGGAGGGTGCGTGGTCCCGCGATATGGACATCCATCCCCATCTTTCGCATGCCCCTGAATGTCAGATCGCGCCACGCGGCTGTGCAGAACATCACCGAGAATGGCGACCTTCAGCCCCGCGAGTTTTCCCCTTGTTTTCCTCAATCGTATAGAGGTTAAGCAGTCCCTGTGAGGGATGCGCATGAGCGCCGTCCCCCGCATTGATGATGACGGGAGAGACAGCCTTGGCAGCATAGGCAGCCGCCCCCTCAGCTTTATGCCGCATGACAATGGCATCCACGCCCATCGCCTCGATCGTATAAAGCGTGTCGCGCAGGCTCTCCCCTTCACGATGCTCGAGGCGCTCGCCGTGATGTTCACCACATCGGCGCCCAGATACTTTCCCGCCAGTTCAAATGACGTCCGCGTCCGCGTGCTCGGCTCGTAAAAAAGCGTCACAATCGCCTTGCCGCGCAGTGCGGGCACCTTCTTGATATCACGCCCGACGATATTCTTCATCTCGCGTGCCGTACTGAGAACCAGACTGGATCTCCTCGGCGGAAAAATCCTCCAGACCGAGCACATCCCTGTCCTTTTGAGCGATAACTCCTGTCCCATGTGCATCCCTTTCAACAAAAAGCCTTCTCACGCCGAAAGAAAGGCATAAGAAAGCTTTGCATCCAAAATAAAACTCTGAATGACCGCGTCAGAATATTTCATTGAAAACTCCCTTAAGGCCTCTACAGGACCTCTTAAAAGGCAATATAGAGAAGAGTGCATCAGCACTCACTTTCTTTTCTATCATTATACGAGGTCATGACAAAAATGCAATGGAAAAATTATATTGTCTACCCCAAAAGAATGGAAAGATTCGTACATAGAGCATGATTTCTTGCGAATCTCTGAACGTTCTATGATAGTTCTCTCATAGAGATTTTATATTCTACATTATTGCTCTACTGGAGCAATCCCTATGGATGCTGTCAAATGGAGGAATGAAAAATGAAGAACCTCAGCTCAATCGTCAAGAGAAGTTGACCCCTCGAGGAATAGAACGAGAAAAAGTCTGACAGTTATGTCACTATTCGGTGGTTTAAGCCCATCATAGAGGCTCTACGTGACCTTGGCGGCTCAGCCACTCGTCCAGATACAATGAAGAAGATCATCCAAAATGAGCACTGACAACAGATGAGTTGCAGCGAAACCAGAGGAAAGACCCGATGTCAACAAATTCGAGAATGATGTTGCTTTTTTCCAGAAGCTATCTTGTAAGTGGTGGCTACATCGACAATAGTGTGCAGGGTGTATGGACACTTACTGATGCGGGAAAGACAGTCGATATGACCGATGAGCTCGCCGTGAGGTGTTCAGCAGGTAGTATCTGACAACGTGGCCAGACGACTGCAAAGAGCTCCTAAAAATAATGCGCTTGGTGACGCTGATGTTGATACCCAAACAGTATTGGCTCTATGCGCCAGGGTGAAGGTGCCTCCATGTGGGAAACGTTCTACACAGAAGGGTATTATGGCACTTGGTTGGTCTCTGGTCGGAGACTTGTCCCACTACAGAGTATGAGAGAAAGTCGAAGAGGCTCTACAAGAGAAAGTATAATTCTGATGCATCATTCCGCCATGCAAAACGGATGTTATGGATTTCTTGCATAGCATGGAGCCCAGCGATATTGTCTTTGCTAGAAAAGGGCAATCTGAGATTGTGGTATGGGCACCGTGAGCATCCGACTATGAGTACGACGATAATAGGGAAACATATCCCCACATGTCGCAAGGTAAAATGGACTCATAAAGGGAGTTGGACAGCCCCCATAACGTTAGGAATGAGAACGCTTGTAGATTTGACCAATAAGACCGAAACGGTACAAAAAGATTTCTGCTCTTTTTCGAGACAGACGAAGTGTCTCTCTCGACGAGGAAGAGAGTCGTCCACATACCCCTGACATACTCACGAGAGAACTTCTTAACCGACGTATATATGGATGAGGATGCATATAGAAACCTTTGTCGGTCTCCTGCAAGCAAAGAAAAACATCATCCTTACCGGTGCGCCTGGTGTCGGAAAAACATTTATCGCCAAACGCCTCGCCTATTCTATGATGGGCATGAAGGACATCGAACGCGTGATGATGGTACAGTTCCACCAGAGTTACTCCTACGAGGATTTCATTATGGGCATCCGTCCTTCCGATACCGGCTTTTTCCAGCAAAGAAGGCGTTTTTCTACAATTTTGCAAAAGAGCCGCAGACGACAGTGACAACGACTACTTCTTCATCATCGATGAAATCAATCGCGGAAAATGTCAGCAAAAATCTTTGGCGAACTCTTTATGCTGATCGAAAATGACAAGCGCGGCGACCGCAATAAAATACAGCCGCTCTATGCAGATGAACTGTTTTTACATCCCCGCCAACGTTTATATCATTGGCATGATGAATACCGCCGACCGCAGTCTGGCTATGCTGGACTATGCCCTTACGACGGAGGTTCGGCTTCTTTGCGCTGTCCCTGCATTCTCCTCGGAACGTTTCAAAATTGTATCAAAAAGCCTTGAATAGCACGAAGTTCGATCACCTGATTTCCTGTGTGGAGGATCTGAACCAAAGCATCAAAGACGATGAATCTTTTGGGCGAAGGCTTCCATCAGGGCACAGCTATTTCTGTAACATCGATCCGAGAGCTGACCGACCAAAAACTCACCATGCTGGTGGAGTGTGAGATCATCCCCCTGCTAAAGGAATACTGGTTTGATGAACCTGCGAAAAGCGAATGAGTGGAGCAACAAACTGAGGAGTAGCGATTCAGTGATCCGTGTGCAAAATGTCTACTATATGCTTTGCCTATGCATTCCAAAATCCTAAATAGTCAGGATATAAAAATATCGCCACGGAGAAGTTCGACAACACAGGCGAGCTGATGGCAGCCATCCTCATAAAAGGGAAGCGAAAATCTGATTAAACGAGGTCTGGGCAAAGAGTACATCCCCCAAAGAGAGGAAACATCATCTCTTCGAGGAAAGATTGACATTGCTGCATCCGTAAAAAGGCAGACGCTTCTTAGACGACAGATGGTCTGCCACTATGATGATTTTTCCGTAAACTCCTACATGAACCGCATCATCAAATCCACCATGCTGACACTGCTATCGTCTAACTTGTCAAAAGAACGAAAGAAGGCTCTGCGAAAACTACTGGTGTTCTTTAACGATGTAGAATTGATCGACCTCCTCACTGTGCAGTGGAATCTGCGCTATGATCGGAACAACCAATCCTATCGGATGCTTATCTCCATCTGTTACCTTATCGCCAAAGGATTACTGCAAACGCAGACAAACGGCAAAAAACGAAGCTGATGGACTTCCCTTGATGAACAGCGCATGCATCGGCTCTACGAAAAATTCATCCTCGCTTACTATCGGCGGAATTCCCTCAAATCAACGCCAATCCCTCACAGATCGCATGGCAGATCGATAACGAAGTACGAGATATGCTTCCTACCATGCAGACAGACATCATGCTCGAACATGGTGAAAAAACACTTATTATAGATGCGAAAATATTACTCTCTCACGACACAGCAACAATACGGTGTACATACGCTCCACTCGGGAAATTTATATCAAATCTTCACCTACGTCAAAATAAAGAAGTCGAGCTCTCCGGAAAGCCACATGACGTCTCTGGGATGCTTCTCTATGCCAAGACGGATGAAGAGATAATACCAGACAGAGAATATCGCATGAGCGGCAACAAAAATCGCTGTACGGACACTTGACCTTGATCAAGATTTTTTTCCAAAATTAAGATGCAGCTCGATCGTATTGTAACGGATTATCTTAAGGCTTAGCTCGATATGAGCTGTTTCTTTGCATGGGCGAAGCCCGAAGTCCGAAAGATGAAAGTGACCAAGAAAAACACAGTAATCGCGTACGATACTTTCATCTCTGATTCCATCACTTCCCCCAGCTCCATGCGTGTCAGCTGCTGCCAATGCCGGTACATCGTTGACATAGCGAGGATGAAGGCGAGAATCTCGGCGATGGGTCCCAGCGTACAGCGCGCCGTCCAGCCCAAAGATGTGCGGCAGGAGGATGAGCAGCGGCAGGAGGAAGAGTCCCTGCCGCGAGAGGGAGAGCATGAGCCCCGTTCGCACGCTGCCGATCGCCGTGAAGTAGTTGACGGTGAGGCTGGACGCCGCTGATGCAGACCATCATCAGATAGATGCGCAGATATTTTTCGGCAAAGTCAAAATAGAGCTCCGACCCGCCGCCGAAGATGGCGGTGATTTGGCGTGAAAGAGCTGAAAGACCAGAAAGATTGCCATGCTTAAAAAGCAGCGCAAAAACAAGCCCCTTGCGATAGGTCTCCTTGATGCGCCCGTAGTTCCCTCGCCCCCATATTAAAGCTGAAGATCGGCTGACACCCCGCGCAAGGCCGACGGTAAAGGCGATCAGCACACTGTTGAGCTTCGTGACGATCCCGCCACAGCGAGCGGAATATCCGCACCGTAGACACTCGCCGCACCGTAGTGCGTGAGGATATTGTTGAGCGTAATGCCGACGGTCATCATGATGATCTGATTCAAAAAGTTCGATAAGCCCAGTTTGACGATATGGATCGTCTCACGCCCCCGCACCCGCAGCATGGTGCGCACGATCGGAAATGCCTGAAAGCGGGAGAAATAACGAATACATACGAGGAATGAGACGATCTGTGCCATGACGGTAGCGAGTGCCGCCCCTCCATTCCCCCAGCCGAATCCGAGCATGAAGAGAGCATCCAGCAAAATGTTCAGAACGGCACCGCTGACCATACACCGCATCGCATAGGACGGCGCGCCATCCGCGCGGATGAGCATGCTGTTCGCCGTGAAAAAGAGGAGAAACGGCAGTCCGCATGCCGTAATTCCGAGGTAACGCTGTGCATACGGCAGAACGTTCTCCGTCGCCCCGCAGAGCAGGAGCACAGGCATCTGAAAGATGAAAATAAGACAGCCGAGAACGATACCGAGTGCGGCGGACATGATGAGCCCCGTGCCGACGTAGCTGCTGCAGCGTCCCATGCCTTTGCCCCCATGAGAGGTTGAAATTTGCCGCCGTCCCGATGCCCCACGAGCTGCGCCAGTCCCGTAGAGAGAATCACGATGGGAAAGGCGGTATTCGTCGCGGCGTTTCCTAGGATACCGACCGTATGCCCGATGAAGATCTGATCCGTGATGTTGTAAATCGTATTGACGAGCATACTGACGATGGCGGGCAGGGCAAACCTGCGAATCAGCCCGCCTACGGGCGCGGCGGCAAGCGCATTCTCCTTTTTGCTTTATGACAGACTCGGACATACTCCTCCCAGAGCAACGCCATCGAAAACCATCCATCTGTTTCGAAAGACGTTACATCACAGATCTTTGTCGGCAGAAAACTCCTCGTCCGACCACCCAAAATATAAGAAAATTATAACACAATACATAACTCATTTTATTATGAATCACTGATAAAATGAGGGTCTGTGATTGGCGCAGATCGTCCGAACGAGGGTGAAACCGACGCAGAGTGGTGCCTGTGGAGGATTTTCCGCCGAAGTGCGGGCGAAAAAGATGCGTCAAGACGTTGTACCGAATTTATCAGTGCTTCAAAACACTGAGAGTTCTATGAATAGGAGAAAAAGAGCTGCTACAAGCTGGAAAACTGCACAACAGTTTTCGTCTTTTACGCTAAGGAAGCACCCCTCCTCCGCTTATAGATTTCTCCACTCCCTGCAACACACGAAGACAAGAAAAGAAGAAGAAATTATCTTAACCTCTCCGTCGAGTTCCTCGCGCAGAACGCGCTAGCATGAGATCGGTGTTTGGGCGGACACCCGTCCAGAGAAGAACGCCTCCGCGCCCGCATCGACGAGCATGGTCTCATCGTTGATCGTCGTGCAGCCATGCGCCGCCGCCGCACGCAGAAATGCGGTCTCGGCGGGGGTATAGATGAGGTCGTAGACGGCGGCAGATGGTCGGATTGCTCGCAGGATCGACAGGCGGCATCGCATCTGTCTGCGGACTCATGCCGATCGGCGGTCTGACGACGATGTCCGCCGCGCAGAGTTCGTTCCCGGAAAGCGCGAATCGTCAGCAGTACGCGGCAAGTGTGCCGTCTGCCGCAAAGTCAGTGCAGGAGTGCCTGCCCTTTGTGGAGATTTCCGCACGCCGATGCTGCCGGAGGATACGCTGCAGCAGGAGTCCCCAGAGGCGCGCGCGCGCACCGCCTGCGCCAATCGAGGACGGCGCGGTTTTCGCGCGAGCGCGATATGCGCAGCAAAGCCCGCGAGGAATCCGTCACATCCGTATAGTTCGTCATTTTTCCCCGTCCGCCGAAATGACAACGGTATTGACCACCCGGATATGCGCATCCTCGCTCAGCGCATCGAGGAGCGGCATGATCTCTGTCTTGAACGGATCGTGACGTTGAACCCCCGCTACGCCGCGTCACGCAGTCCGCATACCGCCGAGGCGGAGGTCCCTCACGGCGTACGGGAAGCCGAGAACATAGTCAATCCTGCCTCATGCAGTGCCGCATTCTGTATGATCGGCGATAAACTGTGCAATCGGCGCACCGATCACCCCTAGTATTTTGGCTTTTCCCCGCAATCACGGCATCCTCTTATCTTTCCCATCAGCTGTGCTGTCGCGCGCACCTCTTCTGAGGCAGTCCCCATCTTTGAGTTCATAATAGTCCGGCGTCATATCGAGATAGTGGCGGTGATTCTCTAAACCGCTGCTCCTCCGGCCAGAATCTCTCGGTGAGCTGGCGACGTACGTACTCGCGAATCTCCTCCGAGGGCGGCAGATCCTCGACACGCTCTCCATCTCTGACATAGAGACAGCGCAGGTTCACCGCCGACCCGCCTCGAAAAAGCGGTTTCCACGGCTTTACGCGGGTCAACATAGCGGAATGGCTGCGCAAGGTCGATCTGTTCGCCCTGCCCCGCTAACTCGCGTCAGCGACCGCCTTGCCGTGATGGTCATAGATACGAGATATCCTTCAGCCTGACGCCGTTTCTCGACGTTCTCCGACATCTGATGCGCGGCTGAAAAGCGCCGTCCTCCTCCACGGCGAGCGAGCTTTATACACGGCGCCGAAGACAGGATCGGACTCTGCTGTGATGAGCCGTTCGCCGATCACCAAAGCTGTCCACGCGTGCGCCCCTGCGAGGAGGAGGGATGAGATGGTGAACTCGTCGAGGCTGTTCGAGAGGATGATCTCGCAGTCCTCCAGCCCCGCCTTATCGAGCATTTTTCCGAATGCGCTTCGAGAGATAGGCGAGGTCGCCAGAGTCCACACGCACGCCTGCGAGACGATGCCCTGCGGCGCGAGAACCTCGGGCACATGAATGGCGTTTGGGATCCGAGTGGAGCACGTCGCGTGCGTCGACGAGGAGGACGGTCGCCTCGCGGATAGATCTCCGCATATGGAACGCCGGTACTCATCCTCGAAGAACATGACCCAGCTGTGCGCCATGGTTCAGGAGATGGGGATATTGAACTGCTGCCCTGCCGAGACCGTCGCCGCTGCTGTCGATGCCGCCGATATACGCCGCGCGAGCCCCATAGGTTGCCGCATCCATGTTGTGCGCCGCCGCGCTTTCGAAGTCCGCGACCTGCGCCCTCGGCAGCACGCACGATGCGATGCCTCGTCGCGACGAGGGACTGATGGTTGATCTGTGCGAACGCCGTTCCACAAGCCGTGCGTCGATGATCGGCGCGACAATCGTCATGAGCGGCTCATTCGGATAGATGATCGTCCTCGGCATGGCATAGATGCCGCCGCGGAAGCGAAAACGCGCAAAGTCCAGAAATTCCTCGGAGAAGAGGTTCTGTTTGCGGAAATAGGCAATGTCCGCATCGGAAAGAGAGACTTCCACGAACTCGATGACATGCGAAGCCCCGCGATGATGGCATAGCCTTTGGTCGACGGAGCGGAAAGAGATCGAATGCCACGCGAACATCGCGGGTTCGGTTGATGAAAATATCCATAGGACATGGTCATCTCGTAGAAGTCCATCATCATGGATAGATTTTCGCTCATCAAACTGTGTCATAGCGCGCCCCTATCGGGCATAGAAACAAGACAGATCAAATCGAATCCATTATATCATTTTCACGAGATTCACGCAAAGATTCTTTATTTTCTTTTGCTTTTCTTCTCTGCTCTAAAAATTTGTTCGCCCGTGTGACAGCGTAACGCGTGCAAAGAAGCTCGGGACGATGCAACAGTGTCGTGAGGAGACTGCTCGCGCCGCCAGCGGGCGATCTCGGCATGGTTGCCCGAGAGGAGGACGTCAGCACGGCCTTTGCTCGAAATCACCGCGCGGACGTGTGCACTGCGGATAGCCGAGCAGCCCATCGAAGAAGGAGTCCGTCGGCAGATGTGGCATCGACCGAGCACGCCCGGCAGCATCCGCGCGTGGCGTCCACGGTCAGCATGGCAGGAATCTCCCGCCTGTCAGGACAAAATCTCCGACGGAGATCAGACGATCTCAGATCATAGATGCGCGCATCAAAGCCCCTCGTAGTGCCCGGCAGATGAGAACCAGCTGCTTGTACGATGCGAGTTCCTTTGCCGTCCGCTGCGAACACATCACCTGCAGGGTCAAAGATGATCGTACAGCGGTGCCCGCATAGGCGGCGGTCTTCCATAGATGTCACGCACGGCGGCGTACAGGGGCTCGCGTTTCAGCACATGCCTGCCCCGCGCCGCACGGCGTATCGTCCACACGATGATGTTTATCCGTCGCGCAGTCGCGAAAATCTGTAGTGGATATCGATGATCGCGCTGGCACTGCGCGCCGATGATGCTGCTGCCGAATACGCCCGCGAACATCGCGGGAAAGAGCGTCACAAGGTCAATTTCGCAGCTGCTTCATCCTACTTTCTGCATATCCTACCCATTATAGCATGAAGCCGCAGGCAACATTGTGCCGTCTCTGCAAAAATATTTGATAAATATATTCAGAAACCTCCGCTTTGATATATAATATAGGGGGTAAGACAATGGCAGTGATTCGAGCAGTACCATGGAAATCAATCTTGTACATTTCAATGTCAGCATCGGACGGCAAAAAGCGCGAGAATATCCTCCACAGCGATGTCCTGCCCGTTCTCAGGAGACACGTCAGCTGACGAGGGATCATCGAGAGACGGCGACATCATCCTGCTCACATACAACGTCATCGAGGAAGCAGACCAGTTGTCCTCATCGAGGGTAGACCGCCACGCCGATATCCGATTATTCCAAGGAACTGTCTGTCGCCTCATTTTCCTCTCGCATGCGGCGTATTGGCGGTGATGTGCGCGCGAGCGGCGCATATGATATGGTTCTCTTTTAAGAACTACGGGCCATATTCGCGGTACCATCCGCCATCCGCGCATGCAGCTCGTCGGGTTTCCCTCATTTGCTCCGTGAGCTTTCCTTCCTCGCGCGAGGAGTTTTGAGGGACTGATGATCGATGAAACGGACGGCGTGAGGGTCACCTCTCACGCATCCGCGCGTTGGCTTTTCGCGAGCTGATATCCCGCGGATGCGCGTGCGACCGATGTGACGCCGACTCATACAGATTGCCGTGGATTTTATCCGACGACGACCAACAGCTATAACATCTTCTTTTTGATCACGACGGTGTGGATGTCTTTATCAAGATCTGCCGCGCTTTGCCACTTCCCCCGTCTTTATCGGGTTACAACATCCGCCTGTTCCATCAAACTCGAGAGATGCGGGATGAGATCGGAACAATATATTTTTGAAAGCGACCATACCAATGCAGGACGCTGAACAATACGATTGAAGAAATGCCGCGCCGCAGGAAAACGCGGCGGAAGCACGCGCGAAAAGAAGCCATCGCGCAGAAAAACGCCCTTTCCACGGGCGTCATGATACTGATTCCATACCGCTTTCTCGTCTGTGTGGGACGTTCTTCTTCGCTCCGCATACGTGGTCAGGAGCTCGGCTGCGCCTCGAGGCGAAGCATCAAAGCCTGCGAATCAGCTGCATGATATCCACGGCCGGATGCGGCCGATCGGATCTCTGCGCGGTGCTCTTTGGTACGACGCGCCATCGACGCGCGTCTTGACCGTGCGGACTACGTCCCCATCGGAGCGCATCGCTCGATCTGCAGCACGCCATCGTCGCCGTAGGATCGCCGCTTTTTATGAGCACCATGGATTTCGACGTGACGGGCGTGGCACGCGCGACCCCCGTCAACATCAACACGGGCGCATCGAGGAGGGTGCGAGCACGATCACGCAGCAGCTGGTGAAGAACCTTTTTCTTCGGCAGCGAGCAGACCTTTACACGCAAAGCCGGAGCTGCTGCTCGCCCTCGACATCGAGATCGCCTGCTCAGCGAGGAGGAGATCCTCGAAATGTATCTGAATGCTCGTCTACTATGGCGCGGGATTTCTACGGCGCACAGGCGGCATCTGACGGGTACTTTGAAGTCCGCTGCACTCGATCTGTCCCGAGGGCGTCCATGCTCGCGGGCGTTCCGAATGCATCGTCCGAGGTCTCGCCATTCGTGAACTTCATCGCGGCGAAGAAGCGACGGGTCATCGTGCTGGGATACAAACTGCAGCACAGGAATGATTGATGCGCGACGGCGGAGGATGCGAAGATGCAGGCTCTTATCCTGCGCCCGCGCCATTAGAGGTTTAGGAAGTATGGATAAATCAGTACTCTCAACGATCGATGAGCGCCGTTCCCTCCGCAAAAGAGTCCCGTGCGCGTCACGTATGCCTCCAGCGATCGACGGCAGGCAAAGTCCCGCGCCATCACGCTGAGACCTCGATGGCTTCACACTCCTGCAGGGCTGACCTACGAGATTCATCCAGGAGACGAGGCATCCATCTGTACCGAAAGGAAATGGGTGCCTTTATATTCCTTCGTCTCTATGTTGCGGCTCTTTCTTTCGGGGTCACTGCGTTCCACACGGCGTGCGCGGCATCTGTTGTAGCGCGGCGTACGCTCACGTACGGGCGCGAGCTCGCCCTCGAGGGATCCTTGGCGCGATAGCAGCTCATCTACGTCCGCCATCAGGCACGGTGCCTCCGAAGGCGCAGACGGATGATCTCTGCTCGCGCGGGAGCTGATCGCGCAGAGCCGCTGTACCTGCGTGGGCGCAGCAGTTCCTCATCATCCTCAGAAAGGTCCACATACTCCGCATCACTCGCTGCGCCCAATGAGAGTGCCGAGGCAAAAGGCGACTCTGTCGTGGGTTTAAACCCTCCGAATATGCCAGAGCGCCTGCGCGCTTGCACGCACGGACAAAGAGGTTTGCATAGTCGAGATGGGAGGCGTAGCAGCTCCTCCCCTTCGTGATGAGTCCACGATAGTGTACGGTCGACGTTCCTGCGGTACACTCCTGTGATGCAAGATCAGCAGTCACGCCCGTCCCTCATGCTCTCTTGCCGTTCTTCGCCGGCATAGTCGATCACATCGATCGCCGACGTCGGACAAACTCCGCAGCCCGTACAGAGTGCGGCGGCAGTCCTCCGTAAGAGACGCGGTGAGTGCCTTTCTGCCACTCCGTTTTCAGATAGCGTTCGAGTACGCTGGCGAGGTGTGCGCCCACGGCAGCGGTTCACCGATCGTAGGTGCGGCGGCTGTAGCCACGTCCAGTCGATGCTGCAGTCCGCAAATGCGGCGAAATAGGTGTGCATCGTCGAAGAGATCCGACCAGCCGTCAAACTTTGCTCCGCGTTTCCGTGCGGCGTACAGCGCTGGCGCAAGGCGCCGGTCTCCGCGCGCAAAGATCCCTCGATCGCTGAAAGCGTGCGTCGTGATAGTGGAACGTAAATGGCACGATCCGTGATACATGTTCCTTCAGGAGCTGACGCCGCTGAAAACCTCAATCGAGAGTTGCCCGAACCACTGAAATGGCGGGTACGGTTTCGGCACAAAAGCAGGAGACAGAGACGGTGACCTTGCACCCACGCCGTCCGCGAATCTCCGTACAGAGATCAACGACCTTCTTCTTCGGGTGAGGCGGGCGATCCGATGATGTCCTCATCCGTCTCGTCGGCAGCCCCATCATAAAGTAGAGCTTCACCTGCTTCCACCCGTGAACACGCCCCACACGCCGTGAGCAAATCCTCCTCTGTCACCCCTTTATTGATGACGTCGCGCAGACGCTGCGTCCCTCCTCAGGCGCGAAGGTCAGCCCGGACTCTGGCACGCGCTACCTTCTGGTGAGCTCCACGGAAAAACTGTCAATGCGCAGGGACTGAAGGGAGACGCTGACCTTCATCCCGATAGTCCTCGATGAGATCATCCACAAGACAGCCAAGCCCGAACAGTCCGCCGAGGAGAGCGAGGTCAGGCTCATCTCATCGTAGCTGCTGGAGGAATCATCTCATGCGCCATCTTCCGCAGGCGTTCTCCGTGGGCTCACGCGCGGGGCGATAGGCAATGCCTGCCTGACAGCGGCGGCAGCCGCGCGAGCAGCCGCGAAAGAGCTCAAGCATGGCACGATTGTGATGATGTCCATGTAGGGACGATGGGATGTTCTTCCGAGACAGCATCGTTCATGTCCTTCACCACGCGCTTGTAGATCACGGGGCGCGCATCGGGTGACGCATCCATGCGCATGAAAATCCCCTCGCGCATCGTAGACGGGCACGACGAACGACGGCACGCCAGATGCCATCCACACCGAGCAGCTGGGTCAAGAACACGCCGTCCGCTCGGTCTGGTTCGCTGCGCTCCACCGGATAAAGAGTCGCAGATCCGGCACATCCTCTCGCCGATGACGAAGAAGTCGAAGCCCGCTATCGGCCTCGACATTATCAACGCATGGGCCGCCGCCGACGACGAACGGCATATCCTCACCGCGCTCCTCCGCATACAGCGGAATGCCCGCCAGATCGAGCATATTCAGCACATTCGAGTAGAGATCATCTCTATTGGAGAGAGAAACCAACGAAGTCAAATGCACGAATAGCGGCGAGATTCCAGTGAAAAAGAGCGGATCTCTCTCCGCGCACTCTCTTCCATATCGATCCACGGAGCATAGACGCGCTCTGCTGCGATATCCGCACGACGATTTAGAATCTCGTAGAGGATGGCGAGGCTGAGATTGCTCACGCGACCTCGTAGACGTGGCAGAGCCAGGCAATTTGCAGCGCACGCCGTCCCAGTCCTTGTGGACGGCGTTCCATTCGCCCCGTATAGCGCGCGAGGCTTCAGCACCGACTGAGCATGCTGCTGATCGAGATATCCATTTTCCTATCCCCCACATTGTCGTTCATCGATAGTGCGCGACTGCGGCCAGCACGAAGGCAGCAGCCCTGAAAAGCATCTCAAAAGAGTAGCTGTCGCCGCAGCTGGATGTTCAGCAGGATGGCAATCGCTGGCGATGTTGGTCGTCAGGAGCCGACACCATAGCCTCGCGAGCGGCAGCGGTATGCCCGTGACGGGCATAATCGCCCATCGTCATGCCCACGTTGACGAGGACGTGGAAGGCAATCATCGATGGATGCCGACCGCGAGCAGCCGTCCGAAGGTATCGCTCGCATTCTGCGCGATCCGTATCCCGCGCCAGAGGACGATGAGATAGAGGAGGAGCAGAACCGCTGCAGCCAACGAAGCCGAGTTCCTCGCCCACAACGGAGAAGATAAAGTCCGTATGGTTCTCGGCAGGAAGTTCAGCTGACTTCAGTGCCGCCGAAAAGCCCTCGCCAAAGAGCATGCCCGAGCCAATCGCAATCTTCGATTGGATGATGTATAGCCCGCGCCGAGCGGATCAACGTTCGGATCCATGAACATCAGGATGCGTACTTTTCTGGTAGTCCTTGAGAAAAATGCCAGCAAGACAGGCATCGCTGCAAGTCCCGCAGCGAAGATGCCAAGAGAAGGCGCAGTCGTATCCCCGCCAAAAGACCATGCCGAAAAGATCGCCAGAAAGACGAGCGACGTACCGAAGATCCGGCTGCTTCAGAACGAGAAGGAACGGAACGCCGACTACACGCCGCCACGGGGACGAGATCCACGATGGAGTCGATCTTGTCGCGTTTTTCGATCATGGCGGCTAAGCGATGATCATGATGAGTTTGGAGAACTCCGACGGCTGTATGCGTTGATCGGGCCGAGCGCAATCCATCGCTGCGCACCGAGCGCCAGATCTGCTCCGACGAGCATGACAAGGACGAGCAGCACGAGATTGAACACGTAGAAGTGATTCTCCCATACCGCTGCAAGATCTCATAGTCAAAGTTCATCAGAAACGCAGCGATGGCGCAATATCGACGATGATCATGATGCCCTGCCGAACGAACCAGTAGGTTCCTCACTCGGTGTGCGACATGGGTCTGCACCGCCAATGATAACGGGACCACGACGACAATCCGCCGCAGCCGCGAGAATCAGCGTGACATCCGTACGGCGGAAGCCGTTTTTGAGAGGATCATCTTCGATGCCTATGCGCGCCGCCATGCTGTACGCTGACAACGGGGATGTTGACAACGAGTGCCGCGGCATCGTTCGCGCCTCAAGCGCGAACTCCATCTCGCGCGTGTCGATATCATATACTTTGAAATGACCTGCACGATCTCTGCCTCACGCATCCACGATCTCCGCGAGACATTTGCGCGGTCATTGATGATCACCAGCTGCAGACGACGGCGTGCGCACATCTGCGCTCGTCTCTTCTTTCTAAGCAGTTTTCTCAGTGCGTCAATCGACGCCTACCCTTACTTCTCCCAAAGAGTTTTCCCTTGATCGTTTCCCGCGGCCTTTCTCGCCAACTCACGGAAGGAACGTCCCGCCGCAGAGCCGCGCAACAACATCGAGATACGCCGCCCCGCCGAGAGTCCTTCATCGCAACGCATGGCTCGCCACGGTTCAGTGCTCGTCACGACCATCTCATCATCGGAATCTGCCCGATGCACGACCGAGAGGATCTCGTCGATATCATCCATATCGAGCATATCGCCCTTTTCGATCATCTCTCGGACGGATGCGGTTGACGACGAGGCGGACGTCCTCCTTGTCCGCGCGTCCGAGCTGCTGATGATCTCTGTCCGCATCACGCACCGCCGAGATCTCCGGCATGGTGACGACGATCGCCGTATCGGCGGCGGCAACCGCCGTCTTGAATCCCTGCTCGATCCTGCGGCAGTCTGATGATGATGACATCGTGAGACGACGCAAATCCTCACAGAGCGCCGCGAGCTCCTCGGGATTCACGGGCACTCTTGTCCTGACCTGCGAGGTCGGCGCAGATAGAGGAATCGTATTGCGGCGGACCAGCGCCTTTTGCACGGCACATGCCCGCGATGTCACATCGACGAGATCGTACGCATGATACGATTCTCGAGCCCGAGCAGGAGATCCAGATTGCAGCAGCCCCAGTGTCGGTATCAATGAGCACGACACTCTTGCCGCGCATGGGCAAATCCGACGCCGATGTTCGCTGTCGTCGTCGTTTTCCCGACGCCCCTCGCCTGATGTCACCACATAGATTTCACTCATACCTAGAACCTACCTCTATTGGTTCAATGACGACTGAAATCTTGCCCTTTACATAGGCGCGCTCTGCCGCCGCGTCTCGGGCTCATCCGGGAGCGCGCCAATAGTTTGCGATGCGAATTTGGGTCGGCATCAGCCGATCCGCGATGATGAATGCCGTCGAGGTCCTGCTGCTCCGGCATGGATCACGCTCGCGGCAGTGCCGCGCACATCAATGCTCCCCGCCGTGATCTGTGCCCCGGGATTGACGTTGCCGAAAACGATGACTGGAGCCCTCGGTCTCAATCGCCTGACCGCCGCGCAGCGCTCTTATCGACAACGACCATCTGCTGCAGCTCTGGCTCGCCCTTCCCTTTGGCGGACGGCTGCAGGCAGATGTCTGCAGGTGATGCGGTCGGCGCGGCTCTGCCGCAGGCTTTTGCCAGCCGGCAGATCAGCCCGTGCGCGACACGAGCTCCTGCACATCGGCGAGTTCTCCCTGCGAGAAGCGATCACGCAGGTCATCGAACGAGCGTGCCGCGCAGAAAGAATCCCGCTCCCGAGTCCAGCTTCTTCCCCAGTTCCTCCATGATCTCCGAAAAGGCAGCGGCGGCGGGAAAGCGCAAGCGACAGGCCGCCGTTCTCCTTGATCTTGACTTTTCCTCACTCATTTCCATCCCTCGCTTTGCTCCCTGCGGGCTGTCTCACGATCCAGACCCAAAGGCGGCTTCATAATCCTGCGCCTGATCGGCACAGCTGACGCCAGAGCCAAACCACCCTGCTCCACAATCACGGCAACCACAATATTCAGATTCGCAAACGGCCCTGTACGCCTACAAACCAGCCGTGGTCGCGCCCCTGCGAGTTCTCCGCTGTCCCTGTTTTTACCGGCAATATCAATCGGAAATCCGGCGAACACGCCGGTTGCCGTACTGAACTCTCGTCACCGTGCAGTCCCTCCTGCACCTGACGAATAACCCGATTGACATCCAGCTCGGAGAGCAGGACGGGCTGAAAGTCACGCACCGTATTGCACGTTGACATCGACAATACGCTGAACGAGATGCGGCTGATAGCGTCTGCCGTTCGCCGCAATCTCCCCGCATGACCATCGCCGCCAGAAGCGGGGTTGACGAGGTTAAACCCCGTCCGATCGCCGCATCGAAGGTCTCAGAGAGATACCAGTCACCGTCCTCGTAGTTGTCCTTTTATACCGACGGTTCGGCACCAGTCCCTCCGCCTCAAAGGGAGATCAATGCCCGTGCGCTGTCCGAGACCGAACATCCGCGCATAGCGTTCGAGTGTATCGACACCGAGACGGTTGCCCATCGTAGGAAGTAGACGTTGTCCGAGTGCGCCATTGCCCTGCTGGAGAGTTGATCCAGCCGAGCGCCTCGCCGCCCGCGTTCGTCTTGGGGATGATCCAGTGGCGGCGGAGTCGAAAGATCTTTTTCCCGTGCGTCACTCTGTGCTCTGCAAGCGCCGCCGTGCCCTGTGACAATCTTAAAGCGTCGAGCCCGGGATACTCTCCGTAATCGCCTTGTTGTCCATGGGGTGAAACGGTCGTTGTTCAGGACATTCAGTTCTGCGTGGAGATGCCGCCCGCAGAAAGAGGTTCGCTGAATGGGGCGGCTGACCATGGCAGCTTACCTCGCCCGTCTGCGGGTTCATGACGACAGCAGCTGCCGCGTTCGCATGGACGATGGCTAGCTGCTCATCGACGGCTGCGCTCCGCCGCCTCCTGGATGTGCTTGTCGATGGTGAGGACGGATCATTGCCCGGCACAGGGGACTGACGTCCGAGGATCTGCACGGGCCGTCCCGATACATCGACTCTACCTGATCGCCGCCCTGACGCCGCGAATATCCTTATCGCAGACGCGTTCCAGTCCGAACTTGCCGATGATGTCGCCGACTTTATACCCTCGTCCTAGCGCTTTTCAAGCTCCATCTCGTTGATTTCGCTCACGTAGCCAAAGACGTGTGCCGCATACTCGCCGTATGTGAGTCACGCACGGGAGAACCTCGATGACGACACCGGGATAGTCGTCCTCTGCTCCTCGATAATGGTAACGATATCGGGCAGAACATCATTCTTGATGCGAATGGGGTCAAAGCCGACGTGAGCATCGATCTTCTTCTGAATCTCGGCGACGGAACATTGATGAGCTTTGAGACGCGCGCGATCACCTCGGGGAAATCGGCTCGGTCAGCGGCAGGAGTGATACCGTAGCCGGGGCGGTTCGTGACCAGCAGTTCTCCGTTGCGGTCGAAGAATGTTCCGCGCGCCGCCTCCGCCGGGATGATGCGGATGCGGCTGCCTTCCGCCAGACGCATAGAGTTCCCCATCGTAGATCTGGAGATACGCCGCGCGCCCGATGAGAACGACGATGATGAGAACGATCACACCGCCGAGGACTTGCAGACGTCCGCTGAAATCTTCATGTTCGTTCAAAAATTACACTCCGAGAAAACTGTCTGAGGGATCACACGATACACTCCTCATCGTGGTTCTGCATGGCGCCGGCTAGATGAAGGTTGCCCAGTGAATCGGATAGGCAAAGACCACCTGGAATACGAGCAGGATAAAGAGCACGCGCCCAGCGCAGAAAAGAGATTGAAGCGATAGCCGAGCAAATACACAATCAGTGCCGAACTACAGATACTTTGCCAGTGTCGTTGCAACCGACGCCGTGAGCGGTAGGAAGAACTGTTCCTGCAGTAGCGCGATCCGAAAAGCGACCAAAGAAGAGTCCGATCAGCGTCAGCAGGAATGTGTTCAGTCCGAGAATGCCCCGCACCGAGATCCTGCATGAGACCAAGCGAAAAGCCGATCAGCGTCCCCATGCGCTGCCGCGCAGAAAGGAGACGGATGGCTAAAACGAGGAGATCGGGAAACCACACCGTAGATGGAAATGAGCGAGAGGAAAGAAACCGCAGGACAAAGAGAACGAGGAAAAACAGGACAGAAAAGCCGATATTTTCTTCACTGTGCCGCCGCTTTGTCTGTGCTGTTGAGATCTGAGAAAGCGCTGCCTCAGCCCTCGGCTGAGTGTGTCGGCTGGATCGGCGCCGAGGCTGCTTTCGCGAGCGCAGTAATGATCGCGACGTCCTCAAGCCGCTGGAAATCCATCCGCCGTTTCAATGACAGCAACCTTCAAAGGCCGCTGTCACTCGTGCTGTTGCGCGACATGACCTACGGCAATCGCTCGGGATAGACTGCCACAGCCCGATGTAACGACCGCATCGCCATCCCTCACGATCCGCATTGCGCGGGATATCGACCATCTGCGGCATATAGGATTGTCCATCGTTCCTCGTCAGGATGCCCGCACGCGCGACTCAGGCCGCTGAATGATCCGTCTCGACCGAGGATCGCGAATCGAGGATGAGCTGTACCTGAGGAGACCGGGCCGACCTCGGTCACGTGACCGACGAGCCCTCGCCCGTGACCCGACCGGCATATTCTCCCGCACACCGTCCTTTCGAGCCACGGTCGACGACGATCGTATCTCGTCCACAGCTCCGCATCTCTGCCGATGACGCGTGCGGCAAAAGGAGGTCGAACTGATGGGCGCCTGCTGTAGTCCAAGAGCTCGCGCAGACGTTCATTCTCTGCGGCATACTCTGCCGCTGTCGTGTTCTCCTGCCGCAACTGCTCGACTTCATTTTTGAGCATCTTGTTCTGCTCATGTACCGTTGCAATTTCTCCACACGTTCGCCGTAACGGTCTGGATCTGCTGTCCGATGAAGGATGCCGCCATCTCAAATCGGGGGCGAGCATCAGCCCACCGTCCCCGTCGATGCCGTAACCTGAAAATCGACCGCGTGCCGCAAAGAAAAATGATGCAGGGAAGAGGGCGAGCAGAACAAAAGACGGCGTCCAGATCTTGCGCGACCGACTGCCGTGCCCGTTCGAGTCGGTCAATCATTGTTTCAATTTCTTCGAGGACATGACGACTTTCTTGAGCAGCCCGATGTTCTCAAGCGTGCGTCCGTCCCTCACCGACGCAGGGGAGAGCGCATCCCTCCGAGACAAGCACGGGCATCCTGTCTCATGCGAGAGCGGCTTGTCGAGGTTCATGAGGAGTGCGCCGCCGCCCGTCATCATAATACCGTGATCCATGACGTCCCGCCGCGAGTTCCGGGCGGCGTCTTCTCCAGTGTTCTTCACCGCATCGATCATCATAGATCGGCTCGTTGAGTGCCCTCGCGGACTCTCTTGGCATGGATCGTCAGCGTCTCGCAGGCCGCTCACGAGATCGCGTCCGCGAATATCCATCGTACGCGTCCGTATCGGGCGTCGCAATCGCCGTACCGACGGAGATCTTGATCTCTTCTGCCGTGCGCTCACCGATCATCAGGTTAGTTACGCGCTTGATATGCTGAACGATGGAGGAGTCCATCTCATCGCCGCCGATGCGGATGGAGCGGCTCGTGACGATGCCGCCGAGCGAGAAATCGCGGCAATCTCCGTCGTCCGCCGCCGATATCGACGACCATGCTCCCGTCGCTTCTTCGACGGGAAGTCTGCACCGATTGCTGCTGCCATCGGCTCCTCGATGAGATATGCTTCGCGCGCGCCCGCCTGCTGTGCAGCATCAGCGACGGCACGCTCTCACCTCGGTGACCCCCTGAGAGCGCCGCCGACCACCACGCGCGGACGAACGAAACGACTTGGAACGCATCGCCTTGCGGATGAAATACTTCAGCATCGCCTGCGTCACGTCGAAGTCCGCAATGACGCCGTCCTTCATCGGGCGAATGGCCACAATGCGTTCTCGCGTGCGCCGATCATCTGCTTTTTTGCTTCCTCGCCCACCGCGAGAACGTCCCTGTATCACTTTTTATCGCAACCACGGACGGCTCACGCAGCACTCCATGTCCTGACGTGAACGAGCGTGTTTGCCGTACCGAGATCAATCCCCATGTCGTGTCCACCAAAAAGACAAACATTGTTAATGAGTCTCCTTCGCAATATGTGTAGTATGATATACATCCGCGCATTGCCAGAATTTCTAAATTAAGAAGATATACTCCCTGCCATCTGTCAATGGACGCAGAATCAGTATAACATAAGAAGTGATCCATGGGACATGAGATTTTATCAAGATTTTATTTTGTAGAAACGAACATCGTCCAATCTCTTTTCTATCCATCATGCATTCGAGCTCTTCTGCGATATGCCTTGACGGAAAAACACCATTCTTCCTCATAATGAGTATAGGATTATATGTAAGAAGGAGACTGAAGCAGATGGAGATTCAATCGCGGCTGCTGACCGTAGATTTTATGATTGTAAAGGCGATCGGTGCAGCACGGAAGAAGCCCTGCGCGATCAAGTCTCGATGCACTGCGCGCAGTAGGGCTGTCGCCCATCGAGATCACATCAGCAGCGGACAGGAGGCGGCGTGCTCTCCGCTGCTGGCGCTCGTGCCGGGCGGGCATGTTGCCCTCCATGTGCACCTCGCCATGCGCCACGTTTCTCGACGTCTACCTCTCGTCGGGAAAAACGTGGCACTCGACCCCATCGCCCACGTCCTGCGCAAGTTTTTCAGCCGGACAAGATCAAGATACGCATCTACGGCGCGGTGATTTCCGTGCACCGACGGAGATCCGCCCCAAGACGACGACGCGCGTCGCCCCATCCGTGCAAGATCAAGAGCACGGGCGCAAAGGTCATCTGCATCTCTCTGCATCGCAGAAATCGTCACTGACGGATATAATGCAAAAGGGACTGCTGCACGGTGTTTACGGCTGTCGACAACAGTCCCTTTTGCGTGAACTATGGGGGATGGATCAGAACCCCGCCTCTATTTTCACACGTTCTGCCTGCTTTCACATCGTCTGGCTGTAGCCATCGACGAGATAGTCGCCGGGCAGTCAACCTGAATCCTGCCGGGATCTCCTTCAGGAAGAAGAGATCGCTTTGCCGTCAGCAGCATATCGAGTGCTCGGCCGTACGCGCCGCCGTTGCGCTCATGTGCATAACGAGGATCGCGCCGCGCTTTACCGTCACCGTCGTCCCTCATGGGTGAGACGGTGCAGGATGCCGACCAACGATTCCATCGAGACGGCAGAGTAGTCCTCACGTGCCGCCGCCGCTGATGACGATGTGGGTGAACCCGTTGTTCAAAAATCGCCTCTGCGCCCACTACGGCTGACGGCAAGCGTCGGCGGACGCAGCAGGCGCGTCAGCGCGGACGCCCCTGACGGGAGCTTCATATCGCCGACGGTCATGAGGAGTTTCATAGAGGAACGCATCCTTTCACCGTATTCCTGCGGACTCTGGACAGGAACCTGCCGTCCTTTTTCATCCTGAATCGTCATCGGTTTATGTCGATTCTGTATGGCTGCCGATCTCATTCCCTCCGCAGCAATAGCGCGCAGGAGGTTCGGATTGTTGTGGATATTCCATGTGATGATGAAAAACGTTCCGTGGACGCAGGTGCTTGTTCAGCACGGAAGCAGATGATTGATGGAGTCGTCGCTCCGCAGTCGTCGAAGGTGCGAAAAAGACCGGTTGTCCGCCACCGTCTTGACGACGCCCGTATGATCTCGCCCGACGCATCTCCGCGCGCGAGAAAACCAGAGCATACGATCTGTCTCACCCACCTCAGGGCGCAGCCGATGTAGCGTTTCAAGAACTCATTGAAAAATGTTTTTGTCCCGTCAGTTTGGGGTCACGGACAGCGGTTGCATCTCCTCCGGCAGTGCTGCAATGTTCAGCCGGATAGGTAGAGGTCGCACGGTCGCTCAGCGCATCCTGCACCGAGCATACCCTGATAACGAGACGCTGCACGGTCGCTCTCGCCTGCTGCATCGGAAGCGCGCGACGGCGCGTACGCGATATTGTCCACCTTCTGCGCCTTGATGGCACGGAGCATATCCGCGGCAAGTCCGGACGCGTATGAAACCATACGCAAACAGACGATTTGCCCGCGGTTCAGCGAGGTCGTCCACCGCCTGAAAAGTCTGCGGCATGATCTTCGGAGGACTGCGCATCTTTGTGCTTCGACTGAACGACATTCACGCTCTGCAACGAGCGACGCAGCCCCAGCGCAGATACGGTATCCGAAAATGGCCGGCTCATCCGCGCCTGACATCTGACGTGCGATATTTGTCGCCGCCATACCGCGCGTGGAGTGCCGTCTGGATCCGCTGAATCTGCGCCTCATAGGCGACAGTATCCGCGCCTGCCTCGTGCGCAGTCAATCCCGAGATCCTGTCCTGCCGCCACAATGCGGCGGATGTTCTCGCCGTTGCGCTGAAGTTCGCGCTCCGTCACGAAGAACGTTCCGCGCATTCCTGTGCCGCCATCTCCGTCAGGATCCGTCCAGCTCTCGCACCTTTGGACAGTCCGCTAGGTAAAGATCACCGCCGGTTTTGTCGTCGGGATAAACCGCAGACGCTCGACGTGCGTACTCGCTGTGCTCCGTATGCGGAGCGGCGGCACGATCTCGCCGCGGATGCTGCCTCCCCGATCAGAACGAGGCAGAGAAAAAGCAGAATTCCGCTAGCCTGCGCTTCTTATGCTGCTATTGCTCTCCTCCTTTCGCAGTTCATCGGCCGCGCACTTTGCCAATCTCATGATTTTCCTCCCATGCGCCAGATACTGACCTGCTCGATGCCATGATTTTGCCGCACAGGGTAATCCACGCATTCAGTAGTCTCACTCGTCCGCATACCATACCTCTGTCTTGGCGCCCGTCGATGTCAGCGGTGAGTGGAGCGCCGCGCTCTCCTCGTCGCGCATAGGCTCAGCATGCGCGCGCAGCTAGTTCTCTGCCTCGCGCTGGGTGATAAAAGCGTTTTCTCGCCGCTCCCCAAGATCATGATGATCCCGCACAGGCATCCGCCCGTTGCGAACGCGACGACGGACTCGCCGGCAAGGGACGCATCCGCTCGATGGTCTTCCGATAAACGCGCCGTTCTGCCTTCGCTCCCGGCCGCTGCTGTGTTTTGCCGTAGAGTTGTAGAGCATGACGACGATACTCCGCCCCCGCTGCGAATCCGGCATCAAAACGGCATAGACGGCCTGAGGACGATCCTCAGCTTTAGACGTGCTGCTGACGACACGCAACGATCAGACGATAGGGTAAAGATCATGCGGCGGTCGAGCAGTGTCTTTTTCGCGCAGTTCTCATAGTCCGAGCTCCGCCGTCCGCGCCCAGCTCACGGGTCAGACGGACAATGGCATCAACGTTGCGGTCAATCGAGGCATCATCGTGCAGAATGCGCCGCAGGAGTTCCGCGATCCTTTTCCACACAGTTTTTCCGAGGACATCGTTCGTGAAGCTCGAGATAGGTTTCCGCCTTGCCCTTTTTCTGTGTTGCAGCATCGTGCGCACTCGTCGGGGACAGAAGCGCATCGTTTTCATCGTAGCTTTTACAGCAAACAGGGAGACAGCTTCCACCTGACGCCGCAGCGCTGTATCACTCGGCCGCACCATCCTCCCTATCCCAGTAGGTCTGCCAGACCGTCAGCCGAACCGGCGGATGCTCTCCGCTGCGCAGCGGCTCTGCTCCCTGCCACAGCTGTTGATGAGTAGTGCAGGAGAAGGAAGAGTACCGTCACAGCATAGCGCATCGTTTCTCCTCCCATCCTATCAGCTTGATAAAACCATCTCGACCAGCTTCAGCCATATCTCCTCTGCGCGGTGCACTGCCTTCTCCCAGCCCGTATACTCACTCGTATAGACCACGCGCTGGTGCACGGCATCATCTGCGCCGGCCGTCACCTGGAACTTGCTGAATACGGCATCATACACATCGTCAGCTAGGTTGCGCTGACTCCACGCCTCCCCCTGCCACGAGGCACCGAGGAAGATACTGCCGCGCTCAGAGACCTGTACCGGTATGTCCGCGGCAGCGCCGTCATCATCCAGCATGATCGTCAAGGCATTATCCCTCAGGTGAATCGACGAGATGGTGACTGGAGCGCCGATGAAAAGCTCTGCTCGCTCCTCGTACGGCTCCGCGCACCATCTTCCACAGACGCAACGGGTGTATTCCGGATCTCCTCCGCCCGCCCGAGATACTCCTCGGCGCTCACGGGCGACGGTGCATAGCGAGCAAACGCCTCGTTCTCGCGCACCATTGCATCGCGCCGATCCTCCGGAACGGAGGGATGGTCTCACCGAGGATCATAGGATCTTTTTCGCGACAGAGCCCGCGTACTGCCCTGCTGCGTCTCCCTGTACGAGAAGCACATTGTTTACCAATGAGACACAGATCGACTGGCTCGAGATCGGGTGTACTGCGCAGATAGATCTGCTGTGCACCGAAGGCGTTCCGTCACATAGGTGTCGATGTTCGAGATCACGCAGTTCGCTGCCCTCCCGCAGGCGCGCGCAGGCACGCCCCTCAGGCAGGGTCGTCAGGAGCAGCGACTCGTCGCGCAGCTCGAGTGCCCCCTCGCGGAGATCCCCACGCACGGCGGTTGTCGCGGTCGCCCTGTCACGAACTCAGATCCTCATCTTCGTATCGTACTTGATGCGCACGGAGCAGATGGTTGATCGCCCAGTATGGCTGTGGCTGCATCCGCGTCAAATCATAGAGACTGCTGTCCCGTCGATTGAGCACAAAGCCCTCACGGTTGAAATTCATCGGGAACAGCTCGCGGATCCAACGCTCGTTGGCGGCACTTATGGGAGCGTTATTGCCAAACTTCCCCGTATTCGCATGCATCAGCACATGGGTCATAGGGACGAGCCAAGCTCCTCCTCGTAGATGTCGCGCAGGCGCATATAGTCGTAGGCGACACGATCTTTCCATGTGTCGCTTTCACCTCCATCGGCACGCCGTCCGCATCGCGGATGTAGTCCATTAGATAGTGATTGTACTTGCGTCCAAGATAGGGCCGCACCATGTTGAAACGGAGCGGATCCAGCTCTCCAAGATAGTTATTGTAGCGGTCGAATACGTTGATGTATTCCAGCCGATAGCTGTTCGTCCCCATCTCCCGAGAAGCTCGAATTCCTCCATCTCGCGGAGGTCGCGCGCATGAGGAACTTCGGATCATTCAGCGCAAACTTCTCGGGATAGGTCATCATCGTCGCCTTGAAGTTGAGATCCTCCATGATCTCCTGTAGCGAAGATGCCGTGTCGCGCCGCCCATCCTCAAACATGAGGTAGAGGGCACGCGGCGGCAGATCTTTCCTGTTGATAGTAGTCCAGAACATCGCGCTAGCTGATCGTGACGATAGCCCTGCCGATGCAGTTCCGCCAGATGGCGGCGCAGCCGATCCTTTCCGATCAGCGTGCTCGTATCGCCCAGCGCGATCCACGCCGAAATACGAAATGGCGATAAAGCCGTGATCCTCCCCATCGGCATCCGCCGGCGCATAGGGGACGTACGTCTTCAGCGTGAAGAACAAATTGACGATAATCGCTGCCATGATGGCGAGGAGGAGCAGTTCCGCGACAACGCGATGCGCTTGTGGCGGTTCTTTTCTTTGTAAAATTCTCCTCACCCGGAAGATTCACCGCCGGAGTGTCTGCTTTCTCCTTCATCCCTGCCTCCACTGCTTTTCATCTTTTTCGCTGCATCCTTTTCCTGCTTACGCTTCTGTTCCTCGACATCCGCCGCCGTCATACGCGTGCCCCCATGTCGTCTTCCAGAAGGTCACCCATGCAACGGGCATCTGACACAGCAGCACGGCCTCATAGTAGAGGCAGAACCAGAGGGCATAGATCCACGTCGTACTGCGGCGGATAAAGAGCTGCGCCATACTCATGAGCAGCGACATCATCAGCATGCCGATGATGAAGTTCGTCGAGAATACGCGGTGCATGATCGGCACGTAGATTAGGTTATGAGACACGATCACGGGCGCGGCAATCGGCACGAGAACCCCATAGAAGCTGGAGTGCCGCGAACGGTCTCTTCTTCCACATGAAGCGCGATGCGATCAGCGACTCACGCAGCCACGAGCGTTTCCACCGCATCTGCTGCCGCAGAAAACACCTTGTACGAGCGCGGAACAATCGTCATGCAGACGGCAGAGTCCTGATATGTCGTGCGGTTGTGCCGCAGGATGAAGTTCGTCATACTGCGGTCGTCGCCGAACGTCGCCTTCTGCCCGAGGAACCCTGATTAAGCCATGCAATCCATGTACTTCAGCACGAGATCGCGGCGGTAGCACGAGAGCGGCCCCGAGAGACAGGTCGCCGCGTCGAAATACCCCTCCGCTGCCTTCATGACGCGGAAGGCGATGGAATAGCGCACCGCCTGCATCTTGGTCAGGCGTTGGTGTAGGTATTCGCGACATCTCGTACGCCCTGAGACGCCGCCCATCTCCTTGTCCTTGAACGGCTGGACGATATTTGCGTACCGCAAAGGGGTCGAGGAAGCTGTCCGAGTCCACAAGACAAGCAGCTCATGCGGTTTACTCGCGCGCCCCTGCGCGCCATTGCATCGCGCTTTCCGAGGTTCGCACTCTGACGGAAGAAAACGGATGCGCTCTGCCACACGGTAGGCGTGATCGCCCGTATCCGCCCTCCTTGAGTTTGGCGATGATTTTCCACGCGCTCTGCCGAGCGATCCTGGAGCAGTCATCCACAACGATGACCTCAAGTTTATCGACGGGATAGTCCTGATTGATGCAGCTGTGCACCGTGCGCTGAATCCACTCCTCTCTCAAAACAGGGATGATGATGGCACGCCCGGCGTATAGTTCGGATCGATGCGTACGGGACGATAGAACGTCGCGAATAAATATCGCGTGAGAAGGAACATTGCCGCAATAATACTGTAAAAGATAAAAGCCACCGATTGAATTTGAAGTAAATCACAGATTCCGCGCGCATCAGTACGATGATAAAGGAAATGACAGCGAGGAAAAACGTCGCCGTCCACAGACGGTAGTCACGTCGATTCTTTTGCTGCGTACTCCGCCAGTGTGGTTCTTGAACTCGATCCCAAAGAGGATTTCGCCCGTGTCCTTTCGGAACTTCCGCGCGACGAGGGCGGGCAGCTTTTCACCTTCATCTCATAGCCCTCGGGAGTGAGCCGGGACGATCTCAAAGGTCAGCTGAGCATCCTTGTCGAATGAGGCTCCCCTGCCCATCCGCCGTGGGGATCTGCACGAGAATGCCCGTCGTCGATATGTCGACGGCGCGTGCCTCACATAACAGATGCCATTCGACAGGGTGAACTCGTCACGGGGTAGTCGGACCGAGATAGCGCTGCCCGCTCGCATCCCTGCTCGTACCGTGCATAGTCCTCCGTCCGAAGGGTATCCACGGCACCGCGGCGGCTGTAGTTGCTGCGCTTTCCCGTGGCATCGGGCACATGCGAGAGGGCGGCGATCCTGTTTCTCCTCAAAGAGGATCTCCTGCTCCTCTGACTGCGTGCACCGATTCGTTCTTCTGTTCATCCATGCGTCGGCGTACCTCCTTCCTCCGTCGGCGTCGGAAGCGGTGCCGGCAGATAGCGTATTTTACGGAAATCATGAATGGAAATACACGCATCCCCTGCCCCTCCATTGCGGTTAAAATTTGATCCAGCTCATTGGCGGCATCCGGCTTCGGTGACGTCTGAGCCGTCGGAACAGGGGTCACTCACTGTCGGCTTCTTTATCGACAGCAGGTCGTTCATCGGTCTTTTCCCGGATCCGCTGCCGGTACTTCGACAGGACGGTTGATCTCAACGGCAAGAATACTGCCGGACGGCAGCGCAGCGACGAACGCCGCCGCATCCTCCGCCGTGGACGGAGCCGACACGATAGCGCACGTTTTTCCTTCACCGCGTAGGACAGACCTGCGGCATGCACGGCAGCGAAGCTCATCCGTATACGCCAGTCGCGCGGTGCGCGAAAGAGCTGGTCGGCGTCTGCGGCGAGTAGGGCGGCGACCGCCATCTGCGTCCGACACAGCTCCGCAAGCAGGCGATCCTGCTTCAATTTCTCTGCGTTGCTGATGCCCACGGGCGGTATAGTTTCCGATCTCCTGTCCCGACTGATCGATCAGTCGGATCGTCTCAGGCTGATCTGCTGCATTCTGCCCTTCGACAAAGAATACGGCAGGCACATCTGCGTTTTTCAAAACATCCAGCAGACGCGCGCAAGCGGACGCTCGGGCAGGCCGTCGATGACGATACCGACCACGCGCTCATCCCCCTGGAGACGCGTCACAACCTCGGCGGGCTCAATCCTCCGCGAGACGCTTACGGGCTGCCTCGATCTCATCATGCGCTGCATAGACCCAGCACTGAGATCCGTAATCTCCGCCCCGCATCCGAGCGCCGCATCACATGATCCCGCAGGTAGACGAGCGTACCGCACACGAACAGGAGCACGAGGACAACGATCAATGTCGTTTCCGATAACTCATCCAATCCTCCGTACCCTGCTCAGAGACTCCAGTACTGATATCCCTCTGTTGCTGCATCTTCCTTTGAAAAGATCCGCTGACGTCGATCATCAGGCGCGGGCCGTCTGCGCGGAAAAACTGCTGCTGATCCGTCCATGTCAGCCGGCGAAACTCTCGTGCGGGACGAGATAGACGATGCAGTCTGCATCGCGGATCTCCGTCAGCGGCGTCAGACCGATGTCGTACGTGCGGCGCAGATCCTCCGCATCCGCCTGCGGGTCCACCGCCCTGCAGGTTGAGACGGTGGTCGGAGAGCACATGGTAGACATCTGCCGCCCGCGAGTTGCGCACATCGGGGCAATCCTCTCTGAACGTCATGCCCATAAGATAGACACGTGCCGTCGCCAGATTCACTTGTGCCCGCATGAGCCCGCGCACCACAGCATTGGCGACATAGCTGCTCGTACGATCATTGATGCGCCGTCCCGTCTCGATCAGTTCGGAGTGAAAGCCGAGATTCTGTGCCTCATAGATAAAATAGTAGGGATCGATGCCGATGCAGTGTCCGCCGACCAGTCCCGGGGTGAAGCCCAGCGCATTCCATTTTCGTATTCATCGCATCGACGACCCTCGCCCGTATCGACATCCATACGGTGAAACGCCATCGCGAGCTCATTCATGAAGCGCACATTGATGTCGCGCTGCGCGTTCTCCGCCACCTCGCCGCCTCGGCAACGCGAATGGTGGATGCGCGGTGAATGCGCTGCACCACCGTGCCGTAGACAGCTGCAATCGTATCGAGTGCCGCTGCATCCATCCCGGAGACGATCTTGACGATGTTCTCCAGCCGATTGACCGGGTCGCCGCTGATGCGCTCCGGAGAATACCCCACCTTGAAGTCTGTACCGCCGCGCAGCCTGACTTCTTCTTCGAGCAGCGGAAGACAGACGTCCTCCGTCACCCTGGATAGACCGTTGACTCATAGACAACGATGCTCCCCTTCTTCATGTGCTCTGCCAATGGCGCGCGTCGCGCGCGCAGCGGCGTCAGGTCGGGGAGTCTTGTCCTCGTTGATTGGCGTCGGAACGGCGACCACGTAGAACGCGCGGCGTCATCGAGTGCCGACTCGTCATCGGCAAAACGTGATCCGTGCCCCTGTCCACATCATCAAGGATGTCTCTCCGCTGGGGTCGATGCCGCCACGGTATGCGGCAATCTTTTCTGCATTTTTGATCGTAGCCGATGACCGAAAAATGCTTGGAAAATGCTGCGGCCAGCGGCAAGCTAACATACCTGAGGCCGATCACGACCAGCTTTTTCCTTGCCCTGCTTCACCTCGTTCAACATAGGAAATTTCCGCCTCCCGCACTCATTCATCATAGTTTTTGGGAAATAGCCCGTCACGCTGCTGAGATCGTCCTGCTGCAGCTCCCGCGTCGTCAGGTCTTGCAGATCATAGTACCTCAGTGAAAAAGAGTAGATTCTTTTTCAGCGTATAGGACCATCCCGCGCCCCATCCGCGGAACCCACCCGCGCAGCGGACCGCTTCCCCGAGGCATCGTAGTTCATGCGTAGTCCGCCATCCCGTTCATCGTGGCTGACATAGGTCGCACCTCGGCCGACGATAGTATTTCAGCCAGTAGGAATAGGAACCCGGCCGCCACGCGCCTGCCCCGGGCGCTCCAACGTGAATACGTAGCCCGTACCGTTCCCGGCCGCGTTTGATCCCTCGCCGTGAGAACCATTGCCCCAAAATCGAAGATGCCAGAGTGGGCGGCGATAGTTCCCATGTAGATCGTACGCACGGCACTGCCGATCTTATCGAAGCGGTAGACGCCCGCTTCCGTCGTATCCACCGCTGTCCGATAGGAGGCGGTCAGACCGGTCATCCTTTGCGTGCGCGGTCGATCTTCCCGTGCTCAAAGTATAGGTAGTGGGCACCCCTCGCGGAAAGACGAATACCGCGGAACTTGTTGTCGTAGACGTTGCCCTCTGCCATCGTCGAACCGTACCGCCCGACCATGACATCGGTCACGCCCGAACGTCCCATCAGGTACCAGCGGTCGAACTTCAGCTGACCATCCTTGTCACCGCCGTCCCCTATAATGGTTTTTTCTCTATCTCGATCATCCCCACCGCATGCCAGTTGCCGTCGATGTTGTAGTCGGGTAGATGCGCGCGCGAATCCGCGTCCGATCCCGTTGCCTCCTTTTCCCGTCGAATGTCTGGGAGTCAAGACGGATCTGCCCGTCGATCTTCAGACGTTTTTCCGGGACATCCGGTAGAGGACAGGGGCGCAGAGCTGCTGCTCGGCGTTCTCGCGGTCGATATAGCCCGACGCCGAGAGATTCTCAATAACTCCGCACGCAGCCGCGCGGCCGCGTCCATCACCTGCGAGCGTCCGACGGGCATCATCACTTCCGCCTCGCCTGAATCCACTGCAGTGAGCCGTGTCAGGAGGGCGGCCTTGGCGTTCCTTCAGCTTTTCAGAGCAAGCTCGCGTTTTTCACGGCGCAACTGCGTGAGCGCACAATCGCGTTCAGCCGATGTAAGATGGGCACGAGCAGCCTCGGCACAGCGCCTGCAGCGGTGCCATAACTCCAATCGATCCACGCCGCGCATGGACTGACGGGCAAAGCGTCTCCTCGGCATGACGCGATGTACGAAGAGCCTGATTATAGTGCCTGCGCGCGATCTGTTCCTGCTCCCGATAGAGCTTGACGTGCATCTCATCGCGCACCATCAGCGCCGTGACGCGTCCATACTCATCAGCAAGTGTCCCCTGCGCACGGTCGATCTCGTGCAGTCCCTGTGCCGCAAGCTCACGCTTCTCACGGCGCATCTGCGTGAGCGCATAATCGCGTGCGGCCGACGTGAGCCGTGTACGGGCAGCCTCGGCACAGTGCCTGCAGCGGCCCTCATAACCTCCAATCGGTTCACGCCGCGCATGGACTGACGGGCAAGCATCTCTCGGCATGGCGTGATGCACGCAGTTCCTGATCGTAGTTTCCGCGAGCGATCTGTTCCTGTTTTCGATCGAGCTTGACGTGCATTTCATCACGCGCCACCGGCGTCGTGGTACGTCCATACTCATCAGCAAGCGCCTCCTGCTGAACACGGTCGATCTCGTGCAGCCCCTGTGCCACAAGTTCGGTGAGCTCCTTCTCCGAAAGTGTTGACGCATCCCGTCCGCCTAGGTCGATATACCCATCGCCCGCCAGCTCCTCCACAGCGTCATAGACCCGCTGGCGCCGCTGCCTGAGCTGCTGCCGGCATCGGCAGAATACCTCCCGTGATGCAGAGCACCGCTGCCGCCCTGTAATGACCGTTACTCATCCGCCTTATCCTTTTCATAAATTAATTTATTTTCTTTAATTTTTTCTCTTTATAATTTAAAGAAAATAATTCCATAATTCTGTTTTTCGAATAGGATGATTGACCCTATATATTACTATCGAGAAAAGTGCGGCAAACTTAATTTGAATTGAGTAAAATTTATGAAGAAGTACATTAATAAAAATATGTTTCTTTTCTATTCACTAAAAACACCCATACGATACCGTATTTCAGTTCGTATGCGAGTGTCATCAAGCGAAACCGTAAATGGCAGAGTAGTTCCTTTATGCTCCTGCTTTTCTTCTTTTGGCATCTCGGGGCAGTACCCGAAGAAATACATCTGCTGAGAGACGATGCGGTACCCGTCACCGACGCAACATTCTTGTCCAGTGCCGGAAGCGCCGTAATCGGGACGTCCGCCACCCCTGTCACAGGACATACAGCGGATGTGGGGATGCGGCGATATATCCGCATCGTAACGAAATGCCTCCTCGCCCACATTCAGCTCGCGGACAATGCCGATCTCGCAGAACGCGTCGAGGGACTTATAGACCGTCGCCAGACTCATGGTCGGATAGTCGGCGCGCAGCTCTTATAGAGCGTCTCCGCCGTCGGATGCTCTGTCGTATCGGCGAGAGCTGCACAGACGGCAAAGCCGCTGCGGTGTCACTTTTTTTCTTGTTCCGGCGAAGGATGTCCGTCACTTCGCTCGGCGTTAATAATGTACGTTCGCGCATAGTAATCCCTAATTCCTATAAATCTAAAATCATTATTATTTATGTATTATAATACTCTATCCACGAGGTTTCTGTCAATAGTCCTATGTCGATTGATTGACTGTCTCTTTTGCACCGAAAAATTCATGTTATAATGATGACGGAATCACAAGAGAAAGGTTGGATGTCATGCGTATTTCCGATATTCCTGCGTCAATTGCCAAGGAGCTCTCCATTCGGCCGAAACAAGTAGAGTCCGTCATTACCCTCCTCGACGAGGGCAATACGATCCCTGTTCATTGCGCGCTATCGCAAGGAGGCGACGGGCTCACTCGAGGATGAGGTGCTGCGCCGCGGAGGAGCGCCTGACCCTATCTGCGCAGTCTCGTCAAGCGGCAGGGAGGAGATTCTCACGCGCATTGAGGAGCAGGGCAAGCTGAACGAGGAGCTGCGCACGGCAATCGAGGCGGCCGAAAAGCTGCAGACCCTAGAGGATCTTTACCGCCCCTAGAAGCAAAAAGCGCACGCGTGCTTCGATGGCACGCGAGCGCGGACTCGCACCGCTCGCCGATGCGATCCTCCTGCAGCGCGAGACGACGGCAGTGCCGAGGAATACGCCGCCGCCTTTGTCAATCCGTCGGCGGACGTCCCTCCCCTGCCGACGACACTGGCAGGGCACGCACATTCTTGCCGAGCAGATCATGGACGAGGCAGAGGTGCGACGCACCCCTGCGCGACGTGATACCGGCGCACCGCTATCGTCGAGACATCTCTTGACCACACGGCGGAGGGCGGATACCTTTGCGATGTATGACGGCTACCGTGAGCCCGCCCGTACCCTCCCCTCTCACCGTATCCTCGCCATCAACCGCGGTGAGAAGAAGGGCTGTCTCACCGTACACATCAGCATAGATCACGAGGAAAAACATCGTCATGGATCAGCCGGCGTATCCATCGACGTCCCGTCGATTTTTACCGCGGAGCTGCGCGCTGCCGTGGAGGACGGCTACAAGCGTCTCCTCGTTCCTGCACTGAACGCGAACTGCGCGCCGACCTGACGTGCACAGGCGGAGGAAAAGGCGATCCGCATCTTTGGGCACAATCTGCGCCAGCTGCTCCTGCAGCCCCCGCTTGCGAGGCATACGGTGCTCGGGTCGATCCCGGCTACCGCACGGGATGCAAGATGGCGGTCGTCGACGCGACGGGCAACGTCCGCGCGAGCGGCGTCATTCAGGTGACACAGAGCGACAGCGCGCGCGCGCAGCCGCAAAGGCAGTGGAGAAGCTCGTGGCAGAACACGGCATCACGCTCATCTCCATCGGCAACGGCACGGCATCCTATGAGACGGAGCACTCGTTGCGGCACTGATCCGCACGAATAAGTGGAAGAACGTCACTATCTCATCACGAACGAGAGCAGGCGCATCGGTCTCACTCCGCCTCGCACTCGCCAAGGAAGAGCTGCCGGACTACGATGTGACGATTCGCGGCGCGGTATCCATCGCGCGCCGCGTGCAGGATCCGCTGGCAGAGCTCGTTAAGATCGACCCACAGGCGATCGGTGTCGGACAGTATCAGCATGACGTGAGCCAGAAGGAACTGAAGGAAACGCTCGATGCGACCGTCGAGGACGCCGTCAACCATGTCGGCGTGGATCTCAACACCGCCTCCCCGGCACTCCTCGGTCGTATTGCGGGCATCAATACCACGGTTGCCAAAGAACATCGTCGCCTACCGCAACAAGCATGGCCGTTTTCAAAAACCGCAGTGCTCTGCACGATGTGGCGCGTCTCGGTGATGCGGCATTTACCCAATGCGCGGGATTCTGCGCATCCATGACGGGAAACGCCGCTCGACGGCACGGCGATCCATCCCCGAGTCCCTACACGCTTGCACGCAGCATCCTCACCGAACTCGGCGCAGCAGAGGCGATCTCAGCGACCGCACAAAGCTGCCTGCACTCGCCCAAAAGACCGCCCACACCAGCCCACAGGCACTGGCGGAAAAACTGCACGCGGGCATCCCGACCGTCACCGACATTCTGAAAGGCGATTGCGCCCCGGGCGCGACCCGCGCGAGGATCTGCCCGCGCCGCTGGTGCGGCAGAATATCGTCAAGCTCTCCGACCTCGCCGTCGGCACGATCATGCGCGGAACCGTGCGCAACATCACGGACTTCGGCGCATTCATCGACATCGGGCTGAAAAGCAGGCGGGACTGCTCCACATCTCGGAGATGAGCCGCCGCCGTGTAAGCATCCGCTCGATGTGCTGTCCGTCGGGGACACGCTCGACGTCATGGTCATCAGCCTCGATGAGAGAGCGCGGCCGCATCGGGCTCTCCTGAAGCGCATGGAAAAGGAGAAAAGAACGCATGAAGCTCCGCAAAAGACCATCGCCGCCATCACTGTGCCCGACGCTGCGCTCGCCCGTCGCGTGACCGCTGCGCTGCACGCGCAGCGGGATTCATTTCGGGCAGCTCGGCGATGCCCTCGCACGCTATATTGCACTGACGGGTGAGCGTCATCCCGCGCCTCGCCGCAGACGAGTGTCGTCATCTCCTGTGCCGATCACGGTGTTGCCGCCGAGAGCGTCAGTGCGTACCCGCCTGAGACGACGCTAAACATGATGTGCAACTATCTGATGGCACGCGGCGGCGCGGCAAACGCCGTCGCCAACTACGTCCCCGCCCGTCTCTGCGTTGCCGATCTCGGCGTCAATGCCGACACGGCGGGAATCTCGACCTGCTTCACCGCAGCATTGCACGCGGGACGGAAAACATGACCGAGGGTGCTGCGCATGACGCACGCACAGGCAATACAGGCAATCGAGACGGGGATCGGTCTCGCGGCGGACTGTGCTGCACGCGGCGACCGCTGCATTCTGCCCGGCGAGATGGGAATCTCGAACACGACATCGAGTGCCGCCATCACCGCTGCCATCCTCCGCCTCACCCCTGAGGGGGTCACAGGGCGCAGGGCAAATATCTCGGATGAGCGTCTGCATCACAAAGTGGAGATTGTGCGGCGTGCGCTCGCCGTCAATCAGCCCGATCCGCAGGGACGGCATCGACGTACTCGCCAAGGTCGGCGGCTTTTGAACTTGGCTGCATCGCGGGCATCATCCTCGGTGCCGCCGCACATCGAGTTCTGGTTGTTCTGGACGGCGCAAATACGACATCAGCGGCACTCATCGCGCACGCCATTGCACCGAACTGCGCGCACGCGCTGCTCGCATCCCACGCATCACTGACGGAGCACTCTCAGCCCCACGCACTGCGCCATCTGGGACTCACTCCAATGCTGCGCTCGACATCCGCCTGAGCGAGGCGGCGGGATCGTCGATTGCCCTGAGGATGCTGAGCCGATGCTCAGGGGCATGGGCGGCGACGGACGCTTCACCGCGTTGCTGCGCGCCCTTTCTCCCTGCCGCCGCACAGGACACTCCCCGCCTCCCCGGCAACGGGGATAAATACTACGACATCCCTCGCGCCCAACCGCACGGTGATGGATGCGGCACAGTACCGTCTCGACAATCTCGCAAAGCCGATTCACAGTCTCGGGTTCCTTGAGCACATCGCGGTACAGCTTGCAGGAATCACGGGAAAAAATCCGTCTGCCGTCAAACAGCAGGGCAGCACTCTGCCTTCTCTCTGGCGGCGAGGAACTGCCCGCCGAACGCCACGCCATCATCTCCGCCATGACGAAGAGCGCGTGATGATTGACGTCTACCTGCTCTCCCGCATGGAAAAACTGCAGAACGTCACGCCGCCGTGCACGCCGTCGTCGCCGACCATCCACTCCTCATCCTCGGCAGCATGGGGAGTGACGCGGCAGCGATCCGTACGGCACTTTGTGCAGCGGCAGAGAGCGGAGCGCTCGTTCTCCGGGGATGCGGCGACCGATCACGTTGTGCGGGAGTACTGTGTGATAAGCCCCAGCCCCACCCACTATGTCCTCCATCTCCCTGCCCGAGATGATCACAGCGGAGATCGACGCCCTCCCGCCGGCATCGTCGGCATCCTCGGTCTTGAGATCGTCCGCGCCGCCCTCCATATCATGAACGATATGAAGACCTTCACCGAGGCAAAGGTTGCCGTCGCCATCGACGGAGCAGGAGCGGGACGGCAGGTACGGGAATAAAAAACGGCAGTGATCTGCCGTTTTTTATTGTTCTGCCTCTAACTGACCGCGCTGAAACACCTTTGCCGATCGTACCGAACTGGAAGATCGCCGCCTCTTTGATCGTGAACCGTCATAGGTATTCCCCCAGACGATAGTTCGAGTTGAACGCCTCGCGCATCCCGCCCGCCGATGCATCTCCTCGCCGTAAACGAGAAAGGGATTCGGCACAACGGCAAAGAGATTATTGCCGAGCGGCATGCCCCAGTAGTCCGCATCCCGCGTCGGCGTCACAGCGACAAAGCGCGGCTCAAGCTCGGGGCGGCTGTGACGCAGCTGCATATTCGTACAGCGCATCCCCTGCACCTCATAGTCTCGGATGAAATCGTCCTGTGCCTTCTTCTTCTGGAACATTGTTCGGCACATCATAGAGCGCATTATAGTCCCGCACGAAGTCCGCCGTCCGCTCCTCAGGGGTTCGCTCGCGCAGCTCATGCTGCGGAATCCCTCGCCAGCGTCGCCTCGGCGGTCTTTTTGCGTGCGGGCTTCCGTCTGCTTTGCCTGATCGTTGACCGCTCGACTCTCTGCGCCGCCGGCGCGCGCATAGCTGCCGGCCGCACGCTGCATGGCATTCGGGCGGTTTTTCCGTTTTTCGGACGGCTTTGCGGGCTGCGCCCCTGTATAGGCAGCGCGCCAGCTCGCGCTTCATCTCCTCATCGAGGAGATCGCTCACCGATGGAACAGAGCGTGCCGCCTCTTCCTGTGCGGCGCGTTCCTTCGCATCTTCCCTCTCCTGCGCAGGGCGTGTCGACGCTCCTGTGACGTGCTGCGCCTCAAGAGCCTGCGTCAGTTCGTCGATACGGCTTTGCTGACGCAGTACCATCTTCTCGAGCAGCGTGACACGTTTCGCGAGTTCATGAATCCGTGTCAGTTCGTCGGTTCCCATTCCCCCATCTTACCTCTCAGACAGTGATCGACTGTGCGCGGGCAAGCGTCTCACGCGCCTCACGTACAATATCGTCGATGATGGTCTTGACCGGCTCGACCTTACGCAGCAGCGTCAGTGTCTCACCCGCCTGCATCATGCCGTTGACGACATCGCCTTCGACCGCCGCCAGCTTATTGGTGCCTGTCGCACGGTCGAGGAGCTCCTGCTTCGTCGCCTTGCCCGAATACTCGAGCGCGACAAAAGTCCTCGGCGAACTTGTTCTTGATGCCGCGCACCGCGCCGCCGATCGTGATGCCCGTCACGATGGTATCCCGTGTCCACCGCTGCGATCAGCTTTTCCTTCATATTCGGATGGACGACACACTCCTGCGCAACGAGGAAGCGCGTACCCATCTGAACGCCGGCCGCGCCGCATGAGCAGTGCAGCGGCGAGTCCACGACCATCGCCGAATCCTCCCGCCATGATCACGGGCAGCGAGACCTCGGGGATGACCTGCTCCATCAGCGGCATCGTGGAGAGAACACCGATGTGCCGCCCGCCTCCATGCCCTCGACGACGATGGCATCGGCGCCCTTTTTCCTCGACGCGCTTTGCGAGCTTCACGCTCGGCACGACGGGAATGACCTTGACTCCCGCCGCATGGAGTTTTCTCAAAAGTACGGGACAGGTTGCCTGCACCGAGCGTGACGAATGCAGGTTTCTCCCGCAGATGACATCCACGATCTCTTCCTTGTTGGGCGCCATGAGCATGATGTTGACCCCGAACGGCCGATCCGTCAGACTGCGGCAGCGGCGATCTCATCACGCGTATACTCCGTCGTGCGTCCGCCGGTTGAGATGATACCTGCACCGCCCGCATTGGATACGGCAGACGCGAGATTCGCCTCGAAATCCACGCCATACCTCCCCGCAGAATGGGTACATCGAGCCCTCAAGAGTTCCTTCAGCTGATTTTGCATGTAAATCCCTCCCTATATACGTTCTATGCCTGCTATGGCATGGGCGGACATCCCTTCGCCCGCTCCGGTGAACCCAAGTCGTTCCTCCGTTGTTGCCTTTGACGCTGACATCGCGGAGGTCGATGCCGAGCCAATAGGCGATGTTCTCACGCATCGCCGGAATATGCGGCTGCAGTTTCGGTGCCTGCGCCACGATGACAGCGTCCACGTTGCCGATGGAAAACCCTGCCCGCGCGGACGAGCTGCGCTGTCTCGGCCAGGAGCTTTCCGCTGTCTGCGCCCGCATAGTGCGGGTCGGTATCGGAAAATGCTGCCCGATGTCGCCGAGCGCCGCTGCTCCGAGGAGGCGTCGGAAATGGCGTGCAGCAACATCCGCATCCGAGTGCCCCAGCAGCCCCTTTTCATACGGTATATCCACGCCGCCGAGGATGAGCTTTGCGTCCCTCCACCAGCCGATGCACGTCGTAGCCGATACCCACTCGTCATACGCTGTCCTCCTTACGCCGACGGACGACACCACCGAGCAGGCGCTTTCGCCCTCGTGAACGGCGGTCTTCATCAGCTCTCCCTGCGCCCATGTCATTGCGCAGGATCGCCTCCGCGACCACCATATCCTCTGGCGTTGTCACCTTGATGTTGCTGTACTCCCCTGCACAATGCGAACGGGAACGCCGATGCGCTCCACCAGGCTCGCATCATCCGTCCCGAGAAAACCATCCGCCTCCGCCCTGCGGTTCGCCTCGATCAGGATCTCCTTGCGAAAGCCCTGCGGGGTCTGCACCTGCCAGAGCGTTTGGCGCGGCGGCGTCGCAGCGACCGTACCGTCCTCGGCGGCAATCTTTATCGTATTCTTCTCCGGCACGGCGACGATGCCTGCGCCCTCTGCGCGTACGACGCGGATCAGCTCCTCGATCGTCTCGCGCCGGATGAGCGGCCGCGCCGCATCGTGAACGAGGACGATGTCCGCCTCCTCCGATACGACAGCCAGACCGTTGCGGATCGAATACTGCCGCTCCGTGCCGCCCTCGACCACGCGCCACGGGGCAAGCCCCTTGACACGGCTGAGCAGTCCCTTGACCGCCGTCACCTCATCGGCACCGACCGCAATAATCAGCTCACCGACCGCCGGAACCTTTGAAAAGGTCAGCAGCGTCCGCAGCAGCATCGGTTTTCCCGCGAGGGTCAGAAAGACCTTGTTGAGACCGACCTGCATCCGATGCGCCCTGTCCTGCCGCCGGAAAAACTACACTTACCATACATTTCCCCGATGCACTCCATCATCGTGCCATTTTTGGCAAAAATCATCCGTCCCGCTGCCGTCTGAGTGCCGAAGTCACCTCCACGGAGACAACCTCATTCATACAGCGGAATCCACCATCCACCACGATCATCGATACCATCATCGAGATAGGCAAGCCCCTGTCCATGTTCCTTACCCGGTCGGACAATCTGTACGGACATCAGGTCGCCCGGAATCGCCACGGGCTTGACCGCATTCGAGAGCGCATTGATATTGAGCACGGGGACACCGCGCAGCTGCGCCACCTTGTTGAGGTTGAAGTCGTTCGTGATGATCTTCCCGCCGACCTCCTGCGCAAGCTGGAGAGCTTAGAATCCACCTCGGCGATGTCCTCAAAGTCCGCCTCCGTGATCTCCACCTTCATGCGCGACTCCTTGCGGATCTTTTGCAGGATATCGAGCCCGCGCCGTCCACGCACGCGTTTCAGGGCATCCGGCGAGTCGGCGATATGCTGCAGCTCCTCCAGTACAAAGACAGGGATGAGCAGCGTCCTCAAGAAAGCCCGTCTCGCAGATATCCGCAATGCGGCCGTCGATGATGACGCTCGTATCGAGCAGCTTGTACTGCCTGTCCTCCTGCCCATCCCGCACCGTCAGCGGCATGGGGGTACGCACATCAGGGGCGCATGCGGATCACCTCGCGCAAAAAGCGCGGAACGAAAGTCAAAAACCTCGGCGATCTCCTGCTGTTTCTGCACCATAATGTACACCCGAGATACCCGATCGCAATGCTGAACACGATGGGGATGTAGTCACCGACAATGGGAATCGTAGAAAATGCATCACCCTAGGGAGGCGTGCTGCGATAAGTCCGATAAAAAGCCCAATTGCTCCCGGCAATCACATCGCGTGTCGGCATCGTCGCGAGCTGCCCCTCCACCCAGATGGAGAGACTGCGCAGCCGTCCGGTAAAAATGGAGCCAACGGATAGCCGATCAGCCCGCCGAGCACCGTCCCGCACAGAATGCAGAGCAGTCCCGCAAGCGACAGGTCGAAGACCCCAGTTCCGTATGCCAGAGCGGCGCAGAAAATAGGCGTTCACCGTCGGAACGGCAGTTCAAAAACAGTCGCACCGACGACTGCCGTAATGAGTACGATGAAAAACGTCAAAAATTCGTTCGAATAACAAATGTTCACCTCCTTCTCATCCGAAAGATTGGGAAAATGCCATAGACATCTTTCCTCAACATACCCAGTATAATATCCCATTGTCAAAACAGAGTGAACAAAGGAAGTACGGAGACTTTCAGCCGCACCGTCTTAAGGAATCTTTTTCTCTCACGTCTGCAAAATCCTAGCAGAGCCTCTGCTTGCATTCTGCTCGCTGTCTTGTTCCAGCAAAAATCTGCGCGAATCAAGTTTTATTCAGTGCTCAAGATAAAAATCTCGATGAATTTTCTCATTGACACGTACATTATTTTGGCTATAATGATAATCATGTTCATAAATGACACGAAGGAGGAAGAGACGAACAATGTCATTTTCATGCTAAACTACGACACGGACGGTATGTGATGATGACCGCTGCCATACTCGCCTGTAGAGCAGCAGTATCACGCTACGCTGCGCCGGCGGAGGATGAGGGAACCCACGTATCAACCGACGATATCCATGTGGATGGGATTTCGATAAGGAGATGCTGGAAGGCCCCTGAAACGAAGACGCGATCATCTCCCGTGACGATCTCGACCGGAAGGGCGCGCGAACACTGTCCGATGCGCTCTCTCGCTCGAGCAGAGCATCCAGATGGGTACGGACAATATGGGGCGAAGACCGTCAGCATCCGCGGCGCGGATGCGCGTCACACGCTCATTCTCGTCAGATGGACGCAGCCTCGCGGGAGGGCTGAGCAAGTTTTACGGCGCAACGGACGAGGTCAATCGCTCGCGTCTCGACGATGTGGATCACATCGAGATCATCCGCGGCTCGGCGCCGGCACGCTATGGGGGCGGATGCCATCGGCGGCGTCATCAACATCGTCACAAAGGATCTCCCATAAGAAGCGCATCTCGCCTGACGACCGAGGGCTCGCTGATCGAGGCGGCAGTCCGTACAATCACGCATCGGCTACTCTACGGGCGACCTCGGCGGCACGACGCATGACTTTCTCCTATGGCTGGAGCAAGACCGCCCTTCCTCACGACAATGACGGCACATCGATGCAGTACTGCGGCAAGCGCAATCCGATGAGCCTGCGTCGCCGAATTTACACTCGGCAAAGATGAAACCTCACCCTCTCGGCAGATCGCCAGATCGAGGATCTGGAAAAAGGACGACGACGCTCGGAAAATTTTACGGCGGAAAAGGATCGCCATGGTAGCGTCGGAGTGATGGCGCAATAATTTCAGCATCTGACCGGAAGAAGCAAACGAGTCACGGATCACCGCGTCTCTATCAGACGGGAGCATGATTCCGACGTGAACACTATCTTTGGCAAAGGGTACCTTATCGCTCGGTTTATTTCGATACCAACGTCAAGGATCATGTGATCGAGGCATCGGTCGGGATGTAATGGCGACGACGCTAATATGTCACCGTCGGCGCCGACTATCATGACGAATACGGCGAGGAACGCGCATCGACGGTGCCGGGACAGACGCCAAGACAGGAGACATATCTGCATCGATCTGAACCCCCGGATCCATCCAATCCGAATAACGCTCCTATACCGGTAATATCTTTGGGACATCCTGGAACTACTACGGTGCCTGATACTCGGACGACTGGCGGGTCGGCAAGAAACTGCTTGTCATTCCCTCCCTGCGCTATACGAATCACAGCCACTTCGGCGTGAAATCTCTCCCATCCATCGGCGCGACGCACTGGGGCGCAATAACGATCCGCATCGAGCGAACATCGACGAGTCGCCACGGGCGGTATTGCGAACTCTATCAGCAACTGGGGAGATGTACGAGCCGTCGCTGAACGCCGCTCGCCCATCCGAAACGGCTACGCTGTTCGAGGGCAATCCCCGAACTGAAGCCCGAGAAGGCGCTCAATATGGATATCCTCCGTCGAAAAGGGACTTTCGATAAAAGACGAGTGCAAAGATCACACTCTTCCGCAACGACCATCAAAGACTATATGCAGATCATGTATGGGCGGGCGAGAAAAGAGCAACAAGAATCTCGACGGGCGCACCTGTTACGATACGCATATACGCTACCCGGATCCATGGGGAGTGAGCGACTCATAACGATCCTCGTGAATGCACCGAACGCTGCGTCAGGTTGGGCGATATCGAGAACAACGTCATCGATGAGTCGGTCTTTTTGCAAGCGGCGTTCCTGACGAGATGATGTCCATTCGTGCGAAAAATATTCCCAAGGCACGCACACGGGGCATTGAGGGCTAGAGGTGACGCATAGGTATCAGTGACTTTTACGGTCGGGCAGGCTATACTTATCTCGATACGCTTTGACCGTCAGACGGTAAGCGCCTCGAAGGACGCAGACGCCACACGCTCAACCTCACGATGAGCTACGATCCGAAGAACGGATGGCGCGCAACCCTCTGGGGACGACTACACGCGCTAACTACCTCGATATCCGTGACCGCATTGCAACAGGACGCATCATCGAGCGATGGATGTCTCAGAATCTGGGAGCATGTTGATTTCACCGATCCAGACACAGGAGGGTAGAATATCTGGTTCAGAGCGCGATGCGAGGCAAGGAGGTTTGCGAGAGCGACAGTGAGCACGGCTACACCTGCGAGAAGGTCGCCCGCAGAAGAACACGGTCTGTGGAATCTGATGGTCGAGAAGGACTATCACCACTTTCTCGCTCTATGCCGGCGTCACGAATCTGTTCAGCATTATGACCCATACCTTGATGGGCGGGCGCATCTACCGCTTCGGCATGCGCATGACCTTCTGCTTTAGATAAAGGAGACAAAGATATGTCAGGATTTGAAAGTGCAGTACATCTCTTCCACAGCGGCGGGCTGGTCATGCGTATCCCTGCTGATTCGTCGTTCATCACGATTGCCATCGCCGTGGGCGGTTTCTACTACCGCGTCAACCGCAGGGGTCCTGCATTCTTTCATGGGGTCTATCACTGCGGTCCAAAGGACGACACGATCATCAATCTCTGCAAGGAGTACCCTCCGCCATCAGCCGCATCGTCGAGGAGCGGCGTCGAGGTGATCGCACGAGAATGCGATGAAGAACGCGCTTCCGACCGCATGTCGATGGAGTCGATCAACTTCGCCGCTATCTCCGACTATCTGAGTGCGATCGTTACAATTGCTCACGCTCGGCCTCTTGGGCACGGTCACAGGGCATGATTCAGACGTTCAGCGTCCTCGATGCAGGGCGGCGGCGCATCGCCATTACGGGCGGTGTCGGTGAGGCACTGGTCTGACGGCATCGCTCTGCGTGCATCATCGCATTCTGCGCGTCTACACCTGCTTCAGCCATCAGCTGGATACGATTGTGACGATACGGAGCGTCTCTGCACGACGATTGTGACTGAAGAAGAAAGCTGGGATGCGTCAATGAATTTTAGCGATCATCGCCTCAAAAGAAGCCGGGTTCATGATTATTCCGATGATCGACATCATCTTTTTCCTGCTCGTCTTCTTTATGATGAACAGCCTGCAGACGGTGGCGCAGAAGGCTCGCCGTTCCGGCTGCCGCAGTGCACATGACGCGACAGCACCGGCACAGCGATCGATCATGACGCTCGATGCAGACGGACATATCACGATTGACAACAATCCCGTGAGCATCACGAGTCCGGCGGCGATCATGAAGCGTCACTGGAGGAGAAATCCGAACGCGGCGGTCGTCCCTGCAGACAGATCAGCGCACGGCGCATGGGCAGGTGGTCGCCGTGATGGACATGCTCAAGGAGCGGGGTCAAACGACTCTCGATTGCAGCAGAACAGAAAGGGATAGATCGATGGAGCAACATCTCTCATGGAGAAAAGCATATATCGCTCTGCCGCCATTCACGTCGTCATCTTTCTCCTGCTCAGCCGTCGGACTTGCTGCCGTCGTCAAAGCAGGGCGAGGGTCTGCGAGATCGATCTGCAGGCATCGGATTTCAGTCAGGGCAGCGGGCATGAGGGCGGCGGCGAGTGCCGATAGTCTCTTCCCGGAGCCGCTGAAGGCGGAGGAGGTCGCAAAAGCGCGTTGAGACAGTGCAGCGACCATCCCTCGTGACGGCTAAGCGATGCCGCCATCCTGGCGCAGGATGCCGTGATGTCGGTTCCTGCAGGCATCCTCCCGCCGCTTCGGCTGCGGACGCTCTGCGCCGTCTGCCGCGAGTACGGGCTCATCCTCCGGGCAGCGGCGACGGCGGCGGAAGCGGTACCGGCACAGGATCCGGTACGGGAAATGGCAGCGGTGACGCACGGGTGACGGTCAGGGCAAAGGTGCGGGCGCAGGCGCAGGGCAAGGCACGGGCGACGCAAATGTATCCGGTACGGGCAGTGCGCCATTTGACACAAACGGGTTCCCTGGGCAGCGGTCAACGCGAATCAGGAGTATCCTTATATGGCACTCAAGCGCCATCTGAGGGCACGACGACGATCACCACAACGATCAGCGCCTCGGGGCACAAACTGTCTCCGTTTCTCCTCCTCTGGACACAGTGTTCTTGATGAGGCAGCGGTCGCGCAGCGCATGCGCGGTCGGCAGCTATCCCAATCCGACCGGCAAAACGGTAACCGTAGACACGGACGTCCGATTTAACATTCAGTAAAGAGGACTGTTGCACGAAGGTAAATTTATCTTTGTGCCGCAATCGCCTCTTCGTATAGAACAGATCGACGAAACAACGGTAACGAAAACTTGCACCCCTGAGATAGACACGAACATGGACGATTGCAGTATGCCGCCCTTAGTTGTGCCTATTGTTCTTTCCGACAAAGTTCTTATGCCGCTTCTCTCAATGATACGAGATGCCGCTCAACGTGCCGCTTTTGTATCTTTGTGGATGCAGTTTGAAGACGTTTGATGTGCCAATGCCAGCAGAATGGTCTCACCAAGACATTCGCACGCCCTCTCAAGAAAAGCGGCGAGCCAAAGGCTCCCGTTTCATCTGTGCAAAAGACACCTCTGCCTGGATGCTGCGGTTCATCCGAGGACGATGCCTGCCGTGCTCTTGATCCGTGCGAGGTTCTTTGCACGCTCTCGCTGAAAACCTTGGCAACCTCAATCTCTTAGTTCGTTCCTCCATTGGTATCTTGCCTGTGGTTGCGCGGATCTTCTTTCTTTCGCAGCGTTGCAGTCTGTCACGTGTAGATGGTCTTTTTCACTCACATACCCGCTGCACTCTTGTCCCGCGCGTCCCCGTCGCAACGAGTCGCCGCCCCTCGGCGCACCGTGAGACATCCTCCGCGCAAGGTAGGTCGTTCTCCCGCCGCCCGATGTCCTGCCCATTTGCTTCTTACTCACTTCGTAGTTGTTCGGCTTGATGTGAGGAGGTCTGTCCCTTTTCCTCAAATACAGGTAGTTCTCTCCTCTCATATCCCTGCATCAGCGACGAGTTTCCGGCTCCTTTTTCCGATGTGTGTGCGCGAAAATCCTCAAAAACGGATGATGTCCTGATATCTGTCCGGATTCCGGTAAAGCACCTGCCCATACGATAAAAGGCTGCCTCCACGCCATATTGCACCGATTATATGCCGGCTTTTAACTGCCCGTTCTTCAGCACATCTTCTTTCATCCGCATGAAGGTTGCTTCATAATCTGTCTTGGAAAAAGCTGTTGCGATCCTGCAGATGTGCAGCTTCTTGTGTAGATCCTTCAGACGGCTGATGTAAGAGTCCAGTGTCTCATGGTACGCTGAAGCTACAGCTTTCGTTTTCCACTCCCGTAAACGAGGATGATGTTTTGCTCTCTTTGGATGCGTTTCAAACGTCGGCGCAGACGTTTCTAGGATGGTGCAGACGATCTCAGAGCCCACGGCGCAGGTGGATGCGAACTCTTTTTCTACGCCGGCAGAAAGGTGTCGGTTTCTCCATGCAGTTTGGCACGGTTCTTTGCAACACCTTTTTCCAAACGAAGGTGTACTTTCCCGCAACTGCTTCGATCTTTGTGCCGTCGACGAAAGAGGTTCTCAAACGAGATGGCTCCAACGGATGCAAGAAAACTGCGCCATTTGTGCCAGAAATCTCGCGGCGTAGGGGCAGTGATCCCTGCGAAAACGGGCGATGGTTGCGTGATCCGGTGCGGTCGCCCTTCGAGCAGATAGCAGCAGAGTACGAATGTCCCTAGGCATACCTCCTCAATGCGGCGGGAACTGCAGATGCGGTTCATGCCAGGCATAGATGAGGATGGCGAAGCAGCTGATGCGGTGATACGAGATTTCGCTCGGCACGCCGAAAAGCTCATAGAGCGGCGTAAGATCCATCTGATGGATACAGTGGAGCAGGAGACGAACGGGATCAGTCCTTCTTGATTTGAAATTCAAAAGTTGAGGGAGAGCTGGGTTGAAAAATGTGCCTCCGTAGGATGTATAATCGATATAAATTTGTTTGCATACTCATATGACGCCAGAAGCCGGTGTTTGAGCTGGCTTGCTGTGTTTTTCACTAAAATTGAGGCTGCTGCACGTTGGTTTCTGATACAGCGATGGTTTACTTTCCTCGAGAGCTTGTACGAGCTCATCGTAGTCGCGCCGCTGCTCATATTCATCCATCAGCTGGGCACGGAGAGCACTGCGATGCGCTGAACATCGAAGCTGCGAACCTTCTTCGACATCTCCTTGATGCGGCGGTCACTCTGCCGCCAGTCGCTTGGAGGCGATCCGGTTCATCGGTCTTGAGCTGGTAACTCTGCCCTAAACATCTCGACGACAACGCGCTTTGTCGTCTGTTTTTCCTCTGCCGCGGCTCTCACCGCCTTTTATCCGCGAAGCTGTGCGTGAAAGCTGCTCCTCCGCCGCCTGCAGGATCGCGGCGAATGCCGCATCCACTTCACTCATCGGTCAGGGTCTCGTCGTCGGACTGGAAATGCGGGTGGAACGCCATGCCTTCTTCCCCTCGCCCACCTGTTTGCCTCACAGACATCAAAGAGGGTCGCACAGCGGAAGTAACTGCCGCCCTTCTTTCGCGATGACGCGCTCGATCTCCGCCGTCGTAAGGTCAGCATCCACGAGGATCGCAAGGGTCGCGCGTCGATGCGGGATGCTGGCAGGGCTTCAATCGGCGGCCTTTTTCTTGCGGTAGCGCAGCGTGTCTCGGCATCCATCTCGAAGACATAGACACTCTGTCCGATGCCAAAGTTTCGCGGCGACGGTCGGATGAATCTCGCTGAGGACTTGGCGATCGTCGCGCCCCTTTTTGAAGAATGCTGTCTCTACCGGGGTGCATTGCAGTGCTCGCCGCGCTCCACCGTGTATTTTTGTACGCCGATGGCGGAGAGGAAATGCTCCAGCACGCCCTTTGCATCGTAGAAATCGACCATCGCATTATCCGCATCCCATGCGATGGGATTGCGCCGCCCTGTGAGTAGTCCTCGCCACCTTTGCGCTTTTCCTCGACGAAGTTCCGTGACGGGCAGTGCCTTCGGGGAAGAAGACGGGCGCAATGTCAAAGAGCCGCAGATCGAGATTCCGACGTGCCACGTTGCGCGCGCGCGTTCTCGAGAATGCTCGTCAGGAGGTCGCGGACGAGTGGATACTCCTCCATGAGCGTTCATGATGGGAATCGCGCGGCGGAGGACGCTGTCCTCGAGCACGCAGAGCTTGTCGAAACCGCTCGCTGCGTCGTAAAGCTGAACGAGAGCTCTCCGTCATGCCGAGGAGGCAAAGGTCTCGCGCATGGTATCGACAAAACGCCTGCATCTCACTGACCGATCCCTGCAGGACTGCCCTCCCGACGGCATCTTCGATGCGATGTTGTCAAAACCGTGAGAGCCGCGCAACCTCCTCCGAGATGTCCTCCATCAGCGTCACGTCTCCCGCGCCATGAAGGAACGACGACGCGATGGGTCTCAACCCCCTGCTCCTCGACGATAAAACCGAGGGGCGCAGTGCCGATGCCATCCACTCGCCGGGGATGTCGCACCGATCGCTCCGCGACGGCACGCGCACTGAATGTGAGTGCCGTCGGGACGGCGCGCGGATTGACGTCAATCGTCCCTCTGCTCACGGTGCAGGCATCCATCTCGTGAGGAGCTGTGCGGCACGCGTCACGGCACGAATGGTCTCCGTCTCATCCACGCCGCGCTCAAACCGTCCCGATGCCTCGGAGCGGAGACCGATACGCCAGCGCCGTGCGGCTGATGGTCGGCCCATGAAGCGACGCCGCCTCAAGGACGACCGTCGTCGTTTGGTCCGTCACCTCGGAATCGAGACCCGCCCATAATGCCGGCGAAAGCCTGCGCTTCTCGCTGTCGGCAATGACGAGCCTCATCTCCGACGGCGATGCGGTTTGAATCATCCAGCGTATGGAGCTGTTCCCCTGCACGAGCGCGCCGCGCCGTCAGCGTATGTCCTGCGATACGATCATAGTCGTACGCATGGAGGCCGTCCAGCTCCAGCATGACGAAGTTCGTCACGTCGACGACATTGTTGATCGAGCGGATGCCCGCACCGCGCAGACGATCCATCCATCCATGCGGGCGTGGGAGCGACCTACATCGCGCGCAGGATACGCGCAGAGAAACAGTGGCACAGCTCCTTGTCGTCGATGTGAATGGAGACGAGATCCGCAGCGCGGACGCCCGCCGTCTCCTTCACCTCAATCGTCGGCATGCGCGGCGATTTGCCCGTCAGCGCGGCGACCTCCCGCGCAATCCGATGACACTGAAGCAGTCGGCGCGGTTTGCCGTCAGCCCGAACTCGAGGATCACATCGTCGAGACCGAGCACCTGCGCCGCCGGTACACCGACCGGGTGTATCGGACGGCAGAAATGTAGATGCCGTTCACCTGCTCATCGGCAGACCCTCGGTATCAGTCGCTGCTCGCCCGCCGAACACATCATGCCGTTCGAGGATGCCGCGCAGCCGCGCTTCGAGATCTTCTTGCCGTCGGGAGCATTGCGCCGACCGTGGCGACGGGGACGATATGACCCTCGCGCACATTGGATGCGCCCGTCACGATCTGCGTCAGCCCGCACTGCCCATGTTCAGCTGACAGACGAGCAGATGATCGGAGTCCGGATGTGGCGTGATCGTCTCGATGCGCCCGAGATGACCTTTTTCAAGCCCCTCGTCGGCACGCACAATGCGCTCGACGGGCACACCGGCCATCGTCAGGGCGATCGGCAATCTTCTCCGCCGGCTCATCTATCTCCAGCAGATCCTTCAGCCATTTTTGATGGAAACCTGCATAGTCCCGCCTCCTTAGAATTGATGTAAGAAACGCACGTCGTTGTCGTAGAACAGACGCAGATCATCCACGCCGTACGCGAGCATCGGATGCGCTCCACGCCCATGCCGAATGCAAAACCCGACACTACATTTGATCAGTCAGCCGCTCATGCGCAGAACGTTCGGATGCACCATGCCCGCGCCGAGGATTTTCGAGCCAGCCCGTGCCCTTGCACGCGGCAGCCCGCACCATGACAGGCGGAGCAGGAAATATCAACCTCGGTGGACGGCTCGGTAGAACGGGAAGAAACTCGGGCGAAAACGCACCTTGGCGTCGGCGTCGAAGAGCTCATGCAGGCACAGCTCAAGCGTTCCCTTGAGATCGGCGAGAGATGTCCTTGTCGATGACGAGCCCTCCACCTGCGTAGAACATCGGCGAGTGCGTCGCATCGTAGAGTCGCGGCGATGAGACGCGCCCGGGCGCGATCATGCGGATCGGAGCATCTCGGCTCGTTCTTCTGCATCGTACGTGCCTGCACGGGTGAGGTCTGAGAGCGCAGCAGAATATCCTCCGTGATGTAGAAGGAATCCTGCATGTCGCGCGTAGGGTGATCCTTCGGCAGGTTGAGCGCCTCAAAGTTGTAGTAGTCCGTCTCAATCTCGGGGCCTTCCTCCACCGTAAAGCCCATCGGCAGAAAGATTTTCTTGATGCGGTTCAGCGTGATCGTGAGCGATGGAGATGTCCGATCTGCATCGTGCGGCCAGGCAGCGTGACGTCGATCTGCTCGGCGTCGATCTTGGCCGCCAGTTCACGCTGGGCAAAAGTTCCTCGACTTCTTTGCGAGGAGCTCCTCGGCCCGGCTCGCGCCTCGTTGACGATCTTGCCGATGCGCGGTCGTTCCTCGCAGTAACTGTGACGCCATGCTGCGCATGAGGGTCGTCAGCTCTCCCTTTTCCCCAGAATCTTGACACGTATATCGTTGAGCTCACTCAGCGAGCCCGCCGTCTCTGCAATCGCAGCTCGGGCACGCAGCCTTGAGTTCTCTGATCTTTTTCGTCCATAACGTCCTCCTGTATGTGCACGTCGTCACGACACAATACGATTCAAAACAACAATTTCTCAGTTTACCATATTCACGCCAAAAATCTATGGACATGCGGATAAGATGAAGGGAATGTCTGCAAAAGTAGCACATTTCCAATTTGAACAAACATTGTTTTTATAATTATTCTATACGAGGTGCCGACACGATGTCCCCCTACTAAATTGTATCCTCACAGGAGGTCTCCATGGACACACTCATGAAAAGTACTGCCGATCTGATCGCGCAGCCGACCAGTCTCTTTGCGCTGCTCGCCGTACTCATCCTGATCCTCGGCTATCTCGCAGATGCGGCGCATCTCACTTCACGACCCACATGCTCATCAACGTCGCACTCGATGCTCGCGCTCACGATCGTACCGCATCAGCTGCGCATCTTTCACATGTGCCGCAGGGCGGAGCGTCACCATCGGCGGGATGATTCCTCCTCTTTCCTCACCTACCGCTGGGGGCAGGCATCGGCTGTCCCGCGGGCTTCTCTACGGCATGCAGTCAACCTCATGCAGGATGCATTCATCCTGCACCCCTGCAGGTGCTCTTCGACTACCCGCTGCCCCATATGGCACTTCGCGATTGCCGCTGCCGTACCGGGACGCATCTTCGCGGAGCTGCACTTTCGCCTTTGCGGCACGCTCGTCTGCCACTTTATCTCGGGCGCTGTGTTCTTCGGCTCCCATACAGCACCGGAGGAATGTCCATCTGTATTCCCTCGTGTTCAACGCGACCTACCTCGTTCCTGAGGCGCTGATCTGCTTCATCCCGCTGCGCGTACTCCCCGTGCCGCGCCTCCTCGCCTGCGATGGATCGGCAACGCCGCTCTATGACGAAGCTGACTGCTATATGGCTTAGGACCGACGTCGATCTGACAGCGAGTAAGCGCTTAGCTGTCCTCGTACGTGCGTACGCGCAGGGTCAGTCCGCGCTCCGCACAGATCTTGCGGCGGCGAGCGATCTCCTCCTCGTTCTCGACCTTCTCCACGACGGTGAGAACAACATGGGAATGTAGGGCTTGCAGTGCTCGGCAAAGGTGAGCATCGCCTCGCAGGAACCGATGCCGAGACTTCGAGCGCGTGAGCGCAAGGTAGCGCTCGGCATTCTGATGCGTTGAGACTGATGGAGATGGTGTCGAGCAGCCCTGCAAAAGCGCCGTGCAAAGACGGTGCCATGCTCCAGCTCGCCCAGTCCGTTCGTAGCTGACGCGTCGGCACCTGCGGATGATCCGCGCTGACATGGCGCAGGACACCGAGCACCGTGTCTAGGCGCATCGGGGCTCCTCGAAGCCGCAGCATACGACTCGGAGATGTATTCCCACGGCAGGCGGTCAAGCTGTTCCGTGATCTCAGCAAGTGTCGGGTCATGGTCAATCCAGAGCGAGGCCTTCGCCATATCTCCTTCATGCTGCGCAGGCAGAAAACGCAGTCGCAGTTACGGGAGTTCGTGATATTGACATAGATGGCATCGCCCCTCAGCGCTCCGCGCAGACTCTCCTCCATCGGCATACTAGCGGCCACCCGCATGGGTCGCATAAACAATCATAATATGCTCTAATGATACACAGAATGAGAAAAGCCGCCCTACGGCAGCTTTTTGCTGCACAGCCTACAGTTTGGTCAACTCGCCCATAAATTCCTCAAAGGGCAGCCCGTAATTCCACGGCAGATCCAGCTCCTCCCGCATAGGCGAGGCGTGACCGACAAAGTCGGCGGCACATTTCACCCCCATCCGCAAGTGGGATGCCGCGCACGAGGACGCCGCGACAATCGCCGCGAACACGTCGCCCGGAACCGGAACGAGTCACGCCGATCTTCACATGATCTGTAGCAGGGCTCTCCATCCTCATAGAGAGTGCGTGCGCACGCAGTCGCCCGCGTGAAAGGCCGGTAATGACGACAGCATGCGCAGCCCCATCGCTGCGAGTTGCTGACCATCTTGACGGAGCCCGCCATCGGTCACCACGCCGTCCGGCGGATACGGCAGACGAGGAGCTGACACGCCTCTGTGAGGTTCGGCGTCTAACGTCTGCAAACGGCATCGTCATGCTGACGCATCTTTCGCACAGAGCGTGGGCGTATGAGGAGTAGAGCCTGCCGCGATCCCCCATCACAGGGATCGACAATGACCAATGCGTCCTCGCGCTTTACCAAGCGTATCGCCGCATCGAGCACGACCTCGATCTGCTCCTCCGAGCCGAGAAAGCCCGTGAGGATCGCATCAATCGAGACTGCATTCTCCGCCCAGTTCTCCATGTACGGGCGCATACGCCGTCGTAATCGTCGAGATAGTGGTTTCGGAAAGCCCGTAGGTACGGAAAGGACCGCCGTCGAGAGCGGACACGCCTGCACGCGCATCGCAGAGATCAGCGGGGCTGTACCGCCACTGAGCGGCACCGAACCCCGTAGGATGTCATTGATGAGAGGCGATCCGTTTTTGCCGCGCCGTCGACGGTTGTCCACCCGTTCCGGTACACGGTCGCGCATGCGCGAGGCGCTCCCACGCCAGTGTCTCGTACTTCGTCCCCGATGCCGTAGTTTCGCATGATCGATCGAGATGCCGCCGCGCGGCAGAAACTTCCCCTGCACCCGATGATACTTCGGTGCCATCAGGCGGATCAAATCACGCATGATGACAGTGACAACATCCTCGTGGAAGTCGCCGTGATTGCGGAAAGCTCACCGAGATAGAGCTTCTGTGATTGCTCTCGACCATGCCGCTCCGCCGGCATATGGGAAATATAGATCGTTCCATAGTCCGGCTGCCCCGTAATCGGACAGAGCGTTGTCAAACTCGGGCACGGTTAAAGCGTGCCAGTAGTCGTGATCCGTCATGCTGATTTTGAAAGGTCTCCAATGCCCTCAGGCGCATAGTCATATCGCAGTCCGTCCGCTGCGCGCCGAGCGAGGTCAGCCCCTCCTCTGCTTTTTCTCTTGCCATTACATCCCCAAAAACTTTTGTTCAAACACATCCTGCGGTTCAGGGCGTCCAAAGAGATAGCCCTGAATCGTATCGGTCTTGCTGAGATCTTGCACGAGGCAGTCGTACTCGTCCTGACGCTCCACGCCCTTCGATGCAGGTGGTCTTGCCGATGCTGTGGCAGAGCTCCACCGTATACTCGACGAGCTTCTGATCGAAAAGTGATTGTCCAGAGATCCGCATGACAAACGCACGGTCGATCTTGATGATATCAGCAGTTCAGATTCTTGAGCGAGGACAACGAGGAGTATCCCGTGCCGAAATCGTCCATAGCGATCTTGATGCCGTGCATCGAAATGCATCGAAACTGCGCATTGACGAATTTCATGTCGTTGACGATCTTGCTCTCCGTCGGTTCGAGGACGACGGCATCCGGCGGCATATCACGTACCGATGCAGAGCGGTCCTCGATGAACTCGAGGAACGAGAGATCCTGATCTGCTCATAGCTCGTGATTGACGCTCATGCGGAAGTTCGGAATCTTCTTCCGCCACTCGCCTGCAGACGCGCAGCTGCCCTGCTCAAAAGATCCAGCGCCCGACGGGCACAATGGTCTTTGGTCTCCTCAAGGATACGGATGAATTCCATGGGCGCGACCATGTGTCCCTTTTCGTTCTTCCAACGGAGCAGCGTCTCCGCACCGACGATATGCTGGTCGTCGCCTGCGACCTGCGGCTGGAAGTATAGCTCGAAATTGCGGCAGCCCGCCTTGACATCCTCGAGGATCTGCTCCTGAATCGTCAGCGACCGCAGCCAGCGGTTATAGACCTCCTTCGAGAACGCATTCAGCCGATTCTTTCCGCCTGCACTTTGCCGTATCCAGTGCCGCCTGCGCGTATTTATGCAGGACAAGCGGATCGCGTGCCGCCTGCGGATAGAACACCATGCCCGCCGACATGGTGACAAGATACTGCCGTCCTTCATAGACCTGCGGGTGCGCGAACTCGCGCTGGACGCGGATGAAGAACTCCTGCAGCATCTCCTCGTCCGCCTCAGGATAGATGAGCCCGAACTCATCCCCGTCCAAACGATAGAGCGAGAGACGGCGCGGCACATTCTGCAGGATACACTCGAGATCTCCCGCAGAATTGCATCACCGACCTCATGGGTTTGAATGCCCCGTTCACCATGCGGAAATTATCGATGCCCATGACGAGGAGACCGCCGCCCTTCCCCGTCTCACGCGCCGTGCGCAGCGCCTCGCCAAGATCCTCGGTGAACTGACTAGCGGTTCAGCAGCCCCTGTCACCGCGTCTGCCGCGTCCCGCCGTGCAAGCTGACTGATCGTCCCGACGAAGAGATTCGGCTGTCCATCCTCGGACAGTCCGATCTTCCCTTGAGGCGCAACCATGTGAGATTGCCCTTCGCATTCGTAATGCGGAGTCCAGCTGCCGTTCCGCCCCTCCGTCACGTCCAGCAACGAGGAAAATATCGCATCAAAGGCGGGCGATCCTGTAGCTGCAGACCAATGGGCGGCACGTCGACAACATGGGTCAATCGTCTCCGACGGCAGCGCATAATCTCGGACAAGTGCAGGCGGAGCAAGAAACAGACTCGGCAGTCGGATCCATCATGAAGGCATAGTCAGAGGTTGTATTTTTCATCAGATCAAGATCCGTTTGTGCGCGCCGAGTATCGGGCCCAGCGGGTGTCTCTTCTTCCTGCCATCTTCCGTTCCCTCTTCTCCATCGCTCTATGGCAAATAAATTAAACTTCGATTTTTATCATTATATACTTTTTCCTCCGGACATGCAAACTGACGGACGCTAGGAAGAGCTTTGCTTTTATTAGGAAAAAGTTTCAATGACTTTTTCTATATCTATTGAAAAATCTCTTGTATTATGATAATAGATGTTCATAGACGGATAAAACGAAGACTATCATCATTGTGGTGACGCTCCGTACATCCCATACTACGGCAAAGGAGATTCAGGCTATGGCTGTCATCGAATTAACAAGGAAACATTTTGCTCAAGTCCCAGCGGAAAAGCGTATGGTCGTCGTCGATTTTGGGCGTCATACTGTATGCCTGTGCCGTATGTCATCCCTCGTGCTGAGGAGGCCTCCCCACCGCACGCAGTGAGTCTGTTCTGTAAGACCAACGTGGATGATGTACAGGACATCGCCGAGCGATACGGCATGATGAGCTATGCCGATCCTCATCTTCAGAATGAGCTCCGTCGATGAGTCCATCGGGCTCATCACGAAAGGACGAACTGCTCGCCATCCTCGACAAAATAGTACAGCGCGCTGCCGTATGACTGCGCGTTTCACCGTGCGGCAGTTTTCTCATAGTTGCGCTGACGCATTGCCTCATAGAGGATCGCCGTGGCAGCCGAGGCGACGCTGAGCGACCCGCCCTGCCCGCACATGGGGACGTAGAGGTGGTACGCACACGCGCCCAAGAGGCTCCGATACACCGTTTGCCCGTTGCCGAGAACGACGATCGTGGGGCGGCACAGATCCGCTGCAAAATGCGTCGCTGGTATCGGCGTCGCACGCAGCTGCATAGAGATGTAGGCTGAGCTCCTGTGCGAAACGCAGGAGTTCCTCATCATCGACACCGCTGATAAGGAACGTACACGAGAGCCCATCGTTGCACGGACGACCTTGCTGCTATACATCTGCACAACCGCGCAGAAGTATCACGCTCGGCTGCGCCCGTTGCATCCGCCGTGCGCAAATCATGCCGACATTGCGGGATCCTGCACACGATCGAGAGCCCGATAAAACGGTGCTTTCTCCGCCGCGTGTACGAGATCGGTCAATGCCCCGTGGGAGGACGCCGCAGCAGCAGCAGGATTCTCTGCGGCGCGTCCGTCCCCGCAGGCGGCAAATGAGCCGCGGCGGACGCTAGCTAACCGGCACGCTGCGCAGACGCTGCTGCTCTGCCAGCACGGCAGCCCGCTCCGCCGCCAAGGCAGCTCCGTCACTACTGGCGTGTAGAATCTGTCCGTCTGACCGCGCTGCCATCTCGGCAAGACGCAGGCCCTCCACCAAAAAGCATCATTTTCTCTGCGGCACGGCGCGGGCTGCGCGCCAACACAGAGAGGCGGCGGATGAGCGGGTTCTCCGCACTCGTGATTGTCTCGATCTTTTCATCAGAGAAAAGAGCCTGATGAATCCGATGACTCATCAGTCGTTCCCATCTTTACCGATTTCTCCTTTTGCGACGTTCACAAGCTGCGTGAATGCCGCCGCATCGGCAATGGCGGATCGGCAGCATCTTGCGGTTGACTCGACCCCCTGCATTCGTCAGACCCGCGATAAAGCGGCTGTACGAGATGCCGTTCGCACGCGCTGCTGCATTGATGCGTGCGATCCAGAGACGACGGAACGTGCCCTTTTCGCACGACGGTCACGGCGCGCAGTAGAGCGCCTTCACGACAGTCCTTCTGTTTGCCTTCTTGAACTGCGGCTGCGCGAGCCGCGATAGCCCTTGGCAAGCTTCAAAATCTTTCTTCTGACGACGGTGCCGTAACACCGCTCTTTACCTTGGCAGCAATCTCCTGTTTCACCCACGTGGGTTCTTCCTTGCCCCTGTTTATGCGTAGGGAGCATCTTGCGGATGCGCTTTGTAGTCCGAATTGTCGGCAGTGCTGCCTTGCGCAGGTCGTGCTTGCGCTCGGCGCCCTCTTCTCCAGAATATGTCTCTGTACGCCTTGTTGCGGCGGGAACCTCCGCTCCTGTTACGGTAAAGCGCTGCTGCAGCGCGGCGCGTTTTAATCTTCGCACGCATTCTCCTTTATCTTCCTGCTTCGCGGGTTTTATGCCTCTTGAGGCTTGCACCTTCGTGAAAGAATCATCGCTCGATTCTTTCCTGAGCTTGCACCGCGCCTCGATCGATCACGAGATCGCCCAGCTGCTCGGAGACGCGGTCGAGAACCACGCGCCCGAGTTCCGGATGGAGAGTTTCGCCCACGGAACATGATCGTCACCTTGACCTGCTGTTGCCCTCTTCGACGTAAAGTGAGTGCATCTTCAGCTTTCAACATTGAAGTCATGCGTCGTCGATGTTCGGACGCAGCTTGACCTCCTTGATGCCGATGGTCTTTTGCTTCTTCTTCGCTTCTTTTCTCACGTTTCTGCCGCTCATAGGGAACTTTCCAAAGTCCAGTGATACGGCAGACGGGCGGGCTTTCGCTCGGCGCCACCTCGACCAGAGTCGAGATGCTGCCCTCCGCCATGCGAAGAGCAGCGCGCCAGCATAATGCCAAGCCGTTCCCTCCGCACTGGTGACACGCACCTCACGGATATGGATTTCTCATTGATTCGCAAAGACTCCCCGCTTGCGGCAAGAACACCTCCTGGGTACGGATGCGCAAGATTACGCCATACGGCACAGTAGCGCGGCATAGCCACCTGATACTCTCTCTCATGCAACCCGTCAGACATCCAGTGCCTCGCAGGTGAGAAGCGTGGCTTCGCTTTTCAACGTGAGATGATACTACCACAGATCGGCGTATCTGTCAATCACTCCAGTGCACGCGTCGCAATCCTGCACGAGCGCGATAAAGTCCGCGACGGCAGGACCTGCTGTCCTTCTCCATACTACGGTGGAAGGCAACGCGTAGCTCCATCTCCTGATCGCCAACCACCAGCGTGTACGGCGTCTTTGACCTGACCTCACCAGGACTCTTTGTAGCCCATGTCTCGTTGGTGGTGCGTCCACTCGACGCGGGAGGCCGAGGTCGAACATCTTCTTAGCAGTTCCTCTGCGTATGCGGCATGACGCTCCGTGATCGGCAGGATACGTACCGCATCGGGCGCCATCCACACGGGAAATGCCCCGCACAGTTCTCGATCAGGATACCGATAGCGCCTCAATCGATCCATAGACCACGCGATGCAGCATGACGGACGATGCTTTTCGCCGTCCTCGCCGAGCACAGGTGAGGGTCGAACTTCGCGACTCATATCGAGCTGATCGTGCCGCACCGCCACGTACGTCCGATGGAGTCGCGCAGGTGAAGTCGACTTCGCCGTAGAACGCGCCGTCTCCCTCGTTGACGACGTATAGTCCAGACCGCGGTTGTCCAGTGCGCTTCTGCAGCCATCCGTCGCCATCTCCCATACATCTCATCTGTGCCCATCGAGTCCTCGGCGCGCGTCGAGAGCTCTGCCCTGCACGTCAGTCCGAACGTGCGGTAGACCTCGCCGAAGAGGTCGATCGTGGCTGACTCGACTCGATCTGATCGGGGTCACAAAGAGACGCGCATCATCCCGCGTGAAGTTGCGGACGCGGAAGAGTCCCGCAGCAGCACTCGAAAGCTCGTGACGATGGATCGAGTCCCAGTCTGCTAGACGCAGCTGGCAGTCACGTGAGCTGTGCAGCTGGGAACGATAGACGAGCATGCAGCCGGGGCAGTTCATCGGCTTGACTGCATAGTCCTCTTCGTCGATCCTCGTGGTATAGGCGATATTCTCGCGATAGTGAAACCAATGCCTGAGGTCTCCCAGAGCTTACGGCTGAGAATCACAGGCGTGCTGATCTCCTGATAACCGTAGCGGCGAGTACCTCGCGCCAATAGTCGAGCAATGCGTTGCGCAGTGCCATTCCGTTCGGATGGAAGAACGGGAAGCCCGCCCTCCTCGCGCAGGTTGAAGAGATCCAGTTCTCGCCGAGTTTTCGTGGTCGCGCTTTGCCGCTCACATATGGAGGTAGGCATCCAGATCCTCCTGCTTTTCGAACGCCGTGCCGTAGATGCGCTGTAGCATCTTATTCTTCCCACTGCTGCGCCAGTATCGTGCCCGCGACGCTCTGCAGCTTAAATGCCTGACCTTGCCGGTCGAGACGACATGGGGGCCTGCGCAGAGGTCAGTGAACCTGCCCCTGCGATAGAGGAGATCACCTCGTCCTCGGGCAGATCCTCAATCAGCTCCACCTTATAGTTCTCACCCTTCTCACGGAAGAGTGAACGCCTTCTGCACGGGAATCTCGCGGCGGACAAGCGTAGATTCTCCTTGACGATCTTCTTCATTTCCATTCTGATATACGAAGATCGCATCCGTCAGCTGATGCCCATATCGAAACGTAGTAGAAGCTCGTTCTTCACTCGCAGGTCCGATCGCAAGCCGCACATATCTCCGGATACAGGCGTCACCGCCTGCGCCATGACGTGCGCCGCCGTATGGCGCAGAGCATGGCGGCCGCCCTCATCATCAGCGTCAGCACGCACAGCGCAGCATCCTTCGTGACCGGCGTCGTCAGATCGACGACCCGCCGTCGAGGCTCGCCGTGCGCGCCTTTTCGCCAAGGAGTTGCTCATGCCCCTTGACGACGTCCAATATGTTCTGTCCTTCCTCTGCTTTCGCAGAACGGAGCTCATCCGGCAGTGTCAGCTTTATCATAAAAATGCCTTCCTTCCAAATATACAAAAGCCCTCTGTCCCTGTGGATAGGAACCATCCCTCGGGGACAAGGCGACAGGAAGCACTGCGATTTCGTATTCCACAAGTTTCCAATTTCCTAATTGGTAAAATTATTATAAGGCTGAATTCTCGTGTCGGGATTGTGTTCACATCGCCCGCAGCCGTCTGATGGAGCAATCACGGGGATGCAGATGTCTCCGCATGGATCGTGCCGTCGGGCGGTGATCGTTCACCCGATGATGCTTCCTCGAGATCCTTTTGCCGTGATTCTTTTGCCGAGTAGGTCTGTGCACCGACCAGACGCTCTCCTCGTGTGCTACGGACACTCCAACAAAGTCCGTTGAGCGCAGATAGATTCGTCAGATGGTAGGGCAGAAATTTATCCAGACGAGCGCGATTACGCCGAAGAGAAGTCCGACGCGCTTTATTCACTGTTCTGCGTGTTTTTCATGCGTCTCTATCCGTACCTCCGAACACCCATATCGCATATACATTCTCAAAACCTCTGTCTCGTATATAAGATAACAGAAAGAGTGTTCGGTCAAGTGTTTTCGAACGCATCTTGCGAAAAATTTGTTCGCGGAACGAATGAGAGATGCTGCACATCGTACAACATCTCTTTTGCAAATACAGATAAACCTCAGTACTGTTTAGTCAAATTTACTCGCCGATCCATTTGCGCCTCAGCATGCCCGTCTTCCTGTGGGCGACGCCTTCGCCACGGCAAGCATCAGTTTCAGCCGGTTGAGCTGGTTGACCTCACTCGAGCCCGCATCGCGGTCAATCGCTGTGATGTTCGCGCCGTGATACGCCCTTGCTGCAGGTCGCATGACGCCCTGCCCGTAATGATGTCTCCGGCAGGCCGAACGGCTGCAGACAGACGACGTTGGGAACGCCTCCGATGAGCTTGACCGATCTCGCCCGTGAGGAACCACCCTCCCCGCCATGCTGCTGAGGCTGACGTGACGCGCCGCAAGCTCCGCCGTATGGTCGATGGACTGCGGCGGACGAAGCGACGGCTTTCCTTCAGTGCCTTGCGCATCGGTGCGCGGAAGAACTGATCACCTTGATGAACATACGTCCATAGAGACGATCTTTTGTAGGAGCCTCGCAAGCAGCTTGCTGTGCAACATGGGTCGTAGGCGGAATACAGGAAGAAGTCGACGAAGTCGGGCATCACGACCTCTGCCCCTCCCCCATCAGCACCTTTTCGATGTCGTTGTTCGCGACGGGGTGGTACTTTACGAGGATTTCGCCGACGATGCCGACCTTTGGTTTCCACAAGGTCTCGTCGATGGGGATATGGTCAAAGTCGCGCACGATGTCCTTCACCATGCGGCGGGAATCTGAAGATGCTGCCGTGCAGCAGCTCCTCCTCTTGCGCGCGCCATCCATTTTCATACGCCGCCTGCGTACTCCCTTTGACCAGCTCAGTCGGCACCCTGCGTGTTGCGCACGTTCATCAGAGATCGCCGTAGATCGCCGCCTTGACGGCATCGACCATCATCTCGCGGTTAAAAGCAAAGGAATCCGTCTCCTCGCGCAGACCGCGCACGGCAAAGACGGCGACGTTCGGGAAGCCCGCGTCACGCAGAGCCTTGCGCAGGACACCGAGGTAGTTGGTCGCACGGCATGCACCGCAGGTCTGAAAGAGTGCAATGCTCGTGTGATCGGGATCATACAGCCCCTGCCTTCAGTGCGGCGAGGAGCCGTCCGATGACGACGATGGCAGGGTAGCACATGTCATTGTGCACATAGCGCAGACCGAGGTCAATCGGCCGCTTTGTCGCTGGCATCGGCGGAATGACGACGCTTAGCCGCGTGCTTTCTCATCGTCGTACGGAACAGATCAGTGTGAACTGGTGCCATCTGCGGGGCGAGAATCGTATGCGTCTTCCGACAGTCCTCAGTCAGCGCGGACGCTCGATGACGGGTGCATCGTGGTAGACGGGCATCTCCGCCGCGCGAGCGCTGCGATCAGCGAGCGCAGGCGAATGCGTGCGCGCACCGAGGTTCGACACCCGTCGAGCTTGATCATCGTGTGAGATGCGCTCATGTGACCTGAGGATCTCACGCACCTCAGTCGTTGTGAGTGCATCGAGTCCCCGCAGCCGAAGCGAGCTCAACTGGATCAGCGTCACATTCGGATGCTCCGCAACGAACTGTGCTGCACGGTAAAGACGCATGCGATAGCTCCACTGGTTGACGACCTGCAGACGCCGTTTGTTGACCGGTATGTGGTACACTGCATCCTCGAGAGAATCGGCAGCTTAGTAGGACTGGATCATCTCGGGGATGCGTGATTGGATCTCGGGATCAATATGATAGGGACGACCCGCTAGCAGGATGGCGTGCTCGCCCGTCTTTTCAATACGGTCGAGGATCTTCTGCCCATAGTCACGGACATCCTGACGATACTGCTCAATCTCGGCATAGCCGGCATCAACTGCCGCGGTAATCTCCGCCCTGCCAATGCCCCCGGCTGTTCCAAAACCCTCCACCAACCGCTCGATCATGCGCTTGCGGTCATTGATGGGCAGGAACGGCTGCAGGAAGCGGATGTGCCTTTCACGCAGGACATCCATGTTGATGCGGATGTTCTCCGCATAGGATGCGACAATCGGGCAGTTGTAGTTGTTCGCCGACGAGTCGGTCTTGTCCTCCATGTTGTGCGGTTCGTACGGATAGAAGATCGTATCGACGCCCTTTTCGATGAGGTCGGCACATGCCCGTGGGCAAGCTTTGCCGGGTAGCAGAGGGAATCCGACGGAACGGTCGCCATACCCTTTATAGAACAGCTGAGGAGAGGACTTTCCTGAAAGAACGACGCCGTAACCAAGCCGATCAAAGAAGGTGAACCAGAACGGATAGTCCTCATACATATTGAGCGTGCGCGGGATGCCGATGCGGCCGCGGCGCGGTTCATCCGGCGACTTATAGTGTTTTGAAGAGACGGCGATACTCTGAACTTATAGATATTCGGCGTCCATCCGCTGCCTTCTCGCCGCCGATGCCGCGCTCGCAGCGGTTGCCCGTAAAGTAACGCTCTCCATTGGGGAACTGCTGCATCGTGATGAGACATTTGTTGCCGCATTTTCCGCAGCGGTAAGTGCTCGTCTTGGCGGAAAACGCGCCCAGCTCCTCCGCGCCCAGCAGAGAGGAGTGTTCCGTCCTCGCCCCATCGCAAGGATCGCCGCGCCGTATGCGCCCATCAGCCCTGCGATGTCGGACGGATAACGTGCTTCGCCGAGCAGGTTCTCGATGGAGCGCAGGACGGCATCGTTAGAACGTCCCGCCCCTGCACGACAATGTGGTCGCCGAGGGCACGAACATCCTTCAGCTGCATGACCTTAAAGAGAGTATCTTTACGACAGAAAGAGCAATGCCCGCCGAAATGTCGGCGACCTCGCCCCTCCTTCTGCGCCTGCTTGACCTTGGAATTCATAAAGACGGTACAGCGCGTGCCGAGGTCAACTGGGTGCTTTTGCGTCGATCGCCTTGGCGGCGAACCCTGCTGGCGTCAGTGCAGCCCCTCGGCAAAGTTCTGGATGAAGGATCCGCAGCCCGCCGAACACGCCTCATTGAGCGTGATATTGCTAACACTGCCGTTCTGGACGAAGAAGCACTTCGATGTCCTGTCCGCCGATGTCGAGCCAAAGCTCACTGGGGCAGAACTCCTGTGCAGCGCGCAGGTGGGCGAAGGTCTCCACCTCACCGCCGTCCGCGGCGAAGTGCCGCCTTGACAATCGCCTCGCTGTAGCCCTGTCGTCACAGCGCCTGCGATGTGACAGCCCTGCGGGCATCACATCATAGAAGTCCCGCAGTGCCTCGATGACCGAGCGCAGGGGCGAGCCCTGATTGCTGCCGTAATAGGTGTAGCAGTCCTTGTCTTTTTCGACGGCGACGAGCTTCGTCGTCGTCGAGCTGGCATCGATGCCGATCCAGACCGGACCGCGATAGGACGAAAGGTCACCGCGCCGTACGCGATCCCGATCATGCTGCTCCTTGAACGCGGCATAATCCGCTGCATCCTTAAAGAGCACAAGTCCGCCGTACGCGTTTCCGCTGCCGCAGCCGCCTCCGCACGCGCAATACACGCCTCCATCTCCCTGCATATCAGTTGCCTTGGCATCATCGGAGACGCGCGCCGACCGCGACGAAATACTCCTGTAATCCACATTGACGACGTGATCCCTCGTCAAGCTTCAACGTCTCGATAAAGCGTCTCTTTCAGTTCCGGGAGAAAGTGAAGCGGTCCGCCGAGAAAGGCAACCTTGCCCCTCAATGGGACGCCCCTGTGCGAGGTTGCCGATGGTCTGATTGACCACCGCCTGAAAGATCGAAAGCGCAATGTCCGCCTTCTCCGCACCGTCGTTCATGAGTGCCTGAACATCCGTCTTGGCAAAGACGCCGCAGCGCGAGGCGATTGCATAGATGCGCTTTCCCTTTTCGGCAAGAGCATTCAGCCTGATTGGATCCGTTGAGAGCAGGATGCCATGTGATCGATAAAGAGCCTGTCCTCTGCACAGACACACCGTTCATACGCTGTTCCGGCGCATCGCCGAAGTACGTGATCTTGGCGTCCTCACCGCCGAGCTCGACGGCTGTCGAAGTCGCAGGAATGAGCCGCCGCACTGCCGAGGCGCACGCAACAACCTCCTGCACAAAGGGCAGGCCGATGCGCTGTGCTATGCCCATGCCTGCCGACCCCGTCAGAGCAAACGAGAACTTCGACTCACCGACGACATCGCGCAGCTGGCTCAGGTTCTCCTGCAGCGCCTTGCCGATCTCTGAGAAATGCCGCGCGTAATTCTTATAGAGAATTTCGTGCTGTTCCCCATAACGACCAGCTTGATGGTCGTCGAGCCGACATCTACACCGACGCGAAAATGGTAATTCCACTATTACACCACCCATCATTTTCCATAGGAAAACGAGGGACATGTCCCTCTTTCCTTCATTCTCTAGTACATAGGAAAGCCCTTCTCAAGGCTTCCCTATTTTTAACGTATTTTATAAAGAGATGCAAGCACAGACATCACAGCTCACGGCATTCTGCCGCGCTGTCCCGTCAGATGTTGTACGGAGCGATGAGTTTCTTGAAGTAGGTGCGCGCCTTCAGGAGGCGCGCGGATGAGCGGCTCCATCAGTTTCGGCTGTCGTACGACGGCACGGATGAGCGACTGCGCAGAAGACGATACTGGCGTCGAAGTCGCGCAGCGCATCCTCCATCTCCGCTTCGATGGAGACGGCGGGACTGTTCGACGGGATCAGAACGGCACTCCGCCCCTGAATCGTTACAAGATCGCCGAGGAACGGCGCGTAGACTTCGAGCCCGAGTTCCTCCTGGATGCGCTCCTTCAGAGCCTCCTGTGCCTGCCCTTCGCCGTGTACCAGAAATACCTTTGCAGGACGCGGTGCGGTGACTCGCACGCATCCACTCCACGGTCTGCGCTGCATCCGCATGGGCGGAGAACCCGTCGAGTACCTCGATCTTTGCCTTGACGGCGATTTCCTCGCCGAGGACGCGCACGCGCTTGATGCCGTCCACCAGCCGCCGCCCAAGACTCCCCTCCGCCTGGTAACCGACGAAGAGCACCGTCGACTCCGGCCGCCAGAGGTTATGCTTCAGGTGATGGAGCACGCGCCCCGCGTCCGCCATCCCCGAGGCGGAGAGGATGATCGCCGAGCCCTCTGCCGAGTTGAGTGCTCGCGACTCTGCCGCCGTCTCAGCGATACGTACCTGCGGAAACGCCGGAACTGCGCTTCATGCCCGAAAGAACGCAATCGTCTCCCTCGTCAAACCCTCATAGTTTTTGAGGAAAGACGCGCGTCGCCTGAATCGTAAGAGGACTGTCGATGATGATCGGGATGTCGTCATCGAGACGCCCTCCTTCCACAGATTGTAGAAAATAATAAAGGAGCGTCTGTGTCCGCCCAACGGCAAAGGAAGGAATGATAACATTGCCGCCGCGGTCCATCGTATCGCGGATGACCTCGAGCAGAGCCGTCTCCTTGTCATAGTCGCGATGAATACGATCGCCATAGGTGGACCTGGACATGAGGAAGTCCGCCCCCACACCTGGGCTCTGGGTCGCGCAGGATCGGCTGATGCGGCTGTCCAAGATCGCCCGAAAAACGCAGTTTTGACTCCTGCATCCCTCGCGCACCACGATCTCAAGGATCGCCGAGCCGAGAATATGCCCCGCATCACGGAATGTCACAGAAACAGGCCCCAGATCCACCGTCCCCTGATAGGGTACAGGCGTAAAGTGCTCCAATGCAGCAAAGACATCTGCCTGTGTATAGAGCGGCGTATCGGCGCTCGCTGCGTCGTGCGTTCTGCGGTTCAGCATCTCCGCATCGCTCTCCTGGATATGTGCCGAGTCCGGCAGCATGATGTGCACGAGGTCACAGGTAGCACGCGTGGCGTAGACTCTGCCCACAAAGCCCTCACGAACGAGGCGCGGAATCCGCCCGCAGTGATCGATGTGCGCGTGGGTCAGAAAGACCGCATCGATCTCGTGCAGGGTTGAACGGGAATGGCTCATAGTTCATCTCGCGCAGCCGCTGCGCCCTGATACATACCGCAGTCCACCAGATACTTATGGTCACCCGTATGGATCAGAAAGCACGAGCCTGTAACGACATATAGCTGCCCCTAAAATTCCAATCGCATCCGTCATCCGTCCTTCCTACTGTAATTCAAATCTGAACGTTCCTATTCTTTATGTATAAGATTCGGAATCCATTGAAAAAATCCTGCAATGATCCGTGATTCCCTTGATTTTTTGCTTTATCCTGCTACACTGAAGGTATATGAAGGAGAATGGAGGAAATGATATGAAAAAAATTGGATTCATCGGCCTCGGCATCATGGGCGCAGCGATGGCAGGACATCTCATCGATGCAGGCTATGAGCTCAGCGTCTACAACCGCACGAAAAGCAAGGCGGCACCGCTTCTTGCGCGCGGCGCACGTTACTGCGAAAGTCCGGGCAAGTGCGCGGCGGGGCAGGATGCCGTCATCACCATCGTCGGCTATCCAAAGGATGTGGAGGAGATCTATCTTGGCACGGACGGCATTCTCGCAAACCTTTCCGCAGGCACATACACTGCCGATATGACGACTTCCTCTCCCTCGCTCGCCGTCCGCATCTATGAGGAGGCGAAGAAACGCGGCATCCACGCCCTTGATGCCCCTGTCACGGGAGGAGATATGGGGGCGCGAAACGCCACGCTGAACATTCTGGTCGGCGGCGACGAGGCCGCATTCCGCGCCATGCGGCCCATCTTTGCCGCGATGGGCGAAAAATATCGTCTGATGAGGGTGCTGCTGGCGCGGGACAAAAGACCAAGGCAGCGAATCAGATTGCCATTGCGGGGACGCTCTGCAGGCGCCTGTGAGGCATTTGCCTATGCGCGTGCTGCAGGGGCTTGATCCTGAGAAGGTGTTTTCTCCATCTCAGGCCCAGTGCGGGCCGCGAGCTTTCAGATGAGCAAATATGATCCGCAAAGCACTTGATGGAGACTTTGCTCCCGGGTTCATGATCAAGCATTTCGTTAAGGATAGTGAACATCGGTGCTGAGACGAGCTGGAACATGGCATCGACCTCCCTGTACTCGAGCAGGTCCTGCAGGTGAGGCGCGCTCCCCGGAGGAGAGCGGCAGGTGCAGAGGGAACACAGAGTCTCTTAAAGTACTAGTGAATAACGAAATATCCGGCTGATGAGGAATGGTCTTACTGCTATTTCCCTAAAAATGACAGTAAAAGGGCTGTTGCACGAATCTAAAACTTTTCGTGCAACAGCCCCGCTCTTTTGTGCTCCCTTCCACCGCTCACTGGTCCCTCTTCCCCGTCATAACGGGAAGGCTTTGGGATATAACGGCACAATAGCTTCCCCGCTCCGCGGGGAGTGGCGAGCACAGCGAGCCGATGGGGCGTGCAACACCACCTTTCTTCAGTATCCTACTATCGAAATCAGTAGTTACGAACAAGCTGCTGGAAGAACGACTCGCGGATGCTCGCAGACCGGGCACTTTGCCGGTGCCTGCGGGCTCGCAGACATAGCCGCAGTTCAGGCACCGCCAGATGATCTTCTCATCGCGGCGGAACACCTTTGCCCTCCACATTCGAGAGGAGGATCTTATAGCGCTCGTCATGCTCTTTCTCGATCTTGCCGACTGCATCGAAGAGACGGGCAATCTTGTCAAACCCCTCCTCGCGTGCCACACGGGCAAACTCAGGATACATGCTCGTCCACTCGCCATGCTCGCCGGCAGCGGCATCGGCAAGATTTGGCTCGTGCCGCCAACACCGTGCACAAGCTTTCAAACCAAATCTTGGCATGCGCCTTCTCATTGCGCGCCGTCTCATTAAAAGATGTCGGAGATCTGCTGATAGCCATCCTTCTGCGCCTGCGAAGCGTAGTAGAGGTACTTCGTATGTGCCTGCGACTCACCCGCAAACGCTGCCCAGAGGTTCTTTTCCGTCTGTGATCCCTTCAGTTCCATCATGTTTCTCCTTCCACAAATACACAATACACATAATTACATCTATCAGTGCCGTTCTGCGCCCTGCTCAGAGGCACAGATATTAGAATCACTGATTCCTAGGGAATCGTCTGATAAAATGAAGTCCGTCGAATTGGTGCAGATTTTTGTCCTGTCAAGGAGACAAACTCGGACGCATAGCAGAGGCTATGTGGAGGATTTGTCGACACAGACAGGGCGAAAAAGATGGGCTAAGACGGCGGTGCTGAATTTATCAGTACTTCCCTTAGGCACGACTGACCAAAATATCGGCAATCTCATCGATATGCTTCCTGCCGAAGAAAACCTCCTCCCCTACGATAACGCAGGGAACACCCTGCATGACATTGTACTTTTTCTTCAGGTCAGGGAAATAGCGAATGTCATAAATATCAGCACGCACATCCGCACGCTCCGCCGCAACAGCTGCCACGGCAGTGACCACATCAGGACACATCGCAGGAGAGGGACATGAGCACCTTCTGACATCGGCGGGTGCTGCGATTCAGTAATCTTTCCGCGCGTATCAGCGCGAAGTTCCCGCCCTCGGCCCTGCAACATTGTGTAGAGCGCGAGGATAAATGAGTTGAACTCATGGCCGCCCTGAACGGCATGGTAGACGATCCCTGCTGGCGTACCGTCTGCGTACAGGATGGCGATCCCCGGCTCTTCACCGGAGCCTATCGCGATCTCCCGTGCAGCTCACCTGGGCGACAGCTCCACAAACTCATCCATAAAGCCGCGCAGCTCGGCCGAGTGCGCCGCTATCAAAACGACCGACCAAGCGAACCGTGGAGGCAAATTTATCAAAGACAGGCAGCAGCTGCTCGCGCAGCTCTCGGAGATGAAACCTTCCTCATCACCACGACAGCCGACTTCTTCTCGATGGAGGCCCTTGCGCTGCTCAAAACGCTTCGGATCCACACCGGAGCGCGGAAACGAGGGCAGTTTCAGGCGGTCGCGGACCGCCGTCGCGTGACGCTCCGCCGAGACGGCACTGACAGCACCGTCAGAGACCGCCGTCACCACCTGACGCAGAGACTTGATGCAGACATCGCCGGCGGCAAAGACGCCCCTTGATATTCGTCTCCCTTGTCCTCGTTCATGATGATGGGTTTTGCTCATTGAGATCGATCCGTCCACGAAACAGCTCCCGTATTCGGTACGTAGCCGGCAAAGACAAAGACGCCAAAGGTCTCGCCTCTCTTCCGCCATGTGATGCTCGACTTCACCTGTCGCATTGTTGCGAAAATCTGCATAGGAGATCATTGCATCCCCGCCGACACGCTCCACCACGGTATTGAAACGCACGCTGATGTTCTCGTAATCCGCGAGCGCATCCACCGTCGTCTGCGGTGCTCGAATTTATCGCCGCGTACAAGAATCGTGACCGAACGCCCGTAACGGGACAGAAAGATGCTCCTCGACGGCGGAAAGACCGCCGCCGATAACGAAGATATCCATCCCCGTGAAGAACTCTGCGTCGCAGGTCGCACAGTAGAGCGACGCCGCGCCCACGGAACTCCTCCTCACCGGAAAAGCCAATCCGGCGCGGATTCGCGCCCGTCGCGAGAATCACGCTCAATGCCCTGTACGGCACCGGCGGTCGTCTCTATTTCCTTGATGTCCTGATCCAGCTTCAGTCCCGTGACCTCGGCACTGACGAACTCCGCCCCGAAGCCGCGCGCCTGATGTTCCATCTGCGCTGCAAAGCTCGGTGCCGCTCACACGTCCTGTCCCGGGATAGTTGACCACGTCGGCAGTGATGGTGATCTGCCCGCCGATCTTCTCTTTTCGATGACAAGCACCTGCACTTCGCGCGCGCTAGATAGATTGCGGCAGACAGTCCTGCGGGACCGCCGCCGACAATCACGGCATCATACATATTTTTCCACAAAAACCGCCTCTTTTCCATCTCATAGAAAAGCACCTCACGACGCTCTCGCGAAGTGCCCCACCCATACGCTTAGAGTTTGCCAACAAGATCAAAGCTGGCTTCAGCGTCTTTTTCACCCGGCTTCCAACGTGCGGGGCAGAGCCTCATCGCCATGCTCTGCGACGAACTGCAGTGCCTGCACCTTGCGCAGGAGCTCCTTCGCGTTGCGGCCGACGTTGCCCGCACTTACCTCATAGGAGACGATCTTGCCCTCGGGGTTCACGACAAACGTGCCGCGCTCAGCGCGCCCGTCATCCTCGATGTAGACGTCGAAATCGCGTGCAAAGCTTTGCCGTCGGGTCAGCGAGCATCGGATAGGTGATCTTGCCGACGAGCCTCGGAGCTCTCATGCCATGCCTTGTGGACAAAGTGGGAGTCGCAGGAGACACCGAAGATCTCGCAGCCGAGCTTCTGGAACTCTGCATACTCGTCCTGCAGATCGGCAAGCTCCGTCGGGCAGACAAACGTGAAGTCTGCGGGATAGAAGAAGAACACGCTCCACTTACCCTTCGAGATCCGCCTTTGTGTACTGCGTGAACTCGCCCCTGTGCGCTCTGCCTTCTTCTGGAAAGCATCTGCTTTAAAATCGTTGATTTCTGTTGATGAGTGACATGAATATCCTCCTTTGTTGATGGAAATGGCCGTCTATCATTTGCACGGCCATCGTTGTTCTCTTTGATGATCACATCATCAGCACTGGAAGATTTTTATGTCAATAGAAATTTATACTTTTTAATAATTATTTTTTTGTTTACATGGGTATTGTCAAGGTACTTTCGCCTTCTCCCCTACTTCTCCCAACTCGAATCCAGTTTCCAGCTCACAGGATGACAGGCCGTACATTTCTTTGCCGACTGCGGATGATGCATCGAATGGCAGTCCGCACAGTTCTGCGGATTCTCATTGCCCGCCAGATGGACGGGATCATGCGGATTTTCCTTGCCATACTGCGCCGTCGCCCTGTTTGATCCCTCAAAGGTGTGGCAGGAGAGACACTGCTCATTCGTATAGCCGTACTTCGGCATGGGGTTCTCATATCTGCCGGTCACGAAGAGCCATCCCTCATTCATCTGCTGGAGCAGCGTCGGCTCATGACAGTCGTGACAGGTTACGCCTGCATCTGCGTGCTGCTTTGCGAGCAGATTCCCCTGCGCATAGCTGTCATACTCGGGCTGCAGATTGTGACAGCTCACGCAGAACGCAGGGTTCGCACTGACCTGGGAAAGGATGGCGAGTCCGCCGAAGCCGCACGCTGCGAGTACGATCACGAGCACCAATAGAGTACGCGGCTCTTTGAATTTCTGAAACATCTTCATTGTCCGCCTTTCTCAGAGCTGTGCCGTCAACATTGCCGACCAGCCGCCCATAGACGAGTGCAAAGGCATGACTGACGCCTGCCGTCACAACGAGGTAGTCTCCCACAAAGCGGCCGCCCTGCGTATTGCCGACGGCACAGAGTCCGGGGATGCCGTGGTACTCTGCATCCAGTACGTTGCCGTCCTCAGGGTTCACAGTCACCCGCCCATGTTGACGAGGAGTGCGCCGCCAAGCATCTTGCCCGCATAGAACGGCGGCTTCTCAAGGGAAAGAGGCGCCAGCCCACCGAAATACCGATCCTGATGCGCATTGGCAAGCTCGTTGGGCGTGCGATCTCCGCCAGTCATCGTACGCTGTACGGCAGGGCGGTCCGGCGCGAGTGCCGCCGCGAGTTCCTCGATGCTGCCCGCCTTGATGAGTCCCGGCGTCTTATCCAGATCTCGCGCGAGGTATAGGACGTCCGTCCGAGCGACCACTGGCAGTCCGGCGGGAGTTTCGGGTTCTCGGCGGCAGAGACGCAGTGGTTTACGCTCCCGTGGGAAACGCCCATCGCGCCCAGCTGCTCCGGCCAGTTGTCATCAAAGATCTGCCATGCGTAGCTGCCGCGCTGACGATAAATGGCGCAGGAGAGCTGCTGTCCGCCAATGTCCTCGTTGACGAACCGCTGTCCGTCGTCGTTGAGCAGGAGATAGGCATCGACACCGAGCGGACCGCCGAGCGTGTGGATCATCGGCGCGTGAGGACCGTCCTCGATCTCTGCCGCCGACCCATGCCGCCATCCGATGCCCATCGCCCGTATTCGTCGGCGTATCCCATGCGTCGCGATTCGGGAATACGTTCAGATAATCGACTGCGCTGGAACAAAAATACGACATCATCTCCTTGTTGTTGCCGTAGTCCCCTGTCGCCAGAATCACGGCCTTGCGTGCCGTACACTGGACGATCTTCCCGTGAATGTCCTCGCCGATCACCGCCGTCACACGTCCGCCGTCCTCCTCACGGACGAGCTTCTTGGCACGCGTTGCATAGATGAACTTGCAGCCCTGCGCGAGGCATTTCTCATGACCAGCGTCGCAGCGGCTCTGACTCGGCAGGAGCGTCATCACCGTCGGATAGGTCGGCTGTTCTCCTCGCTGCGATTGTACCTCCGACGGGAGGGATAGTGCATCATCTGCAGGTTGATCTTCGTGCGGTCGAGCCTCGTATCCGTCTCTTTCATCACTGTGGACGGCAGGCGCGAGTCGAGCATCCAGTCAAAAGTCCTCGCCGCTGTGCTCCGCCCAGTAGTTCCATATGCGCTGATCGGCACGGTAGCCCATTTCGCTTCATATTTTCGAGGATGGCGGCATTCTTGTCGGCGATGCCCAGCTCCCGCTGATAACGGCTGCCGATCGTGCCGAACTGTCCACTGCGGCACCGCCACGCTACTCGCCTGCGCAGCAAGAACAGACGCCCCGTGCTCCGATGCGCACGCGCCGCCGTCAGACCCGCAAGGCCTGCGCCGACGATGACAATGTCCGCACTGTACGTATCGCTGATTTTTCTCCGCTGGAATCTCCGGTGCTGTCCCGAGCCACGCGGGCGGCGGCGGTGCTCCTTCCGGCGCCTTTGGGCGGATGAGGTGATCGTTGGGACTCGCGGCGCAGCCCGTCACGCAGTGTCGGCGCGGCGACGAGTCCCCCAATGCAAGTCGCTCCCTTTGAGAAAGTTTCTGCGGCTCAGTTCACGTTCTCTTCATACGATCTGCTCCCTTCTGTGGGAATATTATAAGGCGGCGCAGAAATAAACACAAGTTAGTTTGTCATAGGCAATATCTATTCAAAAGGAGAGAATCTGCCCTCACAGCAGTTCTCTCCTTTGGTCAAAGTCTCATCTTAAAGTCGTCATAGCCGAATGTGCGTACCGTCTCCCATTCTCCCTGCGGAGAGACGAGCGGCAATGATATGCGGCAGCGGCATCCCGATTGAACGTATTGTTCTTCACCATCGTATAGATTGCCATATCGCCGAATACGACGCGGTCGCCGATGCGCAGCGGCGCACGTCAAACGAGTAGGTTCCAATCGTGTCGCCCGCCAGACAGGTTGGCCCCTGCCAGCGTGTACGTATGCGCCTTCTCCCCGCTTCGCCCGCGCCGACGACAGGCGGGCGGTAGGGCATCTCGATGACATCGGGCATGTGACAGGCGGCGGAGGTGCTGAGAATCACGTTCCCGCCCCCTGCACGTCGAGCACCTCGGAGACGAGAAATCCGCGTTCACGCGACTGACCTCGCCCGGCTCGGAGATAGACCGCCATACGATATTTTTCCTGTACGCGGCGAATCAGTTTCTTTGAGCAGGAAATATCGTAGCCTGCGCGCGTGATATGGTGACCGCCGCCGAAGTTCAGCCACTTCATCCCATGGAGGTACTTTCCGAACCTTTTTCCTCGGCATCAGGCGTCCTTTCAAGCTGCATCCGCCCCTGCTCTGCAGAGCGTGCGACAGTGCAGGCCGTCGAGCCCTGCGAGGATCCTCGCGAAAGTCCGCAGTCTTTACGCCGAGGCGTGACAGTGCACACGGATCGTAGATGGCATGATCCCTGCGTCGAGCACTCGGGGTTGATGCGCATCCCGCAGGACGCACCGTGCATGACGCGCCGCTGTGCGAACCGTTCCCACTGGGAAAACGAATTAAAGATGATATGATCGCAGATCGACGCGAGCTGCTCGATCTCCTCATCCTCATAGGCGGGCTTAAAAACGTGGTTTTCTTTCCCATCTCTCCTGCGAGAGGCGCGCTTCAGATGCCGCTTGCTGTCGTCCCCGCCAGAATAGCGCCCAATCAGCGGATAGTAGTGATACGATGGAAGCACTTTTGTGCGAGGAGAATCGTTGCTCCTGCTATCCTCTCGCGACCTCAGCGTGGACTTTGAGGTTCTTCTCTCAAGAGCTCTTCATAGACGAGATAGGACGGCGTGGAACCTCATTCCACTCCGCACGCCATGCATTCGCCGCCATCAGTCCCACCAGCACGGGTCATGGCTCTCTGCCACGGCAGCCCCCACTGATCAGCGCATCCATGAACGGATCCGGATCGAACTCCTCGACGTTAAAGACGCCGGGTTTCCGCCACTTCCTCGTCAGCTGACCATCATCGCGCCGATCATCGCAGGCACGCCCGTGGTATAGGCGACCGCCTGCGAGCCGACCTCGGCGAAGCATTTCTCATGGTCGCAGACATTGTAAAGATAGTAGTTCTTCTCTGCATCGTCCTTCTTCCCACGGAAGATGCAACCGATGTTCGTCTTGCCCTTCGTCCGCGGTCCAAGGCTCGCAGGATCGGGCAGCACTGCCTTCAGGAACTGGAGCGGGATGATCTTTCTTTCCCTCAAAGTCAATCGGATCGATCGGTCATGCCGACATTCTCGAGGCAGCGCAGATGCGCCGATAGCTCTCGCCGAACGTCATAAAGAAGCGGATGCGCTTGATCCCCTTGATGTTCTTCGCGAGGACTCAAGCTCCCTCAGGATGGAGGAGGCATATCCTTTGCCGACCTCGGCAAAGTCACAGACGCGCTTAATCTCCATCGGCTTCGTCTCGACCCACGCGCCGTCCCTCCCAATGCTGCCGCTTTGCCGATACCTCGCGGATGTTGATCTCGGATTGAAATTCGCGCCGGGTAGCTCATGGTCGCTCCCGTTGCAGTCGAGGATGTCGATGAAGTTGATCTCGTCGAATTCATGCTCATCGCATAGGCGCTGAAAACGCCCTGTCACCCCGGGGTCAAAGCCTGAGCCGAGGAGAGCCGTCAGCCCCTGCCGCACGGAAGAGGTCAGCATACGCCCACTGCCAGCTATACTCAAACTCGCCGCATCCTCCGGCTCATAGTTCGCCGTATCCACATAGTGGACGCCCGCCGCAAGACATGCATCCATGATGTGCAGATCCTGATACGGAGTGCCAGATTGCACGACGTCCGGCGCGAAATCCTGATGAGTGCCGTCAGGCGGCACATCGTCTGCATCGACGGCAGCGGTGTGAATCTTCGTTTTACCGCCATCCAGTTTTTGCCTTTCAGCGCATCACAGTTTTTGATTTCGTACGCGAGGCGATGAGGATCTCCTCAAACACCCTGGGATTCTGACAGCATTTATGCGCACGGCAACGCTCGCCACGCCGCCCGCACCGATAATCATCGCTTTTTCCCATGAAAACGCCTCCTTTTGATGGTTCTATCATTCAACAGGAAAGGAGCCACCGCAAGAGCAGTGACTCCTTCACAGCCATCCGTTTTGATGAGCTCTATAACTTAAAACTCTTGGTCTCTCCGCCAGTTCCTCAGCAAGCTCGGAGACGGCGCGACGCAGCGGCGATTTCCCTGCGTTGAGGCGGACTGTTCTCCGTTGCCGCAGAGACACTCTGACTGCTGTCCGCACTTGCCGTACCGATCTTTTTGAATCTCGTCGATCTGGGCACGTACGGTCTGCGTCTCTGTCTCCATCGACGGATGCCGGACGTAATCCCCTCGATCCCGTCGCCGAGCTGCTGAACTCGACGCAGCAATCGACTGGAATACCTCATCCGCTGTACGTACGGAGGTGAGGCCGTGTCCGACATACTCATTGCCGCGCTTGCCCGCCTCAACGGCGCGTTCCATATCCGCCTGCACAGACGTCGCGATCTCAGAGATCTTCTTTGAGAACTCGCCCTGATTCCTCGGCAAGCTTTCTGACCTCCTCGGCGACGACCGCAAAGCCGCGCCCATACGCTCGCCTGCACGTGCAGCCCTCGATGGCGGCATTGAGCGCAGCAGATTTCGTCTGTTCGGCGATACTGCCGATGACCTCGACGCTCTTGCTGATCTCCTCCGAGCCCTTGCCGAGTGCTGCAATCGCGGCATCGACCGTCCCGAGTCCCGTCTTGATCTGCTCCATGCAGTTCACGACTTCATCGATGGAACTGCGCCCCTCGCGTACGCGCTCGACGGTATGCTGTGACACTTTCGGCAACGGCATCCGCCTGTTTCGCCATATCGGCTGCATGCCGGAAATCGACGTTGCCGCTCCTGCCACCGAGGTGGACGAGGTGGACTGCCGCTCGATCCCTCGGCGATCTCGGCAATCGACGCAGCGACATGGTTGGATGCCCTCCGCCGTCTGATGGGATGCCTCCGTGAGTCCCTCTGCCGAGTTCGACAGCTCTGCGGCGTTGGACTGGATCTTCTTGATCAGCACATTGAGCGTATGGCGCATCTGTGCCAAGCCATCGAGAGCTGCCCCATCTCATCCTGCGACGTAATGGTGCGCGGCATCTCGCGCAGATCACCGCTGTTGATGGTCTCACAGACGCGTACCGCCTTTTTGATGTTGTCTGCAGCTATTCGATATATGAAGATAACGCCCGAAACAAGGATCACAATGATGAGGTCAGCCCTGCAAGCACCAGCAGGAGGTCGCAGGGCATTCGCAAGGATTTCACTGTTCGATGCCTCGGACATGACCACCAGCGCCGTCCGTCGAGATGAATCGGCACAAGAACGCCCGTCATCTCCTCGCCGGACTCACGCTCATAGTGGACGAGCGTCGGTTGATCCTTGTCGAGCATGGACTTAAAGCCATCCACGAAAGATCCTTTGAGAGCTTGGCATCGAATTCTCCTTGTTGAAATCCAGCTGCCAACCTGTGCCTCATCGTGAGGATGGGATCATCACGATGCCCGACTCATCCATCACAAGCACCTGTCCTAGTGCGGTGGGACTCATCTTCGCAAGGAGCTCGTCGAAGCGCGACAGAACGACCGTCCCGCGACCACGCCGACGACCGAGCCGTTCTCCTTTACAGGAACACCGATGACGGCAATCGCCTTCCTGATGTCGCAATGATCGGCCCCGAGATTGCTGTCTTCTGCGTCTGAACTGCCCTGCTTGAAATAGGCCGCGATCCGAACGGTCGACAGAGCCGCTCTCCGTATCAATTCCGACACCGTTTCGATCGAGGTATGCCACATTCGAAAAGACCTCTGTCTGAGACTGCACCGCCTGCAGGGCAGCAAGTTTTTTCCTCATCGCTGCCGTGCAGAATGGCATTGTCCTCCGCGAGGATCTCCAATGCACCACATTCTGTCTCAAAGAGACGCTGCACCTCAGTGCTGCCTGCTTGCCGACCCTCTTTGCCAATCGTATCCGCGTTGTCAATGAGCATGTTGCTTGCCATTTTATAGCTGATGCCAAAGAACGCGAGAAATCCGACCAACATCACCGGCAGCAGCGATGCCAAAAAACTTTGTCCGAATGGATCTGAACTGCATGATATCTCCTCCCCATCATGATTCCAACGCAGAAATAGTATCATGTATTCTAATTCTTTGCAAATAATTTTTAAAAAGGGTTCGTTGTAAATGAAGTTGAACAGCTAAACAAAAACAAAATCCATAGTGACGTCCCGTGCTATAATGGTTCCGCTACAAAACATCAGCAAAGGAGCAATCACTATGGATTACGCCTATTCTACCACAATGGAAGCTGTTCGTAAATCGGGAAAGCACTCACCTCTGACGAAAGGGGGCAACATAGGCACTTCACCGCGAAGGATTCTCCCTTCGCGCCATAGCCGCACGGGTTGGATGCTCGCACACGGCGATCCACTATGAGCTTAAGCGGGGACACCCGAACGCCAAAGCTGCTCGCGGGCGGTCTCCACAATATACGGCAAAACGAGGGCAGCAGGCTTTACTCGAACATCGAAAGAACTCCAAACGACCGTATAGGTTGACAGCGCAGGCTGTGCCATTCCTGCGTTGGATGACCGAAAAATACGCAAGGACAAGTGGTCGATCGATATGTGCGTCGGGGATGCCAGGGCGAACAAACGGTTCGACGAGGATGGTATCCCATGCACCAAGACACTTTACAATATGCTGTGGGCGGGTAGGATTCCGTTGACGCTGTTCGATGTCCCGCAAGCGCTCGGACGAAAGTGCAAGCGCAAGCGAAACCGCAAGAACAAGCGCCTGAAAGGGCGTAGCATAGAGGAGCGTCCTGCCCTTTGTGGACGAAGGCACGGAAATCGACACTGGGAAGCTGACACCGTTGTCGGATCGCGAAAAGGGCGCGGCGCAGCCGTATTTACCGCTGTGGGAAAAGGTGACGCACGACTACATCGCAATCCGCATCTCGGTCGCACGTGCGCCGGCATTGAAGAAGCCATCGCCCATTTGAAATCGGGAATATGGAGAGGACCGTTTCAGCAAGTGTTCAAGACGATTACCGTTGACAACGGGACAGAGTTCGAGACGTTCACGCAGCTTGAGAGCCCTCGGCACGAAGGTGTACTGCTCACCCCTACAGCTCTGCGGGAACGCCCTGCAGAACGAGCGTCACAACGGCATCTCCGCCAATATATCCCCAAAGGAACGGGCATCGACGGATACAGTGACGAGGACATCCTAAACATAGCGGATGAGATAAACAGCCGCCCTCGTCGAACTCTCGGCTATCAAACACCGGCAGAACTGTTTAGCACTTTCTTGGATGAAGTATACACTATTGAAAATGTTTCTTAATTAACTTGCTGTTCAACTTGCTCTTGCAATTCACGCATTAAATAATAGGCAGGCACTTGATTAAAACCAAAGCGCGCTAGAATTTGAAATCAAGACATAAATCCTAGTCAGAAAGGGAGAGAGGAAATTGAGTATCAGACAAAGCTGCTGCTGATGGGCGTCCTCATGGCCGTTCTCGTCGTCGCTGTCTGCGGCATCGGCTATTACAAGGCGCAGACCGCGCTTACAGCGAGCATCGCGGGCGAAGTGGACGCCGCGCTGAACACCGAGGCCCAAACGATCGACGGCTAGATGCAGGTCAAATCGCAGGAAATCCTCAGCGCCGCAGATCTCTTGTCGACCTACGACGGCGATCCGATCACGCGCGATCCTGCGTTCGCGAGCGTCGCCATCAACGACAAGGAAGTCATCGACTTCACCAACGCGATGGAAGACGGAACCTTCATCGCTTTCAGACCGGCGACATCACCGATAAAAATCGACGCGCACGCGCGGTTGGTACAAAGACGCCAAAGCTGCGGGCAGCGGAAAGGCTGTATTTACCAGCGCCTATACGAACACGAACATCAACCCGGCTCGTTATCTCCGGCGTCGCCGCCCATAACGGCAACGGACGGTAATTTCCGCGGCGTCGTCGGCAGCGACGTCTCCCTCGATACACCAGCGGACCGCGTCAAGCAGCTCAAATACCACGGCGTCGGCGAGGCATCATCGTCGACACGAACGGCCCTCATCATCGCCTCCTCCGAGGGATAGGCCATGCACACGGTCGATGAGAACGAGGTGCTGAAGGTCCGCTTCCCGAGATGCTCGAAAAGAAGAACGGCTATTTCTCGATGGAAAAGGACGGGCAAGAACAGATCATCGCCTCTGCTACCGTCCCTCGACCCGGCTGAATCGTCGGCATCGCCGTCCCCGAATCCGTCGCCTTTGCAGAGCTCAACAGCCCTCAAAGGTCACCTATGCGGTGATGAGTCTCATCGGCATCCTGCTCGTCGCGGGCATCATCTTCGCCCCTGCTGCGCTTTGCCGCGACCATCACGGGGGCCACCGAGCGGCTCATGCAACACGTCGGCGCGCTCGCGAGGGCGACCTCCACCTGCCCGAGCTGCCCGTCACCTCGCAGGATGAGCTCGGGCGGCTCGCGGCCAACTTCAACAGCATGATGAAGAGCATCAAGGACGTCATCCGCCAAGTCGCATCGACCGCTCAAGCAGCTTGCCGCATCGAGCCAGCAGCTCACCGCGGGCGCGCATCAAATGGCCGAATCCGCAACGGATATCGCCGCCACAGTCGTCGACGTCGCAGGCGGCACCGACCGTCAGCTCGAAAGCCTCGCGGGCGCAAGAAGGACATCGGCATCGTCTCGGGAGACGTTGCGCGCATGAGCGAGAAGGCCGAGCAAGTCGCCGCCGGCTCCACCGCAACCGCAGACGCCGCGCAGCGCGTCGAAGCTGCCTCATGAACGACGCCATGCAGAAGATGACGGGCATCGAACAGAGCGTCCTGCATTCGACCGACGTCGTCGAGAAACTCGGCGAGAGCTCCAAGCAGATCGGCGAGATCGTCGAGACCATCTCCGCCATCGCCGAGCAGACCAACCTCCTCGCCCTCAATGCCGCCATCGAGGCCGCGCGCGCGGGCGAGACCGGCCGCAGCTTCGCCGTCGTCGCGGAGGGAGGTCCGCAAGCTCGCCGAGGAGTCCCGCACGGCCGCCGAACAGATCAAGGAGCGCATCGCGGGCGTCCAGCACGACACGGGCGAAGCCGTCGCCGCCATGCAGAGCGGCACGAGCGAGGTGCAGGCGGGCACGGCCGCCATTCACGACGTCGGCACTAAGTTCGAGGACATCACGCGCATGGTCGATACGATCAACGCGCAGATGGCCGAGATGAACGGCGCGATGCACACCGTAGCCAAGGGAATGGACGACATCGTGGGTTCCGCGACGGTGGTCAACGAGATCACGGAAGCCACGGCCGAGCACATGAAAAAGCATCTCCTCCTCGTCCGAGTCCCAGTCGGCGTCGAGCGAGGAGATCGCCTCGACCTCGCAGTCGCTCGCGACCCTCGCGACCGATCTGCAGAACACCACGAACAAGTTCCGGTTCTGAACCGATACGGCAGGACAAAAACGTCACGGCGATCTGTGCCGTGACGTTTTTCATATGCCGTATTTTCGGCGGACCGATCCCGGCGCATACGCGCCGCTCAGCGGACGGCGCCCGACGTGATCACATGGCGCGCGCCGTCGTCGTCCACATAGATTTTTTTGCCCCTGACGCGGTAGACGTCCCGCAGCATCCGCTCCGTAAAGACGTCCGCCGGCGTTCCGTGCGCGTAGATATGCCCCTCGCTGAGGACGACGATCTCGTCGGCAAACCGCGCCGCGAGATCGAGGTGGTGCAGCGTCATCACCGTTGTGAACTGCCGCTCGGCCGTGAGCGCCTGCAGCAGCGTCAACAGCTCGAACTGCCGGTGCAGATCGAGCGCCTCGTCGGCTCGTCGAGGAGCAGGATATCCGGCCCCTTCGCGAGCGCCTGCGCGATGAACGCGAGCTGCCGCTGCCCGCCGCTCAACGCGCCGATATTGCGGGAGGCGAGATGCGCGATGCCGAGGCGTTCCAGAATACGCTCCACCGCCGCCGTATCCGCATCGGAGACGCGAAAGGACAGGCTGTGCATCCGCCCGAGCAGCACGACCTCGAACACATTGAGCACGGCGCGGCTCTCGCCGCCCTGCGCGAGATAGTTGATCCGCCGGGCAGCTCCTCCTCGGCCATGCGGCAAGGGCGCGGCCGTCGATCACGATCTCCCGCCGCCCTAAGAGCCCGGCGATGTTCTTCAGCAGCGTCGACTTGCCCGCGCCGTTCGCGCCGATGAGCGCGGTCATTTTGCGGATGCGGCGCAGAAGCTGACGCCGTCCAGTATTTTCGGCGCCGTTTTCCCGTATTGAAAGGAAAGGTCCCGCACCTCGACCATCAGAACCACCGTCCTTTTTCGCCGTGACGAGGGAGAAGAAGAACGGGACGCCGATGACGGCCGTAACGATGCCGATGGGGAAGACCGCGCCCGGCTGGATCGTCTTGCTGGCGATGGACGCCAGCGACAGCACCGCCGCCCCGCTCACCGCGGCCATCGGCAGGAAATACCGCTGGTCCTCGCCGACCAGCATGCGCGCTGATATGCGGGCTGACGATGCCGATGAACCCGATGGTCCCGACAAAGGGAGACCGCGGCCGCCGTGATCACGGGAGATCATGACGAACAGCTTGAGCCGCAGCCGCTCACGTTGACCCCCAGCCCCGCAGCGTTCTCATCGCCCAGCTGAGCGCGGTCAGCCGCCACGACTCCTTGAGCATCAGCGGGAATATGATCAGCACGACCGCAGAGACGACGGCGATATTGTCCCATTTCGCCTTCTCCAGACCGCCCATCGTCCAAAAGACGATGTTCTGCAGCGCCTCCGGCGAGGCCATATACTGCATCAGCGACTGGAGCGCCTGAAAGAGAACAGCATGCCGATGCCCGCGAGGATCATCGTCTCGGATGTGAATCGGTTGGCCTTGCTGATGAGATAGATGAGCATGCTCACCAGCGCGGCAAAGAGGAACGCGCTCGCGGGAACCATGAATCGGCCGAAGACATCCAGCGCCCCGATGCCCGTGACGATCGCGAGCGCCGCGCCGAAGCCCGCCCCGCGGAGATGCCGAGCGTGTAGGGACTCGCGAGCGGGTTGTCGAGGATCGTCTGCATCCCCGCCCCGCCATGCCGAGCGCCGCTCCCACGAGCAGCGCCATCAGCGCCATCGGCAGGCGCAGGCTCCAGATGATCACGTCCGCGTGGCGCGGCGCATCATAGATGTCGCAGCACGCCGAGGACATCCTGCACCGTCAGCTCGGCCGGCCCCACGACGATGTCCGTAACGAAGCCCGCGGCGCAGATGAGGCAGCCCGCGAGCAGACAGAGGATTTTTCTTCGCGCGCTTTGCGCATAGTCAAATTTCTTTCCTGCCGCATCGGATTCAATCTCCTTTTTCCTGCCGCATCGGATTCAATCTCCGCCGCGCTCACTGCAGCCGGTAGAACCACAGGCCGCCGTAGGTGAACGGCAGGAACTTCTCGTAGAACTCCTTGAACGTCCCCGCGGGATCGAGGTCTTTGAACTCCTCCGGGTAGAACGTCTTTGCAAAATACTCGATCACCGCGCAGTCGTATACCTCGCGGCAGATGCCGTGGTGGATCGAGTAGACCTGCTTGTCCCGGACCGCCGAAAGATTGTTCCATCCGTCCCGCTGCGTGAACGCCGCGAGCCTCTGCTGCGCCTCTGCAGGCGTCGCCTCAAAGCCGAGGAACATCGAGGTCGGGCGCGACGGCCAGTAGGACCCCATGATGAAGATGATCTGCGGGTCCTTCTCCAGCACCAGCTCCGGATTGACCGGCTCCCGCCTTCTGCACGATGCCGTCCGTGATGAGCGCGCCGCCGCACTGCGCGGCCAGTCCGCCATGAATAGTTGCTGCTGGAAAAGAATTGCCCGAATGTCTCCGGCCCCCTGCATGCCAGACCCTCAGCGTAGACCGTCGGCTTGGGTTTCTGATATCTTTTGGACGCGCTCGTAGACCGGCGTCACCTTTTGCTCGTAGAATCCGATGATTTCCTGTGCGCGCTCCTCTTTCCCGAGCAGCCTGCCCATGATCTCGATCGTCTGCTTATGATTTTCGAGCTTTTCCGCATGGAAATCGATGTAGACCGTCTGTATGCCGCCTGCTCCAGCTTCGGCTGGATCAGTCTCCTCGAACTTCTTCTTCATCTGGAGCGGGATGAACGCGACATCGGCCCCGGACGCGATCGCCGCCTCCGTATTGAACGTATTGTTGTCCGCGTTGCCGATCGTCGGATTTCCTTCAGCTGCGGCATGTCGTTCGAGAACGCGTTCCACATGTCCAGCCGGTACTCCTGCATCGACGTATCCAGCCCCGCGATATAGTCCGGCAGGGTCCCCGCCCCACGAGCGCCGCCATCGTGATAAATCCGCCGCCCATGCCGCTCCACTGCAGGAGGACCTTCTGCACCGGCTGCTGGAACGTCAGCGTGCGCCCCGCGAGATCCGTGATCTCGATCGGCCTGCCCTGCGGCGCGGCGCTGTCCGCCGCCCGCTGTTCCTGCCGCACCCGCTGAGCGCGAGCAGCGCCGTCGCTGAGCGCACGCGCACGCGCCCTGATCTTCCCCATCGCATCATAGATAAGCTCCTTCCTTTTTATGAAATTTATGAAACGGGAACCGTATCCCTTTGTCCCACCAAATGACCGCCGCGCGCAGGAGATGAGGCACATGCCGTCCTGCGCCCGCGCCTCTGCGTCCCGCCGAATCTGCGCCTCCGTCTCGGCCGTGACCTCTGCGTCGTACTGGCGCGCCATGATCATCCGGCAGCGGATCTCCTCCCACGGAGCGCTCGCAGCAGTAGCCGATCACGCTCACGTTGAGGGAACCGCCCCCGCGAGAGCAGCATGTTGTAGAGCGTCTGGAACTCCGCGGCGTCCGCCTTGTGCGCGGGACGCGGGTGCGCCTTTGTCCGGGATGCCCGCGACGATCCGCGCAGAACCGCTTCGTATACGACTCCATCCGCTCGATCTGGGTCCGAACATCCCGGAACATCCAGAGCACGAGGGAGACGAGCGCCAGATCGTAGCGCCCCTCCAGCTGCCCCTGCGGAATCTCCTGCAGCAGCGCGCGGACGATATCGTAGTTGGTCAGCCCCTCCCTGCGCGCGTTCTCCGCGAGGATCTCCGCCATCCCGTCCGACGGCTCGACCGCCGTGACCCATGCGGCCTCGCGCGCAAACGGGATGACGAACGAGCCGGGCCCCGCGCCGATGTCGAGCACCCGCGCCGCGGGCGTGAGGGACATCGCGGAACACCGCGGCCACGCTCCGTCCGAACGAATAGTCGTTGCTCGTCCGCATCGCGGAGAAATCCTGCGCCCGCGCATCCCAGTACGACAGCGCCGGCACGGCGCTCCGCTCCTTGACCCGCGCCTCGCGTTCGTCAAAATCGTGCGCCCATTCCTTCTGCCAAAAATCAAAATCCATATGCCTTCCCCCTTGACTCAGCGTATAAATAATTATCTCTTATCACATTATATGCGTTAATTATCTCATGTCAAGCAGAATGCAGAACCGTTTTCATTGCGAAGTATCCGGCGTCCTCCTGTATAAAATTTTGCAGAATGTACGGCAGCTCCGGGCGTCCGTTTTATTTTTATAATTTTATCGATTTTTCGTATTGGTTCGTTGTAAAATGAAGTTGAACAGCTAAACAAAACAAAATCCATAGTGACATCCCGTGCTATAATGGTTCTGCTACAAAACATCAGCAAAGGAGCACTATGGATTACCCCCATTCTACCACAACGGAGGCCATTCGTAAATCGGGAAAGCACCTTACCCTTGACGAAAGGGGGCAAATACAGGCACTTCACCGTGAGGGATTCTCGCTTGCGCCATAGCCGCACGGATTGGATGCTCGCACACGGCGATCCACTATGAGCTTAAGCGGGGACGCCTGAACGCCGAGCTGCTCGCGGGCGGTCTCCACAATATACGGCAAAACGAGGGCAGCAGGCTTACCTCGAACATCGAAAGAACTCCAAACGACCGTATAAGGTTGACAGCGCAGGCTGTGCGCCATTCCTGCGTTGGATGACCGAAAAAATACGCAAGGACAAGTGGTCGATCGATATGTGCGTCGGGGATGCCAGGGCGAACAAACGGTTCGACGAGGATGGTATCCCATGCACCAAGACACTTTACAATATGCTGTGGGCGGGTAGGATTCCGTTGACGCCGTTCGATGTCCCGCAAGCGCTCGGACGAAAGTGCAGCGCAAGCGAAACCGCAGAACAAGCGCCTGAAAGGGCGTAGCATAGAGGAGCGTCCTGCCCTTGTGGACGAAGGCACGGAAATCGGACACTGGGAAGCCGACACCGTTGTCGGATCGCGAAAAGGGCGCGGCGCAGCCGTATTTACCGCTGTGGAAAAGGTGACGCACGACTACATCGCAATCCGCATCTCGGGTCGTACGTGCGCCGGCATTGAAGAAGCCATCGCCCATTTGAAATCGGAATATGGAGAGGACCGTTTCAGCCAAGTGTTCAAGACGATTACCGTTGACAACGGGACAGAGTTCGAGACGTTCACGCAGCTTGAGAGCCTCGGCACGAAGGTGTACTTCGCTCACCCCTACAGCTCATGGGAACGCCCGCAGAACGAGCGTCACAACGGCATCCTCCGCCAATATATCCCCAAAGGAACGGGCATCGACGGATACAGTGACGAGGACATCCTAAACATAGCGGATGAGATAAACAGCCGCCCTCGTCGAGACTCTCGGCTATCAAACACCGGCAGAACTGTTTAGCACTTTTCTTGGATGAAGTATACACTATTGAAAAATGTTTTCTAATTAACTTGCTGTTCAACTTGCTCTTGCAATTCACGTAATTTTTTAAAAAGCAACAATATATTGTATTACGACAGAACGCTTTCTTTTCTGCATCTATGACAGCGGGAACGAGTTGTGCTATAATGTCTTCGTGTATTTTTCATTTATTTTTGAAGCGATACGACGAAAACGAAAAGGATTAGCTACATGGCTGTTCACGTAATTAACGAGTCGCGGCGCTGCCTCCAGTGCAAAAAGCCGCTGTGCCCGCCTGCAGGGCTGCCCCGTGCAGACAAATGTCCCTGAGATGATCCGCCTCTTCCTCGACGGGAAGATCAATGAGGCGGGTGCGATGCTCTACGACAACAATCCCATGAGTGTGTTCTGCCTCTGGTCTGTGACCATGATGCCCAGTGCGAAGGGCACTGCATTCAGGGACGACGTGGCGCACCCATCCAGATCTCAAGCATCGAGCACTACATCTCAGACACTTATCTCGACAAGCTCGTCCTCGCGCGCAAATCCTACAACGGACACAATGTCGCCGTCATCGGTGCAGGCCCTGCGGGCATCGTCGTAGCGGTCAAGCTGGCACAGGAGGGCTACGGCGTGACCATCTTCGAGCGGATGCAAAAGATCGGCGGCATGCTGCGCTATGGCATTCCCCGATTTTCGTCTGCCGCCCTCGACGCTTGACCGCTACGCCGAGAAACTCCTGACGCTCGGCATCCACATCCGTCCGAACACGACCATCGGCGGTGCAATCAGCGTCGACGATCTCTTCCGCGACGGTTATGAGGCCATCTTCATGGGGACAGGTGCATGGCGCGCCAAGAGTCTCGGCATTCGTGGCGAGACGCTCGGCAACTGCCGCTTTGCCGTCAACTATCTCCAGAACCCCGATGTCTACCACCTCGGCGACCGCGTCGCTGTCATCGGCTCAGGCAACTCCGCGATGGATGTTGCACGTACGGCAATCCGCAAGGGCAGTCGCTACGTCACGATCTACGCACGGCGCAACGGCATCTCCGCGAGTGAGCGCGAGCTGGAATACTGCACTCATGGACGGATGCGAGATCCAGTACGCAAAGGGCATTCACTCCGTCACGCCCGAGGGTCCCATGATGTATGACCGCGTCTTCGATGAGAATCAGAAGCTCATCAGCGAGGGCGAGCCGTATCTCATCCCTGCCGACAGTACGGTCATCGCGGCAAGTCAGGCGGCGAAGGGACAAGATCGTACGCACGACGACGGGCATCCACCTCAGTGAAAAGGGACTGGTTAAGGTCGATGAGAACGCGCATGACCGACCGCGACGGCGTATTCTCGGCAGGTGACGTCGTGTTCGGCCCGTGGAATGTCGTGCAGGTCGTCAAGGAAGCGAAGCATACCGCCGACGCCATGATCCAGTACCTGAAAGCACGTGAGGCAAACGTGTCAACCGCCAAGAACATCCGTATTTCCCCAAGAAGAAAGGAAGAGTGCCATGAGCATGAACGATCACGAGATTACCGACCTCGTCCGTCAGATGGCAAAAGCCCCGCTCCCCCACCTACACCGACGCCGATGTGGAGGAGCTGGTGCGGATGCACGCAGGCGGACGCCACAAGATGCGCAGCGAGGCGGAGATCCTCGCACGCTACAATCTCGGCCGCAAGCGGTACAAGCGGCTGAAAGGCAGCCACGAGAACAACCGTGAGCAGCAGCAGATGCTCTACGCGGAACTGAAGGTGCTCGGCTGGATTCTCCGGACGTAAGGAGCGCGAGGTCGTCATGGAGATCAATCAATGAAGCTGAGCCACACCAAAGAGGATTTTTATCAGCGCGGCAAAAACGGCAAATCTCATCACTGTCTCCACGGAGCTGACGATGGATCTCGACACGCCCGTCTCCATCTACTATAAGCTGGTCGGCGAAAAAGGGCTACATCATGGAGTCCGTCGATACGACACAGCAGCAGTTCGGTCGATACTCCTTCATCGGCGGCGAGCCTTTCGTGCGCGTGCAGGGTCTTTGCCGACAAGCTGCTCATCAACGAAAAACGGCCTGATGAAGAGCATCTCAGGGTGCGCCGCATGATACGATGAAGGAATATGCGGCACGCTTTACCCTGCGGAGGACAAGAACAGCTGCCGCTCGTCCACGGCGGACTGGCAGGCTACTTCTCCTACGAAACGGCTGCAACGTTTGACCGTGTACGCGGCGTTCATCTCGGCGGTGAGCATCTGCTCGGGCAGTTCATGATGTGCCGCTATCTCGTCGTCTACGATGCTCTGCGCAACAGTGCACGTCTGCACTACCTCGCCGACATCAAGGAGGGGGATGATGCGGGCGAGCTCTACGACGTGATCGCCGATCGCCTCTCTGCCATGCGCAGTCGCCTTGCCGCTCCCTGTGCCCTGCCCGCAGCACCGCCGAGCAAACGGTCAGCTCCCATTGACTTTATGGCGCAGTACGGAACGGCGCCGACGGAATTTCTGGAGACAGTCAAAACGGTCAAGAGCATATCTATGCCGGCGACATCTTTCAGGCTGTTCCTCCTTCCGCTTCCGCGCCAAGATCACGCGCCCGCCGTTCCTCTTCTATCGGCGTCTGCGGCAGGTCAACCCCTTCCATGTTCTACTAGCAACTTCGGCGCAGTTAAAGCTCGTCGGAGCATCCCCCGAGATGCTGATCAAGGTGGCGGGCAGCACTGTCTATACCTACCCCATCGCGGGAACGCGAAAGCGCGAGTGCGAACGACGAGGAGGATGCGCGTCTCGCAGCTGATCTGCGTGCAGATGAAAAGGAATGTGCCGAGCACGCCATGCTCGTCGACCTCGCACGCAACGACCTCGGCCGCATCAGCGTCCCAGGCACAGTACGCGTGCCGAAGCTGATGGCGGTCGAACGGTTCTCCCACGTCTCCCACTGGTGAGCGGTGTCGTCGGTGAAATCGCCCCGCATTACGAACCCATGGACGTCCTGCGTGCCCACATTCCCCGCCGGCACGGTCAGCGGTGCGCCGAAGCTGCGCGCCATGGAGATCATCCACGAACTCGAGCCACAGGAACGCGGCTTTTTACGCGGGAACCGTAGGATACATGGACTTTTCGCGGCAACATGGATATGTGCATCACCCTGCGCACCATGTGCATCGAGCATGACGATACGGCAATCATCCAGGCGGGGCGGGCATCGTCAAGGATTCCGTGCCCGGAAAGAATACCTCGGATCCTGCAGAAGGCGAAGGCTCTCTTCGAGGTGAGAGAGGTCGAGAACAATGCTGCTTTTGCTTGATAACTACGACTCCTTTACCTATAACATCTACCAGCTGTTCAGCGACATCGGCGCGCAGGTCGAGGTCGTCCGCAGCGACAAAATTTCCATCGATGGGATTCGCGCGAACGGCTACTGCGGCATCATCATCTCGCCTGGTCCCGGCATTCCGCAGGACGCGGGCATCTCCGAGGAGGTCATTCGTCAGCTCGGCGGCGAGATCGATCCTCGGCATCTGCCTCGGGCATCAGGCCATCGGCGAGGTCTTCGGCGGACGCGTCGTCCGTGCGGGAGAAATCGTCCACGGCAAGGCATCCCCATCCGTCACTCCGGCACGGGGCTCTACCGCGATATTCCGAATCCCACAGAGGTCGCCCGTTACCTCCCTCATCATCGCGCGCGAGGACCTGCCCAATGTGCTGGACGTGACGAGTCAGCTCGACGACGGAACGATCATGGGGTGCGCCACAAGACGCTCCCCATCGAGGGCATCCAGTTTCATCCCGAATCCATATTGACGCCCGAGGGGCTGGGATGATGCTGGAACTATCTGACGGACATCGGTGCAATATGAGCGAAAAAAACGATATGACGACATCCTCCTCATCAGCGACCTTGACGGAACACTGATTCCGCGTCACGGGGCAATCGCCGGCGAGAATCTTGCGGTACTCAACGCATTTACGGCGGCGGGCGGAGCCTTTGCCGCCGCAACGGGACGCACGCCCGAGGCAGCACTCCCTATCTGGACGGCATTACCGTCAACGCCCCGAGCATCTTTTTCAACGGGGCAATGCTGAAGGATTTGACGGAAGACCGCGTGCTCGAGGTGCGCACACTGGACGGCGACCTCTGGCGCACATTCGCCGCGCGCGTCCTCTACCAGTTTCCGCGTGCCTGCGTCGAAGTCTACACGGAGGGGCGCTGCCACATCATCAGCCCCGAGGAAAACGACGATCCGCGCCTCACGGATGGGTTCTGCAACGTCAACCATACGGAACTCCGCGCCGTGGAAGGCGAGACATGGCTGAAGTTCTTCATCTGCGACGCCCCATCAATCTCAAATTTGTCGAACGGCTCGCCGCGGAGCTCGGCATTGACAAATGCTCCCATCGTTCTACTCGGAGGCGAACTACCTCGAATTTGTCCCGCTCGGTACGAGTAAGGGGCGCGATGGCAGAGGTGCTGCGGACGATGCCGCAGTATGCGGGACGCCGCATTATCGCCTGTGGCGACTACGAGAACGACGTCGAACTGCTGCGCATGGCAGATATCGGCATCGCCCCCGAGGACGCAGCCGACGCGGCAAAGGCAGCAGACCGCATCGCACCGCCCTGCCGCACTCCGCTCATCCCGTGGATTCTGAGCGAAGTACTATAGAAATTTACAGTAAGATACAAGAATGGGACAGATGCAGAAAGAACTCCTGCACCTGTCCCATTCTTTAACTCTTATGCACTTCGCAGCGTCTTCTCCGTCCAGAAGTACGCGATCACGACGGAATGCCGGCACCGATCCATGCGAGGGGATTGGCGAGACACGCGCCGAGAAATCCGAGATGGGCGCAGAGGAAGATCGCCGCACCGGCACGCATGACGAGCTCCATCGCCCCCGCGATCGTCGGAACAACGCTCTGCCCGAGCCCCTGCAGGACGTTGCGGTAGACAAGCAGGGACGGCGAGAATAATGTACGTCGAACCGTTGACGGTGAGGAAGGTCTGCCCTAGGCGATAACCTCCTCTGCCCCCTCTGCATCCGCGCCGACAAAGTGCGAGCAGATGCGTCCCAAAAGGCGATAAGCAGAATACCGATGGCGACGGCAAAGGCGGCAGACATCTTGAGACAGAGCATGCACACCCGCGCGAATGCGCTCATACTGCTGTGCGCCGTGGTTCTGTGCCGTATACGCCGCCATGGCATAGCCGAAGGAGAGCATGGGCATGACGGCGACGGCGTCGATCTTCTGCGTTGCCGCGTATGCCGCCACGGGCAGTGCGCCGAGGTTGTTAAAGGGCAACTGGAGGATGATCGCACCGAGGGCAATCACGGAGGACTGCAGCCCATTGGAAGCCCCAGCCGCAGATGCGCAGCGAGGAGCGAGGCATCTGGTTTAAAAAGTCCCGCCATACGGGGACAGAGTGCGAGGGATGCGCCGCCGTATATAAAGGAAAAGACGAGCATGCCGATCGCCTGTGCGGCGACCGTCGCCCCTGCTGCGCCGGGGATGCCCTAAATCCAGCACCAGTATGGCAATCGGCTCAAGAACGACATTGATGGCAAGGTAATGCCCAGAATGACTGTCGGTGTCGTACTGTCCCCGAGGGGCACAGATAGAGACAGTTCTGCAAATAGAGCAGAAGAAATACCATCAGCCCTGCAAAAGATGATGGAGAAAAATCACCGCCCCATCTAGAATCTCAGGCGGAGTTTCCATAAGGATGAGAAGCGGCCGCGTCAGCGGGAAGACGAATGCGGTCAGGAGAAGTGCTGTCAACATACCGAGCAGGATACACGTCGCTGCACTGCGGCGCACGCCGCCGCATCGTCCGCGCCGAAGCGCTGTCCCGTATAGATCGTGATCCCGTGCAGAACCCCATAATGAAGCCGAGCGCGAGGAACATGAGACTGCCCGTACAGCCAACGGCGGCAAGTGCATTCACCCAAGGGAATCGCCCGACGATGAGCGTATCGACAAAGGGAATAGAGCTGCTGCATCATTTCCTGCAATCAGCGGCAGCGCAAAGAAAAAGATCAGCCGTCCGGGGTCACCCGCTGTCATATTCTTCGTCATTCGAGGATACCTCGTCACAATGGTACGCAGTTTCTCTTGAAAGTACACTGTATTCGTATAGAGCACCCCTGCGTTTGGCGCGAACTTGATGAGATAGAGCTGCGGATCGCCGCTCACCCAGAAGTCCGTGGGATACGGGGTCACCGTGATGCCCTGCTTTTCAAAGTTGAGCACGGCACGCGGCAGATGGAACGCCGAGGTCACGAGAATCGGATGCACAAAGCCCTCACGCCGCAGGATTTCCGCCGTATAGCGCGCGTTCTGCCCCGTCGTGAGGCTGCGCGTCTCCACATAGATCATATCGTCCGGCACACCGAGCGAGCGCAAAACGCGTCGCGCGATCTCCGCCTCAGACCCCGTATCACTGAACACCTGCCCGCCCGAGAGCAGAATCGGCAGATGTGTGCGCAGGTGAAGGCGGTACACCGCGAGAAGGCGCGAGGATGGGCTCTGTGCGAGCATCCCCGTGCCGTCCCATCCTGCACATCACGCGATTGCCCCGCCGCCAAGCATGATGATGACATCGCCCTGCGGCGCCTCCGGGCACGGGATACGTCCGCTCAGCTCCCCATCAGGCGATCCGATACGGCTCCGATGGAGGGAGATAGAGACGCCAGCAAAGCGCACAGAGCAGCACAGCCGCACGAGATTGATGCCGTCTCTTCCATAGATAGACGGCAAGCCCAAGCATAGCAAGAACAAAAATCCCCGGCGGCAGAATCCATGCTGCCCCAAATTTTAAAATGTAAATCATCTCATACGTCCAATCACGATTCATTTCGATATGCTGAAAAATCAACAACCGCAGCAACTGCAAGGTGTCTCAGAAATATATAGCGCAACTACGGTGCCCCTATTATAGGGGATATTTTAGGGGATTTTTGTAGCACGAGGAGGCAAATAAATCCGCCGCAATACTGCTATCGAGGAGGCTTTGATTTACTCAATTTATAAATCCGAAAAAGGAAAATACGCCTTCACCGCGAATATTTAGAATATAGCACGTTCTTCTGCGTGCTTCATCGTTCGTGTATCGAGTCTGTGTGTATGGACAAAGGAGAGATTCACTCATGGCAATCATCGAATCAGAGCACATTGATGCCGAGAAGCGCTTTGGCGGCAACGGTACGATCCACATTCAGAAGCTCCTCACGCCGAAGGAACTGGACGGCAAGTGCGCCATGTTGCGCGTGTGACGATCCACCCATGCCGTCGATGGGCGCACACACAGCACGAGGGCAATACGGAGACGTATCACATCCTCTCGGGACGTGCCCGCTACAACGACAATGGCAAGGAGATCGAGATCGGCGCAGGTACGACAACATTCTGCGCGGACGGCGAAGTGACGCGATTGCCAATGCCTCCGAGACCGAGGATCTCATCTTTATGGCGCTGATTATCAATGAGTAAACCGTCTTGCTCAACTTTCTCCATTGGCTGTGAGGAGGTGCTGCGTTGGCTGATGCAAAGATAAATATCGGTGCATTCCTTCTTGAATGGGATACGGAAAAAGAAAAAAATCAATCGAAGGAAACACGGCATATCTTTTGAAACAGCAGGGACGCATTTTTCCTCGATGCGAACCGAATTGAGTACTATGATATAATGCATAGTACAGACGAAGATCGCTTTGTCAACCATACGGTATGGTTGACGGTTTATTATCCGTTGTCTATACAGAACGCGAAAAACGATATTTTACGTCTTATTTCGGCTCGAAAAAGCCACGAGAAAAGAAAAGGAGGGCCTATGAACGCGGAACTCTCTAAAACACTGCCAGATAACGACGGTCCCGAACTAACGGATGAACAGCTGAAGATTATGAACCTCGTACTTTCCCATAAGGGAACGCGCGGTGGCTCGCGAAAGGCTCTATACATTCAAGGACGGGAAGAGGAACGTGTCAGTGCACTCAGAAACCTGATGGACAGCATGCGTCTTACGCTGCCACAGGCAATGGATGCACTCAAAATTCCATCGTCGGAATATGAAAAATACGCTTCGGTTATCTAGGAAATCACTGATAAAATGAGGTCTGCCAGATTGGCGTAGATTTTTGTCCGAACAAGGTGGAAAAACCGGACGCAGAGTGGTGCTCTGTGGAGGATTTTCCGCCGAAGTGCGAGGCAAAAAGATGCGCTGGAAGTACTGATAAAATAAAGTCCGTCGAATTGGTGCAGATTTTTTTGTCCTGTCAAGGAGACAAACCGGACGCATAGCAGGAGGCTATGTGGAGGTTGTCGACACGACAGGGCGAAAAAGATGTGCTAAGACAGCGGTGCTGAGGTTTATCAATACTTCCTAAGATAGTAGTGCCGAATTTATCAGTACTTCTAGTTCGGCACGAATATCTACTGTTTTATCAGCAATTTCACAACGACAGAAGAATCCCTCGCGGCAGCCTTTCCATGAGGGGATTCTTCTTTATTTATTTTTCACTCATACTCGCAGGGGCGTCGATCGGGTCGAGGCGTGCGGCTTTACGGGCAGGATAGATGCCGAAGAGGCCGATCCCGACGGCAAAGGAGAAGGAGACGAGGATGGGCAGGGACGGCGATGGTGGTTTTCAGTCCGCCGAATCCGCCGATTGCCTTCGAGATGGAGATACCGAGGATGATGCCGAGCACACCGCCGACGATGCCGATGACCATGGACTCAATCATGAACTGCATGAGCACGTTCGATGAGGTTGCGCCGAGTGCCTTGCGGATGCCGATTTCACGCGTGCGCTCCGTGACGGAGACCATCATGATGTTCATGATGCCGATGCCGCGACGAGCAGCGAGATGCCCGCGATCGAGCCGAGGAGGAGCGTCAGCATATTCGTGTTTTTCGGTAAAAGCTCTCCATGAGGCTGGTCATGTTGCGGACGTTGAAGTCATCCTCCGCGCCCGTGCGGATGTGATGCCGCTGACGCAGGAGTGTCTCAATATCCGCCTGTACCTCATCCATTTTCTCGGGCGAGGAGACCTGTATATTGATGGAGTGCACGTGCGTGATGGCGAGCATACGCTCCTGCGCCGTCGTCAGCGGGATGTAGATCACATCGTCCTGATCCTGTCCGATGGACTGCCCCTTGCTCGCCGTAATGCCGATGACCTTGAACGGCTGATTGTTGATGCGATATTCTTTTCCGACAGGATTCTCCAGTGCCAAAGAGGTTGGACGCGACCGTCGGGCCGATCACGGCAACGCGGCTGCGTTTCTGCATATCGCTCGTCGTAATGAATGTTCCCGTTCTCCACCTTCAGCGAGCGGATCTGCATCAGCTCCGGCGTCACGCCATCCACCTGCGTATTCCAGTTGAGGTTGCCGTTCACGACCTGATAGGAGCTCGAGACGGTGGGCGATACATAGTCAATGCCCCTTTGATCTTGCTCTGAATCGCCTTCGCATCGTCGTATTTCAGGGACTTTCGCGTGCCCGCCTTGCCGCGCACACCGCCCTGATTGGACGAGCCCGGCATGACGATGAGCATATTCGACCCGAGACTCGCGAAGGAGTCCGAGACGCTCGTACGCACGCCCATGCCGATAGAGACCATGGCGATGACCGCGCCCACGCCGATGATGATGCCGAGCATCGTGAGGGAGGAGCGCAGCTTGTTGGCGAGCAGTGCGTTCACTGCCATGCCGAAAGCATTCGCTAAACAACATCCATCACGACCCCCTTCCCCTCATCACGCGTGATCTTCCCGTCACGCACGAGAAGCTGACGGCTCGCGCGCAGGGCAATCTCCGGCTCATGGGTGACGAGGATGATCGTGTGCCCCTTTTTCGTGCATCCGCTCAAAGATATCCATGATCTCCGTCGTGGACTTCGTATCGAGGTTGCCCGTCGGCTCATCCGCCATGATGATATGCGGATCGTTGACGAGAGCACGGGCTATGGCGACGCTGCCGCTGGCCGCCCGAGAGCTCGTTCGGCAGATGCTGTCCGCGATCGCCAAGCCCCACGGCGGCAAGCATCTCCTGGGCACGCTCCGTCCGCTCGTGGCGCCCCCACCCGCATAGACAAGCGGCAGAGCGACATTGTCGAGTGCCGAGATGCGCGGCAGCAGGTTGAAGTTCTGAAAGACGAACCCAATCTTCTTGTTGCGCGTCATGGCAAGCGCATCGTCGTCGAGACCCGCTACCTCATCGCCGTCGAGCCGATACGACCCCTCCGAGGGACGGTCGAGGCAGCCGAGAATGTTCATGAGCGTGGATTTTTCCCGAGCCGGAGGGTCCCATGAGCGCTGCGAACTCCCCGCGTCGGATATCGAGGTCGATGCCGTCCAGTGCGGCCAGCATCCGCCGCCGATGCGGTAGACCTTGCGGATGCCGCGCAGGCGAATCGTGCTCGTCTCTTTGCTTTGCATCATGACCTCCGATCACATCGGCGGAGGTCCGCCGTGATCCTTCGTGCTGCTCGTCGATTTCTTCGCCGTATAGCTGTTGACGATGCGCTCGCCCTCACTCAGCCCCGACAGGATCTCGACATACTCATCGCTGTAGATCCCCGTCTCAACATACCGCTGTTCCTGTGTCCCGTCGTCGTTCAGCACGAGCACGTACGCCCCTGCTGCATCCGTCTTGAGCACAGAGAGCGGCACGACGAAAGCGTTATCCTTATCCGCTGTGTCGATGACGACACGCGCCGTCATAGCGGGGAGAAGGAGGTTGTCTGGGATCATCCACATCCAGCGTGACATAGTAGTGATGACGCTCGCACTCGATGCGGCGGAGGAAGAACTCGACGAGCTCGTATCCCAACTGTTTGTCACATCCGTCTGCGAGATCTTGGAGACGCGTGCCGTAAATGTCTTATCCGTAAAGGCATCCACACTGAACGTCGCACTTTGGCCGATGCAGAATGTTGCCGATGTCCGTCTCGTCCACCTTCGCCTTGATCTGCTTCTTTGAGAGGTCTGCGATGCGCATGATGACCGTCGGATTATCCGATCCCTGCACGGCCATCGTCCCTGCGTTCTTCGGCTCGCCGACGACCACGCCGAGATCGGTGCGGTGATGATCGTCTCATTCGCGTCGGAGTTCGCCTCCTCGAGCGTGGACTGCGCCGTATCGTAGTTGTACTCTGCATCCTCAAGATCGGTTTCGACTTTGCGCCGATGCTCTCAAGATAGCTCATGCGGTTGTACTTCGCGCGCGTATTCGTTACGCGGTACTGTGCCTGATCGCGCTTTGCCTCATAGTCTTTTCCGTCGAGGGTGGCGACGATCTGCCCCGCCGTCACGGTATCGTTCTCCTTGACGAGCACGGAACTGATGCGCGCCGTGATCTTCGAGCTGACCTCAACAGGGTCCACAGGGCGGATCGTTCCTGTCGCCTCGACGGTGGACTTGATGTTCATGCGCTCGGCGACGACCGTCGGAACGTCCTTCGCCGCTTCGTTGGCCGCGCTCCTCGTATAGTAGGCATACCCGCCGCCGGCAATCAGGGCGGCGGTCAAAACAGCGATGCCGATGATTGTTCTGCGTTTCGCGATTTCTCCCCCGCGCTGCCGCATCCGTCCCCTCAGCGTATGCCGCCCGCGCCGCCGTACGCTCCTCATCTGTCACGGCGGGCGGTCCCTCTGCTGCCGCATGCTCCTCCGCAGAGGTTCCTTCCCCATCAGGCTCTCCACCTGTGCGCGATAGCGTGCATAGTCGTATCGTGCGCTGAGTGCATTTTGCCGCGCTGTCGTGAGCGCAGTCTGCGCATCGAGAATATCAAGGAGTATGCCCTCGCCCGCACGGTAACGTTCCGATGCAATACGGTAATCCTCCTCTGCCTGACGCACGGCATCCCCCGTCGAGGTAAAGCGCTGCTCCGCCTCGCGCATATTGAGATACGCCTGCCGCAGATTCAGATCGATGCTCTCCTCAGTTTTTCTTGACATTCAAGAGGGCGATGTCACGCTCCGCCTCCGCCGCGTCGATGGCACCGCGCGTCACATTACTGTCGAAAGATGTTCCAGTTCACACCGACCGAGGCAGACACATCAGAGGACGTGTCGCTGTGCGGACGAAACTGGCTCGTCAGCCCCGTACCGAGGTCAGATTCACCGTCGGTTTCTTCCCCGCGCGCGCAATATCCACCGCCAGCTCGCGCTGCTGCAGCGTCTCACGCTGTGCAGCGAGATCAAACCGCGTGCGCTGTGCGTAGAAATACAGTCCGTCAGCGCCGTGCCAAACGGCTCGTAGGAGACCTCTGTCGTCAGCTGCAGGGGCTCGGATCGGTCAATGTTGAGCAGATTGCGCAGCGCCGCGAGGTTCACCTCGTAGCTGCTCTCGGCACGGATGAGCTCCTGCCGTGCATTCGACAGCTCCACCGAGGAGCGGATCACGTCGATTTTGGCCTGTGCTCCTGCCTCGTAGAGTGCGTTGACATTCCGCAGATGGGCGTCGTATTTGTCCACGCTGTCGCGTTGGACTTCGATTTTCTTCGCTGCCTCTGCCGCGTTCCAGTAGGCAGCAATGACCTCGTATTTCAGCTCCTCACGCGCACGCTCCGTTGTCAGGCGCGCCGCATGTGCACCGATCTCCCCGCACGAATCCGCGCCTCGTTCGCTCCACCGCTGTAGAGCGGCAGACTAGCCGAAGGCTGACCCCGTTGCTCGCCTGCTCACTCGCATCGCTCGCCTTCGATGTACGCAGACTATCGCTCGCTCCAACCGAGATGCTGTTCTTCCACGTGCCTGACGCAGGGCGGCATCGGCAGAGCGTTCCCCTCGCGCGTGATGCGCAGTCCTGTATTCGCCGAAAGTGCCGTATCAATCGCATCTTCGAGGCTGAGCCGCATCGCATCCGCAGACAGCGGGAATGTCAGCACTGCGCCCACGAGGAGCGCGGCAAAAAGCACGCTGGCGCCTATTCTTCATCATAACCACCTCAACTTATGGAATCCCTTTTCATCCCGATAAGAATGCGCCCATGCTGCAGCAAAGGGCGCTATATTCTTCTTAGCATACGGTTATTTTTCCCTTAGGAAGCATATCAATGATTCGCCTAAAAGACTCGGATGTTCCTCCAGATACTTCTTCGCCGCCTCGAACTGGACATCCGTCGTGTCCTGCGGCGAACGCTCGACGACAATATCCGGCGTAATGCCCGTGCCGTCGATGGAGCGGCCGTTCGGCGTAATGTGCTGGCAATCGTCAGTTTCAGCCCATCATCGTGGAAGAGCGGCATTACCGCCTGCACTGACCCTTTCCCATAGGAAGTCGTGCCGATGATGGTCGCCGCGCCCGTATCCTGCAGTGCCCCCTGCCAGAATCTCCGACGCACTCGCGCTGTTCTCATCGATGAGCACGACAATCGGATACTTGCGCGCCTCGAGATGCGAGCGGTAAACCTCCGTATCGCCGTCGCGGTTGATGACAGAGACGATCGGCCCCGCCGGTACAATCTGCTCGGCGACGCAACACAGCTCGTAATCAATCCGCCCGGATTCTCACGCAGATCGATGATGAGCGAGGTCATGCCCGCCTCACCGAGACGCGCCATCTCTGCGGCGAACTCATCGCCCGTGTGCTCGGCAAATGACGCGATGCGGATGTAGCCGATCGTCGTCCCGTCGAGCATCACACCGCGCACTGAGTGTACCTGTATCACATCGCGCGTGATCGTCACATCCTGCTCCGCGCCGTCATGCAGGATGCGCAGCGTCACCTGCGTCCCGACCTCACCACGGATACGGAGAGCGACCTCCTCACTCGGCAGCTCGCTCGTCGGCACACCGTCCACGGCGAGGATCTCATCGCCCGCGCGCAGTCCCGCTGCCTCACCGGGCGTTCCGTCAAGCACGGAGATGATCTTTACCGTCCCGTCCTTAAAGCCCATCGTCACGCCGATCCCGCCAAACGAGCCCTCCGTCTGCTGACGCAGCGTGCGGAACATCTCGGGCGGCATATAGACCGAATGCGGATCACCGAGAGAGGCGACCATCCCGTCGATGGCACCATCCACGAGTGTACTGGTGTCGGGCGCGTCCACGTAACGCGACTGGATGAACTTCATCACGCCGAACAGGGCGGATAACATCATCGCCGTAGATGCCCATCGAGCGCAGGAAGACCCCCGCCGCAAGCACCGTCAACATACTGCCGCACAGAATCGAGATCATGGCGGTCAGAACAATCTTTTTGCTCATATCCTCTTCAATTCATTGATGAGCGGCGTTTCCGCCTGCTTACAAATACGACAGCGGATTGACCGGCTCACCGTTTTCTCGCACCTCAAAGTGGCAGTGCGGTCCCGTCGAGTTGCCCGTAGACCCGCAGTAGGCGATCACGTCGCCCTGCGAAACGTTCTCACCCACGCTGACATTCAGTGACTGACGGTGTCCATACAGCGTTGATATGCCGCCGCCGTGATTGATGATGACGGCGTTGCCATAGCCCGAGATCCAGCCCGCATATTCCACCGTTCCCGCCTGTGCCGCACAGATTGCATCGCCGTAATCGCCGCCGATGTCGATGCCGCTGTGGAAGCGCTGTGCGCCCGTGATCGGATGAACACGCCAGCCAAAGTCCGACGTGATCGGGCCGCCCAGCGGCCAGATCATCGCGCCCGAGCCCCTGCACGGGAGGTTGCGCAGGCCGCTGCGCTGCAGCATCCGCGTGATGCGCTCTGACGCCGCGCGTGCCTCGTCCTGCTTGCGTTCGATGGTCGCCTTATCGTACTTCATCTGCTCGATGATTGCACGCTGCTTCTCGACCTTATCCTCCATCGCGAGGCGCGCCTCGCGCGCCTCCTTCTCGAGCGGCTCCCTGTGCCGCCCGATCCTTCTCCAGCTCCTCCCTTGAGCGCACGCATCGCGTCACGGTCGGCAAGCACGGCATGAACGAGATCATAATCCTGCTTGATGACACGCTTCAGAAGATCCATGCGCGTGAGAAAATCGGAGAAGTCCTTTGCCCCGAACAGCACATCGACATAGGAAATCTGCCCATTGATGTAGATATCGCGGACGCGCTTTCCCGAGGGTCGCACTCTTGCGGTCGTACTCGCGCTCCGTGACAGCGAGTTTCTCCTCGTTCTCCTCGAGGCGTTCAAGCGTCTTGTTCAGCTCCGCGCGTCGCTCCTTATGCGTCGCGATTGCCGCATTGCTTCCTCATCCAGAACCCGCTTCTGCTCCGAGAGCAGTTGATCTTTCCCGCCAGCTCATCGCTCTGGCGTCCCAGATCCTCCACCTGTGCATCGTAGCTGTCGCGCTCCTCTTCGAGGCTCGCCGCCCATCCCTGCCCGCCGTAAGGGACGGAGACAGCGAGAGATGCACAGAGGATACGTTTTGTCACTGCATTCATCGCTTACACCTTCGGGAAACGCTTCAGCGACACCCACGCACCTGCCGCGCCGATCGCCATGCCGAGCAGGACGATCACAATCCCCACATACGTCATAAACGGCGACTGCGGAATGAGGCGGGAAGAACGCCAGTGTATCATATACCTTGTTGACAACGCCTGCGTAGAAACTGCGCAGGACAAGGGCGGAAATCACACCGCCGATGAAGCCGAGCACAATGCCCTCCAGTACGAACGGCCAGCGGATGAACTCATCCGTCGCACCGACGTACTTCATGATGGCGATTTCGCGCCGCCGCGCAAAGACCGTCAGACGGATCGTATTCGCGATGATAAAAGATCGTCGCACCGCCGAGCAGGAGGATCAGGAGAACACCGAAGAGACGCACCAGACGCGTGATATCAAAGAGATGCTCCACCACATCCTGCCCGTATTTCGCGGACTCGACGCCATCCATGCGCTCAATCTGCTAGCCGCCGTCTCCACCATATCCGGCTGACGCACGGTCACCTCGCAGGCGTTCGGCAGCGGGATTCTTGTCGCCGAGCGCATCGAGCAGATACTTCTGCTCGCCCAGACGCTCGGAAGGCGCTCCCTTTGCCTCGTCACGCCCGACGTACTTCACGGACTCGATGCCCTGGGTGCCTTGATCTTGGCACCGACATTCTGCTCTGCGTCCTCGCTCAGATCGTCCTTTAGATGAGACGCTGATCTGCACCTGCGACTCGAGCATCGACGCCGCGCGGTTCATATTGAGTGCGAGAATGAGGAATACGCCGAGGATAAAGAGGGAGACAGCGACCGTACCGACCGCCGCAAACGTCATCCAATTGTTGCGGCGCAGGGAGCGCAGAACCTCCTGCACATAGTACTCCGCCGTCCCTAATTTTCATATCCGTACCCCCGCGCTGCTCATCGCGCACGATCTTACCGTCCTCAATGGCGACAACACGGCGCTGCATCGTATCGACAATGTTCTTATCATGCGTTGCCATGACAATCGTCGTCCCCTGCCGCATTGATGCGCTTGAAAATATCCATAATATCCCAGCTCGTCTCCGGGATCGAGATTTCCTGTCGGCTCGTCGGCGATGAGGATCGCAGGATCGTTGACGATGGCGCGGGCAATCGCCACGCGCTGCTGCTCGCCGCCCGAGAGCTGTGAGGGGAAATCGCGATACTTGTCACGCGGTCCGACCACGTCGAGCACAGCGTTGACACGCCGCTGAATCATCTGGCGCGGTGCCTCGATAACACGCATGGCGAACGCCACATTCTCATAGACCGTCTTATCCGACAGGGAGGCGGTAGTCCTGAAAGATGACCCCCAAGACCGCGCCGCAGATACGGTACGTCGGTCATATCCATGTGCACGACATCGTGCCCGTTGACGAAGAGCTCACCCTCCGTCGGCAGCTCCTCACGAAACAACATCTTGATGAACGTGGATTTTCCCCGCGCCGCTCACCCCGACGACAAAGACAAACTCTCCCTTGGCAATCTCAATGTTCACATGGTCCAGTGCCACAGCACCATTCTCATATATCTTCGAGACATTTTTCATTCGAATCATGCGGTTCGTCTCATTCCTCTCCAATGCCAGCGCATGCGTCCCAGCATATACGCTAAAAAACCATTTTTTATTATAGCACAAATTGAAAAAACCACAAAATATTGCGTTGTCTTTTTCTCGCGCGCATGATATTCTCTTGCTCACGAGAATTTATTTCATTGATAGGAATACTACACCATGATCCTGAAAAATCTTTTTCTCCATCCTCAGATTTCTCAGCTTCGGACTCGGCATTCTCGGGGCATTTCTCCCCATTCTCCCGACCGTTCCCTTCATCCTGCTCGCTGCATACTGCTTTGCACGCAGCTCCCGCCGCCTCGAGAACTGGCTGCATACGACGCGTATCTACCGCACAACGCTGCTCCTTATGCGCCAAGGGCGACGTGGTATGACGCCGATGGAAAAACTCCGCATCATGCTCCCCGTCACCACACTCATGGGGATCTCCTTCCTTCTCGCCGATCACCTGCACGCACGCATCGCCATCGGCGTTGTATGGACGGCGCACGTCCTCTTCTTCCTCTTTCGCGTACCGAGCAGATAGTGACCTTCATTTGTCGTGATAACTTTTATCTTTTTTCTAATACATACTTGACAAAAAGCCAAAGATTCGATAGCCTATACTTATCGTATAATAAATTTTTCAGTGATTGGGCGAGGGCAATGGTATGAATTTCATCTTTGTATCTCCGCAGTTCCCACACGTCTACTGGAACTTCTGTGACCGCTTAAAGAAAAAGGGTAAACGTTCTCGGCATCGGCGATACGCCCTACGACCAGCTCACGCGCGAGATGCGCGAGGCACTGACCGAGTACTACTTTGTCCCCTGCACTCGACGACTATGACCAGATGCTGCGTGCCGTCGGCTTCTTCACGTTCAAGTACGGGCGCATTGACTGGCTCGAGTCCAACAATGAGCACTGGCTCATGAATGACGCCCGTCTGCGCACGGACTTCAACATCCGCACGGGCTGGCAGAGTGCAGACATGGAGCACATCAAGAGTAAATCCGCCATGAAGGCGTACTACCAAAAAGCGGGCATCCCGACGGCACGCCTCGTCCGTGCGACCACCCCTTTCTGCCGCCGAGGACTTTCTCGATACCGTCGGTTACCCCGTCATCGTCAAACCGGATGTCGGTGCAGGTGCGACAGGCGCTTACCGCATCGACACGCATGACGAGCTGCGGCATTTCTTCGCATCAAAGCCCGACGTCACCTATGTCATCGAGGAATTTGTCGCAGGCGATATCTGCTCCTACGACGCCATCGTCGATGCGGATGCGAACCCGATCTTTTGAGTCCATGACCGTCTGGCCGCCGACCGTCATGGATATCGTTCTCTATCAACTCGACCTCTCCTACTATACGGTACCCACTGTCCCAGATACGGTGAAGCGGATGGGACGCGCCGCGCTGAAGGCGTTCCGCGTACACAGCCGTTTCGTCCACTTTGAGTTCTTCCGCCTGACCGAGGCAAAAAGCAGGGCCTCGGCGCCGTCGAGACTACGTCGGGCTCGAGGTCAACATGCGCCCGGCGGGTGGCTAGCGACGGATATGACGAATTTCGCACACTCCACCGATGTCTATGAAATATGGGCAGACATGATTACGGCAAACCGCCGCCTTCTCCCCGACTGCGGCGTACACTGTTGCTGTGCCTACGCGGGACGGCGTGATTTCCACCGCTACGTACACACACATGAGGAAATCCTCAGCCGCTACGCGGACAGCATCGTCATGTGCGAGCGTCTGCCTGAGGTCATGTGGCCACAGATGGGCAATCAGATGTATATGGCAAAACTCCGCGATCAGGAGGAAACGGATGCGTTCATCCGATTCGTACAGGAACGCGTGAAATAACGACACGAAAGCATGAACTGCTGCACGTCTCCTATCACTTCGCAGCGCCCCGTTTCCCCGTAAGCAGCAAAGAAGCACAAAAGAGCCTATCGTACAGAGTTTACGGTTTCGTGCAATAGGGCTCTTTATCTCTTATTCAATTTCGCACCCAGCCGTACTGCGTGATATTCGAGGGTATAGTGCAGGGCGGTCGACAAAATCTTCATTGGTCGCGCCCGTACGGAAGATCGGCACACGCTCAAGGGCGAAGACGTTGCTGTTGCGGTCAACATTGCTGTACTTGACCGTAAAGCCTGCCTTATACCCTGCCTCCTTCGCGAGCTCTGCGATATGCAGATCGTGGGCGCCCGTCGGATAGGCGATGAACTCGACGGGATGCTCCCAATTCGCTCTCCGCCTGCCGCTTGGACTCCACAAGCTCCCTCGCGAATACGGTCATCCGGCAGCTCCGGCAAAGCCGCATGCGTCACCGTATGCGACTCAATCGTAACACCGCTCTTTTTCCATCTCGCGCACCTGATCCCACGTGAGATAACCCTTGCGCTTGCTCAGAAGCCCTGTGACGACAAAGACTGTCGCCTTGAGGTGATACTTTTTTTCAGAATGGGAAACGCATTGGTATAGTTATCGACGCATCCATCGTCAAACGTGATGAGCACAGGACGCTCGGGCAGAGACCCCGTGCCTGCCAGATAGTCGTATAGCTCATCGGGGCTGATCGTGTGATAGCCATGATCGACGAGATACTTCATCTGCCAGTCAAAATCCGATGGCTCAACCGCAAGGGAGAGGAAACGCGAATTGATCATGTGGTAGTTGAGCACGGTCACCTTCACATCGTCCTCGGTGGCAGCGGAGGTGAGGGCGCAGGCGTATCCTTCGGATGTCCGATAATGAGCAGGACACCGAGAAGAATGGCAAGGACAGCAAGCAGCGACCAGAACTGCCGTCCACCGATCATCTGTTTTATGTTCACGCCATCCCCCCGTCAGAAAAGTACTTTAGGGAGCACTGATAAATTCGGCACAACCATCTTGACGCATCTTTTTCGCCCGCTTTTCGTTAGCAAATCCTCCACATAGCCCTCGCTATGCGTCCGGTTTGCTGCCTCAATCGGACAAAAAATCTACGCCAATCTGGCAGACCTCATTTTATCAGCGATTCCTTTATTGATTATTGTACTTGTATTTTGACGGGAAATCAACACGGGCACAAAAAAAAGACTGCCAGACCGGCAGTCTTCATATGTCGCTCAGAATTACGATACCGCCGAAATGCGGGAAAGGTATCGCGTCAGCATGACTGAGATTTATTTTTTTCGCCCAGACCACCGCCATGAGATCCTCATACACGGTCTCGAGCTGCTGCACGAGAATCGGCAGGAGCGTCTGAATCATGCGGCTGTCGAAGGTCTCATCGACGAACGGGACACAGATATCGAGATAGATATTGCCATCTTCGCGGAGATAATACTTGAAGATCTTGTACTCCGCATTGAGCATATTGAGGTGGCTCTTGATGCTGTCGATGTTCTTCTCGTTGATGCCCGTCGCAACCTGCGTGCGGATGATCGTAAAGATACTGTCGTCGATGAAGATCGCCATCGGCATGATCTGCCCCTTCGCCTCGATGCGCGAGCGGAAGATCGTCGTGTGGAACTCATCGGAAAGTGCCTGCGACTCAAAAGTAATTGATGTCGTTATCTTTGAGAATGCTTGGAACTTTTTCCGCCTTCGTCGCACCCTCTGCGAGCAGCTTCCTTCTTCTCAATCAGCTTCTCTGCCTGCTTTTCGAGCTTCGGCTCGTTCTCCGTGCTCTTTGCCATGTAAATGTGCCTCCCTTATCCGTTACGAGTAAATACTCCCATGACTATTTTACCATAGTTTTTCATCTATTTGCAGAAAAACCGCTGTCACACGGTTTTTCTTCAAAAGCCGTGTGCAGCGGTATATCTCATGTCAGGCCGTTCTTTTGCGCAGAATGAACGCACGCACAAAGAGTGCCGTAAAGAGTATAGCGAAGCCGATGCCCGCCGGATAGGTAATGCTCGTCGGCAGACCAAAGCCCTCCGGTGCCTGTAGGAGGTAGGTCGTCGTCACTGCCGACATAAAGATCGCAGGCACGAGTGCGATCACGTATGCATACGAGCCCGGTTTATTGAGGTAGAGGTATGCCGTGCCCGTCAGAGCATAATCATCGCGAGCGTCTGGTTTGCCCACGAGAGTAACGCCAGATGATGGAAGTCCCATCTGCGAAAGAATCAAGCCGATGGCGAGCATCGGGATGGCGATCATCAGACGCTTCGACGACTCCTTCTGCGGAACGATTCAGCCAGTCGGCAAGCGTCAGACGCGCCGAGCGGAAAGGCCGTATCGCCCGAGGTGATCGGGCGAGCAATAACGCCCAGCATCGCGAGAATAGCACCGATGCTAACCCCACCGACACCGATTGCCCCCATGAAGCCGTTGCAGACCTCGTGAACAACGCCACCGGGGCCGGCCTCGCCAGTGCCGCGCCAAGGCCCGGTGTGCCGTCGTAGAACGTCGCACCTGCCGCCGCCCAGCAGAGCGCGATGATGCCCTCAGCGACCATTGCGCCGTAGAACACGGGGCGTCCATGCGCTCATCCTTCAGGCAGCGCGCCATGATCGGTGACTGCGTCGCGTGGAATCCCAGAGACTGCACCGCAGGGCAACGGTGATGAAGAGCAGCAGCCAGATCGGAAGATGCTGCGGATGCAGGTTCTCCAGCGTCATCTCGGGCATCGTATGTCCGCCGACACCGAAGAGCATTCCGCCCATGATGCCGAGTGCCATGACGATGGGGCAGATGCCGAAAGAGCGGATAGAACCGTGCGATGATCTGGTCGATCGGCAGCAGGGTTGCCAGCGTATAGTAAATAAAGACGACAGCGAGCCAGAAGAGCACCGCCTGCCCCGTCAGCTGGAAAGCAGCATCGCAGGCCCCGTCATGAAGACGACACCGACGAGACGAGGAGGACAATCGAAAAATACGCGCATAACCTGAAAGGCATGATATGCCCCCAGATTCTTGCCGACGACCTCCGAGAGGCTCTTTCCATCCTCACGGAACGAAATCATGCCCGAGAGATAGTCATGCACGCCGCCTGCAAAGATCGTACCGAAGACGATCCAAAGATAGACGCTGGGTCCCTCAAAGAGTGCTCCCGCAAGCGCACCGAAGATCGGACCAAGGCCTGCGATGTTGAGGAGCTGGATGAAAACACCTTCCACGTCGGCAGCGGGATATAGTCCACGCGTCTTCCAGACGAATCGCAGGTGCTACCTCCCCCGTACGCCCGAATGCCCGGTCGACGGTGCCCCATAAACAAGGTAGCCCGACGATGAGCGTTGCGAGCGCGCCAAGAAATGTAACCATTGCTTGTCACTTCTTCCTAAAATAAATACACGATATGCCGGTGTGCCGGCGCCCCCATGCCTGCCCTCCTTCCGCACAATGATAAAGAAGCCCTTACAATCGGTCCTAAAGAATTATTAGCTTCTCGGCGATTATCATATCATAACTCTCTTCTCTTGTCTAATCCTTTCGATGTGCTATAATCAAGAATACACTGTGTATGTGCCCCTTTTTTTACTTTTAGGGGAGGAGTTTCTATGGGACTTGATATTCTTCTATTCCTTCTGCTTGGACTTTTCGTGGGCACGTTCGGCACGCTGGTCGGCATCGGCGGCGGACTGATCTGCGTGCCGATCTTCATCTTCTTTCTGTCGGACGGTGGGATCTATCCGTACTTTCACACGGCAGCTCAGATCACGGGCACATCGCTCGTCATCGTCTGCGCCAATGCGCTCTCGGGGACATTTGCCTACATCCGTCAAAAACGCGTCTACTTTGCCGCAGCAATTCCCTTTGCTCTTGCGACACTGCCCGGCGCGTTCCTTGGCTCATACATCGTCGATGACTTCACGGGACCGATGCTCTACATCTCCTATGGTTCGTTCCTCCTGCTCATGTGCTCTTATGATGTACTGGAATGCCATGACATAAAGAAAGCACGCGGATGTGCATACCCTTCCTGCAGACTTCACCTTCAACCGTTCCCTCGGCGTTGGGTCAAGTGCAGGTGTTGGCTTTATCTCGAGCATCTTCGGTATCGGCGGCGGCGTGAGTTCACGTCCCCTCATGGTCTACCTGCTCGGCTTCCCCGTCCACGTCGCGACGGCGACCTCGCATTCGTCCTCGCCTGCTCGGCGACCTTCGGCGTCATTAACCGTCTGGCTCGGTCACGTCATCTGGACGCCCGCCATCTGCATCTCCATCGGTGCCGCCATCGGCGCACAGATCGAGCCGCCCTCTCGAAAAAGACAAAAATCCAAGGGTCATCCCTCGTTCTGCTTGCTCTCGCCATGTTCGGGCTCGGACTCCGTCTGATCTGGATGAGCGGTATGCTCTGATCTGTCCATCAAAAAGAATCGCCTCGGCATGAGGGCGATTCTTTTTCCGCTCTGTCTATTTCGATCAGATCGGCTTGATCCCATACTGTGCAGCCTGTGCGGACTCGACTGCCTGATGTGCCAGGTCAATCGAGAGCCCGAGGGTGCGCATGATCTTGTCGGGGTTGTGGAAGCCCATGCCGTTCTCGGCAGCGACCCAATCCCAGTACCACTGTGCTTCGCGGAGCTTTGCACGTGCATCTTCGAGCGATGCGTCGGGCACGCCTGCCTCCATTGCAGCCTTGACCGTAAGATGTGCCTTTGCGACCGACTGTCCCGCGATGCGCTGAACCTTAAAGGTATTGTCATGGATGGTCTTGACGCGGGCGACCAGAGTCTCCTCGCTCTCATCATGACACTTCAGACATGCTTCCTTCGTGTACTTCAGCGGACTCGACATCCAGTGCGATGTGTACTTCTTTCCGCCGTCACGCATATAGGGCATGTGGCAGTCCACGCAGGTAACACCGGCATCGGCATGGACGCTCGTCGCCCACGTCTCGAATTCCGGATGCTGCGCCTTGAGCATCATCGTCTTGGAGTCAGGGGTGCACCCAGTCGCCCTGAATCCGCCCGCCTGCCCGGTCTGATAGAACTTGTACTCGGACTCGGCATCGAGGCCGTTGTCGTACGGGTGGTTCACCGTCCGTCCTCAGCAGTGAAGTAGTACTCCGTATGGCACTGCGCACAGACATAGGCGCGCATATCATTATGTGGTGCGGCATTCACATCGACACCACGGCGTGCCATTGCCTCGATGAAGCCCTGCTGATAGACGCGCAGCTGCATCGTATCGGGATCGTGGCATGTCGAGCAGCCGAACCACTCATCGTCGGTGATGGGAGCCGCAACTTCATCAAACGGCTTCGATGCATACGCCCATCCACCTTCTTTGAAGTGCACATCATAAACATACGAACCCTTGCACTGTAGACAACTCCCCTTCTGTCCCGGAAGCCTCTTCGTATGCAGGAGATCGTAGCCCGCATACGTATGCCCGCGGTCATCGTCATACTGGATGGCGAACTTGTATCCCTTGAAGTTCTCGAGCATCTCGGGCTGGTGTTCGAGATTGGAGTTGCCCTCCATGCTGCCGCCGTAGCCCGTGGGCGACGGGGCTTCCTCATTGTTCTTCATGAAGGAATTGTACTGGAGCGGATAGGCATCCTTGTACGCCTCTTTGCCGATCTTGGCTTCCGTCCCGCCTTGGATGGCGACCAGCTTCACGCTGTCGTCATTCGGCTGCGCACCGATGCGAACGGCAACGAATCCAAAGAACAGGGCACAGACGCCGGCAACACCCGCAATGATTTTCTTTCTGTTACTCAACTCTTATCCCCCCTTCTAAAGGATTGGAACCATGTGGAATCCGGCTGTGACACTTCGTGCAGGTCGCACTTCCGTCCTTGCCCTTATCCACGCATACATTGCCCATTGTCGAGCTGTGACAGCGCAGGCAGTTGCTGTTGACGATATCCCGCCCATGATCCGAGATCTTGATGTGCACGGGGTAGTCGTTCAGCACCTGATGCAGCGTATCGTGCATACCGGTCTGCCCTTTTTCCATGTAGTAAATGGCGACATTCTCGTGCGGCAGATGGCACTCCACACAGGCAACATTCGCATGGGTCGACATGGCATGTGTCGCCGCTTCGTGCTTCATGGCGTGACAGGTTCCGCAGAATTTCGGTGATGCCGACGCCTTGTCCATGACCATACCGCCCGCAACGACGATGATGCCCAGAACAAATGCGCCGATGACGCAGCGGGTGTGTTCTGCTGCACGAACTCCTTCAAATTCATGTGTCCTTCCTCCCTTCTATGATTTCTTACCGAGCGGATCTTCCGCGTCACCCCCTTTGGCAGGACTTACCGTCTGCCGTGCCGCAACGAGACCGCCGATTGTCACGAGCACACAGGCGAGCCACAGGAGCGATATACCGGGCTTCGTACTGATGGAAGCCGTCACCGGCATCGCCATCTCCTCCGCCAAGGAGGGCAGAATCTCCAGCCGTATATCACGCTCATCCGCAGATACACCTGTGAGGCGTATGCGGAATTTTGCCATCCATCACATCGATCGGGCGGGATGTCCCTCCCGTATCGGTGGCAAGTATCGTTGGTTCGACCGTATCCACTGCCTCTCCGTCCGTCAGCTCGATCTGCGCTGTGACGAGGGCCTTTCCGCCGCCCTGCGGTTCAAAGGATACGCCCTCATAGCGGTAGGCATAGTCGTTGATGCCCATGACCGTCCTGCCGCGCCGCAGGATCATCTCGTCATGCTCTGCCGTCGTCGGCGTTGGAGCGATGTAGAGATCGCCGGCGAGACTTCTGGCAATCGCGGGCTCACGTGCTGCATCCTCGCCGCTCCCGCGCAGTTTCGTGACCGCTTCGGTGGGCGTTCCGTCCACCTCGTAGCGATAGGACTTTTCCTTGCCATTTTCGGCAAAAGTCCTGTCCGCGATAGACCACCGTGTGTCCGTAGACCTCCTGCGGAACATCCGGCGTCAGATCAACGGAGGTCGTCTGACTGCCACTGCCCGAGAGGATAAAGGCGAGAAGCGCCATGCCTGTACCGACGTGAGCCAGCAGTCCGCCCGACACCGATCTGATGCCGACGATAGGTCTCAGCAGCCGCTGCTGCCGCAAAGAGCGCAAAGGATGCCAGAAGGACGGAGGGGATGTCCGTGACGCCGACCGCCCCGCTGCAACACCGCCGAGAACGGTGAGAGCGAAGATCCAGTAGGGACGCTTCCCCATCGTTCCGTTCCACGACATGAGCGAGCCGAGCCCCATCAAAAGGGCAAGCACAATGGCAATCGGCAGGGTCGTCCGCACGTAGTAGCTCGTATCCACTGCCGCACTCTCACCCATGAGCCCCGAGATCAGCGGCATCGACATACCGAAGAAGACAAGAACCGTGATGAAGACGAGGAGCAGCATGCCGAGCAGAATGAGGAAGCTGCGGCTGCGGTGCTCGCTGTAGACTGCCCCCTGTGGAAGACGATCCATCTGACGCACAAGGACGATGAGTCCAAAGAGCAGGATGATTCCATTTGCTAGGGCGATGTAAAAGCCGATGTCCGACCCCGCAAAGGAGTGTACGGAGAAGTCTCCGAGGATACCGCTGCGGGTCAGGAACGTCCCATAGAGAACGAACGCATAGGAGAAGACTGCAGCGAGATGGACAAGATAGAATGCGCCGCGCCGCGTGCGTGCGACGGCGATCAGATGGAGCAGGATACAGGAGAGCAGCCACGGTACGAGCGAGGAGTTCTCCACGGGATCCCAGCCCCAGTAGCCGCCCCAGCCGAGCACCTTGTATGCCCAGTAGCCGCCGATGAAGATGCCTGCGCCGAGAAACGACCACGCGATGAGCGTCCAGCGGCGCATCGGTGCGAGAAAGTTTCCGTCTGCGGGGCTGCGCATCATACTCTCAAGCGAGTATACAAAGGGAACGGCGAGGAGCGCATAGCCGATAAAGATGATCGGCGGATGCACGGCCATCCACGGATCCTGCAGCAGCGGGTTCATCCCGTACCCGTCGGGCATGATATGCTCGGCGGGGGTAAAGGGACTCTTGATGAATACGAGAATGACGAGCATCGCCGTCAGGAGATGATAGATGATCCGCCCCGTCGCCGTCAGACGGTTGGTGCAGACCATATACGTACCAACAAGTGCGTGAATGAGGAGCCAGAGGAGGAACGAGCCCTGCTGCCCTGCCCAGAATGCCGAGATCTTGTAGATCAGCGGGAGATCGATGGAGGAGTAGCTCGCCACATACGAGTAGCTGAAATCATTGGACAGGATAACGGCAAAGAGAACGGCTGACGCACCGACGGCAGCAAGTCCTGCGAGGATGGCAGAGATGCGGCTGCCGCAATCACTGCCCCTGGCATCAAAGAACACTGCACTGAGTGCAAAGAGAAGAACAAAACCCTAAGAGTACCGTACCGATCATGCGCGAGCCTTTCCTTTTTCTTCCTCATATTTGGACGGGCATTTGATGAGCAGCTTATCCGCTGCAAAGGCATCGCCCGTATATTTTCCGATGGCGACAACGTGATATGCGTCGTCGAACGTATCCGGCTTGGCGCCCTTATATCGTACGAGCATCGTCTCCCGTCTCCTCATCGGCGATGGAAAAAGACAAAATGTCCGTCCTCCATGTGCGGGGCAACCGTGTCGTCGAGGATGCCCTTGACCTGCACATTGCGCTGTGCGGCGCGCGCATCTGCTACACTGACGTACGGCGTGACCGAGTCGGCAAAGAAGTAGCCGGCATAGCCGATAAATCCCAGAATCAGAATGAGGAAAAAAAATATTTACGCATTGGGTTCCCCCGTTTCATCAGCCAAATGTAGATCAGTGTCATATCAATCAATGAAAGCACAGTGTCCGAGCATCACTGCATCCATGTCGATGCGTCCTGTCTCATTGAGGACGGGTGATGGATGGAGAGAAGAACATCCGCGGCAGGGATAAAAGACCAGAAAAGGAACAGCGATAAAGGAGAAGAGCGCATACACGGCAGAGGAGGATGCGCGGGCACGTTCGTCCCGCATCGTCATGCGCAGTGTCACGTATGCGGCGTAGATCAGCAGGAGGACGAAGATCGTCGTCTGCCGGGGATCCCCAGTTCCAGTAGGCACCCCATGTCAGCTTAGAAAACCGCTCCGCTCACCGTCGCCATGAGGGTGAAGATCAGACCGAGGATAGCAGAGCGGGCGCTCTTTGCGTCATAGCGCAGCTCCCGTGTCTTCAGATAGCGTGCGCCCCAGTAGGCAGCACCAAAAAATGCGACGACGGCGACCCATGCCGTTGGAATGTGAAAGAATGCGATGCGCACATAGTTCCCCAGCCCTTCGGCGGGCGGAACGATGAAGAACACAGCACCGAGCGATGCGAGTGTCAGCACGGCAATCACTCCGACAAGCATTAAGACTCTATCTAACTCTCGATCCAGAGAGAATCAAACAGCATCGATGCCCCCACCGTGAGCATCATATCGTAGAGTGCGATACCGCCAAGGAGTACCGGCTCTCCTCCACCCGCCGAGAGAGAGATCGCAGGCAGGAGAATCGGCAGCATCGACGGAAGCAGGAGCACGGGAACGAGCCCACCGCGTACGCTTGCCCCTGCGGCGACCGCCGCGAGGAGCGTATCCGCCGCCGCCATGCCCCAAAGTCCCAGAAGCAGTGTCCCGAGAAAAACGGCATTGAGGACAAGCGGTGCATCCATCAAAATGATCACAAGAGGCAATGTAATGACAGCAAGCACGATGAGTGTGACGAGATGCGCTGCCATCTTGCCGAAGAGCACGGCCTGTGCCGGAACATAGATCCGAAGGAAAAGCAGTGTTCCCGCGGCCTCCTCCTCGGCAAAAAGCCGTTCTCCCTGCAGCGTCGCTGCAAAGAACAGGACAATCCAGAACAGCGCTGCGGCAAGACGGACATCCATCGTCCCCCACGCAAGCGACATACTCATGAACGCGATCACCGTGAGTGCGAACATCCCCATCGTGACATAGCCCGCACGGTGGCGTACGCCGTCACGCAGTTCCTTAGCAGCAACGTGCAGAACTATCGGTAAGATCGATGCACGCATCCGCCGCCTTCCTTTCCTCCGGTTCATTCGTCGCCCACAGGATGAGGCGTCCGCGCTCAGCTGCATGCCGCGCCTCCGCAGTGAGCAGTTCCCGTCCGTGCACATCGAGGGCAAGTCCCGGCTCGTCGAGGAGCCAGATGGGTGCGTCTGCTCCGAGGAGAACGGCGAGTCGTACACGCTGACGCATGCCCGTCGAGAGTTCCCCCGCCATGCGCGGCAGCACCTCGGACGGCAGTCCCACACGCTCCAAGAGTCCCTCCAGCAATCCATCCGCTGGGCAGATCCCGCGTGCGGAGAGAAAGAAGGTCAGATTCTCACGTACGGAAAGGCGGGTATATAGCTCCATCTCGGGTGTCGCCATCGCGAGAATGCGGCGATAGTCCGCTCCACAGATCGACTTGCCATCCAGTGTCGTCTCAATCTTCCCTTTCGTTGGAAGGATCAGACGACCGGCGAGACGGAGCAGCGTCGATTTGCCGCTCCCATTCCCCCCTGCAACGGAGGTAATGACGCCGCCATGAAAGGAACATGTCAGCTGCCGCAGAATTTCATGGGATCCGAAGCTGTGACTGACTTGATTAAAGAAGATTTCAACCATATTCATTCCTTCCATAACTTTGATTTATTTTAACACGTATCTGAATAGAATATGAAATACTTTTTTTGTATAAAATATTTTTTTATGTGTAGACTATTTCAAAAATGAATTCAGTTCATATCGCGTGATTATTGAAGAAAAAGAAAGTATCCGAACGCTTCTCGTCACGTTTCGAATACTTCTTCTCATTTTCAACGATATATAATATTTATCACACAGCTGTGATCTTCTTTACATCTCCTTACTTTTTCATACGCATTTCTCCAAAGACGGCGAGACATGGGCATCCGGTCAAGCTCCGTATCAATGGCGGCAACATCCCCTGCCGAAAGCCGGATATCGGCGGCTCCTGCATTCTCCACCAGCCGCGCCCGCTTGCGCGTTCCCGGGATCGGCACAATATGCGGCTTTTTGCAGAGCATCCACGCGAGTGCAATCTGTCCGCTCGTCGCCCCCTTCTCCTCCGCGAGCGTACGCAGGAGTGCGAGGAGCTCGCGTTCTCCGCCATCGCCGCGGGGCTGAACTGCGGCATACGCGCACGCATATCCCCCTCTGCAAAGACCGACGTCCTGTCATACGCACCGGTCAGCACGCCATTGGCAAAGGGCGAAAACGCGACAAAACCAATCCCCAGTTCCTCGAGAACGGGAAAAATCCGCTCATGCGTACGCGCCATCATGGAGTAACGATTTCTGCACGGCAGTCAGCGGACAAATGGCATGCGCACGGCGAATATCCTCCTCTGAGGCCTCCGAGATCCCCCAGTGAAGAATTTTTCCTTCCTTTATCAGGTCTGCCATCACGCCCGCGACCTCCTCGGCAGGGATCTTCGGATCGACGCGATGCTGATAGAAGAGATCAATGTGATCTGTCCCCAGTCTCGCTGCAGAGGCATCCACCGATGCACGGATCACCGCAGGGCGTGCATCAGGGGACGATGGGGCTTTTGCCCTCTTTCAACAAGCTCATATTGAAATGGATCCCAAACTTTGTTGCGAGGACAACCTTGTCGCGATAGGGCGCAAGTGCCACCCCGACGAGTTTTTCATTGTCATGTGGATCATCGGGTGTACCGTATACCTCCGCCGTGTCAAAGAACGTGATGCCCATATCTACAGCAGCGGCGATCAACTCGCACATCTCCTTCTTGTCGGCGGGCGCACCATAGCTCTGACTCATCCCCATGCAGCCAAGCCCGACAGATGAGACCGTGAGATTCCCTAGTTTACGGTAATTCATGTAAATCCTCCTTATATAGACTTCGAGGAAGCAAATTTCTCCAATATCTCCATATTCTCCTGCACCAAGGCAGGAGAATAAATTTTCGGTTGATCAGACGCGCGTATGATATTCCAGAGAGCAGCCGCGGCTTGTAATTTGGGCTTAAATCGATCATTGCCCTCATCTGCGCAAAAATCTTTTAGGAATTGATTCCATTCACACGCAGATGCGTCGTATGTCGCATAGGCAGAATCTCCCTCGTATACCTTCAGCAGGTCGCGTATGGTAAACGCCGTGTCCTGCACCGCCTTCACTCGCCGCCATGCCGTCGCCATATTCGCTGTAAACTTAAACGGTACAATCCCTGTCAACGATGAAAAATATACCCGGAACTTTGCATTGAAGGAAAATTTACAGCCAAGCAGAGGTGTGTCCAAAGTGATTGTATCTGATGATACGGATGACACGGAGCGGGATACTTTTTTGATGCGGTGCCCCTTAAAGTATTCGGCAATATTGTGATTGAGTTCCGTCTTTACTCCTGTGTGATCAACGCCAATGCTCTTGCAAATTTCCACCAATTCTGCCCGATACCAATAATACTTTTGAAATTCTTTATAGGATGAAAGCTCCTCAAATGCAGGACGTTCTGTCATCATGTACTCCATATTGCAAATGATTACTTCGTCAAGAAACTTTTCTCATTATAACACAGACATCTGGATATAAAAAGGATGACAATACCTCGATTGTACCGTCATCCGATTAGAGAAGCACTGATAACTCATTGTATCAGCGATCCCTTAGAATTTACTTTCTTCAACTCTGCATTCTTCTCAAGAATGAGCTTGAACAGCTCTGAGTCTGCCGGAATCTCCGTGAAGTGCGTGAGTGCCTTCTCGAAGCCGTGCTCCTTGAGATATGCCTGTACCTCGACTGCCTCAGGATCCTCCGCGTAGTCGAAATGGAGGGCGGCAGCGATGACCGTCGCAAGCGCCTCGGGTTTTTCCGCGTGCGACGAGCTGATTGGCGGGCGAGACGAGGCGATCCTTCGCGCCGAGCTTGCGCTTCGGCCCGCGTGCGACGCGCGTCACAGCGTCGGAGAGATGCGGATTCTTGAACCGCGACTCTGCCGTACGGATGTATTCTGCATGCGTTTCACGGTCAAAGCCGTATTTCTCGATCAGGAGTTCACTCGTCTCCGCCCAGACGCGGCGGACAAACGCGACGATCTCCTCGTCCTGCATCGCCGAGGCGATGTCCTCAATCCCGTTCAGATATGCCATGTAGGCAATGGAGGCGTGTCCCGTATTGACGGAGAACAACTTGCGCTCGATGTAGGCTTCGAGGTTATCCACCCATGTCAGCCCCTCGATCTGCGGCTCTGCGCCGACGACGCCCGTGCGATCCACATCCCACTCGCAGAACGGCTCAACCTTGACGAGCAGCGGATCCTCATTGTGCTGGATCGGCACGATGCGGTCAACCGCCGCATCGGGGAATCCGATACAGCGTGCGGCTTTCTCCTTGATATCGTCAGCGAGGTGCTCATAGACAAAGTTCTTCAGCACCGTCGAGCCGCCGACCATATTCTCACACGCGATAATGTTCAGCGGTGCATCCGTCTTTTCAAGGCGCCGCGCAATCCCCTTGGCAATGTTCGGTGCAATGAATTTCAGGATATTCGGCCCGATCGCCGTGGTGACAATGTCCGCCGTGACGAACGCAGCGAGCAGAGCCTCGAGATCTTTGTTGCTGTTGATCGCCCTTGACGTGCTCGACGTGGATTTTTTTCGGCGTATCGCCGACCACCTCGATATCATAGGAACGACGTGCATTGATCTCATCCACCAGAGCATCCGCCACATCGACAAAGGTGACCTCATAGCCCGAGCGCACGAGCAGTTCCCCGATAAAGCCGCGGCCGATATTGCCGCCGCCGAAATGGATTGCTTGTTTCATGGTCATGTCCTTTCAATCCGCTTTCGTAAAGACGTGATAGAGTTCATCGGCACTCTTCGTCTTGAAGAGCTGCTCGAGCTGCTCATCCGTGTAGTCGCCGACCATCGTTGCGATATTGGCAAGGATCGCAAGATGATCGTTGCCGACGCCCGCGATGCCGATCACGAGATATGCCGTCTCATCGCCGAACTTCACACCGTCGGGATACTGGCAGACGACGATGCCCGTCTTCTTGATCGTATCCTTGACTGCGTTTTCTCCGTGTGGGATGGCAATGCCCTTGCCGATGTAGGTGGAAAGATCATGCTCGCGGTTGAGCATGCCCTGTACGTAGCCCTCATCAACATAGCCGCTCGCGACGAGCATCTTGCCTGCCGCCGTGATCGCTTCCTCGCGGCTGACCGAGGGGAGTCCGATCTTCACGTTTTCCTGACGCAGAACATCCGCGCTCACCGTCTCTGCCGCCTCTTCCTGTGCGTCTGCGGTCGGTGCAGAGGTCTCTACCGCAGCCTCTTTCAGGCGCGCCGTAACGATCTCATAGACGTTGTTCTGCGTGAAATCACGCACCCAGATATGCTCTGCCTGCGGCGAATCCGCAAGGGCACGCTCGGCGAGTTTCTCATGCGAGATGACCAGCTGCGCTTCCTGCTGGAATGGCACCGATGGCGCAGTTCGTCACGGAGATATCCTTGTAGCCGTCCTTCTTGAGCTTCTTGCGCAGTGCTGCCGCACCGAGTGCCGACGAGCCCATGCCCGCATCACAGGCGTAGACGATGACCTTCAGATCCTTGCCCGCAACCTTCTTCTCTGCGGGCAGCTCCTCGCCGCGATTCTTGCGCTCTGCCATGTCCTCACGCGCCGACTCCAGCGAGTCGTCTTCGACATCCTTCGACATCTTGATAAAGACAGAAGCAACCGCGCAGGATACCACCGTCGCTACGGCAAATGCCGAAAGATTGGCAACGAGTGCCGAGGTGTTCGGGGTCATCGCGATAATCGCGAAGATCGAGCCCGGCGAGGACGGAGCAATCAGACCGCCGCCGAGGAGGCCGAGCGTAAAGACGCCGGACATGCCGCCCGCGATCGCGGCGATGATGAGGATCGGCTTCGCGAGGATGTGCGGAAGTAGATCTCGTGAATACCGCCGAGTACGTGGATAATCATGGCTCCCGGCGAGGACGACTTAGCCATGCCCTTGCCGAAACATCCAGTAGGCGAGCAGAATACCAAAGCCGGGCCCGGGGTTCGCCTCGAGCAGGAAGAACATGGACTTGCCGTATTCCTGTGCCTGCTGAATGCCGAGGGGGCTGAGCACGCCATGATTCAGTGCATTGTTGAGGAAGAGCACCTTTGCGGGCTCAATGATGATGGATGCCAGCGGCAGAAGTCCTGCCGCGACAATCGCCTCCACGCCGCTGCGCAGGATGTTGTTTGCGCCGCTGACCACGGGGCCGACCACAGCAAAGGCAATCATTGCGAGGATACCGCCGAAGATGCCGAGCGAGAAGTTGTTGACGAGCATCTCGAATCCCCCGGGATGCTGTCACGTACGGCATTGTCAAACTTCTTGATCAGATAGCCACCCAGAGGTCCCATAATCATGGCGCCGAGGAACATCGGAATCTCCGAGCCGGCGATGATGCCCGATGTGGCAATCGCCGCCATGACGCCGCCACGGTGTCCGTAGACTGCTGCGCCGCCGCTGTAGCCGATCAGCAGCGGGATAAGCCACTTGCTCATCGGGCCGCCGACCTGTGCCAGATACTCGTTTGGCATCCATCCCGTCGGAATAAAGAGTGCCGTTAAGAACCCCCATGCGATAAATGCGCCGATGTTCGGCATCACCATGCCGGACAGGAAGCGGCCAAACTTCTGCATGGCCTCCTGTGCCCCTCCGCCTTGCTGACTCATAAAAATCCCCCTTTGTAAAAACAGACAATATGGAGCATCTTAGCCCCGCTATTTGTTGAATCACTGAATTTATCAGTGATTCTTTACAAGAGCTGTTCGAGATGTTCCCGAAAATGCTCTTCCAAAACGTATTCGAGCTCGCGGCGTATCCCCGCCGCATCTCCCGTGCGCGAGGATGTCGGCAAACGTCGGGCGGTCTGCGATCTGTGCCGCGATATGCCCGAGTATCTGTCGTTCCATCTCCGCCTCTCCCGCCGGCGCGAGCATGACCAACGCGGTCTGTACGGCATCCCCTCCATAAGGGAGCGGATGCGCAAGGCGCATAACGCCAAAGCGCGCTCTCTCCTGCCGTGCAAAACACCCATGGAGAAGAATCATCTGCGGTGCAGCCCACGTCGGAGCGATGTTCTCCCGCCGCAGGAGCTCGGCAGCAAACTCTTCCGCTGCCGCATCCTCTGTGAGGAGAAGATGCGCCGCCGCATCGGCAAGCTGCTCAATGGATACCGCCGATACATTTTCCTGTAGGGTGAAACTCTGTGAGCAGATCGCAGATCAATCCGCTGCGGCGATGAATCTCCGCCATCACTGCGGGGAACGGCAGCGGTACGGGATCCGCCGGCACCTCCGTATGATGTGCGCTGCAGTCGGCAAGAACGGCATCGATCTGTGCCCGATCTGCTGCCGCCAAAAACACACTGACAACAACGACCGGAACAGGAAGCGGCGAAAGCGGTACCGTGGAGACCACGAAAGTCCGCCGAACGCCGCAGAATCTCCTGCGCGGTAAGGGCAAGCGAGGAGACGACACCGACCACACGAATCCGCTCGTAGGATCGGCGCAGACGGCTCGCGAGCAGGCGGCTCGTCCCAAGGCCTGTCGGACAGGCGACCAGAACGCGTGCGGCGGGGCGATCCCCGCCCGCCTCCGTCAATGCCGCACCGATGTGAATGGCAATATAGGCAACCTCATCATCGGGCACCGGCATCCCTGCCTCCTCCTCCATCATGGGAATCGCATGCCGTGCGATCTCCATGAGCTCCGGATGTTCTTCCTCCATCTGCGCGAGCAGAGGATTGCGGATATCCATGTGGAGTTTCAGACGATGCAGTGCCGGGGCAAGGTGATTCACGAGGCCCGTGAGCAGCGTACGGCTGCGCATGAGCGGCGCACCGCTCTTTTCGGAGGCGCGCCGCATGATCGACTGCGCAATCTGCACCAGCCGGAAATTATCCACGCGCCCGCCCCCCGAGGGGAGCGTCATGCCGCGTGCACCGAGCAGATGCATGGTGATATAGCCGATCTCCGCTGCAGGGATGGAAATGGAGAATACCTCCCCCATCCGCGCCGCAATCGTCTCTGCCACAGAAAATTCTTCTGTCTGCCGCAGCTCCTCCAGCGTCCCCGCATCCATCGCAATCGTATCACCCTGCTGCAGCCGCCGCACGGCGAGCGCGAGGTGGACGACAAGCCCGACGCGTGCGCTGTCTGGGATGTTACGATCCTGCGTCTCCGCTGCAACAGCGTCATCAATGCGGCGGATCTGCGCGGGATCAACGAGGCCGAGCAGGGCACGATCTGCCGCGTACGCCGGTCCCTCCTCAGCCGCATCATCCCCGATGAGGGCAAGGAGTTCCTTTTCATCCACATAATCGTGGATGATGCGAACCAGTGCACGGCGGATATCCCGCTCCGCCCCTTCGACGTAGACGCCGAGTCCGGGACGACGCACGAGCGTGATCTGCTGTGCGGCAAGCCACGGCTGCAGACGATCGAGATCATGACTGACGGTACTGTCGGTCACGTGCAGAAGATGTGCCAGAGCAAAGAGCTTGAGCGGCTCATCCGCCATGAGGAGACGCGTGATCAGGATGGAACGCCGCTGATCAGGGGTCAGTGTGCTGTGCACATCCGCCAAAGAAAGCTCCGTGCGCAGATGCCCAAGCGCTGCGGCATCCCCACTGAGCATGAATCCCGCACCCGTGCGCCGAAGGAGCATCACGCCATAGGGCTCCAGTGCCGTCTCGATCCCGTGCATCTCGCGCGTCACAGTACGTGCGCTGACACCGAGCTCAGCGGCGATATGTTCGGCAGTCACATAGCCGGACGCGGCAAGAAGCAGAGACAGTATCGTCCGCATACGTGCCGTTAGTTCCATGTGACCGCCCCCCTCTCGCCCCTTGATAGACCTCATTATAACGAATGGGATTCATCATTGCAACGAAAAGACCTTGCCCTTTGTCATGAAGGGCTATGGACAAATAAAAAGAGCCGATGCACCATGTCACATCAGCTCTCACAATAATGCAAATCAAAATCCAGTCCCGGCACAGCGTTCAGATAGAGATCGCTGTACTTCCCTGCCGACGCCTGATAGGCACCGCGGCAGGCAATCATGGCGGCGTTATCCGTACAGAGACGCAGCGAAGGATAGAGATAGCGGATGCCCTCCTGCTCCGCCCTGCGCACGCAGCTGCTGCTCGAGGGCAGCATTTGCCGCAACGCCGCCGGCAAGGACAAGGGTATCTCGCCCCGCCGCATGAATCGCCTCGAACGCCTTGTGAACGAGCACCTCCGTGACGGCTGCCTGAAACGATGCCGCGATATCCGCCGCGTGGAGTTCTCGCCCCTTCATGCGCTGACCGTTGATGTAGTTCAACACGGCGGATTTCAGCCCGCTGAAGCTGAACTCATAGTTGCCCTCCCTGCGCGAGCGCACGCGGAAAGTCAATCGCCTGCGGATCTCCCGCGCGTGCGAGTCGATCGATCTCAGGGCCGCCCGGATAGGGAAGGCCGAGCACACGCGCAACCTTATCAAACGCCTCGCCTGCCGCATCATCACGCGTACTGCCCATCAGGCGGAACGTCTCATAGTCCGCCACATCGACGAGTGCCGTATGCCCGCCTGAGACGACAAGCGCGATAAAGGGCGGCACGAGATCGGGCGTCTCAAGAAAATTCGCAAAGATATGTCCCTCGAGATGATTCACACCGATGAGCGGCACGTCGAGCGAAAACGCCAATGCCTTTGCCGCCGACACACCGACAAGCAGCGCTCCCCACGAGTCCGGGGCCGTATGTAACAGCGATCTGATCCATCGCCGCAAGCTCCGCTTTCGCCTCGTCGAGTGCCCTGCTGGACGACGGGCAGAATGCTCAGGATATGGTTGCGCGAAGCAATCTCAGGAACAACGCCGCCGTATTTCTGATGAATCGGTATCTGCGTTGAAATCACGCAGGACAGAAGTTCGCGTGTCCCACGAAGTACGGCTGCCGATGTCTCATCGCAGCTTGTCTCAATCCCGAGCGTCAGTCTCTCTTGCACATCTTTCATCAGACAGTGTATCCCTTAATTTCGTATTCCACATGAGAATGGCATCTTCGTTGTTGTCCTGATAGTACCCCTTGCGGATACCGATCTCCACGAATCCCAGCCGCTCATAAAGACGGCGGGCGGGCAGATTCGACGGGCGCACCTCGAGGGTCATACGCTCGACGCCGCGCTCCGCTGCCGCGCGCATCAACGCGCACATGAGCAGATGTCCATAGCCCCTGCCGCGCTGCATCGCTGTCAGCGCGATATTCGTGACCTGTGCCTCCTCAAAGGAGATCCAGCAGCCGGCAAAGCCGATCACTGCCGTGCCCTCAAGCGCAACGATATAGCAGGCAAAGTCATTCGACGCCTCACGCCAAAAATCCTCGCGCGACCACGGTGTCGGAAAGCTCTCTCGCTCAATGCACGCCACGGCGTCTGCATCCTCCGGAGCAAGCGGACGAAAGGAGATCATGATGCCGCCGCTCCGCCATGCCGCTGCTCCCACAGCACCTCTGCCTCACTGCGGCGCAGATAGAGCGGTACCGCTGTCACAGGGTCGTCTGTCTCCCCCCGCTGCAGCCTGGCAAGGCCCGCCAGTCCTCACACACGCCGCACGCGGCATGCGCAGATGCAGGGGAGCAATCCCGACATTGGCAGGAAGCGCAGGGAAATCGTTCCGCCGCGTGGCATCACCAAGTAAAACAGCGGGCAGCTCCGTTCCCACGAGTGCGTCGAGCACCTCGGTCAGTGGCAGGATGGAGAGTGGATGCTCCTCAGAAAGGCGCACGTCCTCCCCTTCGGGACGCCACCTGAATTCCTGCACGTAGACGTTGCCTTTCTGCGCATCCATCATCGGGAGGATGCGCAGCCCTACAGAACCCGCATAGTGACAGGCAAGTGCCTCCAGTGTCGGCACGCAGATCATGGGGATGTTCAGTGCGTACGCCATCATCTTTGCCGCCGCAAGGCCGATGCGCAGCCCCGTGAAGGACCCCGGACCCGATACTGACGGCAATGCCATCGAGTTCCGTTTTCTTGGCACGCGCCATCTGCAGAGCCAGCTCGATATGCGGCATGAGTGTCTCGGAGTGCGTCAATGCGCCCTGCATACTCACCTCAGCAGCGACACGCTCCTCAGAGAGCACCGCTACGCTCGATACCCTGCGAGGACGTATCAAGGCTCACGATCAACAATGCGTTTCAACTCCTCCAAGAGCGCCCTGCTCTTTTTCCCCTTGGCGACGAAGGTAAACTGCCGCTCCTCATCGTTCAGCGCTTCAATGCGTACAGAGAGATGATCTGCGGGCATGGCATCGAGGAACTTCTCCGCCCACTCGATCAGCACAATTCCCTCCGTCGCCTCTGCGTACTCATAGAAGCCAATGTCCTCCAGCTCCTCCTCCGACGTGATCCGATAGAGATCGAAGTGCACGATCGGGCACGCTGCCTCATAGATGTTCATGAGGTTGAAGGTCGGGCTGGTCACATCGCTCTCCACGCCGAGGGTGCGGGCGAGGGCACGCACAAAGAGGGTCTTGCCTACGCCGAGTTCTCCATCGAGGCAGATGACCGTTCCCTCACGGATGATTTTGCCGATTGTCCCCGCTAAATGCGCCGTCTCTTCCGGTGAATGCGTAACACAAGTGAGCATAGTTCGTCCCCTTATGAAAAAAATAGCGACTTAGGGAATCGCTGAATGTATCAGTGCTTCCCTAGTCATACTATTATAGCATGACACAGGAAATTGCGCAAAGAAAACGCGGACAGAGATCGTCTCCGTCCGCTATTCCGGCAGGCGCACGGTCATGCAGCCGCCCGCTATGTCAATGTTCTGTACCACGGTGCGCAGTGCGGGTACAAGGAGTTCGTGCCCCTCGGCATCCCGTACCGCATAGACATCGTTGCTGCCCGTCCGCAGAACATCCGTCACCGTACCGAGTTCGTTGCCGTCCCTCATCGCGCACGGTGAGCCCGACGATGTCGAACACATAATACTCGCCCTCGTCAAGCGGTGCCGCTTCCGCACGCGGCACCGTCAGCACACGTCCCGTGAGACGCTGCGCCGTCTCACGCACATCGTATTCGAAAATGCATGAGAATATTCCGCCCCTGCGGCTTTAACGGCAGTGATATGAAGGAGTTCATCCCCTGCCATCACCTCCCGCATCTGCGCAAAGCGCTCAGGGAAATCCGTCAGGGGGATGATGCGCAGATCGCCGCGTACGCCATGCGGTGCGCCGATGCGGCCGATGACGATACGGTCATCAGGAACGGATCGCGACAATCTTGTCATCCTCCACCAGAATCTCGACGTTCATCAGCTCACGCATATCGTCGCCGATCTTCGCCTCAACCTGACGCTCGAGCGTTCCCTGCACGATCTCCGCACCCCTCGGCGAACTTCTGCAGCTCCTCCTGATGGGCGCGCGTTTCCTCGACGTAGTCGACGCGACGCTGACGCTCCTGACGGATCGTGTTGATGTGCTGGATCGCCTGCGGTGTGAGCTCGCCCTGCTCCGCCTCCTGCATCACGCGCTTCTCCTGGATGCCGAGCTGCTGCAGCTCAAGCTCTGCACGGCTGAGACCTTCCTCCATCTCCTTGAGCATCTTTTGCGCGCAGCTTCTCTGTGAGCTTTGCCTTGACGGTGACCGGCACCTTGATTGAAATCGAATCCACTCTATCTCTCCCTATACAAAAACGGCGACCGTCCATGACGCACGCCGTCTCGCCCAGACTCAGCCGATCTCGACTGTCGCCCGCTTATTCTCCTTCGTGGCAGCGGCCTTGACAACACTGCGAAGCGCCTTTGCGATCCGCCCCTGCTTGCCAATGACCTTTTCCCATGTCATCCTCCGCCACGCGAAGTCTTAAAATGATCTCCTGATCATCCTGTGTTTCGTCAACGACGACAGCTTCCGGATGATCTACCAAGGATTTCGCAATAACCTCGACTATCTCTTTCATGCGCGTCGTCTCTCCTCATCGCCGTGTGCGCACGCGACGGGAAGTCCTCTGCGTGAGAGGAGATCCCCCCATCGAATCGCGCGTCACGCATCAGTCCTTCTGACGCTTTGTCTCAGCGAACTTCGCCATCGTGCCATTCTTGCTCAGAATGTTCTTGACGGTATCCGTCGGCTGTGCGCCCTTCTTCATCCAATCGATCGCCTTCTCCTCGTCGATGTTGACGAGTGCGGGCTGCTTCGACGGATCGTAGTTCCCAGGATCTCGATGAATCGCCCATCGCGCGGTGCACGCGAATCAGCGACCACAATGCGATAGAAGGGATTCTTCTTCGCGCCCATACGGTTCAAACAGAATCTTGACTGCCATAATTTCACCACCTTTCGTTGGATATTGTACCGCACTACCGAAAGAACGGCATCTTGGGGAGTCCCATACCGCCCATGGACGGCATGGCGGGCATCCCGCCCTTCCCCTTCATTTTCTTCATCTTCTTCATCATCTTGCGCATTTCGCCGAACTGCTTGAGCAGTTTGTTGACGTCCTGCACGCGCGTACCCGCTGCCGGCGGCAATGCGCTTGCGCCGACTGCCGTTGATGATCGTGATGTCTGCGCGCTCCTTCGGCGTCATCGCGCGGATGATCGCTTCAAGCCGGCGCATCTCTTTTCCATCGAGGTCAAACTCCTGATCGCCGAGTTTCTTCTTCAGACCGCCCATGCCCGGGATCATGCCGAGAATGTTGCTGAGCGAGCCAAGCTTTTTGACCTGCTGCATCTGATCGAGAAAATCATCGAGCGTGAAGTCGTTGCGGCGGAGCTTCTCCTCCATCTTCTTCGCGTTCTCGAGATCGAAGTTCTCCTGTGCCTTCTCCACGAGGGAGAGCACGTCGCCCATGCCGAGGATGCGCGACGCCATGCGGTCGGGATGAAACACCTCGAGCGGCTCGAGCTTTTCGCCCATACCGACGAATTTCAGCGGGCAGCCCGTCACCGCCTTGATGGAGAGGGCGCGCCGCCGCGCGCATCGCCGTCCAGCTTCGTCATGATGACGCCATCCAGACCGAGCGAGGCGTCGAAACGCCTCGGCGACGTTCACGGCTTCCTGTCCTGTCATGGCGTCCACGACGAGGAGAATCTCATGCGGCTTTACTCCGCCTTGATGTCGCGCAGCTCCCTGCATGAGCGTCTCATCAATCTGCAGACGCCCTGCCGTATCAATGATGACAACATCGTTGGCATGGGAGGCGGAGTGTGCGATTGCCGCACGCGCAATGGCGACGGCATCCTCCTGCCCCTGCGAAAAAGACGGGCACATCGACCTTGCCGCCGATGACCTCAAGCTGCTTGATGGCAGCGGGACGATAGATATCGTCGGCAACGAGCAGCGGACGCTTGCCCTGCTTTTTCAGCATGAGAGCGAGCTTGCCTGCCGAGGTCGTCTTACCTGAGCCCTGCAGTCCGACGAGCATGATGACGGTCGGCGGATTGGGGCTGATGTTGAGACGGCTTTCCGTCCCACCCATCAGCGCGGTGAGTTCCTCATCGACGATCTTGACGACGGCCTGTGCCGCCGTGAGCGTGTCGAGCACCTCCTGCCCGACAGCTCGCTCCTTGACGCGCTTCACGAAGTCCTTGACGACCTTGAAATTGACGTCCGCTTCAAGCAGCGCCATGCGCACCTCGCGCATGGCCTCGTTCACGTCGTCCTCGGTCAGCTTGCCGTGCCCGCGCAGCTTTTTGAAGATTCCCTGCAGACGGTCGGACAGATTCTCAAAGAGCATTTCCTCACCTCCTCTTATCTACAGTCTTTATATCTCATTCTGTGATGTATATCGCTCTAGTTCATCCGCAATGCGTCGGACATCCGCGCGCCCAATCGGCTCACGGAGCGCACGCAGCTCCGCACAGACGGCGGCGATCGCCCGCTCCTGCTCCTGTTGACGAGCAAAGAGCCCCAGCGTCTCCTCCATCTCCGCCAGTGCACGCTCTGCACGGCGGATATTGTCATGTGCCGCCTGCCGCGTGATGCCGAGCTCTTCGCCGATCTCCGCGAGCGAGAAGTCCTCTGCAATATGTAAATGCAGGCACTCGCGCTGCTTGCCCGTGAGGAGACCTCCGTAGAGATCGTAGAGCTTCGCGCGATAGTAGAGCTGATCCAATCCGTTCCTCCCTTCCACCACGCCTGCGTGGTCCCCCCTTCCCGCAGGCGGGGCAGGCTATTGTGGGAGACACTTGTGCAAGTATAGCGGGAAACAAAGAACCTGTCAAGTATTTTTTTCTTGACAGGCTTCGCTCAATAGTGCTTCCATGAGCCTTTTTGAATGCACTACACCAAACGCAGATGGGTTCTCTTGGGGACAGATGGTGGAACGGAATCCATGAAAGCGGTGTCGAAGCCACCGTCTCCCCTCTATGGTGAGCGATATTGTAATCGCAATCAGATCATGCCCCTGTCACGTCCGTCAAAAAGAAATGCATATGCATTTTGGAGGTCGGTGGAAAATGCAAACAAATTATATTCTTCCAAAAACCTGACATAAGCAAACAGAACGCTTAAATCGTCCACCATGCCGCCATCCGCCATACCGACACACAAAGCATGAAACGCCTTGACCGGCTTTTTGAACAAAAATGTCTTCGTATCGGTTGCTTCATTGGCAAGCGGCACGCCCTCTAGCTTCATGAAGTCTTCTATAACAGGAAGATAGAATGCCACAGCCCGATCGCCATCGGTCTGCTCCCAGATTTCTGCCATAAAAAGGGAATTCCGTTCTTCGTTGTGCCATAAGAATACCCTTTATTCTCAGGCGAAATGTTTTTCCTGCGAAAAAGTTGTATGTGATGGACGGATGAGTTTGTTTGATAAAATCCTGGTACTAATGTCACTGTTTCAGATGTATCATTGGTGCATATTGTTCCAACGTTCTGAAATACATCTGCAAATGCGTGAAAATTTTTCTTTTCACCTCTATCAATAATGGCAAATGCTATCGTTCGAAAGTATTTATGATATTCTTCATCCATAAGAATATCATAAAAATACTTTTGCAACGCTATACGGGTCGTGCCAAAATGCACCGCATCCCCATGCTCCAAGAACGAGTGACGAATATCCATGCGCTGCGGCAACGGCAAACATTTTCCTTAGCCTCGATTTCATTACACGCGACAGCACAGCAGGAGAAACCTCCCGCGCCGCGCCGTTGCGGTTCGGCGCAGGAATCGTAATGACAGAGGTCAGAAATGGCTCATCCAAAAAATCATCATGAAGATCCCGAAAGACGCATACATGGGGTGATAGTATCATGTAGTCGGAATCACAGGCATTTTTTCGGCGATTGTTATAGTCATACATCTCGTATGCTACATCGCTGCCTATGGAGTGATAGAGCGTACTCTCTCTGCACAAACATTCTTCCTGTGCATTTGCGCCGTTTCGAAAACCGCCGCCGGGTACATGTGCATTGGCGGAAATTCATTACGAGGACGTTCTCCATTCCCTCGGCACAGGCAAAAGAATCTGCATCCAAGACATAGATATCAGGAGTATCTGATATAGAGCAGCCACTTTTTACAACTTCTCCACAACGTCTTGCCTCTTTGGCATCTATGAGAATTGCTGCGCTATAGTCCTCTTTGGGAAGAGCTATTGTTTTTCCATGCTTTTGATACCTGCCTTGGTGCGTAATCTGTATGGTTTCTTCCGCGACTCGCCTGCGTTCCTGCCGAGACATCGCAGCCCCTCCTTTTTCGGTTCCATGATAAATGTTACGGAAGAATGCGGACAGCGATGCTCCTAAGCAAACCCTAGTGGAGCAAGCGGGAAAAGTGTGCGGTACGCCCCGCCGGACTTCTTTCGTTCAAGCGTAGCGCGTTTAAGAAGTCTGGCGGTATTTGAGCGTACAAGCACACGAACGCTTGCGCAACTAAGTGTTTGCGTGGAGCACGCAGGTCCGTTGCATTTGACGTAGACCCTCCTTTTTCATCTCATTGCATGGAGGGCTCCCCGACCCACTTCCAATCTTTAATTTGCTGCTCCAATGGTCGATTCCTTATCCCAAGACCGCCGCAATGTGCCAGCGGATATATCACCCCGCCGCCATACACAAGATCCGCCTTGATCTGTGGATGTTCTTCGATATATTTCAAATAGCCCTTATATGGTATTCTGGATCCTTTTACAAGTGCCTTATAAACACATTCAAAGCTCATGCGTCCCAAGCACAAAATATTCTTCGGCTGCAATATGGTACATAACGTCTGAAAACGTTCCCTGTCTTTATTCATGAGCTTCTTCGTCATACCCTGCTGCTTTCTTTACGCCGGTAGCCCAAGCAAAAATTCGTAAAGAAAAGTTCATCGTACTGTTGTTGTGCAATTTCATACCCCAAATGACGAAAGAGCTCAATCAAGTTTTTATCCGTTTGAAACCCACTGTCCATTTTCTTTTCGTCACTGATATACGGTAAGTCTTTTCCGCTGATAATCTGTCTGATCCTATCTTGAAACGTCTTCGGCGCAAAATATGGATTTCCCCAGTCCTGTCCAACCAACAGGTATTTTATTTCCGGCGTCGTTTCGGCATATCCTCTTCCCTGCCAATAGGTATAAAGATTGATTTCTTTACAAACACCAAATGTCTCATCAAGCGGCATCAAAAAGAAGATCGATTCCATTTCTGATAGAACTCCTGCGCATCTTCTACAAGCTTTCCATAGGCTTCCCGTTTGTTCATTTCTGTTCCTCCTCATTTGATTCTAACATAATAGTATCTACTTCGACAAACAATGTCAAGAATGAAAGTTCCATCAAAAAGGCATGAAGCGGCTTCGTGCCCGTTCATGCCTAAGATTCCATTATTATATTATCATATCCTTTTGTCACATTTCAGCGGCGAAATTTCTCGAGTGCCTCGGCGTGATCGGTCACGAACTCGACCGTGCCGAGATACTCACCGGCCGCGTCGTACATTGCCTGATACTGCACGCGGATGGGCTGCTCGCGGATGCGGCGATAGACGACCATCTGCGTGCGCTTCTTCGCCTTGAAGTCTCGCGATCAGGTTGCGCACGACGGGAATGATCTCGGGCGGATGGCAGTTCATTACATCACGCCCGAGCGCGGACATGGGACGCGTAAAGACCTGCCCCTCGTTGGTAAAGAAAGCGGACGACATCGTCCTTGTCGATGAAGGTGATATCGACGGGCAGGAGCTTAAAGATCGCCGTCAGCTGCTCCATCGTGAGCGTACCCGTGGAATTGCAGCGCTCCCCGGACGGTGCATCAGCCACGCGCGCCGCTTCCTGATCGAGCCATGCCTGTGCCTCCGTCCACGCGGGAAGATCGACGCCGAAGGACGATCCCATCGTCACAAGATCGTGGTAGGCACGGTACCACTCCATCTGCGTGAAGTACCGCAGACTGAGCGGGAACAGGATGCGCTCCTCCCTAAAGATCATCTCGCGCACGCGCTGCACGAGATCGCGAATGCGCGCCTCGTACAGCGGCAGTGTCTCTGCATCCGCCTTGAGTGCCTTGATGATCATGCTGAGCTCGCGCTTCATCTCATCGTCAATGCCCCACATCACCTGCGACGGCCCCGTGACGCCGTAGTCATAGAGCACCGGCATCAGCAGCTCTTCCTTCTTAATGTAGTGCATCCGCAGATCGCCGAGGGAAAGCATGTGCGTCAGCATGACATCCATGCGCTTCGCGCCGTCCAGCTCCGCCGTAATCGTATCGAGCAGCTGTTCAAGGGCGTGATTCTCCGCGCGCAAAATCGTCAGCGGGTGTCCCTCGGACAGTGCGTCCATATCATTCGGGTCGACCGATGCCGCCTGTGCATGAATCTCATCGTGCGAAAGCGCACCTGCGGGCGGAGCGGACGCCGTCCCATGAAAGAGCGCCGAATGCACGTCACAGAGACGCTGCACCTCACTGACCGGCATCCCTCCTTGATGAGGGACTGCTCTGCATCCATGATCTCATGGGCCTCGACGTGGCTGAACTCCTTGACAAAATCCTTGCGGACGGAGTCCAGTTCCTCCCCATCCGACAGGCGCTCGATAAAACCGCGCAGACGTCCCTGCCGCGACTGTGCGTCGTCACTGAGCACAGTATAACCGTGCTCCTCGAACGCAGCAATCACCTTTGCGAGATCAATTCCCTTCACCGCCGCACCACGCGGGATCGTCATGATGCGTCCCATCACATTGAGTGCGACAGGATTCGTGATCTCCTTGAAGCCGACCTCCGCCATGATCTCCCGCACCTCGGGATACTCCTCCACCAGTTCGGCAACGTTCTTCTTCAAATCCAGTGTCTTTTCCATAATGAAAGCCCTTTATATCAATTATAATTTTCACCTTGATGTGACAATTATAACGCAGGACGGTGAAGAAATGCTGTAACCGTTGGTACGGAAAAGGACTGCCCTTCAAAAAGAGCAGTCCTAAATTTATTAGTATTTTCCCGAATCGCTTACAGCGTCTTAAACGTAAACGCTGTGCCGTCGAAGCCAAGCTCGACCGTGTCACCGCCGCGCACGTCGCCTGCGATGATCTTCTTCGAAAGTGCCGTCTCGATCTTATGCGTGAGGAGACGCCGCAGCGGACGTGCGCCAAAGTCGGGATCAAAGCCCTCCTTCGCGAGTGCCTCCAGTGCATCATCCGTCCACGCGAGTGCGATGTCCACCCTGACGCTCAAGGCGTTTGCTGAGCGACTTCAGCATGATCGCCGCAATGCGCTTGACATCCTCCTGCGTGAGTCCCCTTAAAGACGATGGTATCGTCGACGCGATTCAGAGAACTCGGGGCGGAAGTACTCGCGAGCAGTGCCTTCACCGCCGCCGTTGCCTCCGCATAGTCCTTGCTGAGGATCTCATGCGAGCCGAGATTGCTCGTCATGATGATGACGGTGTTCTTGAAGTTCACTACGTCCCTTGCCGTCCGTCAGGCGTCCGTCGTCGAGGATCTGAAGCAGCACGTTGAACACGTCGCGATGCGCCTTTTCGATCTCATCGAGCAGAATGACGCTGTACGGACGACGGCGCACGGCCTCAGTGAGCTGACCGCCCTCGTCATAGCCGACGTATCCCGGAGCGCGCCGATGAGACGCGAGACACTGTAGCTTCTCCATGTACTCGCTCATATCGATGCGGATCGTGCTCCGCTCATCGTCGAAAGAGCGACTCCGCAAGGGTCTTGGCGAGCTCTGTCTTGCCGACACCCGTCGGGCCAAGGAAGATAAACGAGCCGATCGGACGGTTCGGATCCCTGATGCCGGCACGTGCACGCAGAATCGCCTCGCTGACAGCGGTCACCGCCTCATCCTGTCCGACAACGCGCTCATGGAGCACATCCTCCAGACGGAGCAGCTTCTCGCGCTCACCCGTCATCATCTTCGTGACGGGGATACCCGTCCAGCGGCTGACGACGCGGGCAATATCCTCCTCGCCGACCTCCTCCTTGAGCATCTGTTCACCGTCCGCTTTTGCAGCGAGTGCCGCTTCCTCGTCGGCGAGCTTCTTCTCAAGCTCCGGCATCTTGCCGTATTTCAGCTCCGATGCACGGGCGAGGTTCTGGGCGCGCTCAGCTGCCTCCATCTCACCGCGCAATTCGTCCATCTCCTTTTTGATGGCACGTACGCGCAGGATCGCCTGCTTTTCCCCTTCCCACTTCTCTTGGAGCTTCTGCTCCTGTGCGTGAAGGCTTTCCTTCTCGGCGACAAGTGCCGCGAGTTTTTCCTTCGAGTCCTCGTCCGTCTCCTTTTTCAGGGCCTCCTCCTCGATGTCGAGCTGGAGAATCTTGCGCCGAATTTCATCGAGCGGTGCGGGCATGGACTCAATCTCCGTGCGCAGCTTTGCCGCTGCCTCATCGACGAGGTCAATCGCCTTGTCTGGCAGGAATCGATCGGAAATATAGCGGTCAGAGAGTGTCGCCGCGGCGACGAGGGCCGCGTCGCGGATGCGCACACCGTGATGCACCCTCGTAGCGATCCTTCAGTCCGCGCAGGATGGAGATGGTGTCCTCCACCGTCGGCTCGCCGACCATGACGGGCTGGAAGCGGCGCTCAAGTGCCGTATCCTTCTCGATGTACTTGCGGTACTCGTTCAGGGTCGTAGCACCGATGCAGCGCAGTTCCCCGCGCGCGAGGAGCGGCTTTAGGAGGTTGCCCGCATCCATTGCCCCCTCGGCAGCTCCTGCGCCGACGACCGTGCACCTCGTCGATGAAGAGAAGATCTGCCCCTCGGACTTTGCGATCTCGTTGAGGACGCCCCTGAGGCGCTCCTCGAACTCACCGCGGAACTTTGCCCCCGCGACGAGGCGCGCCCATATCGAGCGAGTAGAGCGTCTTGTTCTTCAGCGACTGCAGACATCGCCCGCCACAATGCGGCGTGCCAGCCCTCGACAATCGCCGTCTTGACTGACGCCCGGCTCACCGATGAGCACGGGGTTGTTCTTGGTACGGCGTGAGAGAATTTCGATCGTGCGGCGAATCTCTCGTCGCGGCCGATCACGGGGTCGAGCTTGTTCGCACGCGCTGCTGCCGTGAGGTCGCGCCCGTATTTCTCAAGCGACTGATAGCCCTCCTCGGGGTTGTCGCTCGTCACGTTTTGCTTGCGGTTCTTCTGGATGGCATCCCTGCACACTGCTCTTCGTCAGACCGAACTCGCGTGCAATCGCCTGTACCTCCTCGCTGCCGTCCGTCACGATGGCGAGCAGCAGATGCTCCGTCGATACGTAGTCGTCCTTCATGGACTTTGCGAGCTCCTCGGCACGTCCGAGCACGCGCACCATATCCATCCCCATGCCGAGGCGGTTTGAGCCATGCACGCTCGGGATGGAGGCGAGCTCCTTCTCCAGACGAGCCTTGAGCATCGGCAGATCCACACCGCAGACCTCAAAGATCGTTGCGAGCAACCCTCGGCTCTTTTGGCAAGTGCGAGCAGCATGTGCCGACGTGATTTCCTGATGATAGCGCATTGCCGCAATCTGCTGTGCTGATTGGAGCGCAGCCAGCGTCCGCGCAGTATATTTATCCTGTTCCATAGGTATCCTCCACTGTTTTTCCTGTTTGATGGTTCTATTATAACAGATAAAAGTCAAAAAGTCAAATAGAAATTTTGATTTTTGACATTTAATCTAAAACTCTGCCGACATGCGGCAGAGTCCATTTTTAGATGTTTAGGAAGACTGATACCATGGTATGACTATCTTGACGTATCTTTTTCGCCCTGCTTTTCGTTAGCAAATCCTCCACATAGCTCTTGCTATGCGTCCGGTTTGCTGCCTCAATCGGACAAAAATCTACGCCAATCTGGCATACCTCATTTTATCAGCGATTCCCTGATCATATTCTTCTTGTAGATGTCGTAGAGGCTCTTCAGTTCCTCCATCTTCGCGTACATCTCGAGCTGCAGCGCCGATGCCGTTGCATCATCGCCGTCATTCAGTGCCTTGATCAGCAGGGTAAAGAGCGCCTTGTCGTCAATCGTATCCTTCGCGAGGTAGACGCAGGTCACGAATCTTGTTCCACATATAGGCATCCTGATCCGTCACGAAATCGCTCTTGATCTCCGTCATACGGCGAACGATATCGCGGTTCTCCGGAATGATGCGGCTGATCAGCTCGATCTTCCAGCGCAGGAGAGCACCGGTACGGAACGAGTCATCGATGCGCGGCGTCAGCGTTCCGCCCGCCGTGATTACCGCGAGCTTCTTCTCGTTGTGCTCAAAAGCCGAGCATGTTCTCCCAGACCGTCGCGGGCGGCTTACCAAAGCGTGCATCGCGCTCCTCCGCCGTATAGTGCTCAAAGACATCCTCCTCGCCCGATAGGCACGGTTCTGTCTCGAGTAGAGCCCCTGCTCGCCCGGCTGCTTGGAAAGCTCGGCGAGCAGTTCCTCTGCCGTGCGTCCCTTCGTGTGCAAAAACGCCGTCGAGGATGGCGAGATACGAGGCGGCGAGGACGAAGTACGTATTCGAGTACGGATTCGTTGCACGCAGCTCAAAAGCGCGTAGCCAGCGGATTCTTGATATCGCGGATGAGGCTCACGAGCACCGTGCGGTTGCGCGCGGGGATCGCAGGCGTCGCGCCAAAGGACGTAACGATGCAGACCGGCGCCTCAAAGCCCGGCTTCAGGCGGTTGAATGCGTCATTGGTCGCCGATACGAACGGATTGATGACCTCGTAGTTGCGCAGGAGTCCCATGAGTGCGCCATAGCCGACTGCACTCATATAGTGTGCATTCTGATCATCTGCCGCAAAGAGATTGTGGCGTTTGCCGTCCTTCGTGATGGCCGCAAGGCTCAGATGGGTATGTCTCACCATTTTCCCGCCAGTCCGATGAGCGGCTTTGCTTTTGAAGTTCACCCTCAAGCCCATAGAGACGGAAGATCTCGCGGACAAAAGGTACGAATGAAGAGCTCGTTGTCCGCCGCCTGTACCGCATCGTCATATTTCCAGTCGATCTCGATCTGCTCGCAGACATGGGTCATGCGGCCGGTATCGTCGATCTGCGCCTTCACGCCGCCGACCTCTTTATGCCCCATCTCCATGTGGAATCCATATTTTTCGAGCTGGATCAGGCACTCCTCAGCGCCGAGCGCACGGCACTACGCGTCCGCTCCCAGTACCGCTCGTTCATCACCTGCGATGCCGACATCTCCTCGATCGAGGCATTGTCGTCGAGCGGCGTCTTGACCCAGAACTCGAGCTCCGTCGCGGAGGTGAATACGATATCCTCGATGTCCGCACCGTTCAGGCTCGGCGCCGCGGAGATCTTCGATTCTCATGGAAGAACTTCAGCAGTTCCTTCTTTACGTAGACAAGCGTGTCCGTGAGCACAGCGCGGGGTCGACGCGCTTTCCTCATGCACGACAAAGGACGGGATGCGCAGCGTGCCGATCGGCAGCCCCGTCTCCTCATCCGAGCTCTCGGGATTATAGTCCACAAACCAATTGACAGAGGGGTCAACGGGGAGATCTACCTTTGGCGTTCTCGATCGTTGCGATCTTCGGCAGAACAACCGAGGAGCCGTCCGTCTCGCACGGCCGTACCATTGTAGAAAGCGTCGATATCGTCGAGAAAAATTTGTACCGGGATCTTCTCATCCGTATCATTTCCCGCCATATCAATACCGACGAGTGAGACGAATCGCACCTCGGGATGTGCTTTCAGTTGGGCGACAATTTCCTCACGCGGTGTATGGGCAGGAATTTTTGTAGAGAAGTTCATTCATCATGCATACCATCCTTTTTCCTAGAAGATACCGAACGGATTCTCCCGTCCACGCGGTAAAAACCACGCGCCCATCTTACCATTTTTCAGCGTGGATTGTAAAGCGATTGAGAGATGTATTCACAGGCTTAATCCTCTCCCTAATACCGTCTACTGCCGGTTCCACGCGCACAGCCGACGCTCTGCCAGATCGAGCAGGATGAAGAGCAGCAGCTCGATTGCACTCGAGCACTACGATGCCGGCGTACATATCGAGGTAGTTCACGCGCAGCCACGCGTCCATGATGTAGTAGCCGATGCCGTACTGTGTGCCAAATGTCTCCCGTAAAGAAGAGGACGGAGATCGCCGTTGCCATCGCCACGCGCACAGCCGTGATGAACTCCGGCAGCGAGGCGGGCACGATGATGTGGCGCACCATCTGTCCGAACGACGCGCCGAGCACGCGCAGCGGGAAATATGTGGCCGGCGGAATCGCGGCGACGGCATCGCGCACCGTGACGATCACCTGAAAGACGATGATGAGAAAGACCAGCAGCAGTTGCTCGTCTCCCCGACGCCAAAAGAGCAGCATGACGACGGGCAGGAGGGCGATCTTCGGGATGGGATAGGTCAGATAGAGGATCGGTGCAAGGAGATGATTGACACGCCGAAAATAGCCCATCAGGATGCCGAGCGGATAGCCGACGGCAACGGCGGCAAGCACGCCCACAGTAATCCGCATCAGGCTGTACGCCGCGTGAATGGCAATTGTCCCTGCGAATGTCGCCGTCAATCGGAAAAACACCTGCACGGGCGATGGGATCACAGGCTTTTTGAAAGAGCTCCGCCGCGCCCGCCCAAAGGAGAATACAGGCGAGCATCCCGACGGCGATCATCCGCAGTGAGAGTTTTCCCCATCATGCCCCCTCCCCGCGATCTTTTTCGCGCATGTCTCGCCCCATGGCGGAGAACGCCGGAGACCCACGGCGTGCGGTATCGCCGACAAACGCGTTGTCGATCACCTCGACGATACGGGCCGGGTTTTTCCGCGCATGACGGCAATGCAGTCGGCCAGCATCAGTGCTTCTCCACGTAATGCGTCACGAGCAGGGTTGTCACCGCATACTTCCTGCGGAGGGAGAGGAACACCTCCTGCATCGCCTCGCGCGTAATCGCGTCGAGCGCGGAAAAAGGCTCATCCATCAGAAGAAGGTCGGGGGCAAGAAAGAATACGCGCGCCAGTCCGACGCGCTGCTGCTGTCCGCCCGACAGCTCATGCGGATAGCGCGTCAGCAAGTCTTTTCAGGCCCAGCTCATCGACCAATGCGTCCAGCCGCTCCGCATCTTCATCGCGGCGGACGCCCTTGATCTCTGCCGCAAGCAGGATATTTTCGCGTACTGTTTTCCATGCAAGGAGCCCATAGTTCTGCGGGAGAAACCCGATCCGCAGGGTACGCGGATCAATGGGCGCACCGCCGCAGGTCACCTGCCCCGAGGTCGGATGAAGAAGCCCTGCACCAACGCGCAGGAGCGTTGACTTGCCGCAGCCCGATGCACCGATCAGGGCGAGCACCGTGCTGCGCTCCAGCTGCACGGACACATCCGCGAGCGCATGGACCGTATCGTCCCCGCACCCGTAGTCCACAGAGACATCCTTAAAAGAGAGCACGCATTTTCCTCCCACCTCTTTATTAAAGAAGTTCATCCCATAGGAAATGTCCACCCATTCTATGGGTGGACACTGCTCACTCGAACTCTATCGTACCCGGCGGCTTCCCCGTGCAGTCGTAGAGCACGCGGTTCACGCCGCGCACTTCGTTGACGATGCGCGTGGTCACGCGCG